>Ga0114959_10003351_pt1 | contig 12610 bp, 12 predicted proteins | sample C_130625_EF_Meta_FD_87317 | JGI IMG/M metagenome (GOLD analysis project Ga0114959, IMG submission 87317) | Freshwater microbial communities from Lake Croche, Canada to study carbon cycling - C_130625_EF_MetaG | ecosystem: Environmental > Aquatic > Freshwater > Lake | place: Lake Croche, Canada...
ATTATTCATATTATTCATATTATTCATATTATTCATATTATTCATATTATTCATATTATTCATATTATTCATATTATTCATATTATTCATATTATTCATATTATTCATATTATTCATATTATTAAAATTATTATTATTCATATTATTGTTCATATTATTGTTCATATTATTGTTCATATTATTGTTATTATTTTCTTGTGGTCTAATACTGGTTGCTTTTGGTTTTAGTCGATCTGGTAATTCTCGGACATTTGGTAATACAGGTACTTCACTATTTCGATTTTCTTGTATTTTAGATAATCGTTCTTGATAATCATTACTGGATAATTTATCTTGATATGTATTAAATTTTGGTTCTTGATCTGGATTATCAATTAATGGTCTAAATAATGTATCTATAGATGCATCTAGTTGAGAATTAAAACCATTAATACTTTGATAGGATTGTAAACTATTATAATTATGTGGATTTTGATGTGTTGGATTATTATTAGCCATACTTTTTGGTCTATCTGGATAAATAACCTGATTTTGTGGAACTGCAAATTGAATGGGTAATGTACTATTTGTTTTCTTTGATAATTCTATTGTTAAATTTTTTACAATTGCAGAATTAAATTGATCTAATATTTTATTTATATTTGTATTATTTATTCTATTTACTTCAATTTTTGGCCAGATTAGCTTCATATTATTTAGAATTTTATTTACTATAATTTGTTTATCATTATTACCTATATTTTGTAAATTTAAATCATTTAAAATTTTCTTGTTTATTTTTTGTATATTTTCTTTTGAAAAAAAATATTTTTCTATGTTTTGCATTAATTTAATATATATTTCTTTTAATATAATTACGCGTTTAATTTATTTTATAAACAACAATATAGATGAATAAATATAAAATAAAATATATTTATTTAAAAAATATAGTTTCATCATTAATTAATAATAATCAATTAAATATTGACGATTATAATACTGAATATAATAAAAAAAATATTTTAAATAATGAAAATAGATTTGATAATATTGGAGATAACAATACTATATATAGAAATTTAAGCGATGATGAAAAAATTAATGATAACAATATATATACAGATAATATATATGGTGTTTGGAATAAATTACCAGATGAATTATACGTTATTGGAGATATTCATGGAGATTTCTTTGCATTAAAACAAAGTTTAGAATTAACTGGTTGTATTGATTTTGATCCTTATAATGAAAAATTAAAATATGATGATGTAAATAATTTATATAAATTAAATGATGGATGTGATTATTATTCAGTTGGTTCTAATGTAAGATGGAATAAATATAAAAAAAATGTATATATTGTTTTTGCAGGTGATATTATTGATAGATGTCGTCCGGATATGTTAGATAATTGTTATAATACAATTAATGATGAAAATTGTGATTATAAAATATTAAAACTATTATTTGATTTAAATCAAGAAGCAAATAAATATAATTCAAAAATTATTATTGTTTTAGGAAATCACGAATTATTAAATTTACAGTCTGAATTAAAATATGTTAGTGATAAAGGAAAAAATGATACTAATCGATTGAATAATATTAATAATTTAATTAATAAAAATATTAATAATATTTATGGTATAGTTAGAATTAATCGTTATATTATTGTTCATGGTGGAATTAATGATTCATATTTTACTGAAATAAATTTATTATATCCAAATGAAGATTTAGAATCTATCGAAAAATTTAACAAATATTTAAGAGAAAATTTAAAATCAGAAAATAATACATTAATGAATAATAATTCACCATTTTGGGATCGAACACTTGCTGGTGTTAATAAATTAAATAAAGAACAGTGTAAAAATATATTTGATAAAAATATACTTAATATTAAACCAGTCAATTATTATAAAATTATTGTTGCTCATTGTCCACAATATATTAATAATAAATATATTAATTTAAATAATTGTGATGAATATATAAATCGTATATATAAAATAGATATCGGTATGTCTAGAGCTTTCGATTCATATAAATTTAATGAAGAATTATTATTAATATTAAATGATATTAATTCAGAAAATATATTATCAAAAGATTATAAATATTTCTTTAATAGTTTATTAAATAAAAATAGGACTGTTAGTTTATTAAAATTAACAAATAATAGAGAAGCAATAATATTTGGTCAGTTATCAGTTGAATATTTTTATAATACAGTATTTAAATATAAAGAAGATATATTTTTGTATATTTTATCTGATTTAAAAAAAATTATTATTGAAAATATCAAAAGTAAAAATAATATTGATATTCTAAATAAATGTTTAAGTAAAATAGATTTACTAATTGATAAGTTAACTAAATTAGGCAAATAATAATTTATCAATTGTTGTTCTAACACAAAATAAACGATGTAAAATTATTCCAATAATAAACATAATAAATAAAACTAATTTAAAATCTTTTTTTATTATTACAGATAATATATATGAGGCAATTATTGTTTGTATGATATCAGCTATTGCAAAATCAAATAAACGATAACTGTGAATTCCTTCTTTTTCTTTTCCAAACAGATTTTTATATGGACATAAACTTAAATTCATTAATAATATTACTTATATATTATTTTTAAATTATTTTGTAATTTTTAGTACTATTTACTTTATAGGTGCATTTGGTTTATTAGTGCTTGTATTCCCCCATTTGTATTTGTAGTTGTTGTGGTGGTAGTTGTGCTTGTATTCCTCCATAGGTATTTGTGGTTGTTGTGGTGGTATTTACATTGATAATATTTTATTAATTAAATCTAATATAGAAACGGAATATTGTTTACATCTTGATATAAGGGGGGGGAGTTTGGAGCTATTAGAAATTTTGTTAAATGACGCACCAAAGTTAACGATATTATCTTGTATAATGTTAATCGATTCTTTATTGGCTTGAATAAAATATTTAAATTGGGCTTGACTAATACTAATATACGATTGTGGATCATTTTCGCTATTAATTGATTCTAGATGTTTTTCATTATCTATTTGTATTAGATGAAAGTTTATTTGTTGTATTTGATCAAATATTTGATATATTTGTATTAGAGTTGTCATGTAGTTTTCTGATAAAGATAGAAAATTTGTTTTATTATCAATAATGTATTTCTTATCTATAAACGTGCTTATTAATTTTAATTGTGTTGATAGATGACCGAGTTTATACAAGTTATCAGATGCCTGTTGGTCGCGTATATATTGTTGGTTTGTGTGTATTGCTTCTCGTGCTCGTGTTTGTGCTTGTGCTTGTGCTCGTGCTTGTGCTTGTGCTTGTGCTCGTGCTTGTTGATTATTTATAGGTGGAGTTGCACCGAAATGATCAACGTAATTGTTATAAAATAAAAACAAAATAATAATAATCAAAATAGAAATAAGAATTTTTGTTTCATTAGATAAATTTGACACCATGTCTTTTAAATTATTTATATAAAATAATTTAGATATTTATTATATTTATTATATTAAATACTTGAAAATATATCAGATGTTGTATTTGCAATATCTACTAATTGATTAATTGTTTGATCTAAATCATTCGAATCAGATGAATAATCTTGTGAATAATCTTGTGAATAATCTTGATTTAATGAATTTTCATCATTTAGATTTGTATCTAAATTATTAGACTCTGGTAAATCTACTGATGCCGGTTGAGATGAATATTGATATGTACTATCTATTGATGATGAATATTGATATACACTATCTATTGATGATGAATATGGCATTGATGATGACGATATCGGTGGTGCTGATGATGATACTTGTACTGATGATGATTTTGGTGCTGATGATGATTTTGGTGCCGGCGATGATGATAGTGGCGCTGATGATGACTTTAGTGCTGATGATGACGATGATGATAATGGTGCTGATGATGATACTTGTACTGATGATGATTTTGGCGCTGATGATGATACTTGTACTGATGATGATAATGGTGCTGATGATGATACTTGTACTGATGATGATTTTGGCGCTGATGATGATACTTGTACTGATGATGATAATGGTGTTGATGATGATTTTGGTGCCGACGATGATGATAGTGGTGTTGATGATGATTTTGGTGCCGACGATGATGATAGTGGCGCTGATGATGATACTTGTACTGATGATGATAATAGTGTTGATGATGATTTTGGTGCCGACGATGATGATAGTGGCGCTGATGATGATACTTGTACTGATGATGATAATGGTGTTAATGATGATTTTGGTGCCGATGATGATAGTGGTGCGGATGATGATGATTGTGGTATTAGTATTAATAATTGTTCTGGTATATTTAGTGCTATTAATATTTTATAATTATCTGAAGAATTATCCGACTTTATTGGTAATGTTTTTTCCTGTAATTTAATAGCTGGATTTAGTATATATAATTGTAGTGTTATTAATTCAATTATTAATAACATTGTATATATTTGTGATTGTAAATAATAAATTGGTACTGTGTCTTGTGGTATTTTATTTAAAATATCTAAAAAATATACTAACTGTGTTGAAATATAAATAATAATTAGGAGTATTTGATTGTTAGTTACAGGCATTTGGCTACTATTTCCGGTTATACTTGTCATTATTGATAATAATTGAAATTCCATATTATATAAAATATTTTCAATCAGTAATACTAAATCTAATAAAGTAAATGTTGATGTAAAATCTAGTTTTATTATTATATTTATCATGTTTATTATTTGGTTTTGTATTGTAGAATTATTAGCTGCCCATATTGTACTTTTAGCTGGTATATCTGATTGTGTTTTGATATTCTTAGTAAGTTTAGTATCAAAATCATTACTATTAAATTTTTGAAAGTTATTAATTGTTTGTGCGGGTATTTTAAATAAATTAATTTGTGCAGTAAGTGATAAATTAGAGTTTGATGGGTCTGATTTTACTAATGAATTTTGTATTATACTAATTAATAGACTTTTTATATAATCTTGTACACCAGATGTAATATAATTATTTGTGGTAGTGGTTAGTGTTCCATTAATAAATAAATGTTCATTTTTTAATAATGTAAATATATCTGAAGTTAATTTAGTTGTTGATGTTAAATTAGATATAGTACTAATATTTAGATTATTTTTACAATTATCAATTGTCTTGATTAAATTATCATATAAAGGTAGATTAATTATTGGTTTTATACTTAGAATATTTTTTTTCTTGTCTAAAATATTTTTTATATTTGAAATAAATTGTTGTAAATTATTATTACTACTAGTTCCAAATTGCTCATTATATTTACTATAAATAATACAAAATATGATTATAACAATAAATATTATTAATATTTTTGTTGTATCAGTTAAGTTTGATAAATTATTTAATAAATTATTCATATAAATACTATTAGATATTTTTATAATGTATTTAAAATTTGATCGCTAATATTTTTATATGAGAACAATGTTGTTGATTTATTTTTTAAATCTTTTCTAATACTATTTAATTTATTTTGATCTTTCATTAGTTGTAAAATTAATAATGCATTTTTTTGCATTAGTTTTTTATCTAAATGATTCATATCAAATTTTATTCCTTCTCTATCTAAAAATACACCAAAATTTGCTATTAAAGGAATACATCCACATACAACACTTTCTCTTATAGATACACAATCAACTTCATTTGGTATATTTGAAATATATAATTCAAAACTAGACATGTATTTTTCTCTTACAATAATTTCGTCTGATTGCATTCCGTGTTCACATACGCCTAATTCACTAAATAAATTTTCTATTTTTGTTTTTAATTCATTATCTATGTTACCACTTGTTTCTCCATATATATGTAATTCTGCTCTCGGTTCTATTTTTTTTATTATAGAAAAAATATGTAATATTATAATTTCTAACCCACGTTCATATTGTACGGTGTAACAAAATCGATATGGATTTCTTTGTATATTTTCTTTATTTATACTAAATTGTTCTATACGTAATCCAGATGGAATAATATAAAATTTACGATCATCTAGTTCAGTTATATTTTCTAAAGTTTGATACATTTGATATTTATGATACATACTTTTAATATAAATTTTATTTAATTTATGTGAATATAAATTCCAATTTTTCATAAACATTTGATCTTTTAATATAATATCATATAAATCCCAACATAATAATCGTGTAGATATGTTAAATTGTATAGTTGACATGAATCCAGTTAGATTAACTAAAAATAAAATATTAAAATCAAAATGATATGGAAATTCTTTCCAATTTATATAATTTATATTATTAATTTTAATATTTTTTTCTATTTCACAATAAATTGCTATTTTTTTATTTTTTTTACTAAAATTATTTGCAATATTTATTATATTTCTATCTTTATCAGATAATTTTGAACTAGTTGGATCAACACTATTTGAAAAACCACCAAACATATAAACTATATCATATGGGCTTTTTTCTTTTTTAACATATAATTTTTTCATTTTTTCATAAATTGTTTTATCGATATATTTTGTTATATCACACTCGATATATTTTAATGTATTTAATATTCCAAGCATACATGATATTGCTAATTCTCTTTTATTAAATGTATTTTCGCTATGACTTATTGCAATTATACATTTTTCAGATTGTAATTTTACTAATGGTTTTGTAAATTCTGATGTAAAACTTCTTTCTTCACCAACTTCTATTTCTGGATCGTGGCTATTACCAATTAAATATTCTTTTTTATAAGCCATACAATTATTTGTTGAATGATATTCCATAAATCCATTAAATTTAAATAATTTATCTAACATAATATCATACATGTAAACATCTGATACACCAGCTATTAAACAATTACTATTTTGTAATGTTACAACTGCATGTTCTACACGTTCTGGTGGATAATAATCATCATCATCCATACACACAATAATATCACCAATACATGATTTATTTCCTAAATTACGTAAACCACCTAATTTTTTACCACTAAATTCGATATATCTAATATTATAATTTATTAGTGGTTTTATTTCTTCAATAAAATTTAATATATTATTTTTATTTTGGTCTGCATCTGTGTTTTTTTGTGAACCTTCAACAATAACCCATTCAGTTATATTTTTATAAGTTTGATTTTGTATTATCAAAAATAAAATTTTTAAGGATTCAAATCGTTTATATTGATTTATGGTTAATAAAGATACCTTAATTTTTTTATCTGAAAGTTTTGTCATTATAATTTTTATAAAATATATTTTTATATACTTTATAATAATATGATATTATTATTTATAATTTTTATTATTTTATTATTTACTATTTATGATGAACAATTTTTAAATATAACAGGTAATTCAATTAATTATTATGTAATTCATATATCATCAAATATTGAACGTAAAAATAATATAATAGATATGGAAAAAAAAATAAATAAAAAAATTAAAATATTTGATGCGATAATGGGAACTGATTTGTTAATGCAATATTCTAATAATAAAAATAAAATTAATAACATTAATATAACTAAAATAATGCAATATGATAATTATATAAATTATAATTTTAATTACAAAACAATTAATGAAGTTGGATGTTATCTGAGTCATTTTGTATTAATAAAATCATTATTAAATACACACTATCAATATACTTTAATATTTGAAGATGATTTTTATATTGTTAATGATGATTTTAATGAACAATTAAATAATATATTAGATAAAATTGAGGTTGATTTTGATTTATTGTTTTTAGGAACAACAACTAATAATTGCGGATTAAAATATAAAGACGAAATACACTATGTAGATAAAAATACTTGTTTACATGGTACACATGCTTATGTTATAAATAATAAGAATATAAATAAAATTTATAATTATTTATTAAATTTTGATTCACAAATTGATGTTAAATACCAAGAATTAATAAAACACGATAAATTAATTGGATTTATTGTATATCCACACATAGTTGATCAAGATCAATTTAGAACAACAATACAAAATTAATTATTTAATTCAACTAATTTATTATAATTAATTATTTATTAGATTTTAATTTAGCAATTGATAATAAATACAAATATTTAATTGATAATAATCTATTAATTAGATTAGTTATTTATTCAATTTTTGTAAATACACAAAATAATTTACACTCAACAATAACTCATTTAGTTATATTTTATAAGTTTGATTTTGTATTATTAAAAATAAAATTTTCAAGGATTTAAATCAGTTATACTGATATATGATTAATAAATATACCTTAATTTTTTATATATAAGTTTAATTATTATAATTTTTATTATCTAAAATATATTAATGATATATGAAAATTTTATAAATAATAATAATAAAATAGATTACCATGTAATTCTCATGTCTTCAAATTTAGAAAGAAGTGAAAATATTGTTAAAATGAAAAAAAAAATAGATAAAAATATTAAACATTTTGAAGCAATAATGGGAGCTGATTTATTAAATAATAATCAACTAGATATAAATAAAATAATAAAATATGATAATAAAATAAATTTTAGTTTTTCATATAAGTATATTAATGAAGTTGGATGTTATTTAAGTCATTTTGTATTAATTAAATCATTGCTAGATTCACCGTATGATTATACAGTTATATTTGAAGATGATTTTTATATTTTAAATGATAATTTTAATGAACAATTAAATAAAATATTAGATAGTATTGATATTGATTTTGATTTACTATATTTAGGTAATTTTACTAATTCAGCTGAACCTTATAATTATGGAAATAATTATAAAAATAATATATATTATATTAACAAAAATAATGATTTATATGGTACACATGCTTATGTAATAAATAATAAAAAAATTAAAAAAATATATAATTATTTATTAGATTTTAATTTAGCAATTGATAATAAATACAAATATTTAATTGATAATAATTTATTAATTGGATTAGTTATTTATCCAATTTTGGTAATACAAAATAATTTGCATTCGACAATTCGTTAAATATAAATATAAATAAAATAAATAATATAATAAATATAATATAGTTTGTTGATTGTAAATTATTTGTATTATTAAAATTTTCAATTAATTGTATATTTGTACCAAGTTTATTTATATGTGATTGATCACTATGAATAAATTTATTATTATAATCTACATAATTGTAATTTACTAATGGATAAATTTTACTTATTTCAGTATCTATTTGTTTATCAATTGGAAACATATCAATTAATAATTTTGCAATTCTTTTATTTACAATATATCCAAACATACCATATATTATTTCTGTATTATTTGAATTATTTATACCGTGATATCCTAAATATAATAAATCATAATCATAATTTTCAATAGATTTTATTTTATCATTAAAATTATCATTAAATACAATATCATCTTCTAGTATTAAAACATAATCATCGTCACCATTTAATATATTAATCCATGCTTTTCGATGTGATAATGCACAGCCAACAGCACCACGAGTCATGTACATTCCGTGAGAGAAATTAATTTTTTTTTTATTATCTGCTTGTTGATATGCAGTTGTTGTTAATAAATTTTTAACACTATCTAGATCGAGAGTTTTTCCATCAACTCCACTTATTCTTTCTGTTTTACCAGTCCACTTAATTTTATTTAATTCATTTAATACATGATTATTTCTGTCGTCACGTCTATCTAAATTAATATATAATATTTTAGTAAACATTAAATTAATTTAGATAATAATTATTTTGTAATATATTATTTATTATACCATATCATATATTTTCTATTATATTAAATAATTAGAATTATTTAATTTATTAATTATAGACACTGCTACATTTTTTAAATATTCATTTTCAATATATTGTGAATTATTTAATTTATTAATTATAGTTTCCTGTATTATTTTTTAAATTGTTACTTTATTCTATATATATTGGATTATTTAATTTATAAAATATGGCTTCCCATGATCTTTCAAAATAATGTCCTACTTCTGGATTTGAGCTATTTTGTAATTCAGCGATTAAATTTTCATAATATGATTTTGGATGATTTAATATATCTTCTTTACTTATACCAATTATTCCTTGATATGAAACAAATTGTATATCGTGATTAAAATGAGATTCATACCATTTTCCAAATGGTCTTGTTTGTGCTAGTTCTAATTGTGATTCGGGATTAATTTCTGCATTACTTTTACCAGATGCTGTCCAATTATCTAATTGAAAATCATACAAGTCATTTTTAACATTATTATATTTAACACCAATAAATACAGTATTTTGATGTTTTTCTATTTCATTTATTAATAATATTGCTTTTATTTTTTTTATTTCAATATCTAAAGATCCGGGTAAAAATATTGTTATATCTGCTAAATTATCATAATTTCTTATTATATGATTTAGATAGGTTTCATCGCATCTACCTACATTTTTTAGTTTAACTATATTTTTTGTTTTATTGTTTGTAATAAAATTATCATTTATACCTTTATTATAAATAATATTTGAATATTTATTAAATGGTTCTGTATTTAACCATTCCAAATTTTCATTATATCGAGATATTACTAATTCAATATTTTTATTTTCGAAATTAATAAACTTGTCATAATTAAATAATAAATATATAACAAGTAATAATATAAATAAAATAATTAAATTATACATTAATAATGTATAGATAAAAATTGATTTATAAATTAATTTATTTAATAAATTATAAATGATACATGAATCATGGAAACCAATATTTGATAATTTTAAATTTGATATAGATACATTATATTCAAATAACATAGTTTATCCACCAAAAGAATTAATATTTCGTGTTTTTGAAATAGATATGAATAAAATAAAAGTTGTAATATTAGGTCAGGATCCATACCATGGAATAAATCAAGCAAATGGATTAAGTTTTTCTGTATCAGAAAATATAAAAATACCACCATCATTAAAAAATATTTTCAAAGAATTAAAATTAGAATATCCAGAAAGAAATTATGAATTTAATCATGGTAATTTAGAAAGATGGTTATATGAAGAAAAAATATTTTTATTAAATTGTTCATTAACAGTTATTGATAGTAAACCGGCTAGTCATATTAAATTTTGGGAACATTTTACAGATAAAATAATTAAATACATAAGTGAAAATAATAATAATTGTATATTTTTATTATTAGGTAATTTTGCTAAAAAAAAATCAAAATTTATCGTAAATCAAGATAATATTATTTATGGTATTCATCCGTCACCTTTAGCAAGAGGATTTATAGGATCAAATATATTTATAAAAGTTGAAAATAAAGTTGGTATAATAAATTGGTCAAATTAATTATTATAAAAAATTGAAAAATAAAATATATTAAATATAATTATTTACATTGATGATAACTAATAAAATTATAATTCAAATTATTTGGCAAGATGATATTATTGAATATTCTTTCAATTATAATAGAAGAGTAATAAAATTCTTAAATAAAAATTCATTACATTTATATAAACAAAACGATCAAGAAAATTATACTTATGATTTTTCGTATAAACCAAACTGTTATATTTATATATGTAGAAATATATTTAATTTGATATATTTAGAACAAGAACACATAAAATATTATTATTTAGATTATGAATATTTAAATAATAATAAAAAATATGCATATTTTGAAAATATTGAATACTATCTCTAAATTTATTATAAAATAATTAATTTTTATTTAATTTATATACTATTTTAATGAGTAATTTGAATAATAATATAAATCAAGTTAGTAATTCAGTTTTAATAGGATTAGATTATTATGAAATAATAAAAACTAGTATTGGATTAATTATTTTTATATATTTATTTTGTTGTGTATCATGTTCTTTTTTAAATATTTATAATAATAATTATCAACATGTACAAGGTACTATAATTTTGAATAGTAGTAATAATACTCAATTATTAACATATAAAATTAACAATACAATATTTACTAAAATTATACCTTTTTCTACTAAAAAATATAGTATTACTGCTTCACAACCAATGTATTCAAATGGACCACATACAGTATATTATCCAAAAAATAATCCTGATAATTATAATATTGACACTAGTCCTTTTACATTTTTTTTTATTAAACCACCAATTTATATTTTAAAATTAGTAATTTTTATATTATGTTTTTGTATTATTTTAATTTCAATATCTTTAATATTATTAATTACAAATAATACTGGTGGTATTAAACGTTAAATATTAAAAAAAAATTGAATTATTCTTTATTTTATATTTTTATAAAATAAAAAATGAGTTTTTATTCAGTATTAATTATAGATATTTACACAAGAAAAAATTATTTTTATAAATATTATATGTTTTACGAGTATGAATATTTGCAATTTAAAAATTGTAAAATTATAAAAAATTATAAATGTATATTTAATGATAATAATAAAACAGTTATATATATATATTTTTATAATCAGATATACAATATTGATTTCGTGTCAGTCGACGTACTAGTTGACTGGTGTTATTGTTTAATATTAAGTTATGGTAAATTAGAATATTA
>Ga0114959_10003352_pt1 | contig 12610 bp, 14 predicted proteins | sample C_130625_EF_Meta_FD_87317 | JGI IMG/M metagenome (GOLD analysis project Ga0114959, IMG submission 87317) | Freshwater microbial communities from Lake Croche, Canada to study carbon cycling - C_130625_EF_MetaG | ecosystem: Environmental > Aquatic > Freshwater > Lake | place: Lake Croche, Canada...
AACACATTAATATCTTCTACTGGAAGATTTATATTTTCCAAATATGTATATTCAAAATAATAATTAATTGGTTTCGTATTTTCAATAAACTCAATTAATAAATTTATTCCAAATTTACTATTTTTATTCAAAGAATATCTATGAATTGTGATTGGTACATTTATATGTTCATATGGTATTTGATTTGTTGGTTCTTTTTCAATATAAGAATCATCCATTAACAATGTTATATTTTTCCCATCATTTTTTTTGAAAACAATATCGTCATATGAATTTTCTGATTTTATGTACATTTTATATATTTTGTTTTCAGTTATTTGATATATACCTTGTTTTGAATATATATCAATAACATTTTCTTTTTTAACTAAATATGCATCAAGTTTTTCTAATATTTTTGTAATCTTTGAAAAAGATTTTTTATCTTTTGCTAAATTTAAAAACGATGATGGTGACAATGAATCTTCATCAACATATATTTTCATCGTTTTCGTGTATAGTATTAATTAAATTATATGATAAACTATTTAAACCTATTTACAAAACATTATTATAGATTTATTATGTCTATAATAAGTAGCCCTTTAAATATTATTATTGTTGAAAAAAATGCGGAATTAAAAATGTTGTCTATTAAAGATTTTAAAGAAGAAGAATTATTCAAAAAATGTGGTTTTAAAAAAAAAGATGATTTTGTCCAACAAACACAATGGAATATTAAACTAGACAATACTAAATATAGTGTACATGTCTATGCAAAAACCCAAGGACGTGCAAACAGTGAAAATAAATATGATTTTCCACCACCTATTGACACCAAATTATTTTTTGGCAATTGTGCTATTATTGCTAAAAAACAATCTCTGTCTGATAACAAATTTTTTGAATACGTTAGTTTATCACTAGATTTATGGAAAAGAATGTACGAAAAATTATTTGGCGGTTTTGAAGATTTAGCAATGACAGCTCTAGAGGACGAGAATGAAATTGATGAATTGGAAAATATTCCTAAGTCAAAGAAAACAAAAGACGGATATTTAAAAGATGGGTTTGTAGTTGATAGCAGTGATACTGATGAAGAAATAGATGATTCAGATGGAAATGAAGACGAAGAGTACGAAACTATAGACAATGCGGACAATTTAGAAGACGAAGATGAAACAAATTTAGAAGATATTGGTTCAGAATTAAGTGAAGATGATTATGATTATGAAACTTGTTCAGAAGATGAAAAATAAATAAAAATGAAACTTATTTAAATGTATTTTTTATATTTAAATAAGCTTTCCATATACTGAAATGTCACAATCATTGCGTAAAGTTGAAAATCCTGAAAAATTTCGTTGTAATATCAGGGAAAAATTAGATGAAATCCTTCAAAATAAGAAAAATAGTATTAATTTGGAAAAAGGTATATTCAATTTTGCTTTAAGTGAGGCGAAAAATAGAAAAGTAGTAAAAAAATGGGATAATCCATATTTTGTTCAACTTTATGTAGATAGATTGCGCAGTATTTTTACTAATTTGAATAGTAATGTTTTATTAGAACAATTGAATTCTGGTGCGATTAAAGCTCATTCAATTGCTTTTATGACACATCAAGAATTGCGTCCAGAAAAATGGGATGAACTTATAACAGCAAAAAGTAAAAGAGATCAAAATAAATTTGAAAATAATTTGGAAGCGGCGACGGATACATTTACCTGCCGCAAATGCAAATCAAATAAGTGTACTTATATGCAGCTTCAATTGCGAAGTGCTGATGAGCCAATGACAACATTCGTTACATGCTTATCATGTGGTAATAGATGGAGATGTTAAGATGTTAATTTTGTATTCAACTTTCTCGCGTAGTCAATAATATTGTTTTTATTTTTTCCTCATTAAAATATTTTTCACAATCAATGAATTTGAATAATAATATCATATGTTGTTTGTTATACATTCTTTCCAATGTATTTAAAAAGCAAAAATCTTGGTTTTTTTTGTAAAAATCAATGATGTCACGTGTTTCTTTTTGTATTTTTTGTAAGGATTTTGGGTCATCTTTCAACCATGAGCTTTTTGATTGTTTATTTTGATTTTGTCTAATATTCATTATAACTTTTGTTTGTGGAAAAAGTTCACGGAATTCTTTTAACAATTCTAGTTTACCATCATATCGTATTTCTTTAAACCCCCATACATTGGTTGTAGCATTTTTTTTAAACATTGTAATAATGGTATTTTGAATACTTTTTATAACTTCATTAAACTGATAACTATTGTACCATGCTGGTTTTCTTCCTCTTCCATAAATAGCTGGTAGGTTTTTTCTATCTTCTTCATTTAAATCACAAAATTCGCTTTGAATCATATTGTTTGTAACTTTAATCTCTCTATAAAATTCCAACAAATGATTTATTGCCCCATTGTTTTCTCCACAAATATTAGAATTAGGAATCGTATTTAATATTATTTCCAGTGTTGTTGATCCACTTCTTGCTACTGCACAAATTAAAATAATTTTATCGTCCATATTATTTATACAATAAATTGGAAATATTTAATACTATTAAAAACGAGAGAAAACAAATTCCTACAAAAGTACCAATTAAAAATATGCAAATAGAATTGTTATTGCTATTTTTATTGCCATTTTTATTGTTATTATCACCAATATATTTTCTTATAATTTCATCTGGGAAACTTGGATGAACCTTCCTAATAAACATCACAAACTCATTTTTAGAGAGAAAATCTTCAATAAATTGAATATCCTCTCTACTTCCATCTTTAAACATATGGGGACTGGTAGGACTGGACATTCTCAACCAATCAGCCATATGAGTTGTTTTACTAATAACATTTTGTATTTTTTTGTAATGAGTCATTATTATTGCAAAAAGACTTTCATTTGCTAAACCTCCATTGCAAATTGTATTGCACATTTTTGGCTCATTCACAACAAAATTCATCAAATCAATTGCATTTTCTCTCGTTAAAACAAACCAAGGATCGTTTGCAAGGTGATAAACCTTGGGTAGCAAAGCTAAATTCGCGCGCCGGTGATAATCAATATTCCAATGAGCACTAGAATACGGCATAATCGTTTGATTTTGATATTTCTCAAAAAGCATTCTAAATTTACTAGGAGGAATTATAGGACAACATGAATCGGTCAAATAACAAAACCATTTATTTGATTTATCATGTTTCAATGCAAAATTTAATATTGCAATATAGGCAGGAATCACATGATAATACGACGTATAACATATACTTTTTTCTGGTATTGTATGATTATAAATCCATCGTGATTTTATTTTTTTCAAGTCTTTGTAAAAAAAATATACATTGATAATGTCTTTGTTGGGTTCAATCCATTCTCTCCATAATTCTTCTTTATACAAAACATGTTCATAGTTGATAATAAAGCACAATGCAATTTTTGGTTCAATTTTTGCTTTTATTTTAAACATTATATTTATTCATAAAATAAATTTAAATATTATTTCATGAATATAATTTATTTATGATACTATTCTTTTTAAAATTTCCATTCATGTTGTTTTTTTTAATGAAGAGTACAAAAGGAGGACGTGTTGTAGGGAATATTTCAGGTAAAAGTACGGCAAGTTATTTTTTACCAAAACTTCAATCTGATTCGCAATGTATTATAACAAATAAAAATAATTTGGTTTATTATGAAAAAGACAAAGAATTATTTTTGGAAGATAATAATTTTATAAAAAACAAAAAATTAATATCTATTTCGCCCGGTGGATTGAAGGGTTTTTATGAATTGGGTGTTTTATCTTTTATCAAAGATAATTATGACTTGGAAAATTATATTTTTTCAGGAGCATCTGCTGGTGCATGGAATGCATTATTTATGTGTTATAAAAACGACACAAAAAAATTCGTCTATAGGTTATTAGATTATAAATTATCCCAAATAAATAATATCAAAGAATTAGAGTATTTTTTAAAATACAAAATGTTATCAAGTTATACCAATGATGACTTTGATTTAAGACGGTTGTTTATTGGGGTTACAACATTAAAACGATTCAAGCGTGTAACAAATATATTTTCAGATTTCAATAGTTTGGAAGATGCAATTAATTGTTGTATTGCTAGTTCTCATATACCACTTATAACAGGTGGGTTAACCAACAGGTATCATGATATGTATACATTTGACGGCGGATTTAGTAAATATCCATATTTAAATTTCACTGAAAATGTATTGCATATTACTCCGAGCATGTGGAGTAAACTTGGGAAAGAAAATATTCAAATGACTAATAAAAAACCATTTTTTGATTCATTCACATCGTTAAATGTTATTTTTGAGTTAATTTTAATGATTAAAAATAGAAATTATATGGAACTTTTTGATAATGGTTATCAAGATGCAAAAACAAACAAAGAATTATTAGATAAAATTTTTTTGTCAATTAACAACGATCCAGATAACACGAATATAAATAATATTGAATCAAAATTGGATGCGACAAATGATAATGACAGCTATTAGCATTCGCAAGTTTTCTAAAAAAGTCCAAAAAAAAATTGAAATAAGTTTTTTAAATTATAGTAAATAGCATAAAGTAAATATAAAGTAAACTACAAGAATATGAATTCACTGCATTTATTTAGTAACCTTCCTATGGAATTAATCAAGAATGTTTTAACATTTAATAAACATTTTATAATTAGAAAAGGAGAGATCATAACAATTAAACCAATACCAAAAAATGATAAAAGATATGAAATGTTATTGAAAAAACCTGAAATAAATCCTAATCCATGTATTACTCGCAATTACATATCAAAATCTTATGTATGTTTACCAAAACATGATGGTGATATGGCACCTCATTTCTTAATTGTAGGTAAAGATACAAAAGGAGATTTTATTTTATTACGATTACGCGGAAAAAAATTGTACCCAGATCACAAACCATACACCTATATTTATCATTATTTGAAATAAAAAAATTAAAGACTTAAAGATTAAAATTATAAAAAATAAAATGAAAAGTATTTTATTTGTTATATATTGCAACATTTTATCACTAATTTCAGCAAACCAAAATATTCCAAAATTTTGTATTAATTGTAAATTTTATAAGAAAGACTCTTTTTTTACTTTTAGTGAATTTGGTAAATGTTCTCTTTTTCCAAAAGAGAAATACAATGAATATTTTTTGGTAAATGGAAGTAAAAATAATACTAACATAGAATATGATTATTGTACTACATTAAGAAATTTTGATCATTTATGCGGAAAAGAAGGAAAATATTATGAAAAAAAATAAATATTAGTTATTTTTTATACAATATAATACAATATAATACAATATAATACATTATACTACAATTACCTTTGTATTTTTAGTCAAAACGCTACCAAAAACATTGGTTTTTTCTACATGTTCTATTTTTGTATAGATTACTTCTACATTTTTTGCTGATTTCAATTTTGAAAATTGTTTACACAAAAGTGCACCTTGAGTAACAATTTGTTGTTTTTCTTTTTTATCTAATGTATCAAAGTCTATATCATAATAGTTGGGTAACTCGTCATCCCGTGTTGTATAACGTATATTTTTCAAACAAGCTATAACATGACAAGAAGATACATCTTTTACATGAAACCAAATATCATCAGAATCAGCCTCATCAATCAATTCAAAATTATTTTTTGCATTTTTACCAATTTTATAAAGTACATTAATTTTTAAACTAGGAATGAATCTAGTAACAAGTCGTTTCATATCTACTTTGATAACACTTATCATTATTTTATATTATTTTTATTTCATATAAAATAATTATTACATTATATTTACAATCATTTTTTTTTGTATATTATATTTACGCGTTTTTTGCTTCATTTTTCGTGTATTTTTCTTAGTTTTTCGCTTATTTTTCTTTTTTCTTTTATAACTCTTGCGTTTAGCGCCGCCGGCATTTACACTATTTATCAAATTCTGTATGTATTGATTTGCATGGTTTTCGTTAACTCCAAAATCCATACTTGAAAATTCATTTTTATTACCCCTGCAAAATATACAATATACAACGACGGAAAAATTATTATTTTGTGCAAAATTTTGCGTTATTTGTCTTATGTATTCTACAATATCACTTAATTTATAAGACCCAGAATATTGTGGTAAATTATTTATATAAATAATCTTAAATTCATTTTCTCCATTATTATTTACATCAATGTAAAGAACCCCTTGTGTAGAATCTATAGATTGCTCAAAAAAAATATAATAATCGTTTGCATTTTGATATTGATTTATAGTTTCTACAGTCAATTTATTATTTTTTAAATAATTAATTCCGTCAACTAATCCACTAGGAGTCATATAACATACTTCACCTTTACCAGAATAAAATTTGAGTTGAAACCCTTGTGGAACCATAAAGTTTCCAATAGGTTCATCAGAGTGTCCATTTACAACAAATTCCATAATATCGTATTAATATATAGCTATATAAAATTACTTATATTTTTTAGATTTTGATTTTGATGTATTTCTCTTCATTTTACCTGTTTTACGTATATTTTTCTTAGTTTTTCGCGTATTTTTCTTTTTTCTTTTATAACTCTTGCGTTTAGCGCCGCCGAGTTCTTCCATAAATAACGTTTTTGGCTTAAAATCTTTACCTTCGTCTTCACCTAAATTATTATGATTATTCTCATTATTATAATTATTCTCATTACTAAAATATTGATCTCTTTTGTTTTTACGTTGTTCTCTCAATTCTCTAGAATATTTCTCTCTCTGTTCTTCCTTTAAAATTAGTTTAACACGAACATCTGATGTTACTCTTTTAACATAACGTATACCACTTATATCACAAAACATAAATTCTGGGTGAAAAGAACCTTCAAACGATGTTGACATGTGTTGAATAGCGTAACCTTGATAACCAAGTTTGCAAATATATTCAGACAATTTATGATCATTATTTGTTTCAGAATTTCGCAGATTATTGATGTAACCGTAGTTATTTTCTAAAATAACTTGTATTTCTCTCGGAGCATTTTTATACAAGTTGGTTTGAGTTTCTTTTTTATCCAATGCAAGTAATTTATATGAACGATTTGTAATAAATTCAAATACAATACCATATTCTTTTTCATAAGAACGAATATAGGAAGGATTTTCATTTTTAACACCAAAAAAATAGAACCCATCTGGATTCAGCGATAAACCATCTTGCATAGGATCGTAAGTTTTAGTTGCTTTAAATAATGGATATCCAGAAGGTATTACGTAGTAAATAGTACCATCATTTTCTCTCATTACTTCTATATTTGTTAACATTTATTCAATTATATATATAAGTATACAATAAAAATTCACAATTTCTCAATCCCAACTACTTTGGCGATTTTCTTGATAATTTTTGTATCTTTTTCATAATCATTGTCACCTTTCCCTCCCATAGCTTCATAAACAATTGTGTTGTATTGACTATTTTTCTTGGAATCATATTCTTCACAGTCTGGATATTTCTCTCTGAATGCTTTGAACATACAAATATTTTTGTGAGCAATCATTCTAATAGCTTTGCGCAATTTTTTGTTGGTTTCATCATCCTTTTCCCACATATTTTCATCTTTTACGTACATAACTTCTCTCTTTTTATCCGTACAATGAACTGGGCGTTTTGTAACATCCAACGCATTCAAATTTTTGATAATTATATCGGAAATCCCTTCAATATATCCAACCTTGCCTACATTTTCTAAATCGGATACTTGTAGTTTGACTGATTCTATAAAATCACTAATATTCATTGCATCTTTGCATGTTTCATTCAAAAAGACCTGTAAATTAAATGTCTTATTATTTGAGTTAATAATATTTGTATTTCCACTATTATTGTTAGTTCCGTTTTTACATAGTTCTATGACAGATTTATGGATATCTGTGTTACTCTTTACAAGCTCGCAAATAAGAGTCGTAAGATTATTAATGTTTGTGATATTTGTTACATTTTGTGAATATTTCATTTCGCATTTTTTTTTATGACGCCATAACCCACTCCTATCTTTAAATTCTTTATTACATTTTTTACATAATAAACTTTGCTCGTTTTGCTCGTTTTGCTCGTTTTTTGTTGCCATTTTGTTGCTATTTGACACATTTTGGTGTTTAGCTGTCAATATATGTCTATCCCAATTGAACCGTTTAAAGCATTTATAGTCACAGCTATCACAATAGAATTCACAGTGCTCGTTTTTGCTCGTTTTTGTTGCCATTTGTTGCTAAATGTTGCTATATTTTACAAAAAGAAAAAATTTATAAAATATAATTTTAAAAATTTATGCTAACAAAATGAAAATTATTTTTTCTGCACCCAGACGTTAATTTTACATTTCAGTCACAAAACTTGTTTTTTCCCAAGACTTTTTCGGATTTTCCAAAAATGGACAAAAAAAATGTCCAAAATTGAAAACCCAAAATACTTTTTGGATAACTTTTTCGTTAATAATATAATAAATTTCCCGAAGGGCTTAAAGAACCTCCGCGCCCAGACGAAACCCCACACGAACACTTTTAAGTACATTTGATAAATATAATTTAAAATTGATATAAAGAAATGCCAAGAATTTTATTATATAAAAGAATCAAAAATGAAAAGACAATTAAAATACGGTACAAATGTGGTTTATAATGGAGAGATTTACAGGATTTCTAGTCACGCAACTTCAGAAGGAATAGTTAAAATAACTTCATTGAAAACATGTGATACAATTACAATAAAAAAGTCCAAGTTGGTTGCAACACCACATGATACATCTGACTTGATTAAATATAAAACAAATTATTACAGAATTGCAAATATAATTTGCGACAATAATGGTGTACCGGTATATGAATTAGAATATGTTAATAAGTTTTATGGTAATAATAGTAAATTGAATACTATTCAATCCAATGACACAAATATTGAACCCATTGCATCCTATTTACAAGAGAAATTTTTAAACTTTTTAAAATTTGTGGATAGATACAATTCAACAGTTAATTATTTGAACAAAACAGCTTCGGTTTCTTATAAATTAATAGACAATTCTGAATTGGAGAGAATAATGAATGATTTACTTATACGATGCAAATTGAATATAAATCAATTGGATAAAATAGATTATACTTTAAAAAAAACAAAAAATCCTTCGTTTCAAATTCATTTAATGACACAAAACCCATTTGGTTTTATTACAGAAGAAATGCATCTTATCAGTTTTGATAAAGCAGAAAAAATAGCCAACGAATTTGATTTGCAAATAGACTTTAAAATCAAATGTGAGAAATGGAGTTATTGTTTATTTAATGACGAAAAAACATTTTATATTTTAAAAAGTAAGTATATTGAAAAATTCAAAAAGTTTTGTGAAAGCAGAAATGAAAATGATATAAAATATTTGAATTTTTTAGAAAAAAATATTATGATTGATAAGATTATTGAAAATAAAACATACAAAACAACTGTAAACTTACTAGAAAAAGAACGCAAAATGACAGACACAATTATGGATTTATTTTATGATGTGAATTATGAAATATCAAATGAAGAAATACAAAATGAAATTGACAAATTTGAAAAATTACGACGTTTTCAAACAAATAATCCACATTATAATTTAGAAGAAGAACAAAAAAAAAGTGTATTCAAAAGTATACAAAATAAATTGTCAATAATAACTGGATTTCCTGGAACAGGTAAAACCGAAATTGTGCGTTGTATTACGAGTGTTTTGTATAATTTATATCAGAAAAATAATCCATGCAACGGCAACGGTGGCGAAGACTGCGACGACCAAGATAACCCTTTTAGTGAATATGAATACAACGACTGTAGTGAAACTACCGAAAATAAAGAGTCAAATAAATATGTAGATCCAAAAACAATAGCTTTGTTAGCACCGACAGGGCTCGCTTTTGTGAATCTTGAGAAAAGCATAGCATCTGGATATTATAATGAAAAAATATCAGGAACATGTCACAAAGTGCTATACAATATTTTTCAAAATATAAAGATCCACAAAAATAGTAAAACATGTACTTGCATGAATAAAGAAAAATGCAAATACCGAGACTTGAAGATAAAATTACTAGTCATAGACGAAACCTCCATGGTAGATACATTTATATTTTATGAAATTCTGGAGTTGTGTAAATATTTTAACGCAAGATTAATCATAATAGGAGATGTGAATCAACTGCCATCTGTTGGACCAGGAACAGTTTTAAAGAATTTGATCAGTTCTAATTGCTTTGATGTAACAAAGTTGACAAATATCAAAAGGCAAGATGCTGGCGCTTTGGTAAATACCATTAAAAAGATGAATACTGATGTAATTAGAAATACGGAATTTGAAGACGACTCTATAAGTATTAAAAACATCAAAGACTTTATTTTGAATAGTAAAATAAATAGGGAAATGTTAGTAGAGTTGATTCAAAGAAATCAACTCAACAAAGATAATACAAGGTTCATTACCTATTTCAAAATTGACAAATATTTGTTTAACACGGTAGAAATAAACAATTTACTCCAAGACATATACAACCCTGATGGCGCTATTATATCATCTAACAATAAATTTGATGATAAAATGATTTTCAAAATTTCTGATAGAATTATTAGAACAGAAAATGATTATAGTAGTGATAAAATGAGGGCAAATGGCGAAGAAGCCAAGATATTGGATTTTGATGGAAGAATGGTTACTATACAATATATTGGAGTAAAGAATGACCCTGAAACTGTCGGCATAAATGAATTGTACGAAAATTTCAAATTGAATTATTGTACAACCATTCATAGTGCTCAAGGTAGTCAATACGACAATGTTGTATTCTTTATTCAACCGGGAACATCTTATATTATAGATAAAACAAGCGTTTATACAGCAATATCACGCGCAAAAAACAAATGTATTATTATTACGGCGAAAGACGATTTCATAAAATGCCAAGAGAATAATAGAAATGTTGATAACAAAGTTTCGTTATTTATGCGTGAATCCAATAGTTATGAATTGTAGAATAATTGTAAAACTATATGAATAAGTATTTTTTTTATAAATTTTTTAAAAAAAAATACTATATTATATTATGCCAAAAATAATTTTAGAAAACTATCTAAATGAACATTTAGATGGACTAAAACATTTACATCCAGCCAACAAACATATTTTAGGTTTAACAATAAAAATCATACATTTTATCATGTCATTTGTAGCAGCTTTCGGACCTTATGTGACAAATAATATCAAATTATTGAGTTTATTAGTTGTATATTATATAACTGTTGTGACAGTGTGGTATGTATATGGATATTGTTGTTGTACTACAATAGAAAAAAAATTAGAGACTAATGTAGCAAAAGGGAATAATAAATCTTTCATAACTGCAATATTTGAAAACATAATTGGCACGTCAAATAGTGAAAATATAGCGTATTTTATACTTTCTCTTATTCCACTTGTAAATACATTTGTTTGTTTATACAAAATAAACTATTTTTGCAAAAATAAATTAAAATGAAATTACCTCTAAATCTTTTAAATTCCAATATTCGCTACCGCCACTTGGAATAGGTCTTCTGATTATAAATGGAATTGCTTTCTGTTCCAATTCTAATTCGGCAATGATATAACTATCAATAATATTTTCTGGAACCTTCACCAATGGTTTAGCACCACATTCTATTTGTTTTGTTCTTTGTCCTAATATGCGAGCTCTCTCGTATTTTGTCAGAAATGGCACAGTTTTGTGCAATGGATCAATAACTATATTAAATTCATCTCTAGTAACTTTGGACAATGCTTTAATTTCATCATAATTATGACTTAAACACTCCGGATGAAAATCCAAAATGTAATCTTTCGTCATTTCCTTATCAAATTTTTGTAAATAATTTTCATCTGGATATTCATCATCGTCATCTTCATAAATATCATTTTCAACATCTATTTTAATTGTACTTTGTTTCTTATCTTTTTTTTTCTTATCTGTTTTTGCACCATCGATTTTTCCATGTTGAGTTTGTTCTTTTTCTCCATATAAATCTTTACCGTGTTCATCGTCTTCATCGTTGTCCCCATCTTCATCTTCATCTTCATCATCGTCACCATCATCATCGTTGTTATCATCTTCTTCTATTTCAGTATCTACATCTAGATCATCTAGATTTTCATTAATTTTATTTTCATTATAATCTTCTTCATTATCGTCGTCACTACCTTCATTTATATATTCATCTTCATCCTCATCGTCATATTCACTAATTGTAGGTTTTGTTGCTATTTTTTTATTATTTTTCATAATTTTTTGTTTTATAAATTCATTTTCATCATTTTCATCGTCGCTACCGCCAACTGAAAGAGAATAGTTGTCTTCATTATCACTCATTTTATATATGATATATATTAATATATTATATATTAATGTATATTTTTAAATTATTTCAATTTTATTTAGTTTACCTTTTAAAAAAAGGTAAAACCAAAAATCTACTTTACCTTTTAAAAAAAGGTAAAACCAAAAATCTACTTTACCTTTTAAAAAAAGGTAAAACCAAAAAT
>Ga0114959_10003353_pt1 | contig 12603 bp, 8 predicted proteins | sample C_130625_EF_Meta_FD_87317 | JGI IMG/M metagenome (GOLD analysis project Ga0114959, IMG submission 87317) | Freshwater microbial communities from Lake Croche, Canada to study carbon cycling - C_130625_EF_MetaG | ecosystem: Environmental > Aquatic > Freshwater > Lake | place: Lake Croche, Canada...
AATTTGATTTCTAAAGTAACTGTTACTGCATTGTAAACTAAAACAGAATCAGCATTTACGTTACTTGGTATAATTGAAGATGCTACCCAGTTTCCATTTACATCGCGGTATTCCCAAATACTCAGGTCATTCCAATCGCCTGTAGCAATTGTTCTAAATATTAGGTTACACAGTTCACTCTTTGACAATGTATAATATGCAGTAGAGGAGCTAGAACTTGCATTACTGCATGTAACAGTGCATGTATAGTATGAGAAAGTTTGATTTGTTTTTGTAACGATGGCAGTATCATTATCAATGTACAAATTATCAGTACAACCATCACCGCATGAATCATAAATCCAGGTATATGACAATCCATTTAGAGTTGTATTTAATCCTTGTAAAGAAAGTGTAACATCTTCGCCAACACAAGCACTTGATGCAGATGAAACAATTATAATTTCTGACGATACACCAGTACAATTATTTGATGGTGCACAAACTGTATTGTATTCTGCTCCTGCATCTTTTAACCATCCTAAAGCCGAATTAGCCAATGCAACATCATCAACTTTAATGCAAGTTAATAATGGGTTGTTGTTTGAAATAAGAACTGTAAAATTATTATTATTTCCATTTTGTATATTTAAGCTTGACAGTAATTGGTTGTATGAGCAATCCAAACTAGTTAATACTGCATTTGCTGAAACATCTAGGTTGGATAATTGGTTATTAGCGCAAATCAGAGTAGTTAATACTGTATTTAAAGAAAGCTCTAAAAAGCTGATTTGGTTGTTGTAGCAATTCAAAAGAGTTAATGCAGTATTTGCTGAAACATTTAAATTGCTTAATAAATTTTTTGAACAATTCAATTCAACTAGCAGCGCACAAGCTGAGACATCTAAAGTGTTTAATAGATTTTGTGAACAATTCAATTCAATTAATGATGTATTAAAAGAAACATTTAAATTGGTTAAACTATTGGTGCTGCATTTTAAGTTTTTTAAGACAGAAATTGAACTAACATCAAGAGTAGAAATTAAATTATTTGAACAATCTAATGCTTGAATATTTACAAATGCTTGAATCCCCGTTAAATCAGCAATTCCTAAATTGCTTACATTAATAAATCCTGTGTAAGCAACAGCTTCAGTAATTTGTATTTCAGCATCTTGGTTTGTGTTTATTGTAAAATTGTTTACCAAAGCAGCTTTAAAGTTTGCGTTAGGAATAATTACATTACTTCCGCCAGCAGCAAATACACTAAACGAAACAGATGTATTACAAATTATTAAAATTACTAATAGTTGCCTGAAAATTCTAGAATTATGTATGTATCTATTCATAAGCTTGATATTTCTTAAATTCAATTTGATGCTGTAACACAAAAGTGTTGATAGTCAAAATAAAGATAATTAGCGTTAATAAAAAAATATTGATTACAAAATGTTAATAACTCTATTAATTGTTTTCTTTAAAATTTAATTCAAACATTTTAGATGTCATTTTTAAATTTTACGCTAGTAATGTTTTATTCAATTAATTTAGTTTAACTCTCCTATTGCTACCTGCCAAAACAAAACTTTATTCAAATTCTATCTAATGAAATAGTTACTCATAATTTCAAAAAGTCCCTTACAACATTCAAACTGAAACTCCAAAATTTTTACATTAAATTTTATCAAAAAAGCATCAACAAAAAATTGTTAATAAGCATTTAAAATTATAGTTTTCAGCAACTTAACAACTTGTTTAAAACTATATGTAAGTGTTAATAGAATTGCCTTGTAACACAAAATATTTTCCTAAAATTTGCCTTCGTTCAAAACAAAGTACGTTCATTTCTTAATCACTTGATTTTAGCTTGTTAAGGTTTTAATAACATCAACTTAACATTCAAAAGAATCAAAACTTCTTTTAGCGAAAGACAAAAAGATAAAGAAATAACTAAACGTTTTGAATGATTCAACATTCATAATTTAAAAATCAAAATTCCCAAAAGGTATGTACGTAATAAAAAGAGACGGAAACAAAGAATCAGTAAAGTTTGACAAAATTACTGCACGTATTCAAAAACTATCTTATGGATTAGACCCCAAATATGTAAACCCTGTTGCAGTTGCCATGAAGGTAATTGATGGTATATATGAAGGTGTAACCACACAAGAGTTAGATAATTTAGCCGCAGAAGTTGCTGCTTCATTAACTACCACACACCCAGACTATGCTTTGTTGGCAAGTCGCATAGCAATTTCTAACTTACACAAAAGCACCGAGAAATCATTCTCTCGTACTGCTTCGTTGCTATACAACTACATCGACCCTAAAACCAATCAAAACGCAAGTTTATTAGCTGATGATGTGTACAAAATAATTGTAGACAACGCACAGTTGTTAGACTCTACCATTATTTATGACCGTGATTTTGGTTACGACTATTTTGGTTTCAAAACACTAGAACGTTCATATTTATTGCGCATAAACGGACAAGTAGTTGAGCGTCCACAACACATGCTAATGCGTGTAGCGGTGGGTATTCATAAAGACGATATTGATGCGGTTATTACATCATACAACCTTATGAGTGAGCGTTGGTTTACGCACGCCACCCCTACCCTATTTAATGCGGGTACTCCAAAACCACAAATGTCGTCGTGCTTTTTGTTAACAGCAAAAGACGATAGCATAGAAGGTATTTATGATACCTTAAAACAAACTGCAAAAATTTCGCAGAGTGCAGGTGGCATTGGTTTATCAATACACAACATACGCGCCACAGGTTCATATATAAAAGGTACCAATGGTACAAGCAACGGTATTGTGCCAATGTTGCGGGTTTTCAACGATACTGCACGTTATGTAGACCAAGGTGGAGGAAAACGCAAAGGAAGTTTTGCCATTTACTTAGAGCCTTGGCATGCTGATATATTTGATTTTTTAGACTTACGCAAAAACAATGGTAAAGAAGAAATGCGTGCACGCGATTTGTTTACAGCATTGTGGATTCCGGATTTGTTTATGCAACGTGTAAAAGACAAAGGAACATGGAGTTTGTTTTGCCCGAACGAGGCGCCAGGCTTGGCAGATTGCCACGGTCAAGCATTCGTTGACCTATATACCAAATACGAACAAGAAGGACGCGCACGTAAAACAATACCTGCGCAAGAATTATGGTTTGCAGTTATTGATTCGCAAATTGAAACAGGAAATCCTTACCTATTGTATAAAGATGCTGCCAACGGAAAGAGCAACCAACAAAACCTAGGTACTATTAAATCATCTAACTTATGTACAGAAATTATTGAGTACACAAGCCCTGATGAAGTAGCAGTATGTAACCTGGCTAGTATTGCATTGCCTCGTTTTGTGGTGGATGGAAAATTCGACCACAATAAGCTGTTCGACATAACATATGTGGTGGCTAAAAACTTAAACAAAGTTATTGACCGCAATTATTACCCAGTAGCCGAAGCACGTTATAGTAATATGCGTCACCGTCCTATTGGTATTGGTGTGCAAGGTTTAGCCGATGCGTTTTGCTTGTTACGCATTCCGTTTGATAGCCCAGAAGCTGCAACGCTTAACAAAGAAATATTCGAAACCATTTACTACGCTTCTATGACGGCTAGTAAAGATTTAGCAAAAGTGGAAGGACATTATGAAACGTATCCAGGTTCGCCAATTTCAAAAGGAATTTTCCAGTTTGATATGTGGGGAATAACACCAACATCACGTTGGGAATGGGATATCTTAAAAGAAGAAGTACAAAAATATGGTGTGCGTAACTCATTGTTATTAGCGCCAATGCCAACAGCCAGCACGAGCCAAATATTAGGCAACAACGAGTGTTTTGAACCATTTACAAGTAATGTGTACAAACGCGGAACACTTAGCGGTGAGTTTGCAGTTGTAAACAAATATTTGTTGCGCGACTTGGTAGAGCTTGGTTTGTGGAACGACCGCATGAAAAACAAAATTGTTGGTGAAAACGGTTCGATACAAAACATTGACGAAATACCTGCCAACATAAAATCATTATACAAAACTGTTTGGGAAATTAGCCAAAAGGTAATTATAAACATGGCTGCCGACCGTGGCGCATACATTTGCCAAAGTCAAAGTATGAATTTATTTGTGCAAAATGCAAGTGCAAGTAAACTTACAAGTATGCACTTTTACGCTTGGGAAAAAGGCTTGAAAACAGGCATTTATTACCTACGTACCAAAGCTGCTGCCGATGCCATTAAGTTTACGGTTGACAAACAAGCCGAAGAAATGGTAACGCCCGTAATGCCAAACGATGTAGTAAGTGATAATAATATTGATGCGCCAATAGGAGGAGGAAGCTCAACGCAATCTCCATCCTTATTTGAAAATACCTTTGCCGCTGCCGCAAGCGTCCCTCCCGATAGCCATCGGGATATGGAATTAACAACTGCAATATTCAAAGAACCAGCAGTAGTATATGAAACTGCAAAAGCTACTGTTGCCAACGCGAGCGCCCCGCTTGCGGAAACAGCACCAAAAATGCAAGCTGAACCTCAATCCATCAATGACTTTGAAAACGAAGCCATTGATGAAGAAGAGTTTAAAAAGATGATAGCCCGCAACAGAGCCAAAGCATTAGAAGCCATGCAAAACCCTACGGCAGCAAGCAGTAGCGACGATGTAGGTTGCGAAATGTGTAGTGGGTAAAAAACAAGAAATATTTGGTAAGAAATGAGTAAACACAAAAAAACACTTCTGAAAATATTAAGTGGCTTTTCTGACAATAATATTGACTTTCAAGAACTATTATCATTGTTAGTTTATTTAGAATTTGATTTGCGAATTAAAGGTGACCACTATATTTTTACAAAAGAAAATATTATTGAAATTATTAATATTCAACCCATAGGAAACAAAGCCAAGGCTTATCAAGTAAAACAGGTTAGAAATATTTTGATAACCAATAAACTAAATGTTAAATAGCCAATGAAAGCAGAATACAAATACGAATTAATTATTTATTGGAGCAAAGAAGATAACTCGTTTATTGCAGAAGTACCGGAATTGGCGGGATGCATGGCTGATGGTAAAACGTATGCCGAGGTTATTAAAAACACCAACAAGGTAATTAAACATTGGATTGAAACGGCTACTGAATTGAACCGAGAAATACCAATACCCAAAGGAAAATTAATGTATGCGTAGTTAATTTCTTAGAGACATTGCCAGAGTCAAATCGAATATTTGCTACTCAGTACAGACCCGAGTAGCGGCAGGAAATCAACAAATTTTTACTACACTTATATGAAATTCGGATTCCGCATACCATCAATTAACAAACGAATTGCAGCCCGCACTTCTGTAAAGCGAATGATTCGTCATAACTTAGGATTTAAAGCTCCCAGAGGACTGGGCTGGATAACAAACCCTAAAAGAGCTTTGTATAACAAAGTCTATAACAAAACCAGTAGAGGTTGCTTGGTAAATATTTTGTTTTTATTAAGTATGTCGCTAGCCTTTGTTTATGTTGTGAGTAAAATTTAATGCTACACTAAATAAAGTTGTAAAAGTAATTGATAAAATAGACCTAAAGATATTCTTTCAAAAAAGGCAACATTTCAAGTTCAATATCCTTGCGTAATTGAATTAACTTTTGCGCATAGTGTTCCATGTGTTTTTCTTTTTCAGTAATAGGCTCCCACTTGCGCACTGGCTTTGGTTTACCATCATCATCAACCGAAACAAATACAATTACACAATGAGTAGTTTTATTAAATTCATACTCCGAAATTTTACGCGAGTAAACATCTACAGCAATGTGAATACTGGTGCTGCCGGTGTAAATAACTTTTGCTGTAACCTTTACCAAATTGCCAATTAATATTGGCTTGTAAAATCTTATTCCACCCGCATATATAGTTACACAATAGCCTTCGGCCCATGATGAAGCGCAGGCAAATGCAGTTTGGTCAATCCATTTCATAACAGCGCCACCATGTACTTTTCCACCAAAATTAACATCGGTAGGTTCGCTTATAAACTGAAAAGTAATTTTGTTTTGAATATTATCCATGATGTATCTATTGAAATAATTTATAATAATCCATTATCCGCAAAACTGAAATAAGATTTGTCGGTAACAATGATGTGGTCAATAACTTGAATTTCTAGTAGCTTACCAGCTTCAATAAATCGTTTTGTAAGTTGCTTATCAGCTTCACTCGCTTGCAAATTACCCGAAGGATGATTATGAAATAAAAACATACTAGACGACAGACATTCAATGGCTGATTTAAATACCAATCTAACATCTGCCAATGTTCCACTTATGCTTCCTTTACTCAATTGGAATTTCTTAATTACTTCATTTCGCCTATTTAAAAATATACACCAAAACTCTTCATGTTGTAAATCCAACATATCAGCAATTATAAAATCATAAGCATTTTTACTGGATTGAATTTTTGGCTTTTCCACAACTACGCTACTTAATCTGCGCCGACTAATTTCTAGTGCCGCAATGATTGATATTGCTTTTGCTTCACCAATTCCTTTGAACTGAGTTAGATTATCAATAGTAAGTTTTCCCAAAGCATCTAAATTGCCGTTTACACTTAACAAGATTCTTTGAGATAATTGTACTGCCGACTCTTTACTATTTCCGCTACCAATTAAAATTGCAATTAATTCTGCATCGGTTAAAGCCTGTCGGCCTCTTAATACTAATTTTTCTCTGGGGCGGTCTTCTTCTGCCCATTCTTTTATAGTTAGTTTTTCGGCATCTTCCATTACATATTCTTTAGTCGAGTAATAGTTTCAGTAGGATTGTTAGAACCAAATACTGTATTGCCTGCAACAAGGACGTCGGCTCCTACTTCAATTAATTTTGATGCATTGTCCAAACTTACACCACCATCAATTTCAATTAAAGTTTTAGCATTATTTTTTAGAATCATGTCTTTTAGGCTACTTACTTTTTTATAGGTATTCTCTATAAATTTCTGACCGCCAAAACCTGGATTCACACTCATGATACAAACCAAATCAATATCAAAAATACAATCTTCGAGTAATGCAACCGAAGTGTGCGGATTTAAAGCAACACCTGCCTTCATACCACAAGCCTTTATTTGTTGTATGGTTCTGTGCAAATGAGTAGAAGCCTCTATGTGAACAGTAAGTATATCAGTGCCACAATCCTTAAACTCTTGTATATATCTTTCGGGCTGAACAATCATTAAATGCACATCCATTGTTTTTTTTGCATGTTTGCTAATCGCTTTTATTACAGGCATTCCAAAAGAAATATTTGGGACGAAAACGCCATCCATCACATCAATATGAAACCAATCTGCTGCACTAGAATTAATCATTTCGCAGTCGCGTTGCAGGTTTCCAAAATCGGCCGAGAGTATTGAAGGGGCTATAATTGCCATATAGTTTAAGAATTGATAATAAGCAAAGAAAAGAATTTTATCGGAATGAATTCACAGTAAATTGAATTGATTTTAAGTATTGGTTATAATACTCAACATCCAACATTTTAGGTGTGTGAGGTTCTAAAATCTATTTTTTGTTTTAAAAAATCATCAAATTGCGAACAAAACATTTCACACTTTGTTAAATGGGTTCAAATTAAAATATGACAATTAATAATTTCATCCTATTCTTACTATTAGCTTGTAGTGTTACCATTGCTGCACAAAACACAGGTATCATCCGTGGAAACATAAAAGACAAAAACACACAAGAAACTATTATTGGTGCAAGCATTAGCATTGACAGTACAACCAATGCAATAGCTACTGACATTGATGGTAACTACAAATTAGTTGTGCCTGTTGGAACTCATAATGTGAAAGCGCAGTACTTGGGTTACTCTACTATTATTAAGTACAACATTGCAGTATCATCTGGTAATGCACAAATAGTGAATTTTGAAATTGAACCTTCTGCTTCTCAATTAAAAGAGGTAGAAGTTGTTTTTGAAAAAGGCAAATCGGCAGTGGCCACAGATATGTTCACGCCCATGTCGGTTCAGCAACTTACAACTGAAGAAATACGTGTAAACCCGGGTGGCAACTTTGATGTATCTAAAGTGGTGCAAACCTTACCAGGAGTTGGAGGAAGCAGCGGAGGTGCATCACGGAATGATATTATTATTAGAGGTGGAGCACCCAACGAGAATGTTTATTATTTGGATGGAATTGAAATTCCGGTATTAAATCATTTTCAAACGCAAGGCAGTTCGGGTGGTGCGCAAGGAATCTTAAATGTTTCATTTATTGAAGATTTAAAATTAAGTTCATCGGCATTTGATGCACGCTATGACAATGCAATGGCTTCAACATTTGTGATAAACCAACGCGATGGAAATCCTGAAAGAGTATCTGGAAATGTTCGCGCCAGCCTAACAGAATCTGTTCTTACGCTTGAAGGTCCATTGAGCAAAAAAACTACATTTTTAGCATCTGCACGCAAATCATATTTAGATTTATTATTCTCTTTAATTGATTTACCTATACGTCCTAACTTCTACGATTTTCAATATAAAGTAACTCATAAATTCAACGATAAAACAACACTCACAGCCATTGGCCTTGGTGCCATTGATAGGTTTTCATTTGCAGCCACAAAAAACTCTACACCTGAAAATGTTTTTATTGTGCGTTCGTTGCCATATATACGCCAATGGAATTATACAACTGGCTTTAACTTACGTAAAAAATTTGAAGGCGGCTTTATGAACTTTACTGCAAGCCGCAATATGTTTGACAATTCATTAGACAAGTACGAACAGGGTGATGAAATTGAAAGTCAACGAACCTTTAAACTGCAATCTCAAGAAATTGAAAACAAACTTAAATACGATGTAAATAAATATGTAAACGGCTGGAAGCTATCTGCAGGAGCAATGTTTCAATATGTAAAATACAACACTGATTTGTTTAATAAAGTTACCAATGATGTTACTGATAATGTAGGGAATATTACTGTTCCAGCGATTAAAGTAAATATAAAAAGTGCTATTGAGTTTTATAAGTATGGAGCGTTTGCGCAGGCTGCTAAAAATTTATTCAACAGCAAGCTATTAGTTTCAGCTGGTTTGCGCTCTGATATGAATAGCTTCATGAATGATGGCAACAATCCGCTTAAGACTTTATCGCCACGCTTGTCATTCGCTTATCATCTAACCGCTCGATTTGATATAACAGGAAGCATAGGTTCATACTACAAAATACCAACTTACACAACACTTGGATACCAAGACGCTTCAGGTGTTTTTGTAAATAAAAATATGAAGTACATACAAAGTAATCATTATGTTTTAGGCACACAATTTTTACCTAATGAAGGATTACGATTTACGATTGAAGGATTTTATAAGCAATACAATAACTATCCTGTTTCAGCAGCAAGCGGAGTTTCACTTGCCAACCAAGGTTCTGACTTTGGTTCTATTGGTAGTGAAAAGATTTTTAGCAATGGCAAAGGAGAGTGTGTTGGAGCTGAATTTTATGTACAACAAAAATTGACCAAAAAGATTTTTTATGTAATTAGCTACACTTATGTGAGAAGTAAATTTTCAGGAGCTAATGGCAAATTAATAGCTTCATCATGGGACAACCAACATTTAGTTTCGGCAACGATGGGTTATAAATTTAAACATGGTTGGGAGCTTGGTGTTAAATACCGTTACGCCGGAGGAGCGCCTTACACACCATACGACATGATTGCCTCTCAACAAAACTATTTATTATTAGGAAAAGGAATTTTAGACAACACTCAATTAAATACACTGCGCTTAAAAGCATTTAACCAATTAGATGTACGAGTAGATAAAAAGATAAATATGAAACATACTTCTCTGGATATTTACATGGATATTCAAAATATTTCGGCATATAAAAATGAAAGCGCACCTGATTATCTTTTCAAGCGCAATGCAGATAATTCTGGCTTCGAAACAACTGACGGAAGCCCTGTAAAAACAGATGGTTCAAATGCAGTTCCAAAAGTTTTGCCTAATATCACTTCAACTGTAGTTCCTTCAATAGGATTTGTATTTGAGTTTTAGATTATGGTATTCTTGAAGAATAATCTTTCTAATAATTTATGCGTATTATTTTTAGAACTAATTGTAAAATGTTGTAAAAGGCCTATGAGCAGAAAAATGTAGCTTTAGAATAAACCATAAGAAAGAATCACCTACTCTTCTCAATACATTGCCATAACAAATCGGCACTGCGTTGCCAACTAAAATCTTGTGCACGCTGCAGACCTCTAGCAATCAATACTTCTCTTAGATTCTTGTCGGTAACAATTTCTGTCATTGCATTTGATATTTCAGCCACATCAAACGGATTTACTAAAAGTGCAGCATCAGCAGCTACTTCGGGCATTGAGGTAATGTTGGATGTAATTACAGGCACAGCGCATTGCATGGCTTCGATAATTGGTATTCCAAATCCCTCGAAATATGGAATGTATGTTACACATTCTGCAGCTGCTGTTAGCAAATAAATATCCTCATCCCCTACCCTCCCAGTAAAAATAACATCAGTTTTATGCTGCATATTTTTAAGGCATTGCTCCATTTCGGTTGTCCAATAGTACTTTGCACCTGCTAATACAAGTTTAATGTTATTATCATTTGCTATCTTAAAAGCATCAAAAGCTTTGATGAGGTTGATAATATTTTTGCGCGGATGCAATGATCCTACAAACAAAAAGTAATTGTTACCATCGGTAAACTTACTTTTTACTTTTACTTTTTCGCTTTGCGTAATTACTTTAAAATTTGAATTAGCAGCGTTATACACTACATCAATTTTATCACCATCTATACCAAATGTTTTCGTAATATCATTTTTAGAAAATTCAGAAACTGTTGCAATGCGCACAGCTTTTTTAGCAAATCGAGGAAAGAAATAATGGTAATAATGTTTCACCAACCAAGGCACATCTTTAGGATAATGCATAAAATTCAAATCATGAAAAACCGCTATTTGAGGCACATTGGCGCGCAAACACAAAAAACCATCCGGACTTAAATATACATCTGGTTTTATTTTGTTCAGTAGTGGCGCCACACTCCATTCGAACCATAAATAAAACAATATGGGATGCCTTGCTTGAGGCGCCAAAACTATTGGGGTAATATTATCAGCAAAAATAAATTCATCATCAAAATCTCTATCAAACAAAAAATAAAAATGGTCGTCAGGATGTTGCTTTGTAATCAACTTCAGCGTTTCGAAAGTGAAACGACCAATACCTTCTAATTTATTTTTAAGTAAAAGCCTTGTATTAACAACTATTTCCATTCAACTTTTGTTTCTAACCAACCACAAATTGGTTTTGCAATGATACTTTTTTATTGGTTTCCAATCAGATGTATCAACTTGATTTAACGTAAGTTTTTACTCGTTCAAATAAATAGTTCTTATTCACAATTTTAGTTTAACAAATAAAGTACAAAGGCTAATTTAATGGATTATAATTTGAGAAATTTGTTTTATAAATTATGTTCAAAAAAATAATAAATAACAACTTTTCACGAAGCCTACTAAGTGCTGTTTTGCTTTGGCTAGCATGGAGCCCAAATGGTTACTGTTGGTTAATTTTCATTGCCTTTATACCGTTGCTTCAAATTGAGTTTGAATTATCAAATCAAAAGTTTGAAAAAACATATTCAAAATTTTTAGGCTATGCATATTTAACGATGCTCATTTGGAACTTACTTACTACGTGGTGGGTAGCCTACGCATCATTAGAAGGTTCGTTATTGGCATTTTTATTGAATAGTTTATTGATGGCATTTGTGCTCCAATTTTTTCATATTACACACAAAAAAACCAGTCATATAATTGGTTATGCTTCGTTGGTCTGTTACTGGTTGGCATTTGAATATTTACATTTAAATTGGGACATGAGTTGGCCGTGGCTCACGCTAGGAAACGCTTTCGCTGAAGGATATAAATATGTGCAATGGTACGAATATGTTGGTACGCAAGGAGGCTCACTTTGGGTTTTGGTTATTAATGTTTTGATTTTTTATTGGCTATTTATTTCAGAACAAAAAAAGAAATTAAGCACAATTATTGTTCTATTGATCACTATACCAGCTATAGCTTCCCTCGCTATTTATTACAATTATCAAGAAAAAGTAAATCCAACAAACATTATTGTAACGCAACCAAACATTGACCCTTACAATGAAAAGTTTAGCGGCACCATGAATACTGAACAACTCATGCGCTGCATAAACGTAAGTGCTGGCTTGATAGATGACAAGACAGATTTTTGGGTTGCTCCTGAAACTGCCATTGCATTAGACCTATGGGAAAACGAAATTGATTCGACAGAGGAAATTTTAATGCTTAGGGAATTCATAAGCGCACATCCAAAAATGACATTGCTACTTGGCTCATCTACAGCAAAGGAGTATGATACAGAGGCAACATCAACAGCGCGCGAAAACAAAAATAACCATAAGTTTTATGATTCATTCAATAGTGCAATTCAAATCGAAAAAAATACTACAACTCAAATTTATCATAAGTCAAAACTTGTACCTGGTGTTGAAATAATTCCTTTTCCAGGCATCATGAAATACTTTGAAAAATATGC
>Ga0114959_10003354_pt1 | contig 12601 bp, 14 predicted proteins | sample C_130625_EF_Meta_FD_87317 | JGI IMG/M metagenome (GOLD analysis project Ga0114959, IMG submission 87317) | Freshwater microbial communities from Lake Croche, Canada to study carbon cycling - C_130625_EF_MetaG | ecosystem: Environmental > Aquatic > Freshwater > Lake | place: Lake Croche, Canada...
AAAGAAAAAACTCGAATTTTTCATTGAAAACGGATTTTAAGAATACAATCTCAAGTAAGAGTGTAACGTGGGGATATTCTAGACTCTTCCCCATGGAGCCGCCCGGTCTTGATAAAATCCTCGGGGAGAGCCAGCAGTGGCAAAGGAATTTATCTAGTATAATAGTGTTTGGGTCAACACTCAAATAAGATCCGCGAATTAAAAAACAACTCAACCGTTGTTTCATAGTCTATTGGTTAGATAGGTGGGCCAGTAAGGTCCCGACATAGATATGTTTTTCATTAAAAACGAAAACGGATTTGGCCAGACATGGTGATCTGAACACGAGTGATTAAAATGGGTGACCCAATGATTGTAATAATTGTAGCATTGGGCTTCGTAATTGTGTATATGTGCGCGTGGGTAATCTACGAAGCGGTACAGTATGGTCGAAGGACTGCCCGATAAATGACACGGTATGAATGAAATGATATTTCAGTGAAAACTATCAAAAATGGATATTTTTCATTGAAAATAAATTCCCACCAGAATCTACGGAACATGGATCCTCTCAAATGTCAAGTGTACACCATAAAAGGAACGCAATGCTCTAAAGCTCACAGGGCAAACTCGGCATATTGCGGTCTGCACGAAACCAAGCGGGAGGAAACGGGTCCACACCGGTTTGCGACCGAGCAGTTAGCGATCAAACAGAAGTTCGAAGTGAGATCTCAAATTGAAAACTTTAGTACTCGGCGTGTACAAGCGGGAAATGATCAACGTGCGGTGAGAGCGATCACGAACGAACAGACGATTGCGGACGCACACATGACCGTACGGCACCGTGATGAACTTCAGGCATTACGTGATGCTCAAGCAGCTGAAATTGCAGCAAACGGGGGTCGTGATCCTGATCAGCCTGCAAACTTGGGTCGGGAAATTAGGGAGATGGTCCTTCTTGTAAGTCAAGCTAGAGTGTGGATCATGAGACAGTGGGCACACGTTGAGCACCGTAACCATTTCATCGCTCGAATCGAGATAGCGCGCACTCGTGCCCGCACCATGCTTACGATTCCCCATCTTACTCGACTCATCATATTCAAACTGGAAGCATTTATAGCGCATGCCACGGTGTCATTGGATGAGTTTATGGCTCGGGCAATGCAAGATGTAGAAAATGGCGGTCCTATTCGTGGATGGGGAGGCGAAGCGGTTGCAGTCCCACCAGCCCAACGTCTCGGAGCCCGAGCGATGGCTGTGCCGAACCCAAATGTGCTTGCACGCATCGCAAACGATAACCAGAATGTTCATACGTCGATTGTCGTAGAACAGACCAAGAAGAACGTCGCAGAAATCCTGAAAATCCCAGTCCCGGAAATCTTCAAATGGCAGCCAAAGAAGTTGTCAATGACGTACAAAATGATTGTTATGTTCTGCCATTTATCGCCGAAATCCGCATGGCAGTTTGCGTCAATGTACTGCTCGGACGCTACAATTTATGACCTGGAACCAGGTATTTTCGGAAAGGTGGTGGACGGGGTATGGCAGTTTATTCGCAGTTCGCCCGATAAGGCGGACTTGAAGAAGATTCTGACGGCGGAGTTGAAGGATAATATTGGGATGTGTGCCCAAGGCAATTTGAGCCGAATATGCAATGTCCTCCAGGGGTATTTGGACGGCATTGGACAGAAAGAGTCGGTCAATGAGATTCTGGGACGCGAGTTTGGGAAATTGATGGAGCTTGAGAATCAGGTAGAGCGGGAATCAAGAGGCGCAGCGATTCTTCGTGAAAACAATGTTCCGGAAGACCAGTGGGACACTTGGTTGGAACCGCTACGGACTTAAACGCACGTAACCTTACCTAAACAATGTCAATTATCGAGGAACTCACCGCCGAGCGCGATCGTCTGTATGAGGAGCACAATGAGGCGTTTCAGGCGTGGATGGATGCCGAAGTAAAGCTGGAGATTGCGGTGGAAAAGGAAGCCCATAGAGTCGTTGAGCAAAAACGTGCTCGGAAGTACTTTCTTTTTGCGCTAGCTGGAGTGATGGCCGGCATTGCGGCAATTAATCTTTGGACAGCTTAAACAGTGTCTATTTCATACATAAAAATGCCCCTTCCGACAATAATATCCTTTGCGAACATCGGATATCGCGACTTGTCCGAGAATCTGTTGCGTAATGCGCACGATGTCCTTAAGAACCATACGCTCGTATTTTATTGTTTAGATAAAGACCTGTACGACGCTCTCCAGCCATATGTGAGTGATCGTATCAAGCTGGTTCTATACGACAGCACTCCCGTTTCAAAAAACTTCGAGAACTACGGATGTGGTAATTTCAATAGTATCACACAAATTAAGATTAACATTGTTTTAAGTGCGCTCGCAGAGTATGGGTTCATACATTTCGTAGACGGAGATGTAGTGTTCTGCAAAGAACCTACCGAAGAATACTATGCGCAGTATTCGGATTATGATATCGTTTACCAGCGTGACGCGCCTCCTCCAAATAATCCTTTTGATCGTTGGACGTGTACTGGAAATTTTGTTCTTCGAAATACTGAACGGACACATAAGTTTCTCCAGACAATTTCGGAGTATCAGCTGGCTACTAACTGTACAAAAAACGACCAGGAATGTCAATGGAATATTTTTGAAGATGCAGGTATTACCGATATTCGCGAGTATCCTCATGCTCGTCTAACCGAGTTTCCGGATAGTGAGTTCACATGTGGATGGTATGTTAGGGAAAACGCGGTCGACTTTTCAAAGATTATAGTATTCCATGCAAACCACGTAACGGGGAGTCATGCAAAATTGGGCCTTTTACAGAAGATTGGTAAGTGGTATATGTAAAATCAAATAAAAATGTATTTTATTGCAGGAGGTAGATACGAACTGTTTAGTCGTTTAATCACGGGGAAGTTGTTTGACAACTGCATCAACAATTTTGTCGTATGAAACGTTTATACACCGAGGATCATTGTCAAGACTGTGTTCGCTTATAATAGGCACACCAATTGCCAGCCAAGGTTCACACCGTAAACTTTCAAAAATCTGATAATCATCTGCCGCATGAATATTTAATAATATTTTACACTTTGCCAATTCAATATCTCTCTCTTCCCCAAATGTTTCATATAAAAAATGGGTATTATAACCCAATTGATTCAAACGATCTCTAATATTCAACCGCCTTTCGTTTGTATGTCCTGAAAATCCAACATCATAAATCTGACCAGCCTTTCTATATTCTTTCAGTTTTTCCAAAAAATGATCAGGAACAACGGGTGGTACGTGTATGGCATTTATACCAAACTTCTTCCATATATCAACATTCGCCTTGCTATAATCCCAAACTTCTTTACAGTTTGGATTTTGTGATACAGGTATGAATATCTCTGGTGCACCTGCACGGGATAGCTGTTCTGTATTATAAAAAATGAACGGATTACTTAGATCGAAATACTGGCCTAATACGATTGGATATTCGCGGGGGGGACTGAGATCAGAGTTCAAAAAAAGCGTAAATGTGTCAAACCATTTACCGGCGGTAGTAAGTACCGGCGATCTCATTTTATCATTATTGCTTATTTGACCCATAGTAGTAATAACGCGTAGGGGTAACTATTTGGTAAAATGTATTTTCTTGCTTCAAGAATCAGGCGGACAAACATGGACGATATCGGCACGTTCAAAAAAACACACCAATGTCCGAAGTGTGCCAACAGCTATTTCTCACTCTATGTGAAGTGGATGGACACATATATCAAACGAACGTATACGTGCGAAAACTGTTTATGGAGTTTCGTCGAGATGGCTAATTGTACATCACCCTCCAGTGTTCAGGCTCCTTCTTTGCCAAATCCGTCAGTAGTTTCCGTACAACCGGTTCAGTCAAAGTGAATGGAGTCTTGTACTCCACATAGAACACATACTCCTTCATCGATTCATCCTGCATGACTCTCAACATATTCAAGCGCGTCATCATTCCCTCTACGGTGCGAATGAGAGTGCGCACACCCTTTTCGTCTTCCGAATATTCGGAGATGATGTGTTTGATTGCTGCGTCAGACAGAATGATTTCATCCTTTGTGAACTTCAGGCGTTCAAGTAACTGGGGCCAAATATAATCCTTCAAGATAACTGTCTTATCTTTCTCATTGTACCCGCCACAATGAATCACTGTCATACGATCGCGTAAAATGGGATGAACCTTTTCAATGTCGTTGAACGAGAACACGAACAGACATTGGGACAAATCAAAATCTACACCGGAAAAGTACCGATCATGGAACTGGGAGTTCTGAGACCTGTCGGTTAAATGAATCATCATATTCACGATTTCTTCTCCGTGTGGAGTGGTGGAGACTTTATCCAACTCGTCAAAGTACATGACAGGATTCATGGCTCCGGCGTGCATAATTGAATCAGCTATGCGCCCCCACATTGATCCCTCATATGTGTACGAATGACCCACAAATCCGGCAACATCGGATGCCCCACCTAACGAGAAAAACTCAAAAGGGCGTTTCATCACGTCTGCGATAGCATTGCGGGCCAATGAAGTTTTGCCGACACCCATAGCTCCTTGTAAAGCAATGACATTCCCAACAGACGTAGGGTTCACAATAAGCTGGGCAATGATCTGGAGAATTTGGGTTTTTGCGGGAGTCATTCCGTAAATATGTTTATCCATCGTACGACGCGCCTCGGTCATAAATGCATTGCACAACATAGGTCCATGCTCTATAGTGACTGGTAAGGGAACGATTTTTCCAAACGGAATTTTCAGGAATGCGTCAATCCACGAACGAAGTTTGTACGATTCGCCGGAATCCGGACCCATCTCTTCAACAGCTGTGATCTTTTTAATGACATTGGACTTAATGTAGTCTGACACTGGAAGTTCAAGGACACGGAATTTAGGTGGTACGCTTCCTTCAATCAAACTCATATCGGTCATTTTCTTCATCAGACTACGGAGTGAATTCTGGCGTTCGGGGGACTGTTTAGAAAAGTAATCTAGTTCTGGTTTCGATAACTGGAGTGGAAGTTTCTCAACAGGATTCTTCTTCGTTTGAGCGCGAGTTTTTGGTCCTTTCTCCGCATACTTGTGCATCAAGTAATCAATGAAATCGGAAGGAGGTCCGTTATCCGATGCACTGGGCTCGTCGTCTTCCTCCACATAATCTTCATCGCTCGTTGACGTTGTTGGGATCGTGACACTGGGCTTATCATCGTCGGATGTTGGAGAATCGAGCGTATCGTCTTTAATCCACAATGTATCCCCATCAACCTTCTTTCGCTTATTTGGTGGGGGATCTGCCATGTCCGCAGATCCCTTTCTATCACGAGGACATTCTTTTGACGACCGCTTCGTCATTTGTTTGAGGTCCTAAAATAAAAACGGCTAAATACCATTCATATTTTAAGTAGAAAGAGTAATGGAGACACAACAGCTTGCGGCTTTGGCGCAAGTGGCGCAAGAACAAATTGATAAAGAGGTTGCAGCAAACCCCGATGTAAAAAAGATGATTAAAATCGTACGGGAATTCATTGAGACACATCGTGTGATGTGTTATGGAGGAACTGCGATCAACAATCTTTTGCCTCCGGAAGATCAGTTCTACAATTTCTCACTTCAGATTCCGGACTACGACTTCTTTTCGGAAACTCCGCAATTACACTCCGCAAAACTGGCAGATCGGTTAGCGAATGCTGGATTCACGAGTGTGGATGTGAATCCAGGTATGCATTTGGGGACCTTCAAAGTGTTTGCGAATTACATTCCGGTCGCAGATATCTCACATATGGATCCTGAAATGTTCAAGAAGTTGTGGAACGAGAAGATAACGAAGGAGGCTATTCACTACGTTCCCCCAAATTTCTTGAGAATGTCCATGTACTTGGAACTTTCGCGACCAAAAGGCGATGTGTCGCGATGGAAGAAAGTGTACGACCGTCTCCAGCTCCTGAACAAGAACTATCCTCTAACGTGTCCGGCAGGAACGGAGAAGGTGAGTGATGAGTATTTGGACGAAGAAACACGAGCGAAAATACGCAAAATCATGGAAGACGAAAAGGCTGTGTTACTTGGATTCAATGCGTCAATGATGCAGAAAACAACTCCAAAGAAATGGATGGTTCCTCTGGATTTACTTGTGACGCCCGATAAGCGTTCGGAACTAACGAAGAAACTAGTCGAATCGTTTGGAGGATCGGTGAAGCCCCGAGCGTTTCCGGCGTACGAAGAACTGATGCCTCCGCGCACAGATATCATGGACGATAAGAAGAACGTACTTGTTCGGGTATACGAGACACAAGCGTGCCACAGTTACCATCAGACGCCATCCGGTCTAATGGTAGCAAGTATCCCCACTCTTCTCCAGTTCTTTCTTTCGACGCTGTATGCGCCTAAAGAGCTACTGGAATCAAAGCCCGAGCAGCGGTTCCTGTGTACGGCTGAACATTTAGTGAACTTGGCGCACGATTCGAAGCGGAAGTACAAGCTTCTTACCCCGCTCACATGTTTGGGAACGCAGAAGGATGTGATTATGATGCGAACACAAAAGTCTGAATTATTCAAGAAATTATCGGAGAACAAGAACTCTCGGCAGTTCATGGAGCTGTTTTTTAAGTATACGCCCACGGATATGACAAAGACCCAGCGTCAGAAAGTTCGTAAATCAATCAAGAAAACCCTCAAGATCCGCCGACTTTAGAGTTTGCACCGCCAAATATGTTTCCACCAGATCCGGTGCATCCCTGCTTTCCATGATCGTAGACGAGCTTGAAATCGTTACCGAACTTCATCCACGCAGGACTCGTATCTTTATTTCCAGAGTTCTTGGTGCTGTAAGAATAGTACCCGCGCTTTTCTTTTAGAAGGCGTGTCCAGTCCTGGGAGTCGCGAGTAGGACCATATGTAGAACCGGTGATTCCTGCCGGACCCTGTGAACTCATTTGTATCTATGAAGACAAAGATGTTCAAGACGAGTCGAATGATTCTCTTGAGCGTAGTGTTGTTGATTATTGTACATGTCGTATGGGGTCAGCGTGAACATATGTCTATGAACAAGGACAATTCAAAGAACTGGGACAAACCCGAACTGTCTTCAGTTCCCGAACCCACTCCTGAAGCTGCAGATATTACGTCGATAAAGAGTCGTCTTAAGACTGTAGAGAGTGATGTGTCCGACTTGAAAAGTAAAGTTAATAAATGATAATGAAGAGGTACTGGATTCTGTTTGGTATAATTGTTCTAGTTCTGTGCTATGTTGTGGCAAATCGACAGACACTGATTCTTGAGCATCTAGATGCGTCAGGAAGTGTTACGTCGGGACCAATGGACGCGGGCACAGGTCCGACTCCAGCGGCAGCAACGAAACCCGACCAACTCACGTCAGACCAGAAGAATGGATGTTTAGTACTGAAAGAGGCCCGAGATGGCTCGGATCCTCTAAAGAAAGCAATGTTCAAGGCTGCGAGTGATCAGGGTAAGATCCCGGAATACTGCAAGCCGTTGTTGAATGATGCGGGGGATGTAGCAGCTCTGGCGTCAAAACTGACAGAGTTGCAACAGGATGTGGATAATATAAAGAACCAGGCAAAAGCACAGAGTGCCCAAGCAGAAGCTGCCAAGGCGAGTTTACGAGCAATCACTTAATGTCCATTTGAAAGATGGTTGAGCCAGAATGACTGGTCATAGTACGGTGGCACGACAGTTGTGTCTTGTCCAGTCGTAGGAACCGAGGCCATGATTGGAGCGATCGATTCGGGAGTCAGAAGATAGTTGTAGTACGTTAATCCAGCAATTGCGCCGTCGAACCCGCCGGCAATTGTTGTGTGTACAGTCTCTGAATTCTGTTTCGGGATTTGGGTGAGGGTGTGGTGGAGATACAGGTTTCCATCAATGTATATGTCCACTGACTCCTGGGAAATCGCTAGAGCTACGTGTACCCATTTCTTGGCGGTGATATTACCTATCGGAATGACTTCGGTTCCTCCAAAGGTATCAATCTTGACAATGAGTGAATTGGACGAAGCGTCCAAGAATAGAGCGGGGCACATCACCGATAAATCAATGGGTCCTTTGGTGAAGATAAGTTTAGGAGCACCATACCGGTAGGAGAAATCGTTGATCTTGACCCAGCAAGCGTACGAAAAGGTCATACCTTGAGCCTGATTGAACGACTTGGGAATCTGGGTAGGACTATCATAATGTTTCCGTCCGTCGGCAATAGGACCCACGATAGAAATCACTCCAGTCGCTGCCGGAGACGCCGTGATAGCGCTGTACACGAGATATATCGTAACAACAGCGGCAACAGCAGCAAGTGCAATGACAGCGTAATCCATTGTTATAGTTTTAGAATGTATATTGACGGACCTCTCGTCCAACGGCATCATACATTCCGAACTTCACCGAGTATCCGGTGGTATCCACTAACGGAGTTTTCACTACATCCGTCTTTGTGCGGCATGTCGTATCTGAAGCGTAAAAGGCCAGAGCGTCCGAAGGATTCAGCATCTGGCTAGAGGTTTTGAGACCACACACTTGTCCCGAAAATCCACCTCCTGGCGTTATCTGAATATCTCCTACCGCCGGCTTGGGAACACCAGATAAGAAACAGGACTTGACTAACATACCATTGAGGTATACATCCATATTACGCTCGAACACGGTCAATGATACCGAGAACCATGACTGGAGGGGGATATTGGGTACTTCGCACGTGAACACATCATCGGTTGAACCGGCATTGTTGGCTGGTGCTGGTTCAGAGACTGATCCAGTATGATCAGCAGGGAATACAGATACTGTGATGCGTAGGACGTTATCGGTAGGATGTAGAGTGACCTTGGGGTTCATGATAGTATGGTTCGTAGCGTCTGGACGAAGAATCACGGGCTTCTCTTTTCCGTATCCGTAATTCCAGTCCTTAATGTACATCCACCACTGCATACCGTATGCTCCCTGGTTGCCGGCAGATAAAGGAGCGCCGGCAGCAGTGACCGTCGTTGTCTTTTGGGCATCCACTGCGTCGGGCATGTTTCCAGTACCGTACCACCACTGGTACAGCATTGGGGGGAGAGGAGCAGTTCCAGTCGAACCAGGAACTCCTGCGCCGCCAGAACCCGCTGGGCCGGTTGGACCGGTTGGGCCAGTCGCTCCTCGAATCAGGCTGGTGAAATCAGGAGTTGTGGCGGCATTGTATGGCGCAGAACCGGTTGTCATGCTCATAGTATCCCACCAACTTGATGAGCTAGGAGCACCTCCAGTCATTCCTTCTGTAAAATTCGTGAAGTGTGCGATGCCAGGAAATAGAATCGTCTGCCATCCGGCGGAACGGGCGGCAAGATCGTAGAGAGCAATACATCCAATCACAATACCGACAATAAGACCTACAATTCCCAAAGCCCCGCCAATGCGCAACCCCCACATCCAATTGGTGGCTTTACGAGCAGCCTCTGCGGCCGCATCGGACGCAGCTTTGATGGTTGCCTCATTTTGTTTCGCAAGGCTTTCTAGGTAACCTGGGGCATATGTCACACTTTGGGCATTGGAGATATCTGGCCTCAAGATCGTAGGAACGACCGGTGCCGGTTTACTTGAGCTTCCACCCATTTGTTAGAAAGCCGGAAGTAAAAACGGACGATAGAACAGCGAAATGTCAGTCAAGGAAATGTACTGCAACAATTGTGGCGAAAAAGGGCACGTGTTCCGAACATGTAAAGACCCAATCATATCGTGCGGGATCCTCTTGCTGCGAGGAGCGTACGATCCTTTGAAATTGCCAGTAGATCCTAGAACGATTGGGGTCTTGATGGTGAAGCGTAAGGATTCTATGGCGTATATGGAATTTATTCGTGGAAAGTATGATCTGGGTGACCCAGAGTACCTTGAACGCCTAATTGGAAATATGACCTTGCCAGAACAGAAACTTATAGTGTCCGAAGAGTTTGATACCTTATGGACCAAACTGTGGGGACAGGGGCGAGATACACATTCGGCCGAGTACGAGATCTCCAAATCAAAGTATTACCAGCTGAACCGCGAAGATATTACAAGCCGTAACCGTTCAAACTATTCTGAACCAGAATGGGGGTTCCCGAAAGGCAGAAGGATGCGTGGCGAATCAGATTCCAAGTGTGCCGAGCGTGAATTCTTCGAAGAAACCAATATTCCTCCCGAAGCGTACACTCTCCACGAAGACCTGAAATTCACAGAGACGTTTAAGGGCACAAACAATATCATGTACCGCCACATCTACTTTGTAGCTCTTTTGAAAGATTCCAAGATCGTGAACTTGAAACAGAAACTGACATTCATGCAGAGCAAGGAGATTTCCGAGGTTGATTGGAAGTCTTTGTCGGAATGCAAGTCAGTGATCAGACCACATTATACGGAACGCGTGGCTCTCATGGGTCAAGTCGAACGTCTGATTGCCACACATCAAAGTCTGTAATACTAACAATGAACACACTCATTTCATCAGCAGGAGTCTTTGGAGGGTTCGCGATTGGGACTGCGGTGATTCTTATGGGAAGTACGTATGCTACATGCGAAAAAATGGACATGTCTGTTTCGGTGAAAGATGGAGCGATCGCTGCTGCCGTTCCAGCGATAGCGTACTTTTTAGCTTCGTATTTTGAATTCATTCGTACACCGTTCGTGGATTTTTATACGAGTTTCGGAGTCCTAGAACCTTGGACGACGCGTGTAGCCCTCGGACACATGATCCTTATTTTCTTATGGCCGATGACGGTTTGGGCATTACACGATGCTACCTCAAAGACATGTGTCGCGTCGGTTGACGAAATGTCAAAGTTCAAGACGGAACTTTTGGCAAAACTGAATGAGAAGAAGAACAAGGACGCTCGCACAACAACAACTCCTCCCGTATCAGCTTAAAAATCAAAGTCCAAAATATACACCACAGTCAAGTATGAAGCGACGGCTAGACCCATGATCCAAAGCCAAACAGGAAATACTGTTGAATCCTTCTTTCCAACACCAAACGGGCGGATATTTCCTTGTCTATCAAAGGCCACACTGGGCTTTAGATAGAGAAAGCCCGCGACGTAAAACAGGTAAATTGCAACTGTCCATAATTTGGGATTCTTGCGGACAGTCTCTTCCATTATCATTTCGGTTGTAAAATTAAGTGAGAATGTCCTACGTTTTGCCCAACCGAAAGGCGTTCGTGGATTCCATAACCCGAATCTTTTTGAAGTACCGTCAGAAAGACGTGACTGGTCAAGATCCTAAAGGGTTTGAGTTACAGCCATACCAGAAACTGGTCAGGGACTACCTGTTAATTGAAACTCCCTATCGCGGTCTTCTCGTGTACCACGGCCTCGGTTCAGGAAAGACGTGTTCGGCAATCGCGGTCGCAGAGTCGCTGATGACCAACAAGAAGGTATTCGTTCTTCTCCCAGCGTCACTCCGACCTAACTTTATTGGTGAAATCCGGTCGTGTGGAGATCCAGTGTACAAGAAAGACAGTCATTGGGAAGAAAAGAAGATCCGGAATGAAGAGGACCGGGACACTGCCAAATCTCTGGGTATTTCTGATGAGTATCTTGATAAGAATGGTCGGTACTTTATGACCGTTCAGGGCGCTGCCCCAAATTTCCGGACACTGTCTCTAGATCAACAGAAAGGTATTGATCTTCAAATTGATGACCTGATTAATTCGCGGTTCACGTTCATTAACTATGATGGTATTATGGCATCCAATATTGAGCGCATTCTTCCGTCAGACCATATGTTTGACGACTCGATAGTGATTGTAGAAGAGGCACATAACTTAATTAGCGCCGTGTACAATGAAAGTGATCTAAAACGCCGGATATATGATATGATCTATAATGCCGTGAACTGCAAGGTTGTGGCTCTAACGGGTACACCTGTCGTGAATCGCCCACAAGAAATTGCGTTTCTCATGAATATTCTGCGTGGGCCCATTGAGCGCGTCACAGTTCCAACCAAAGCTGCGATGGCTTGGGATGAAGCGTTGATGACTGCCTTTTTCCGTCAACAGAAGGATGTGGATACGATCGAATACAACTCAATCAAACATGAACTCAAACTGACCCGAAATCCTCCGAATTTCGAGAGCGTGTACAACGACAAAGGCGATCGTATCGCTGTGAAGTATAACAAGGATTTCAAGTTTGAGCCGGATATCAAGAAATGGGCAGCGGAATGGAAGACGGAGTTTGAAAATAAGTTTGCGGGCGTAGAGTTGCTGGGCGAAGACAAGATGGTCGTAGAAAAGCTCGAGTGTTTACCGACGGAATTTGACGGACCCCAAGGATTTATCAATACGTTCGTCGATGGACTGAATATCAAGAACGCTCTTCTATTTGGACGACGTATCCAAGGATTGGTCTCGTACTACCGAGGAGCTGATGAGAAATTACTGCCAAAGCGTTTGGATGAAGAGAAGACTCTACAGAAAATTGAGATGTCGGACGAGCAGTACTTGCGGTACTTGGAAGCTCGTAAGATTGAAATGGATCGTGAATCCGGTAAAAACCGCAACCCGTCCTTAAACGACGACCTAGGTTCGTTCCGTATGACGTCACGTCTCGTATGTAACTTTGCAATA
>Ga0114959_10003357_pt1 | contig 12595 bp, 8 predicted proteins | sample C_130625_EF_Meta_FD_87317 | JGI IMG/M metagenome (GOLD analysis project Ga0114959, IMG submission 87317) | Freshwater microbial communities from Lake Croche, Canada to study carbon cycling - C_130625_EF_MetaG | ecosystem: Environmental > Aquatic > Freshwater > Lake | place: Lake Croche, Canada...
AGGATGGCATTATCTAAACTTTATGTCTTCAAAACAAATTCATTTTTAGAACCGGAAAAGGCGAGTAATGATAATGGCAAAGAATTAATAAGAATCTCTATGTGGGCAAGTGAACCCATCCCGTTCGACCCCATGGAAATTGCACTTCACGAAGCATACCGTGCCGCTTTCCCTGGCGACGAAAGACCACACTATACCTTGAATCATGAATATCCTTTAGGTGGAACCCCTCCAATGATGACGCATATTTTTGAAGATAAATTAAACCATCGAATTATTGCCGCAAAAGGAGCTGCGGAAGCCATTATTAAAGTTTGTTCTTTAAATGCATCAGAAATAACACAAATTCAAGAAGCGGTAAATAAATTAGCAATTGAAGGGTTTCGGGTTTTAGCCGTCGCCGAATCTTTATTTACGGGCAAAACTTTCCCAAAATTTCAACAAGATTTAACCTTCCATTTTGCCGGTCTAATTGCCTTTTATGACCCACCGAAAAAAAATATCCATACGGTTCTCGACCATTTTTATAGGGCAGGAATTCAGGTTAAAATAATTACTGGCGACAATCGTGAAACTACCAAATCAATCGCCAATCAAATAGGATTTAGAGGCATAGACGATGAAACTCTACCCAAGTCAATAGATGGAGACGAATTGATGAAACTATCGGAAAAAGAATTAAATCAAATAGCGATGAATACCCAAATCTTTACCCGAATGTTTCCGGAAGCCAAATTAAAAATTATCAAAGCACTCAAGTCAGAAAACCAAATTGTTGCCATGACTGGCGATGGTGTAAACGATGGCCCAGCCCTAAAAGCTGCAAACATCGGCATTGCCATGGGAAAAAAGGGAACTGAAATTGCCAAAGGAGCCGCATCATTAGTGTTGATTGATGATGATTTATCAAAAATGGTGCATGCAATCGGCATGGGCAGAAGAATTTACGCTAATCTTAAGAAAGCCATTCAATTCATTATTTCAATACATGTTCCAATTATTCTAACAGTATTCATCCCTTTAGCTTTCGGGTGGATTTATCCAAATATATTTTCCCCTCTTCACATTATTTTTCTAGAGCTGGTCATGGGACCAACTTGCTCGATAGTTTATGAAAATGAACCCATGGAAAAAAACACCATGAGCCAACCTCCAAGACCAATCAACAGCACCTTTTTTAATTGGAAAGAACTTTCAATGAGTATTCTACAAGGAATGGGGATTACCGCAGGAACACTTTTTATCTATCAATATTCATTGCACAAAATTTTGGATGAAGACCTCACAAGAACAATGGTGTTTACTACATTAATTACCGCTACGGTATTTTTAACCTTGGTAAATCGTTCTTTTTATTACTCAATTTTAACAACCTTGAAGTATAAAAATAACTTAGTCGGTTTGGTCATATTCCTAACAATTACCATCACTGCCTTAATCATTTACATTCCCCCTTTGGCAATTTTCTTTAAATTCAAAGCCTTAAACTATATTGAATTATTCACCTGTATTTTCATTGGTTTTTTCAGTGTAATTTGGATGGAATTAATTAAGTGGAGAATCAGAAATAGTTAAATAGAAGACCGTTTATGAACATAACACTGAACACAGTGCTCAAAAAAATGTTATTGCTATTGTTGGTGATTATTGACCTATATTATGCCAAAATATTCCTGATGCCTTTGACAATTGGTGGTATTTTAGCCACGCTATTTCTTCCTTTTTGCCAATTGATGGAAAGGAAGAAACTACCGAAAGGAATAGCCGTCTTCATAAGCCTGTTCGCTTTATTATTTATTATTTCTGCTTTCGTTTTTTTGTTGGGTTGGAAAGTTACTGAACTCACTAATGACGTTTCGATAATCAAACAAAAATCAATTCATACTTTTAACCGAATGCAAGTATACATTTTTAATAATCTAGGCATATCTGTCAAAGCACAAACAGCATTCTTAAAGTCAGAGCGACCACCTTATGTAACTGTAATGCAAGTAGTATTCGGGTCGTTGACGTCAGTTATTAAAAATTTAGTGCTTGTCTTGGTGTATTTTATATTTCTACTATTTTACCGGTCACACATCAAAAATTTCATGCTCAAACTTTCGGGTGAATCTCATAGTGTAGGAATGGAGCACATAATTCAATCATCTACCAAGGTTACGCAACAATATATTTTTGGCCTTTTCAAAATGATTGTCTGTTTATGGATTATGTACGGCATCGGTTTTAGTATTCTTGGCGTTGAAAATGCGCTGTTTTTTGCCATTTTATGCGGATTATTAGAAATAGTACCGTTTGTCGGCAATATAACAGGAACGACCTTAACAGTTTTGGTATCAGCGTTGCATGGTGCCGATTTATCTATGGTGTTGGGTATAGTGTTTATCTATGCGGTAGTGCAGTTCATTCAAGGCTGGGTCCTGGAACCTTTTATAGTGGGACCACAAGTAAAAATAAATCCCTTGTTTACCATAGTTGCTTTAATCATTGGAGAATTACTTTGGGGAATCTCAGGGATTATTCTTGCCATTCCACTGACTGCCATTCTCAAAATTATCTGTGATCACATTGATAAGCTAAAACCTTATGGTTTTTTGATAGGTGAAATTGAAACAACGACTCATTGAAACAGTATTTTCAAAAATTTAAACTAAATTTAGCGACAACCACTCCTCAGTGCTTAATGACTATTCATCAAATGAATAAAACAAGTGAAATATGTAAATAATTTTAAAAATTTTATAACATAATCAATGGATATACCCCAAACTTTGTATAAAATATAGCAACTTAAAAAAGCCGGAATCTTTTCAATTTAGTTCCTGAAAATTGTAGGTTGAATAGTTGAAAAGAAAACGAGCGTTAGGGGTTGCCCTAGTTTTTCGTTTTTATGATGAAAAAATAAACGTAAAAAACGAATCCGAGTGTCAAATTGATTTCGCTAAAATAAAAAGCGAATTGGGGAAATTTAACAATTCGGCACAAAATAAAATTAAATTAAAATAGAGGAAAACGATATTATTCTAAACGATCATCAAAAAAATGCTGACCATAATTTTGCGAAAATAATAGAACATATCCGCCATGACGACGAGTTGATTTTGCTTAACGTATATTCAAAACCGATGGGAAAATCAAATATACAATTTAAAACCTCTTGGATTAATGAAGCGCAGAATTGAATCGGCAAGACGACCAATTATGGTGAACTAATGTCCAAAAATTAAATCTTAAACGCTAGTTGTGTCAAACAATATGATATCTTTTCATTTAAAAAAACTAAACTTTTACAAAATATTTGACTGGCATGAAAAAACCTATTTTCTAAAGCAATAAAAGTGGACAATGCAATTAATTAGTGTTCAACATGGTTTTTAAAAGCCAATAATTTGGAAGAAAACAAACTTTAAAGCAGCATGAATAAAGTAGGGTCAATTCCTGAATTTAAAAAAAACAAAATGGTAACAATAAAAAAAGAAGGAATTTTAATGCAAAAATCCTTGCAAGGTTTTGAAAACGAAGGAGTATTGAATCCAGCAACTATTCAGTTCGAAGGCAAAATTCACCTTTTCTACCGAGCAGTCAGTAAAGGCAATTATTCAAGTATAGGATATTGCAAATTAAGTGACCCCCATACGATAGAGGAACGTCAGGACGTCCCCGCTCTTTTCCCGCAATTTGAGTATGAAACTCATGGCGTTGAAGACCCTCGAATCGTCAAAATTGAGGATATATTTTACCTTACTTATACAGCCTACGATGGTGTCAATGCCCTAGGAATACTATTGACTTCATCCGATCTAGTAGTTTGGGAAAGAAAAGGAATAATCGTTCCTCAAATTACTTATCGAGAATTCAATCGTTTAGCAGGTTCAAAAAATCCTTTAAATGAAAAATATCTTAGATTTAATGAGCACGAACGTGTCGTAGAAAAAAAAGGGATAAAAGTATTACTTTGGGACAAAAATGTAATGTTTTTCCCGAGAAGGATTGGCGGAAAGTTATTTTTTTTTCACCGAATAAAACCTGATATTCAAATTGTATGCATTAATAACCTGGAAGAACTGACAGTTGAGTTTTGGCAAAACTATTTTCTGCATTTTGAGGATAATATTGTATTAACTCCCAAATATGAACATGAAGTCAGTTATATTGGGGGTGGCTGTCCTCCCGTAGAAACAAAGGAGGGATGGTTGATAATTTATCATGGTGTCTGTGATACGCTAAAAGGGTACGTTTATTCTGCTTGCGCTGCACTATTGGATTTGGAAAATCCTCAAAAAGAATTAGCACGTTTACCTTATCCAATATTCAAACCTGAAACTGAGTGGGAATTAACGGGAGAAGTAAATAATGTGTGTTTCCCAACGGGTACTGCCCTGATAGATGACACGCTTTATATTTATTACGGAGCGGCTGATGAACAAATTGCCGTGGCCTCGGTCTTTTTGTCTGAACTTGTGGCTGAATTATTACTGCATCCGAAAGTTGCGGTAATAGAAGATATCTTGAATTAAAAAATTGTAACAACCTGAAGTATTATTCCAGATTCATAAAATAATCGTAAAAAATATTATGTTGGAAGAAGATCCAGACAATAAAGCTTCGGATTGATTCAGGCTTGAATGTAAAATCTTTTATTCATGTTTTATCTATCAATTCAAGTCATTTAATTTCAGATGAATTTAGTAATAATAAGCTAGAAACCAATTAGTTATATCCATGCTAAATCTTTAAAATATTATTAAATAAATAAGTATGTTTTTCCGTTTAATTTTGATAAACAACTTTAAAAATTGAGCGTTAAAAATTTAAAAAAATAAACTATGAACTCAAGCAAAGTATTAATGGGAATTCTGATTGGGGCAGTCGGAGGTGCCTTATTGGGAATATTATTTTCGCCAGACAAAGGTTCAAAAATCAGGAGTAATATCGCTTTTCAGCGTAGCGATTCTTTGGAGGAACTGAAAGATAAATTGGATGATTTAATTAATGGAATTTCGAAAAGTTCCACAAATGCTTGGCATGAGGCTGAAAAAATTGTCATGGATGGCAAAATCAAATAAACAAAAATGTTAAAAACAAAAATCAAAGATCCTCAAAAAATAATCTCATAAAAAATTAATTAAAAATAGCATCACTGCTATTTCGGCAAAATAGATTAGAGTGCTCAAAATTACTTTTGATAATGATCGTACACGACAAAGCCACCTCAATTTTTAGAAGTGGCTTTGTTAAGTGTTCAACACAGATTAAAGTACGCTTTAGTTAAAAGTAAATAGTTAAATTTAGGAGATCGCAATACAAACAACTCCTAATTTTTACAAATAGACCTATCCTAAATAAGTCTTTAAGGCCTTACTTCTAGAAGTATGGCGTAAACGCCGAATTGCTTTTTCTTTAATCTGGCGTACACGTTCACGGGTCAGATTAAATTTCTCACCAATTTCTTCTAAAGTCATGGCGTGTTCGCCGTTTAATCCGAAATATAAAGTAACCACATCTGCTTCACGTTGGGTTAAAGTTGAAAGAGCTCTTTGAACTTCACGACGAAGCGAGTCATTAATTAATCCTGAATCAGGTTTATCTTCTCCGTCATTCTCTAAAACGTCTAATAAAGAGTTTTCTTCTCCTTGTACAAACGGTGCATCCATTGATACATGTCGGCCAGAAATTTTTAAGGTATCAACAACCTCGCCCGTAGAAATTTCCAAAACTTCAGCTAATTCTTCGGGTGTTGGTTCACGTTCAAATTTTTGTTCTAATTCAGAAAATGTTTTTGAGATTTTGTTCAATGATCCTACCCGATTCAAAGGCAAACGCACAATACGAGATTGTTCGGCTAAAGCTTGTAAAATTGATTGACGAATCCACCAAACTGCGTAAGAAATAAATTTAAAACCACGAGTTTCATCAAACCGTTGTGCCGCTTTGATGAGTCCTAAGTTACCTTCGTTTATTAGATCACCTAAACTAAGCCCTTGATTTTGGTATTGTTTTGCAACTGAAACCACAAAGCGAAGATTCGCTTTTGTAAGTCTTTCCAAAGAAAGTTGATCACCATCACGGATTTTTTGAGCTAAAATAACTTCCTCCTCTGGTGTCAATAAATCCACCTTGCCGATTTCTTGTAGATACTTATCAAGTGATTGACTTTCTCTGTTAGTAATCTGTTTACTAATTTTTAGCTGTCTCATATTTTTTTAAATGGTTAACAAACCGATTTATGTAATTAAATGTGATTTTAATAGAATTGGAGAGATTTAGCGTTAAAACACATACAAAGCCAAAGGATTGAGAAAGTACGAAAGGTACGTTTTTTACTATTTTGGCTTGAAAATATTGCTAATAAATCATTTGTATTAAATAATAACGTTATTTCTCAAAGATTTGTTCTATTTGGTTTCAGGCTTAGGTAAAAGTACCTTTCTTGACAAACGGAATTTTCCAGTTTTCTTATCCACTTCAATCAATTTCACTTTTACTTGCTCGCCAATTTGAAGAACGCCTTCAACCGTTTCTAAACGCTCCCATTTGATTTCAGAGATATGTAAAAGACCGTCTTTACCAGGCAAGAATTCAACAAAAGCACCAAATGGCATAATTGATTTAACAACGCCATCGTAGATTTCTCCTTCTTCTGGGATCATGACAATACCTTTCACCATAGATACAGCTTTATCCATTGACTCTTTGTTAGCAGAGAAAATTGAAACATACCCGCCATCTGGTTTCTCTTCAATGGTAACCGTTGCACCTGATTGTTTTTGTATATCTTGAACAACTTTTCCACCAGGCCCAATTACGGCGCCAATTTGCTCTTTCATAATCTTGATAACAACCGCCCGTGGCGTCTGAGGTTTCAAGTCAGCTCTTGGCGAAGAAATCGCTTCCTTCATTTTATCCAAAATATGTAATCTACCTTGTTTTGCTTGATTTAAAGCCTCAACCAAAACATCATAAGAAAGACCGTCAACCTTAATGTCCATTTGACATGCCGTAATTCCTTTTTCAGTGCCTGTTACCTTAAAGTCCATATCTCCTAAATGATCTTCATCCCCTAAAATATCAGAGAGAACGGCATATTTACCCGTTTTGGGGTCGGAAATCAATCCCATGGCAATGCCAGAAACTGGGGCGGTAATTTTGATACCTGCATCCATCAGTGCTAACGTTCCAGCACAAACAGTTGCCATGGAGGAGGAACCATTTGATTCAAGAATATCAGAAACGACACGGATCGTGTAAGGATTATTGGCATCAGTAGGTAATACTTTTTTCAAAGCACGCATGGCTAAGTTACCATGTCCAACTTCACGACGACCAGGGCCCCTATTCGGTTTTACTTCACCCGTTGAAAATCCAGGAAAGTTATAATGCAACATAAAACGATTGTAGCCAGAAATCATGGCTGAGTCAATCATTTGCTCGTCCATTTTCGTACCTAAGGTTACCGTAGTCAATGATTGTGTTTCGCCACGAGTAAAAACTGCCGAACCATGTGGAGATGGCAAATAATCTACTTCGCAAGTAATTTGACGAATTTCATCTAATTTACGACCATCCAAACGGAAGCGTTCAGTTATCACCATTTGACGAACTGCCTCTTTTTCGATATCGTGGAAATAAACTTTCGCTAAACTTTTGTTTACCAAAGTATCTTCTGGTAAAGTATCAAAATATTCTGCTTCAACGGCTTTAAATGATTCTCTTCGCCCACTTTTACTCGGGTTTGCCAATTTAGCTACTTCGTAAAATTTATCATAATAACCGTCCCAAAGCAATTTCTTAAGTTCCTCGTCGTGTGTTTCGTGATTATAAAGACGCTTTTCTGTCTTACCAACTTCTAATGTCAATTCTACTAAAGCGGCACAATGTACTCTGATGGCATCGTGTGCAAGTCTCAACGCCGTAAGCATATCCTCCTCAGAACATTCTTGCATTTCACCTTCCACCATTAAAATATCGTTGGCATTTGCGGCAACCAACAATTCCATCTCGGCTTCTTCAATTTGAGCAACTGTTGGATTTACAATAAATTCACCCCCAATTTTGGCAACCCGTACCTCTGAAATAGGTCCGTTGAAAGGAATATCTGAAACGGCTAAGCAAGCGGCCGCAGCAAGACCCGCAAATGCATCAGGAGAAATCGTTTCATCTGCCGAAATCATGGTAATCGCAACTTGTGTATCAGCGTGATAATCAGATGGAAAAGTGGGTCGTAACGCTCTATCAACCAAACGGCTCACTAAAATTTCGTAATCTGAAAGTCTTGCTTCACGACGTAAAAATCCTCCGGGGATTTTTCCTGACGAGGCAAATTTTTCTTGATAATCAACTGATAATGGAAGGAAATCAACCCCTTCTTTTACAGTTTGGCTGGACACAACCGTTGCCAAAAGCATCATATTCCCGCTTCTTACAACGACAGCACCATCCGCCTGCTTTGCAAGTTTGCCCGTTTCGATGGATATTTCTTTACCATCGGGCATTGTTATTTTTTTCGTTATTACGTTAAACGACATATTTTTTTTGATTTTACCTTTAATTTAAATTCTGTAAAAACAGCGTGTCAAAGGCATTTGTTGGAATTGAACCGCTAATTTCTTTCTTATCAATCATTAATTTTAATGTTTCGCTTAGAAGAATAATTTGACAATAACATCAATTAACGAGCATCCAAAGAGAGGAAATAAAAAGTAGGCAATTGAAACAATTGCCTACCAAAAAAAAACTATTTTCTGATGCCGAGTTCGACAATAATAGTACGGTAACGAGAGATTTCTGTTTTGATTAGATAATCTAATAACGCTCTACGCTTTCCAACTAATTTCAAAAGACCGAAGCGAGTCGAGTGATCTTTTTTGTTTTTCTTTAAGTGTTCAGTCAAATGATTGATTCTGAAAGTAAACAAAGCTATTTGCGACTCAGCAGAACCAGTATCGATTTTTGACTTTCCGTGTCCACGAGATTCGAAAATCTCCTGTTTTACATCCGAAGTTAAGTACATCTTCAACCAGTTTAAATTGTTAGTAATTATGAAAACATGCAAAATTACCGTTTTATCTACGTAATAACAAGTTTCAACTTCAATTTATTTAAAAGCCAAACGCCAAAAGCAGTTTTAAAGAAATTTTCCTTGATTCTATTAAAATAAACCGCATAAACATCCGCTTCAAAGAGTCGGGAGTCATTTTGTGCTTTTTTTAGGAAGTATAAGCCAAAAAGAAACAAAACGATATTTGAAACCCAGGCACCAACTTCCACTGACAAGCGACTTTCTTTGGCTGCTTTGTCCCCCTGCTGAGTCATAACATACATTAAAATAAAAAAAACAATGGCAATAACCACTGGCAATCCAAACCCACCTTTTTTGATAATTCCGCCCAATGGCGCCCCAATCAAAAACATGACAAACACTGCCATGGCATTCGTGAATTTATGATGCCATTCTAAATCAGTCCGATGAGAATCTTCCTCTTTTGCCAATAATAAAGTTTGATTTGATTCATTATAAGTATAAATGTTATTGGCTTGTCCTATCGCATAGTCAATATTTTGGGTTGGAAAAGTTAATCTTTCTAACCTTTTTTTAACCAAGCTATCTAATTTGGACGTCTTTTTAAGTTTTAGTAGAACATTTCCAACCAATGATTTATTTGGAATATATTTCATCTCGTAGCCATAATAAGCGCTTGCATTCGTAAAATAACTCTGCTTTAGGAATTTATAGCTCTTTTTTAGTGAGTCAGAATCGTAGGATAATTCAGCAATACCACGCATCATTTGGTGATGTTTGAATTGATCTTCCTCTGTCTTGTGCATATCAAAAGCCGCCAAACTCATAATTACTTTGCTTTTTGTAAAAGAATGTGTTGATAAATCCGTGGCATCCGCTGTTCCCGTTTTATCAGCATCCTCCGTATAATCATTCCCATTGAATAGCTCAAAAATCAAATACTGTTTGTTCATAATGGAATACATCTGAGCGGAATCTGCCATGGTTACATGCATATCGCCATTATTTTTGGTATGGTCGAAAATAACAATGCTTTTCAAAGTTTTATTATCGGGGTATTTTTTAGCTACTTTTATGCTGTAGCCAGGCAAATCTGTATAGAAAATTCCCTCCTTAATATTTAAGGTAGTTTTCGTGGTTTTAATGTCGTACAATAGGCTGTATCCTTTTAAATTCGCCCAGGGCAAAGCAACATTGTTAAACCAAAAAGCAAATACACTAATGAACACTGCCACCACAAACATTGGCAACATGGCTCTTGTGATGGAAATACCCGCACTTTTTATAGCAGTAAGTTCAAAATATTCACCTAAATTTCCGTAGGTCATCAAGGTTGAAAGGAGCATTGCTAAGGGAAGTGCAATTGGAACCGTAATTAAACTAAAGTAAAAAAATAATTTTAGGTAAACATCAATGCCCAAATCTTTCCCAAAAAGATCTGCAAAATAGGCAATGATTAATCGCATCAAAAAGATGAAAATCACTACGGCTAGGGTCATGAAAAATGGCCGCCAAAAAGATTTCAGAATTAATTTATCAATTTTTTTTAACATCGTTCAAAAAATAAAATGCTCGTGATTCGATTGGAAACACGAGCATCGTGCGTTCAATTGAGAACGCAAAAATACATAAGTTTGATTTCAATAAATCGTTAAAAATTCTTAACTACCCACAATTTCCTTCAACTTATAAATCAAATCGCCCCATAATTCGATCAACTCGTCTTCATCGGTGTTCAGTGAATAATCAACTATTTTTAGATAGGTTGAGCCAGTCAAATCACTGACATCCATTTTAAACTCAAGATAATTATGATCTTTTTCTTCCGTGTTGGGAGGAACAAAATCAAATTTTGCGGATTTATTCAACCGCAATTGTGAAAGTTTTGCCACATGACTTTCGCCGTCCCATAAAAAGTCGAATGTTGTGCTGTCTTTTAGCACAACCTTTTCGGCAAACCACTGCTGCATACCAGAGGCTGAACTGATGTAGGGAAATAGCACTTTTGGAGAGGCTCTTAACTCATATTCTGCGATAAATTTATGTTTACTCATATTTTTATAAGATTTAGCAAATTCAAAAATGCTTTAAAAAGTATTTTAATACCATCAGTAATAAATAACTTACATTCTATATCAGCAAAGATATAAATGTTCAAGATATTCGCAAGCAATTTTTTATAAATTACAATCCAAACGCAAAAATAAATTAATTATCTGTTGATATTCAAATACTTAGCCGATAAGGTTTTTTTTTTAAAGCTTTATTAGATTTAAACTAGCAGGTCAATTAAACGTCTGAAAATCAAGTTATAACGAAATACTTTCAAAATATAATCTATTTGATTTGTCTTGAAGCATTTAAAACCCTACTTTTGCACCATGTTTCAATGCGGGATAGCTCAGATGGTTAGAGCGTAGGATTCATAACCCTAAGGTCGGCAGTTCGATCCTGCTTCCCGCAACCAATAAAGCCCTTTCCGAATTTTCGAGAAGGGCTTTTATTATTAATAGTGATTGAGAAAATGGTGACGAAAAGCGACTTTAAATTTGACAGTTATTCGCTTTTTGTCGCCATTCGCTAATTTTTAACGTAAATCCAACCTTACTACACTTTCAACGTGATGGGTTTGTGGGAACATATCCACCGGCTGAACTGCTGTTACGGCGTATTTTTCATCCAAAATTGCCAAATCTCTCGCTTGCGTAGCTGGATTACAACTGACATAAACAATCCTTTTCGGTGCCGCTTCCAACAAAACCTTCGTTACGGGTTCATCCATGCCAGCTCGTGGGGGATCGGTGATCACCGTGTCTGGACGCCCATGTTGACTTACAAAATCATAACTTAATAGTCTCCTCATGTCTCCCGCATAAAATTCTGTGTTCGTAATATTATTAATTTTTGAGTTGACTTTTGCATCTTCAACCGCCATTTCTACGTATTCTACTCCAATTACTTTTTTGGATTGTCGAGCTACAAAGTTTGCAATGGTTCCAGTCCCCGTGTAAAGGTCATAAACCAGCTCATCACCCAATAAATCAGCGTATTCTCGGGTAATTTTATATAATTCATATGCTTGTTTTGAATTTGTCTGGAAAAAAGATTTTGGTCCAACTCTAAATCTTAAACCTTCCATTTCTTCTTCTATGTAAGGAAGCCCCTTTACGTTTACTACTTCTAAATCGAAGAAGGTATCATTTCCTTTGGTATTAATAATATAATTTAAGGAGGTAATTGCTGGAAATGTCAATGTTAAATGGTTCATCACCAAATCAATATCTTCTGGTTGACAATAAGCAAACTGGACAATAACCATCAAATCACCGGTATTGGCCGTTCTGATAATTAAGTTACGCAATGCCCCTTTTTGCTGTTTGATTTGCTCGTAATAATCTATGTTATGTTTTTGGGTAAATGCTCTTAATTCTAACCGAATGGCATTCGAGGGGTCGGCTTGCAAAAAGCATTTCTCAATATCCAAAATTTTATCAAAACGTCTTGGAATATGAAAACCGAGGGCATTTCTTGAAAATTCTTCGCTGGAATCCATCTGCTCCTTAGTCAACCATCGAT
>Ga0114959_10003358_pt1 | contig 12594 bp, 10 predicted proteins | sample C_130625_EF_Meta_FD_87317 | JGI IMG/M metagenome (GOLD analysis project Ga0114959, IMG submission 87317) | Freshwater microbial communities from Lake Croche, Canada to study carbon cycling - C_130625_EF_MetaG | ecosystem: Environmental > Aquatic > Freshwater > Lake | place: Lake Croche, Canada...
AAAAATATTTTACCTTTTATAGGGAAAATGATAAGTAAAGACAAAGCAGCTTATGATTACTTGCCTGCCAGTGTTGACGCCTTCCCTCATGGCAAAGCGTTTTTAGATATCTTAAGTAAAAATGGGTATAAAAATGCTTCACAAATTAAATTGAGTTTTGGAATAGCAAGTATTTACTTAGCCGAAAAGAACTAATAATTTTGTTGATGTATTAACTATTTGAATAGCTAATTAGTCGTTCCTCAAAAAGTCAATCTGAAATTTAATTTTACTTTTCAATGATGAAAAGTAAGAAGCACGAAGTGCTCATGAATACCAAATGAAGAGATTTTAATATGAATAAAAATCAAGATTTTATTCTTTCTTTTGCTCCTAAGGTCGCAATTTTTCAATCCAATAAAATTGCTATTTTAACTCGTACTTATTCTTATATTTTTTGTTGAGTTCTGATTGAATATTTGTAAGCTCAATGTTTCTTCCTCGTATAAAAGCAAGTTTCACATTATTACTTTTCATATCTAATGCATCACCATCTGAAACAAATAGTGTGGCATCTTTTCCAGTTTCAATAGTTCCGCAAATGCTTTCGATACCAAGAATTTTTGCTGTATTTGATGTTATTGCCGATACAGCTTGCTCATAAGGCAAACCATATGCAACGCAAGTTCCTGCAAGAAATGGTAAGTTGCGGGTATTCATTGCCTCCATATCACCTTCATTTTGCAAGCAAAATAATATACCCGCATCAAATAAAATTTTAGCATTTTTATAAGGCAAGTCAATATCATCATCAGGTCTATTAGGCAAACTATGCGGCCGTTGCAACATAAGAGCAACATTGTTTTGTTTCAAAAATTCAGCGATAAGATATGATGAAGAACCACCAACAATAACTATTTTAGAAACATTATTTTTTTTACAAATTGTAATTGCATCTGTAATTTCTCTTGGTTCATTGGCATGCACGTAAAGTATTTTAGAACCATCTAAAAGTCCTTTTGCAGCATCAAGTAATAAGTTTTTTTCAATGTTATTATTCTTCGCATATGATGCAGCATCTTGAAGATACTTTGTGATTAATTGTATTGATTTATCATATGATTTATTTTTTTCTTTTGATGATTGCTCAGTGTCATCGTTGTATAAAGAAGATATCATTTTAGGCCAATTCAAATGAATTCCTTCATCAGCTTTAATTAACGCATCTTCCCAATTCCAAGCATCTAATTGTACTACCGATGATTGACCACTAAATAAACCGCCACGAGGAGTAACTTGTGCCATTAATACACCATTTGTTCTTACAGTTGGTATTACTTTACTATCAGTAAAATAAGCTATCAATGCACGAGTGCTAGCATTATTTGATCCTACTTCATTAAAATCATTGGTGGCTCTTACAGCCTCAATTTCGGTTAAGCCTAAAGTAGAATTAGGTGCTATAAAACCCGGGTAAACCTCCTTTCCTTCGCAATTAATTATTTCAGTTTCTTGGCTTTCTGTTCTATTAGCACCTACATAAATTATTTTACCATCCTTAAATGTAATTTGGCTATTTATTAAAACATTGCCGTTGCCAATATGAATTTTCGCATTTTTTAAACTGATTGTATTTACTTGCCTAGCAGCAGGAGTAGGTTGTTGAGCAAAACAAAAACTACAAATAAAAATGAGCGTATTGAAAGTAAAATATTTATGCATTGGATATAAAAATAATGTAATTTCAAACTTACAATAATTATTTATTAAGTAATTACTAAAACCATTTCTGTTTTAATAATGTAGCTACTTTTTTATTGCATTTATAAATTGATTTTTCAGAAACACTTGAAGTTTTTTGTAAATCGTAGATTTCTAAACTATCGCTATAATATTTCAATCCAAGATTTAAACTATCATTTGCAGAACTTAATTTCAAAGAAATTCCATCTTCTACATTATTTAAATCGCCGTTGAGTGGCATAAAGTATTTACTAAAATTTCCATACCCTTTTATCTTCCCATCAGCAAAAAACGTAACGTATTTTCTTTCTCCTATTTCAATAGTGCTATCGTGCAAAACATAGCTATACTTATGAAATTCAGAATTAAACATTTTACGAAATGCCTTCGAAATATTTTGATAATGATTGGTTGTTAAATTCTCAAGCATATTTTCAGATGCCTTTAAAAAGCTTGAAGGCGCATAGCGATTAACTATGACATTTGTAATTCTATTTTCAAGATTATCAAAAATAAATATCAAACTATCACTCGTAATTAATGTGTCATTACTCACGTAAATAAGATTTTTGAAACTTACATCAACATCTTCATTAATGATAATTATTGAATCGTGGAAGGTTTTATTTATTACAATTTCGGTGCAGCTAAAATTATTGAAACTTAGTTTTAATTGTTTTGGACTTGGAACCGAATCATGAAATTGAATAGAATCAAAAACTGACTTGAGCACCCAATTTCCAAACCATTTTTCTTGTAATGTTTGTAACTTTCGTTTCGGAGTTTTATTGCCACAAGACTGCGCAAACAATGTTACCGACAATAAAAATATACTTTTATAGAACCAGTATTTGCCGAGCCATTTTATAATTCTATTCATAAATTTTAATGTAAGGTTTAATTCTTGAAAATGTATTTTCATCAATTAGAACGCATTTTTTAATGTCTGCTACTTTTGCAAACTTACCGTGATTATCTCTATAGTTTACCAAAGCAATAACTTGATTTTTTGTGAGGTAAGGAAAGTTCTTAAGAGAATAAAATGTAACTTTATTGATATCAATTTTTTTGATGATGGTTGAATCTACAACAATATGTTTATCGAGTAAGTTATAGATAGCAGTATCAACCCCAATAACTTCTGTCAATTGTTTTTTATAAATATATCCACCAAGTCTTTCACGATAGGCAATAATTCTTTTGGCAAAGGTACTTCCAATACCTTCTATTTTTTTTAATAATATAGAATCGGCATCATTGATTTCTATAATTATATTTTCTTTTTTTTTAATAAAAGATGCCTGTTTATTAAACTTGGAAGTGTCAGTTTTAGCTGCTAACTCATCCTTGTAGTTAATTTTATTAGGCAAATCAATAATAATAAATGGCTCTAATTGTTTATACATTTTAGAAGAAACGCAATACATCTTTTGAAAACTTTTTTTGTTATAAAATTTCCCTCCTTTTCTTTTGAAGTTACAAATAACCTTGGCTTGTTTTGGAGAAAAACCTAAAAGTAAGAAACCTAAACTATCGGTAGTATTCGGATTAAAATTAAATGGTTCAATTTCTTTTTGTTTGCTCTTAGCGTAATCTTTTGAATATTCTGTCAAATAATCAAAATCATTTTCATTTTTAGTGGTGTATGCCGACTTTTCAAACTCGTTTATTTCACTATTAAATTTAGAAAAATCAACTGTGCTATTGAATTGAATGTAGGGCAAAGTAAACCTTGCAATCATTAACAACAATAAAAATAAAATCAAAAATTTAGTAGCATTAAATTCTCGATTTGAAAGGTTAAAGTATTCTTTGATTTTTTTCATAACACGGTTTTAGTAATGTTACTTTTATCAAATATAATTGGATTATTAAATAATGCAAAACGGTTTATGTTCTGCTGTCAATCACAACCTATTAAAACTAAAACAAATCAAAAATGTCCTTCACACCAATATACCTTTCAGTAGTAAATCCCTCTGCATATTCAACGCCAATAGTGCGGCCAAAAATATTGGAGCGCTCCTTTATTGTATTTAAAAATTGCATGCTTGATATTGGGGTTTGGGGTTCAGTTGAATTTGGGTCATAAAACTGCGTAGAAAAAGCCATAATGCTATCCATTTTAGCATCAATTACGTCACTGATATCAACCAAAAAATCAGGCTCAATAAAACGGTCCTGTATATAATGGTAAACAGCTTTAGGTCGCCAAAACTGCTGCGATAAGTTTGCAACAGAAGTTTCAATTTTCATTAATCCCGAATAAAAACAAGCATCAGAAACTAAATGACTACCACGTCCGTGATCTGGATGCCTATCCTTTATGGCATTACATAAAACAATTTCGGGCTTGTATTTTCTAATTGAAGTAATAACTTTCAATAAATTTTCTTGTGAGTAATTGAAGAATCCATCACCTAAATTTAAGTTTTCACGTACGCTTAGATTGAGTATTCTAGATGCCTTTTCAGCTTCTAAATCCCTAGATTCTACTGTGCCTCTGGTTCCTAATTCGCCTTTTGTTAAATCAACAATGCCAATTTTTTTACCGCTATTCACGCATTTCATTAATGTTCCCGAGCATGAAAGCTCTATATCATCTGGGTGTGCGCCAAAAGCCAATACATCTAATTTCATACCTATAAACTTTGATTTCTAAATACCATTCTGAATATTCATTTTCGACTTTTTTACCAAATTAGAAAAAATGAATGGTCATTTGTTTTTTTGTCAAACCTAAATTATTTTTTGAGATTTGGATTCATAATTTATTAGTTCGAAAACAATTTAAAATGAGAACTATAAAATAACTAATATCTATTACTTTCGTATTCCATTATGCTTGGATTAAAAACTATTGACGCTTATATAATTAGAAAGTTTTTAGGGACATTTCTGTACGCTATTGCAATCATTATATGTATTGTAATCATCTTTGATATATCAGAAAAATTGGATGACTTTTTGAGGACGAAAGCAAGTCTTCATTCAATTATATTTGATTACTACATCAACTTTATTCCTTTTTTTATAAACCTCTTTAGCCCACTATTCACATTTATTTCAGTAATATTTTTTACATCCAAAATGGCCTCAAACACTGAAATTGTTGCTATATTGAGCAGTGGTGTAAGTTTTCGTAGGTTTTTATTGCCTTATATGATGGCTGCAGCTGTATTAGCAACGTTGAGTTTTATTTTGATAAATTTTGTAATACCAAAAGCAAATAAAAAACGTTTAGAATTTGAAGAGTCCTTTATTAGAAATAGATATATGTTTAACGATATGAATGTGCATAGACAAATTGAACCTGGCACTTATATTTATATGGAAAGCTATAACAACATAGATAATATTGGATTTAAGTTTGCACTAGAAAAAATTGTTGATGGTAAATTAAAATCAAAATTAATTGCTGATAATATTGTTTGGGACACCATAAAACACAAATGGCAAATCAATAATTATTACTCACGCAAAATTTATGACTTTAAAGAGAGTATAAAAGTTGGGGTCACAATGGATACAATATTAAACATGCACCCTAAAGATTTTGGCACACGTTTAAACAATGTGGAAACCATGAATTATTTTGAATTAAATAAATTTATTGAAAAAGAAACTATGAAAGGTAGCGATGAAGTACCTTTTTTTATGATTGAAAATTACCAAAGAATGAGTATGCCATTCTCCACTTTTATATTAACACTGATTGGTGTTGCGCTTGCAAGTCGTAAAGTAAGAGGAGGAATAGGACTACATATTGGTTTGGGAATTTTATTAAGTTTTAGCTATATTTTATTTATGCAAGTAGCCAATACTTTTGCAACTTACGGAGGCTTACATCCTTTAATTGCAGTTTGGATTCCGAATATTATTTTTCTGTTTATCGCAATTTTACTTTTGCGCACTGCACCTAAATAATTCTATAATTTTCAATAAATGAACACACTTAACGAAAACACGTTACTAAAAGAATTATTTAACCATGCTAATGAAAGCATTATTGTTGTTGATGGGCAAGGTATTATCAAAATTCTTAATCCTGCAACTGAAAACCTCTTTGGATATGATGAAAGTGAGTTAAAAGGAAAATTGATGGAAGTGCTTTTGCCCGATAGCGTTGCAAAAACGCACCATCAACATCGTAATAATTTTAATCAAAATCCAATAGCCCGAAAAATGGGAATCGGACTTGATTTATTTGCAAGAAAAAAAAATGGCACCGAATTTCCTGTTGAAATAAGTTTAAGTCCTTTCGAAAACAATGGTGTTAAATTTATAATAGCATTTATCATTGATATTTCTAGACGAAAAGAAGTAGAAAACAAAGTACTAAAACAAAGAAACAAACTAGAAATTCTAACCAATGAACTAAAGGCAGCAAATGAAAAATTAGAAGGAAAAGTATTAGATAGAACAAAAGTTTTGCAAGAAGCTTTAAGCGAAATTGAAAAATCAAGAGCAGAATTATGCGAAGCATTAGAAAAAGAAAAAGAGTTGAATGAACTTAAATCACGTTTCTTATCAATGGCATCGCATGAGTTCAGAACACCATTAACTACAATACTTTCATCAGCTTCACTCATCCCCGAATACCCTCATACAGAGCAACAAAATAACAGATTAAAACATATTGACCGTATTAAATCAGCAGTAAATAATTTGAATGATATTCTAAGTGATTTTTTATCACTCAGCAAAATAGAAGAAGGGAAAGTAGAAGCCAACTTCATAGCATTCAATTTAAAAAATTTGTTTTCGGAGATAGTTGATGAAATGAAAGGTATTTGCAAAAAAGAGCAAGAAATTATTTACGTTCATAAGGGAGATAGGAGCGTTAAACTCGACCCGAAATTACTGCGTAATGTTTTGAATAATCTAATTTCAAATGCAATTAAATTTTCTGACGAAGGCAAAAAAATCACAATCAAAACCACTACATCAAAAACTAAAATTTTTGTAGAAATTAGTGATGAAGGAATGGGAATTAGTTATGAAGACCAACAGCATTTATTTCAACGTTTCTTTAGAGGTTCAAATGCAACAAATATTCAAGGAACAGGTTTAGGTCTTAGCATTGTAGAAAGATATGTAGAACTTATGCACGGAAAAATAATAATGGAGAGTCAAATTGAAAAAGGAACTACATTTACACTTACTTTCAATCAAATTGATTAATCTTTAATTTTAACTTTTATATAATGACTCATATTTTACTTATTGAAGATAACAAAGATGTTAGAGAAAACATAGCTGAGATTTTAGTACTTGCAGGATATGAAATAACAACAGCAGTAAATGGGAAAGATGGCATTGAAAAAGTTGCACTCGTAAAACCAGATTTAATTGTATGCGATATTATGATGCCCATATTAGATGGATTTGGGGTGCTACACTTATTAAGCAAAAATGAAGAAACCCAAAATATTCCTTTCATATTTTTAACTGCAAAAACAGAACGTAGCGAATTGCGCAAAGGAATGGAAATGGGTGCAGATGATTACATAACAAAACCATTTGAGAAAATAGAATTGCTGAATGCCATTGAAAGTCGATTAAAAAAAAATGAAGCACTTAAAAAAGAATACAATAAAAATATTGAAGGACTTAACGACTTCATAAGCGAGTTTGGAGGTAAAGATGCATTACTCAAATTTACACAAGAACAAAAAAGTATTAATTATAAAAAGAAAGAAAATATTTATAAACAGGGAAGTTTTCCCAAAGGTATTTACTATTTAGATTCGGGTAAGGCCAAAGTTTTTAAAGAAAATAAAGATGGCAAAGAGCTAATAACAACACTGCTAAAAGATGGTGATTTTTTTGGATATACATCATTGTTAGAAAATACAGAATACACCGAAAGTGCGCAAACATTAGAAACTGCTGTAGTAACATTCATACCTAAAGAAGACTTTTTTAATTTGATTTATAACAATCAAATAGTTGCAAGAAAATTTATTCATATTCTAACAAACAATGTTGTTGAACAACAGCAGCACCTGATAGATTTAGCTTACAGTTCTCTGCGAAAACGAGTAGCAGAAGCATTGTTACTATTACAAGAAAAATTTAAAAAACAAGAAGAAAAAACTTTTAGCATGGCTGTTTCACGCGATGATTTAGCAAATATTGTTGGCACTGCTACTGAATCTCTAATTAGAACACTGAGTGATTTCAAAGACGAAAAGATGATTGAAATAAAAGAGGGGAAAATTTTTTTAGTTGATGAAATGCGATTGAAAAATTTGAAGAATTAACTTAGTTGGGGAAACTTTAAGTCTTATGCTCAGGATATGAAATTTAGTTAACAATGACGAAATTTTAAAGTATGAACAATTTTCAAAAATAAATTTGGAGTAAACATATAGTCAATCAAAATTTAAATAAATTTGATTCTGAATTTAAGAATTATTAGTTGTTTATTATTTATCCAATTGCAATTCATATTTTGAACAAACTTGCAAATAAAAAATATGCAATATATTTGCTTTGTAACATTGAATAGAATAAAACAAATATTACTGCTAGCAATTGCGCTATTTTCAATATCGCTTACTGTATTTTTTTCAGTTGGATTATTTCATGCCCATAAATTAGCAACTTCCTCAAACATAGTAACTAATGAAACTGAGAAATTAATAGTAAGCTTTACTGAATTTTCCTCACTCCCAAAAAATATTTTAAACAACAATGTTTTTGAAATTGAATACCAGGGTGAAGAATATGATGTGTATAAAACAGAATTAGTTAAATCTAAATCACAAGTAGTTTTATGGTTAATAAAAGACGGGTTTGAAAATAAATTAAGAAAGCTCAACTCTATAATATTTAATACAAATGCTATTAATAATAGAACAAGCACAAATCATTTTTTGGTTTTTAATTTCTACTTTTTTGAAGAAGTGGATAGTTTCAATTTTCAAATCCCAAACATAAAAACAAACAACCATTTTATATTTGATTCTAAAAGTTGTGTTGCTTATTTTAACACTGAAAATCCCCCGCCAAAGCAAATTTAGTTAACACTTAAGAATAATAATTCAATTTTTTTTTCTTTAGTGTGTCATTTCTGAGAAGTCAGTAAACTCAATATTATAGCATAATTGAGTTGCTAAAATAAATTCGAAATGACAAATAAATTGCAATTGAAAAATTTTATTTCATCAAACAAAATAAATGCAACACAAAATTGTAATGTATTTGGTTTTGTGTTTAGTAATGCTGATTGCAAATCGCGCTTTTTCTCAAACAGATTCTCTCAAAAAAATAAACTTAAAAGAGGTTGTTGTTTCTGCATATCAAGATGAAGTCATTAAGCAAAGTAGTTTGCATATTGAAACCTTCAACACTAAAGACATCATCAAACAAGGTAGTTTTAATATCGCCGATGCGTTGAGTAAAATACCTGGCGTAAGTCAGCTTAGTACTGGCGTAGCTATAAGCAAACCAGTTGTGCGTGGTTTATATGGCAATAGGGTATTGGTTTTGTTTTCAGGGTTGAGATTCGATAACCAACAATGGCAGGAGGAGCACGGAATAGGCATTTCGGATATTGGTATAAGTAAAGTAGAGCTGATAAAAGGACCGTTATCACTATTGTATGGTACTGATGCGGTGGGTGGTGTAATTCATATTATTGAAGAAAACAAAGCTGCGGAAGGGACTTCTGAAACTGAAGCTGGTCTTAAATTCAATACCAACACACTAGGTGAAACAGTTCAGTTTGGAACTAAAGCAAATAATGGTAAACGTTGGTTCAGGTTCAGGTTCGCATCAGAAAATCACGCTGATTATTCAGATGGAAACAATACACGTGTAACCAATAGCAGATTCAATGGTTATTACTTAAAAAGTTCGTATGGCTTTAAACGCAAACTTTGGGTGAGTGATAACAACTATAATTTTTCACTTAATAATTTTGGGTTTGTATTCGGCGATATCAATCAGTTTTTTACTCCTGATAAACGTTGGAGCAGAAGAATGATTGGCCCACATCATATAGTTATGCTGAATTTGTTTTCTTCTCAAAACACTATTCAATTCGAAAAATCATCACTTAAAATTGATGGTGGTTTGCAAAGTAATTTGCGTGCCGAAGACGAAGGTGGTGGCGCTTTGAGTTTAATAATGCACTTGACTACTGCGCAATATTCTGCCAAGTGGAACAAGGCATTGAACAGTACCACAAATTTTGTATTAGCAAACAATTGTAGTTTCGAAAACAATACAAACTATGGTGGAAGGAAAATAATTCCAGATGCAAATATGTTTGAAAATGCACTTTCGGGTTTTGTAAAAAAGCATTCTAGTAAACTTATTTTTGAGTATGGTTTAGGTGGAGGATTGCGATACATTCAAACTAAACTTACACCAACTGTAAATACTGTTGAGAAAGACATAAAACCCTTTGCACAAACAAGAATCTTTGCAAATGGGTTATTTGGTTTGTCCTATAATCCAAATAAAAATTGGAATGTAAAGTTGAATTCAGCCACTGGTGTGCGTGCACCTAATCTTGCAGAACTTTCTTCGAACGGTTTGCACGAAGGTATTTATACATATGAAATAGGTAATCCATATTTGAAAAATGAAAGAAATTTGAATGTAGATTTTACGAATGATTTTGCCAACGAAAGACTTGAACTTATTACTTCAATTTTCTATAATCACTTCATCAATTACATTTATCTACAACCTTCTCCATTCGAAAACTGGTATGGTTTCCCGGTATTTAGAATTAAACAAAATGACGCAACTATTTATGGTGGAGAAGCAAGTGTTGCATTAAAAAACACCTTGATTAATAACTCTAAAGTCAGTTTTACTTATGCTGCCTTAATTGGGAAATTATCAACAGGTGAATACTTGCCTTATATGCCCGCACAAAAAGTAAAACCGCAGTTCGATTATGATTTTTTGTTGAATAAAAAGCACGAAACAAAAGGATACTTTTTTGTGAATACCGAAGTTGTTATGCAACAAAACTTATTGTCTGCATCTGAAAAAACTACTCCAGCTTATACTTTACTGAACGCAGGATTTGGTGTAGCATTTATACAACATAACAAAAAAATAAACTTAGTTGTAGCTGCCAATAATCTGCTAAACAAAGCGTATTACGACCATTTGTCACGATTCAAAAACTTCGGACTGCTCAACATTGGACGAAACATTATGGTCAGCATCAATATTTCATTCTTGAAAAAAGCAAAAAATAATTCGACTAATAATTAAATAAATAACTCTTAAAAAATTAAACACAATGAAAAGTGCATTTAAAAAATTCGTTGCTATCATGGCTATTGCTAGTATTATTTCATCATGCGAAAAAGATGAAGGAAAATTGCCAAACATCAGTTTTAAAACTGGCACAGGATATACTGCTTCAGATGCTACTGTTGTTAAAAACGCTGATGTTAAGATTGGAATTACTGCATCAAAAGCTGAAGACAAAGACGTGCTCAAAAAGTTTACCATCTCTAAAGCAATTGGCAGCGCCGCTAACACAACCGCTTTTACTAAGGACTTATCTGGTTCTGATGGCGATAATTATAACTATGAATATAGTTTTAAATCTGATACAACCTCTGGACAGGTAAGCACTTACACTTTTACAGTAACCAATAGCGATGGCTTGGTAAATCAAGTTTCGGTTAAATTAACAGTGCAGTAAATTCAATTTTATCCTCATAAAATTATTATATACGAATATATAAAGCTATTGCTCCAGGCCTCAATATTTTAGCTTGTATTTGGTATAAGTTTTAAGGCTCGTAAAAATTTGATAATTAATGGATTTCAAAAGTGGCTAAATTAATATTAGCCACTTTTTATTTTTTTAAGGTTTAAAATAAAACAATAGTTATCAGAGACAAATGAGAAGGCATTATCCTTGTTATGATTTTACTATTGCAACAACTTCCATAATGGCGAAAGAAAAATTATACTCTAGACACTTTACCCTTCATCATTACAAAATATAAAAAGCCAGAAACTACGAAACCTACAAACCAAGCGTAGTTGTATAAATGAGAAACCCAAATTGGAAAAACAGAATCAGAAACAACTTTGATATTCAATAGAAAGCCAGGAATATTGGGTACAATACCGCAAATTAATGCAAACACTGCAATCATATTAAAACCCTTAAAATAACTGTATAGACCATTTATTGCATACAATTCATTTGTAAATAATTGCTTTTTTCTTATGAAATAATAATCAACGATCATAATTCCACCAACTGGCCCAAGTAAGCTAGAGTATGCTATTAGCCAATTAAAAATATAACCAGTTGGGTCAGCAATTAGTTTCCAAGGACAGATTAAAATCCCTAATATCCCTGTGATGTAACCACCTAACTTAAATGAAATTTTGGTTGGATTTAAGTTTGCAAAATCGTTGGCAGGACTTACAATATTTGCTGCAATATTTGTTGCTAATGTTGAAAGTGCAACAGCAATCATAGCAAAACTAACGATAAGTTTACTATCAAATTTAGTGGCTAAAACCAATGGGTCCCAAATTGTTGTTCCGTAAATAATTGTAGTTGCTGATGTTACAACAACTCCAATAAAAGCAAATAGAGTCATTGAAGGAGGTAAGCCTATAATTTGTCCAACTACCTGTGCGCGCTGGCTTTTAGCATATCTAGTAAAATCAGGAATGTTTAATGAAAGAGTTGCCCAATAACCAACCATACCTGTAAGAGCAGGAAAAAAATAAACCAGAAAATCTGACGTAGTGGCAAATTTTGATGGTTGATTCAAAATTGGACCAAGACCATTGCCTGCTGCAATAGCCCAAAACAACAAGGCTAATGCTGCTATTGGTAAAAAGAAAGCTTTAAAAACAAGTAACTTT
>Ga0114959_10003359_pt1 | contig 12592 bp, 11 predicted proteins | sample C_130625_EF_Meta_FD_87317 | JGI IMG/M metagenome (GOLD analysis project Ga0114959, IMG submission 87317) | Freshwater microbial communities from Lake Croche, Canada to study carbon cycling - C_130625_EF_MetaG | ecosystem: Environmental > Aquatic > Freshwater > Lake | place: Lake Croche, Canada...
CAGGTGATCGCAAGATTGCGGTGTATGACTTAGGTGGTGGAACTTTTGACGTATCGATTATTGAAATTGCTGATGTTGATGGTGAAAAACAATTTGAAGTTTTATCTACCAATGGTGATACTTTCCTTGGCGGTGAGGACTTTGACCAACGCATTATTGATTTCATTATCGGTGAATTCAAAAAAGAACAAGGCGTAGATTTATCAAAAGATGTATTAGCCTTGCAGCGATTGAAAGAATCTGCAGAAAAAGCAAAAATAGAATTATCTTCAAGTGCACAAACAGAAATTAACTTGCCATACATCACAGCAGATGCATCAGGTCCGAAGCACTTGAATATCAAAATGACACGTTCAAAGTTGGAATCTTTGGTAGAAGATCTTATTGCTAGAACAATTGAACCATGTCGCGTTGCCATTAAGGATGCTGGTGTTTCATTAACGGATATACAAGACGTTATTTTGGTTGGCGGTATGACACGTATGCCAAAAGTACAAGAAAAAGTAAAAGAATTTTTTGGTCAAGAGCCACGTAAAGATGTGAACCCAGATGAAGCTGTAGCCGTTGGAGCAGCAATTCAGGGAGCAGTCTTAGCGGGAGATAGAACCGATGTATTGTTATTAGATGTAACACCGTTATCACTAGGTATTGAAACTCTAGGTGGTGTAATGACGAAGATGATTAAAAAGAATACGACGATTCCAACGAAATATGCGCAGGTATTTTCAACAGCCGAAGACAATCAGCCCGCTGTAACCATTAAGGTTTTCCAGGGTGAGCGTGAAATGGCTACTGCTAACAAGACCTTAGGTGAATTTAATTTAGAAGGTATTCCACCATCAAGCCGTGGCACACCACAAATTGAAGTCAGCTTTGACATTGACGCCAACGGAATTTTGCATGTAGGAGCGAAGGACAAGGCAACTGGTAAAGAAAACAAAATTACGATTAAGGCAAACTCTGGATTATCTGAAGAAGAAATCCAGGCAATGGTTAAAGATGCAGAAGAAAATGCTGAAGAAGATCGCAAATTAAGAGAAGTCGTTGATGCTAGAAATACTGCTGAAGCTTTGGTTCATTCAACGAAAAAATCTCTAGAAGAGCATGGCGCTTCCCTAGATGCTGGTGAAAAAGAAAAAATCGAAGTTGCATTGAAGGCATTAGAAGAGGCTGCAAAAGGATCTGATAAAGCCGATATCGAAGCCAAAACTGAAGAGTTAGGTAAAGTTAGTCAAACCTTAGGTGAGAAAGTATATGCTGCCATGGCTGAAAAAGCGCAGGCAGGTGGTGGTCAACCGGCTAATGAAAAGGCAAAAGATGATAATGTTGTTGATGCTGAATTCAAAGAAGTTGATAAGAAATAATCGTTGTAGTTTATCTAAGGAATAGCTTTGGCAACAAAAAGAGATTTTTATGAAGTCTTAGAGGTACCGAAAAACGCCACAGACGATGAGATTAAAAAATCTTATCGTAAGATGGCGATGAAGTACCATCCGGATCGCAATCCCGATAATAAAGAGTCTGAGGAGAAATTCAAAGAAGCTAAGGAAGCGTATGAAGCGCTTTCTGATCCACAGAAAAAAGCCGCCTATGACCAATATGGTCATGCTGGCATAGATCCTAGTATGGGTGGTTTTGGTGGTGCTGGAGCACAAGGTTTTGGTGGCTTTGGCGATGCCTTTGGAGATATTTTTGGTGACATCTTTGGAGCGGGTGGCGCAAGAGGTGGCCGAGGTGGTCCCCAGGTGTTCAAGGGGGGTGATTTAAGATATAGCATGGAAATTACTCTAGAAGAAGCTGCTAGAGGCCATGAAACACAAATCCGCATTCCTGGTTGGCATAACTGTGATATTTGTACAGGGTCTGGAGCTGAACCAGGTTCGAAGGTAGAAACCTGTTCAACCTGTAATGGACAGGGCCAAGTAAGAATGTCACAAGGCTTTTTTTCAATGCAGCAAACTTGCCCTAAGTGTCGAGGCAATGGACAATTTATACCCAAGCCATGTAAAAAATGTCATGGTGAAGGAAAAATCAAACAACAAAAAACCTTAGAAGTAAAAATCCCATCCGGGATTGAAGATGGGATGCGAATTCGTTTATCTGGGCATGGTGAGCCCGGTATTAATCAAGGTCCTGCAGGCGACTTATATGTAGAGGTACATATAAAACCACACAATGTATTTGAAAGAGATGGTGACGACTTACATTTCCAAATGCCAATATCTTTTGCTACAGCGTGCCTAGGAGGCGAAGTTCAAGTTCCTACACTATCAGGCAAGGCAAGTTTTGAAGTTGCTGAAGGAACGCAAACAGGGCGAACGTATCGATTACGAAGCAAGGGAATTAAAGGAATTCGTTCATCAGTACCAGGGGACCTATATGTTCATGTACAGGTTGAAACTCCTGTTAAGTTAAATGAACAACAACGCAAACTCATTAAAGAATTAGAGCAAAGTCTGCAAGCTGATAGTCGCAAGCACAATCCTCAAGAAAGAGGTTGGATAGACCGCGTCAAAGGCTTTTTTAATTAATCGCTAAAACAATGTTCAGGTGCAGGGAATGCACCTGATTTAACCTCAGAAATATAGAGTTCGATCGCTTTTTCGATAGAGCCACCCAAGGCCAAAAAGTTCTTTACAAATTTTGGTTGTCGACCCGGGAAGGCCCCTAGTGCATCATGCATCACTAAAACCTGCCCAGAGCAATCAGGGCCTGCACCAATCCCAATTGTTGGAATCTGAATATGATTTGTAATCGCCTTACCCAAGGATGAGGGTATGGCTTCTAAAACCAGCATCTGTGCACCGGCTTGCTCTAAATGTTTAGCATCTAGCAGCATTTGTTCTGCTTGTGCTTGAGACTTTCCTTGTACCTTGAAGCCACCTAAAGTGTTAACTGATTGGGGTGTTAAACCAAGATGAGCGCACACAGGGATGCCTTGCTTGACCAAATGTTCAATCGTAGGAGCTAACCAAGAACCACCTTCAATTTTGACCATCTTTGCGCCAGCTTGCATTAGCAGTGCCGCATTGCGAAGAGCACTATCTGAGTTGCCATAGGAGGCAAAAGGCATATCAGCAATCAAATAAGAACGTTTCAAATTTCTACCAACACATTGGGTGTGGTAAACCATATCCTCGATGAGAACAGGTAAAGTAGAAGAATGTCCTTGAATAACATTACCAAGAGAGTCGCCCACAAGAACTACTTCAACACCGATTTGATCAAACAAAGTAGCAAAGCTTGCATCATAAGCGGTCAGACAAGTAATTTTTTCACCTGCAGAGTGCATCTTTAAGAAAGAACTAATCGTCAGCGCTTTTGTAGGTTCATTCGGTTGGATATAGGCCATTGCAGTCTCTTTACAATAAAACTCGAATATACCTAATTTTTATAGCTTAGTGGGTATTATTTGAATCGCCACTTTTCATGCAATGTTGATTTTGTAGTATTTCGATTTTTTGCCAAGATAATTCAGGAAGTTTATTTCTTAATTTACCATGCAGAGGCAATTCAATATCTGGCACTAACTCTAACAACGGCAGTAACACAAACATACGCTCAGTAATTCTAGGGTGGGGAATGATGAGTTCGGGCTCAGTGCAATGAAAGTCATCATAGATTAATAAGTCAATATCAAGAGTGCGTGGTGCTTTTGCAAAGGGACGTTCACGACCAAAATGTTTCTCAACTGCTTGGCAAGCATGGAGCAGTGGAAGGGGCTCAAGGGTTGTTGAAATTGCAATCACGTTATTGATGTAATCATCGCCCGGCGCGTCGACAGGCTTACTGATGTAAAAACAACTTCTGGCATTGATTTGAATAAATGGAATTTGGGCAAGACAAACGACCGCGTCTGTCAAAATTTGCCTTGAGTCACCAACATTACCACCTAAACCTATAAATGCGTTAGCCATAATTCCCTACCCCTCTTGGTGGTATTAATTATTACTACTTTAATCAATTTTTATAAAGGCTGCTCGCCGTCGTGTTGAATATTGGTAAGTTCTTGTTGTTTAGAGGGTTTGCGCCGACGCCTTCGAGATTTTGTTGGATTACTTGAAGAATTTAGTGGGGATTCTTCTTTAGCCTCGCTTAACAATAATTCACGACCAGGAAGGTCGGAAAATTGAAATTTTTCCCACCAATCAGCCAGCGTACTAGGCAATTCATCGGCTTGGCAGCGCAAGCATAAAAAATCATAACCAGCCCGAAAACGTGGCGACTCTAAAAGTCGGTAGGGCATTTTGCCGACTCTTCTTTCAAATCGAGGTTGAAGACTCCATATTTCACGCATATCCGTTTCAAAGCGGCGTTGAATAGCAAAAACTTCCCGTTGGTTTGCAAGGACTGCATCAATGGCTGCATGTAATGCTGGAATAAGAGGCTTACCAATCCCCATTTCATTTTGCCAGCCAAGATAAACCTCATGCCACAGTAGAGTGGCAAATAAAAATCCAGGCGAAATAGGTTTGCCTAATTGCACTCTTTCATCAGTTCTTGCAAGGGCAATTTTTGCAAAGTTACTTAATTTATCTTGTTCAAAGATAGCATCGATCATAGGTAACAAACCTTGACCCAAGCCTACATCTCTAAGTGCCTCAAGTGAAGCCCAAGCATGGCCTGACATTAATAACTTCAAGATTTCATCAAAAAGACGAGCGCTAGGCACGTCATGAATGAGAGGTGCCAACTCCTGGATAGGGGCCAATGTCTTGTGCTCAATGGAAAAACCTGTTTTGGCAGCAAAGCGAACAGCTCTTAGCATGCGAATTGGATCCTCACGAAAACGTTTTTCAGGATCACCAATCATACGAATCAAACGCTCTTTAATATCGTAGATGCCACCATGGTAGTCAAGAACTACCTCATTCGCAGGGTTATAGTACATCGCGTTGATAGTGAAATCACGCCGCGCCGCATCCTCTGCCTGAGTACCCCAGATGTTATCCCTTAAAATTCGGCCACTTTCTGTAATGTGCTCACTTTCATCTTGAATCATTGCTCGAAAGGTAGATACTTCAATAATTTCAGGTTTGTGACCGCCATAAAAAGTGACATGTACAATTTGGAATCTACGGCCTATCAAGCGCGATTTTCTAAAAACACCTTGTACTTGCTCTGGGGTGGCATTGGTAGCAACATCAAAATCCTTTGGCACCATACCAAGAATTAAATCGCGAACAGCACCACCAACAATAAAAGCATCATAGCCAGCTTTTTGCAGTGCTTGAGTTACCTTAATGGCATTTTTAGAAATATTCTCTTGATTGATTTGATGTGCTTTGGCACTAATTTCTTTAGCGGATTTTTTTCGTAAAGAACCACTAGAAGTCAAAGAACTTTTACCAAGAATACGGCGGATGATTTTTTGGATCATTTAAATAAATGGAGAATTTGCCAAGAACGTTCTTTTGCTAAATGAGCAAGTTTTTGGTCTGGATTAGTGGCAATAGGGACTTTCACTTTTTCGAGAAGTGGTAAATCGTTCATAGAGTCTGAATAAAAAATACTATTTTGAGTCTGATCCCAGTCAATTCCTAATTGATGAAGCCAATTCTGAACATGGACTACTTTTCCTTCTTTAAAGTTGGGAAGACCAACAACTTTGCCTGTAAATTCTCCCTGAGAGTTTTGTTCAGGTTCGGTTGCAATAAGGTGTTGAATACCAAAACGATTGGCGATAGGCTTAGTGACAAAACTATTCGTAGCGGTAACGATAGAGCAAAGATGACCTTGGGATAAATGTTGGTTGACTAGAGCAATTGCATTTGGATGAATATTGGGTTCAATTTTGTTGCTCATAAATTCTTGGTGCCAAGCATCGAGTTGTTTACGAGGGTGGCTAGCAAGCGGCTTCAGAGCAAAATCTAGAAATTCATTAATATCAAGAGTGCCTGCTTTGTAAGCTTCATAAAAATAATTATTGGCTTGTTCGTAATCTATTTGATCTACCACGCCCTTTTCTACTAAAAAGTGACCCCAAGCATGATCACTATCGATGGGTAAAAGCGTATTGTCCAGATCAAAAAATACGAGTGTTGGCGCATTGTTTTGCATTACTTAGACTTTATTTTTTAAAAGGTCTCTCACCAATGGCAGGGTAATAGACCGCTTTGTTTGTAAAGAGTAATGATCTAATGCCTCAATTAGACTAATCAGACTTGGGAGATCTCGATGGAAATTTTCAAGTAACCAAGGTGCAATATCATCCGACAAAGTAACGCCTCTAGCTTTTGAGAAATCCTTAATGGCTTTGATTTTCTCAGCATCTTCAAGATTGTGAAGCTCAAAGTTAAGGCCTGAGGCAAGTCTCGAGCTTATATCATTCCGAAGAGCAAGGTTAGTAATTGACTGCGAACCTGTGGAAATAATTAAGATATCCTCATCATCCTTGGCCTCGATTAATAGCCTAAAGAAAGCTTTTTGTTCATTTTCTTTTAAACAATCAACGTTATCAATTAAATAAACCCGATGGACCAGCATATTGCCATAATCGAGATAGCTCCAAAGTGGACTTCCCGACTCTAAGAAGCAAGTACTAATTTCATTTTCTTGAGCAAGGCGAGCGAGAGCTTGTAGTAAATGTGTTTTTCCGCAGCCTTGAGGCCCCCAAAAATACAGTATTTCTAACTCAGGATTAGGGTTTGATGGATTTTCCCAATAAAGAACTAGGGATTTAAGAACTTGAATAATGTTTAAACCACTTTTATCCTTTTTAGACAAAACAAAATTGTCTAAGCTCGGTAGAGGAGATACTAAAATATCAAGAGTAAATTGTTGAGGTTTTTTACTGGGCATTTAAGAGGTACTATTAAACCATTGGCTAGACAAAATTTTGCTTTTGAGGTACCTAATAGTAACTAGGCAGATCGCGGACATAGGGAATGCAAGAAGGATACCAAAGAAACCAAATAATTGCCCAAATACCATCAAGGCAAACAAAACAGCGACCGGATGAAGGCCAATTCGCTCACCAACTAGGCGAGGGGTTAAAAAGAATCCTTCTAGCAGTTGACCAATGCCATATAGAGCTAAAACAGCCAATAATTCATTGCCAGATCCAAATTGCAATAAAGTCGCAAGTGCAGATAAGGTAAAGCTAATTAAAAATCCAACATAAGGAATAAATGCAACTAAACCAGTAAATAAACCCAGTGGCACAGCACTTTTTACACCGATGAGCAACATGCCAATACTATAAAAGCCTGCTAAAACCATCATCAGCAAGATTTGGCCGCGAAGGTAATGCGCTAATAAGAAATCAACTTCCTTAATGAGCTTGAACAAAGTATCACGACACCTAATAGGGATAAGCGCAGACACCATCAAAATAAAAGTATCCCACTCAAGTAATAAATAAAACAGAACAAATAATACGAGGACAGTATTTGCGAAAAATCCGAGGACAGAGCCTGATGATTTGATAATCGTGGCCAATGATTCAGTAACAATGGTGTTGGCGTTATCTGAAAGTTGTGAAGTGATTTGCGCTTGTACGTGTTCCCGGATCACTATCCAATCGAGAGAAATATTAAATGTTGCGAGTTTTGGATCGAGCCACGCCTGAAGGCTTTTTAACCAAATTGGGAATTGGGTTTTAATCAGAGGGGTTTCATGCTGAAGAAGATTAAGTAGCAGCAATAAAATAACGACACTTGCTATAACACCGACTAAAAGTGAAAACAAGGCAGCCAGACCACGCGGAATTTTAAATTTGATTAGTCGCTTGGTGAGGGGTTCAAGAATGTAAGCGAAAATAAAGGCTGCCAAAAAAGGCATCAAAATTTCGAAAAAGCTTTTAAAAAAATCAGACATTACAATAACCTTGAATTAGAATCTTCTCATTCTACTGAGTCCATAGGAATAATATGTCAAATTCGACAAGTAATGATTTAAATTTAGCAAATAACCCTCAAACAAAGGGATTATCGTATAAAGACGCTGGCGTTGATATGGATGCTGGGGATGCATTAGTGGAAAGAATCAAGCCATTAGCCAAAAAAACAATGCGTGAAGGTGTTTTGGCGGGTATTGGTGGTTTTGGAGCGCTTTTTGAAGTTCCTAAGCGTTATCAGGAGCCTGTGTTGGTTTCTGGCACTGATGGAGTTGGCACTAAACTGAAATTGGCATTTGAGTGGCAAATACATGACACTGTTGGTCAAGATTTAGTCGCCATGAGTGTGAATGACATCTTAGTTCAAGGCGCTGAGTCCTTGTTTTTTCTCGATTATTTCGCTTGTGGACATTTAACAGTTGATATTGCTGCAACCGTCGTAGGTGGCATTGCCAAAGGTTGTGAAATCGCTGGATGCGCTTTGATTGGTGGTGAAACCGCTGAAATGCCAGGAATGTATCCGGAGGGTGAGTACGATTTAGCTGGTTTTGCCGTTGGCGTTGTTGAAAAATCAAAAATTATTACTGGTAAAACGATCACTCCTGGTGATGTTGTGCTTGGACTTGCCTCAAGTGGAGCGCATTCAAACGGTTACTCATTAATTCGTAAAATCATCGAAGTGAGTGGTGCAAAGCCATCGATGGACATGAGTGGAAGGCCATTACAAGATGTGGTGATGGAACCAACCAAGATATATGTAAAACCTATTTTAGAATTACTCACTAAGATCAACATTAAAGGGATGGCGCATATCACTGGCGGTGGTTTAGTCGAAAACATCCCCCGCGTTCTACCCGATCACGTGCAAGCCGTATTGCACCGTGATAACTGGAAAATGCCACAACTCTTTCAATGGTTGGCACACGAAGGCAAGGTCGATGCCCAAGAGATGTATCGCGTATTTAATTGCGGAATCGGTCTGGTGATTGTTATCTCAGCAGGGGATGTTGATCACGCAGTAGAGTTTTTGCATCAACAACAGATTCAAACTTACCAATTAGGTGAAATTGTCGAACGCCCAACAGGCGCTCACCAGACGATTGTCATTTAAATTTCTGGAGATGATCCAGGCAAATAGGGATTGTCTTTGCAATAAAGTCGCGGTCGCTAGGGTCAATCACAACCCGGCTTGGCATAGCTCTTAGCCAGGTTAATTGCCTTTTACCTAATTGGCGACTGGCCGCTAGTCCCGCTTGAACAAATTCATCATAGTTCATTTTATCTTCCAAGAAGGCAATTGCTTGACGATACCCAACGGCGCGCATGGCCGGCAGTTCAGAATGAATAAGTGGGTTTTTGAGTAGACTTTTTACCTCATCGATAAAACCCTGATTGAGCATATTCATGAATCGCTCTTCAATACGAAGATGGAGCCATTGACGATCTTTGGGCTCTAAAGAAACCAAGAAATGATTGAATGAAGAGTCATCCCTAGAGGCACCATAGGGTTGGGCATTTAAATACGAGGACATTGAGTTGCCTGTCAAGGCATGAACTTCTAGCGCCCGGGAGATTCTTTGGGTATCTCCTGGAGGTAGCCTCGAAGCAGTTTGAGGGTCTACAGCTTGTAATTTGGCATACATCAAGTCCCAGCCTTGCAAAGAGGCCTCATGCGCAATCTGTGCTCTGACCTCTGGTGTTGATGCGGGCAGGTCGGTCAAGCCTTGCATCAAGGATCGCCAATACAGCATCGTGCCACCAACAATGATGGGAATATTACCCCTACTTCTTATTTTTTCGCACCACACCAGTACATCTTTTGCAAACTGAGCTGCAGAATAAGTTTCAAAGACTTCTCGAATATTAATGCCATGATGAGGCACTATGAGAAGTTCTTGAGTCAGCGGTTTAGCGGTACCAATATCCATACCGGAATAGACCAGTGCTGAATCCATACTAATAATTTCTATATTGATGTCAACAGATTTAGCTGCTTTTGCCAGCGCTATTGACAAAGAGCTTTTACCACTTGCGGTGGGACCCACAATCGCCAGAATATTTTCTAAAGGGGACTTAGAAAACACCATAAAAAACTAACGACCCCTTAAGAAAAATTTATCTAAATCTTGAACGCTTAATTGAATCCATGTAGGCCGACCATGATTACATTGATCTGCACGATCAGTAGATTCCATTTGTCTTAATAATGCATTCATTTCAGGAAGGGTTAAGATTCTATGAGCACGTACTGCCGCATGACAAGCTTTTGACGCAAGGCGTTCATGTTTGGCAGAATCAACGACCCCACTAGAACCGACGTCCTCCAGGTCATGAATCAATGAACGCACCAATAATCCGGGGTCCGCTTTGTTCAGAAGGGCCGGTATGGAGCGGATACAAATTTCCTCAGGACCCATCATTGAGATATCGAACCCTAAATCTTTTAATAAAGATTGATTGTCATTTAATAAAGAAATCTCGAGATGGCTCACATTCAGTACAACAGGAACTAAAAGCGTTTGAATAGCAATTTGATGATCTAAATCCGCTTTTAGCTTTTCATATAAAACCCTCTCGTGAGCGGCATGCATATCGACTAAGACTAGGCCAAATTGATTTTGAGCCAAAATATAAATACCGGCAATTTGCGCAATGGCATGGCCCAAAGGATAAGTATCTATTTCCTGAGACTGTGAAGTGGATAACGGCTCATGTTGTGAATGGTTATTGATGCCACCCAGTAACTGCTGCATCGATTCTTTGATTGAGTTATCGGGTTTTGGAAAATGTATCGCTTGTTGAAAAGTACGAGGCCCAAAGTTACTCTGGGTGGGTGCTACAGAGTTTGATGATGTAAAAGACTGAGGGCTTGGCACAAATTCTGATGGGGCGGTAGTGGTCGGTTGAGACTGGCCAGCACCATGAGATAAGCGCTCCTTAATTGAGTGATACACAAATTGGTGAACTGCACGACTATCTCTAAATCGAACTTCAATTTTAGCTGGGTGAACATTTACATCAACCAAGTCGGGTTGAATAGCTAAATTTAACAGTAAGATAGGTTGCCGATCACCATGGAGCACATCTTGATAGGCGCTTCGAATGGCATGATTAATCACTTTATCTTTAACGAAACGATGATTAACAAAAATATATTGCTGATCAGCTCTAGCGCGACTGGCCGTTGGGGCACCAATAAAACCCTCTAATTGAATCAACTCAGACCCTACATTTAGTGCAAGCTTGGCCGCATGGAACTCAATGCCAAGAATGTCATCAGCGCGTTGCTCAAGACTTCCCGCAGACCATCGATGCAGGGGTTTTCCATTGTGCCAAACAGAAAAGCCAACATGTGGATTTGCTAAAGCACAACGGCGAATCGCTTCCAAGCAATGACTAAATTCCGTCGCAGATGATTTTAAAAATTTCCGCCTTGCTGGGGTATTAAAAAATAAATCTTGTACCTCTATTCGCGTACCAACATCACCAGCAGAGGGTTTAATCTCAAAAGAGGAGTTATCAATGACAAAAGCATGGGTATCATTTACTGTTCTTGTGCTCAGTGACACTTTTGCTACAGAGGCTATAGAAGCTAGCGCTTCACCTCTAAAGCCCATAGTCATCACGGACTCTAAATCTTCTAAACTAAAAATCTTACTCGTTGCATGGCGGGTTAATGCCAACTGAAGTTCTGCAGATGGGATTCCTTGACCATCATCAGCTATAACAATACGAACGGTGCCACCCTCTTCTAAGCGAATATCAATAGTTTTTGCTAAGGCATCAATAGAGTTCTCAAGCAACTCTTTTATAACAGCGCTTGGACGCTCAATAACCTCTCCCGCAGCTATTTGGCTAATAAGCTGATCAGGCAAAGTTCGAATAGGATTTCTCATAAAGTTTATTTTCTCATGAGAAGAGTAAAGACTGATTGAAACTGTTAATATGTCCGACGTGGATCAATTAATTTCTTTATTTCACTTTGTCATGCATATTGGCGACCATCTCGGTGAGTATGGCACGCTGGCGTACGCTATTTTAAGTATCATTATTTTTACTGAAACTGCCTTTGTAGTTTTTCCGTTCTTGCCGGGCGACACTTTACTCTTTGCTGCGGGCGCATTTTGTGCGACCGGTCAATTAAGCTTAGTTTTATTAAATGTCCTCATTATTAGTTCTGCAGTTTTGGGAAATACCGTAAATTTTTGGATTGGTAAATATCTTGTTGATCGTATTGACATTACAAAAGCGAAATGGATTGATCAGTCTGCTTTAGAAAAAACCCATCTTTTCTTTGAAAAGCACGGAGGCAAGACAATTATTCTTGCGCGCTTTGTGCCCTTGGTACGGTCATTTGCGCCATTTGTAGCTGGGATTTCACACATGGATCATCGCAAATTTCAGACCTTTAATGTGATTGGAGCCATTTTGTGGAGTGGCATTCTGACTGTCTGTGGATACTTCTTCGGTAATTTGCCATTGATCCGCGACAACTTAAATCAAATTGTGTTGATTGGCGCTTTAGCGGCCATCATACCCACGGTGATTATGGGACTATGGCGATTTATTCAGCCCTTATTCAACAAAAAAACCTAATCCTCTTTTAGTAATTTTTCTAAATCTTCAAGATGCTCTTTGATTTCTTCTGCATCTTTGGCGCTTGGACTTTTTTCTAAATAAAACATTAAGTCATGCATAGCAGGACGAATGTAATCTAACTGAGAAAAAGCAAGACCACGATCACGAACTTCTTCG
>Ga0114959_10003360_pt1 | contig 12587 bp, 7 predicted proteins | sample C_130625_EF_Meta_FD_87317 | JGI IMG/M metagenome (GOLD analysis project Ga0114959, IMG submission 87317) | Freshwater microbial communities from Lake Croche, Canada to study carbon cycling - C_130625_EF_MetaG | ecosystem: Environmental > Aquatic > Freshwater > Lake | place: Lake Croche, Canada...
GAAAATATATCTCGCAATTTAATTGGAGACTTAAATGCTATTTGTGAAATTCGTTATAAACCAAAGGAAGGAATAGAAGTCACTGAAGAAGCACTATATAATGATGTTTTAACAAGAATTTCAGAACAAGAACTGCGCGAAAGTTTTTCTTACTGCCTCTTATCCACCTTAATGGAATACGAGGAACAACAAATGGATGCGGAGCTTGAGTACGAAGATCAAATGGAATGGGACAGACTTTTCCGGCTAAACATATCAAGCGACACAGGTAGTTTAGAACTAAATAAAACACAAAAAGCAAGAGATTTTTTTAACGATAAATGGAAAAACTTTGGATTAAATTACTACCAAAGTTTGGAAGAAATGCACGAAAATGAAGTTGAATTTATATCAGATGAAATAATACAACATATACAACCTTTAGTAGATTCTATGGATATTTCAAAACGAGTAGCAGTAAACATACTTTACAATTTTTTTGAATACTTCAGTATCACCATCCCTATTTTATGGGTGAATGGAAAAATAAATGACAACGACTTTATTTCATCCTATTGGGCATTACAATTTGGAGCTGATATTACAGAAATGGAGGAAGAAGATTACGAACAGCCTAGATTCCTAATGAACCGCCTCCTATATTTAAAAACAATTTTATGGGGTTACGACTGGAAAGATGAAACCTTACCTTGTTGCGGTTTTTAAGCTTTGTAGCATTAATATGATTTTTTAATACTTCCATTATTTTACTTTTTTGATCTGAAAAACCAAATTTAATAACAAATACATTCTGAAATTAAATTAATGAGCCATTCTATTAATAATGAAAGAAAAATTAGCAATTCCAATTTGAAAACGTATTTTTGAAAATAATGCTTGATAGCTAAAGTTAATTTAGTACTTTTTAATATATCTTTTAAATTACTTTTGGACTAAAATTTAAATGAGTTTGGTATGATGCGCCAAAAGCAAATAAAATGAACAAAATAGATAATTAAATAGATGAACGAATTTTTATTCGTTTTTTCAAAATAAAAAATATACATTTGCTTAATATTGTTGTAATTTTAAGTTATTTAAGTAAATTAATTAATTATATTTATTAGTTCTTCTCTTTTAACTCTAATTTATTTATGAAGCTTTATTTTCCTTTAGTCTTATTGTTTTTGATGATATTGCATTCCTGTTCAATGGAGAGCAAAAAGACGTATATTTCAAAATTTGATGAATTTGTTTCTAAAACGTCAAGTAATTGCAAAGATTTTAACGAAAAAGATTGGGCCAAGGCAGATAGCACTTTTGCACTTTTAGAAAATGATAACTTAAAAAAATGGGCTAATGGATTAACACCCGATGAATCTAAACATATAAATGAGCTAAAAGGTAAATATTATGCTTTAAAAGTAAAGGCCGGAATTAAGGGTATAAAAAAGGGCTTGAACGACCTTATAGAACAATCTGAATCTTTTGTAAAAGAATTAGGTTTAGATTCAACTTTTAATAAATAATTTATGGTAAACAAATTTAGTATAACTATAACAGCACTTCTTATTTTTTGTTTTACAGCGTTTACAAGCAATGCCCAAAATCCTGAGGAGCTGGTGAAAAAAGGTTATCCAAAGCTGTACAATGATTTTAAAAAAGTGTTAGGTGGGCAAAATGCTGATTATATTAGCAAAGAAAACAATAAGTTTTTTGGTAAATACAATACGCTGAAGGCTAAATTTAAGGTAAAAATAACCTTTTTAGATATCAAAGTCAGGGGCCAGCAACTGGATGGTATGTTTGAGACTTCTACAGGGAAGGATAGTTCAGTGAATTAATTTCTATATACACAATAACTAATATTAAATAAAACAAAAATGAGAAAATTCAGTAATACTTCACAGGTAGTATATGCGGCAACAACATGGGTATTTGGAGGAGATAATTCGCTGTCGGGTCTGGAAAAAGCAAAAATGAAGGCGGCCATTAATGGTTCCGAAACACCATGGTCGGTGGATGAAGATGATATCCACTGGGTTATCAGTTTATGGAAAGGGGGCAATATTCAACTCGATGATATAATTGAAGCCGTTGATAATGAATTTAATTTTTCTTTAGAAGATAAATTTCATCTTTACGGGTGCGTATGCATTCCTATGAACGCATTGGGCCAGGGAAACAACAGTGAAGATGGCTGGAACAGAGCAAAAAGATTAAGAGAGGCATTGGAAATAGAATTAGATGATTACAGCAGATGGGCAAAAAGATAATGGATATCTTGACTAGATTTTTAAAAACTTTATAGAATGCATAAATACCTCATTTTCAAAATAACTTTACTTCTAACTTTCATCTCAGGTTTTCTTTTGGCACAATCGCCTGAGGAGCTGGTGAAAAAAGATTATCCAAAGCTTTACAATGATTTTAAAACTGAGGTAGGAAGCCAGAAAGCCCGTTATGTTTTTGCCATAGACATTTCAAATTCTATGAAGCCTTATGAGACTGCTGTAAAGGCAAATCTCCAAAACTTCGTTAAAGCCTTGCCTGATGGCGATTTTGTTACCATTATTCAAATGGCCAGCATGCAGGAAACGCGATCTATTGTTGAAAATCAGCCGGTGAACGCCTCTACTAGAAAATTAATTTTGTCTTATATCACCGGATTAAGCTTTAATAAAGTGGGATCTGATGGTTTCACCATGACATCCAAAATCATTGAAGCCATGAACCAAACTGGGTCTTCAGATGACATGAAATACGTTTTTATGTTCACCGATTTCGAGTATTGGACCAAAGAAAATCAGTTCAACAAAAATGCAGTTCAGTGGTCTTCTCTCGGGAAAAAGCTAAAGGGAAAAGACGGTTTCTTAAAAGTTTATGGTCTTGAGTTATTCCAAAACGGAGGCGCTGGAATTCGTAAGGATGCGGTTTACAAAGAAGATTTGAAACAAATATTCGGAAATGTAGAATATGTCAGTGGTAATAACAGTTCGTTTTTAAACACTTGGTTCAACAATACGAAAGCCAATATTTTAAGTGATCGTTTGCAGTATGTTTTGAAACGAAAAACCGATAAGCAAAATGCATCATTAATTCTTAAGGCATCTGGTCTTGGCCAAGACTTAGCGATTTCCATAAAAGAAGATAATATGTCTTCTGTATATTCAACGGCTGAGCTAGAGTCATCAGCCATTACTGAAACACAAAAAACAAGTGAAAAAAGACCATTAATTGGTTCGTATTCTCCAAAACCTATTACCATCAATGTTAAAGCTAAACTTCGTTCACCCAAATACAAAAACGAACAAAAAAGCACCCCAACCACTGAATACAATGAAGTAGACAAACTCCTCGAACCTCAGTTTGCAGATTATAAGATTGAGGTTTATGAGGGGAAACCTTACTTGCAATGGTATATTGGTTGGCCTTTGGTGCTGGTACTAGGTTTTTGGATTTTAAGTGTTCTCTACATGCTCTTGATCAAAAAAGTAACTCGCACATGGAGTGTTCGAGGTACAATCAAAGAAAATAACGGAGCAACAACACCAATAAAAGGTACTACACCCATCAATCCAACTTCTTTCTGCATTGGCAGGAGCAATGCGAAAGGAAATTTTGATGTAAATATTGATAGTGTTGGCTTTTGCTTTAAAATCGAAAGCCGTAAAAACATATCCTGTATTCCATTACCCGGCATGAAATCAGGATATTACATAGCAAACGTTGGGACCGGCAATGCAGAATTGGAAGACGCCTTTAAGAAAAAGACAGCACTTGGAAACAACAATTTCAAGTTTCTTTCAAAACCTGGTGCATTTACGCCGGTTACCTTAAAAATCAAAGAAGGTATTAAAGAATTTGAAATCAAAATACAATAAACTTTTTCATTCAAAATAAAACATATAAAATAATCAATATGGCACAAGGAATTTTTATTGGAATTGGCGGTTCAGGGGTTAAATCACTCGCAAGATTAAAAGCCAAGATTTATGAGAGTTACACAGATAAAGAGTTATTTAACAAAGAGAATAGCTTTATTTTTATTGATACAGACATCAATGATATTGGTAAAATTCAGTCTGATCCGAATCTTACAAGGATGTACGACGGCAGACAAATCATTGGTTTAAATGAGTTTATTCCAATTGGCAGCACGAATCCTTACAATGTCAGGCAAAATGCCATTACTAATAAAGATAAATCTGGCAGTCATTTAAAAACATGGATGATTCTTCAGGGAGAAGGTAAATATACCCCGCTTCAAAAATCATTAACTGATGGTGCCGGAGCAATGCGCATGGATGGTAGAACAACAATTTTCAGATTTGCAGAGGGACACATAATACCAGCAATTGAGAGGGCTATTCAAAAAATGAAAGCAATACGACCCGATTTAGAAGGATTAGATACTAAGGATGTTGCCAATGCAGGAATTGCACCAAATTTATGGCTTATTTCCGGGAGTAATGGTGGGACGGGTAGTTCAATGACTTTGGATATTCTTTTTATAATGGACAGACTTTACCAAAAATATCTTAAATCTGCTCCAACAATTCGCCTAGCATTGCTTGCTCCCCAGCCCTATGTCAATATGATACAGAATAGGGGTCTTTCCCAATACCCATTAAATTCTTTTTCATTCATGTGGGAATTAAACGAAATGAAAATGAATGCAGACAAAGAAGGGTTGATGTCTAAGTTGTTTGTGAATGACTATTTTGACATAGATGATGATAAAAATTTATCTCCATTTGATCCTTATGCGTATGTTCTTGCATTTGATGTTGAAACGAATCTTGGTGCGTCCTTAGACATTTCGGATACCTTTGAAAATGTAGCAAAAGTTTTGTATCTATTATCTACAACTACTGCCGGAGGTGCTGTAAATAGCCACATGAGCAACAGATTAGCGGATGTTACAATTGAGCCTAGCAGACCAACAGGGAAAGGGGTTCTTTTGGATAATACAGAGTGGAGCAAATCTATTGTTGCAACCGGCGGAAAAGCAATAGAAAAACCTAACACGGATTTAAAGGACTATTTTAAAACGCGATTCTATTATGATATTTTCTCTTATGGTATCTTAGGGCCTGAATTTAATGAGGTCCATAACGATACAGAAAAAGCTGAAACTGTTAAAAACATTATTAATGACAACATATTGTTATATCTTAACAACAATATTCAAGTTGCCGAGAAACCCAACCTTGAAAGAGATATTGTATCTGCACTTAGCAATGTTACTTTGTCGCCAGAACCCGCTAAAGGAACATTTGGTGGTTATAAAGAAGACGGAATTTTATCAACATACAGTAATACTTTTTGTAATGGTATTGAAGATGAATTGAACCTCTTTGCTCAATCTTTTGAAAAAACGGGTCTATTGATTAACAGCAAAGAGAACTATCTAAATGAAATTAAAGAAACTATCCGTAAAACATTGAATAATTTGGTTTGTGAATATGGATTGAATTATGTTAAAGGCCTAGTTTATAGTATCGATTTTGAATTGGAAAAAAATATACTTCCAAACCTTGATAAAACAATCAGTGAAGAATACAGTTCAGATTTAGAAGTGGCATCAAAATCTGAAATTGATAAGATTTCATCGAATAATAAAGATTACGCAAGTCTGGTAGTTGCGTCTGAAAATTGGAAAGAGTTTAAACTGAATAAATTTATTATTAAATTAAAATCTAAAATTCTCCTTTCCTTAAGCAAAGAAGGGTATTTTGATACATTGTTAAGTTCAAACGGAAATTCCAAAGGTTTAGGGCCGCTAATTACCAACTTTAATAAGCAAAAAAACGCAATAGAAACTGACTTTTTAAATTTAGCAAAATCATTTCTTTCCAAAAGCAACGAAAATCCTTTTATCACCTATTTCCCGCCTTTATCTGAAATGATAGGTGGAGCAGGTAGCCAATCCGGATGGAAAAGAAACAGTGAATTTGAAAATCTCTATTCCAACATGGTATCCTTAAATAAGGATGAAAGGAGTATCAAGGGTAGCGATATGATGGGAACGCCACCTGCGCGAAGTAAAAAAAGCGGCAAAGATAAATCCTTAGAATTTCATTTTGAAGAATTATTAAAATTAATGGGAGAATATAATGGTTCTTACTTTATTGATTTTGCCGAGCAAAATGATTTCGATAGAGGAGCCAAATCCGTTACGAGTTTTATGAAATCTGTTGAAGAATATTTGGAAAAATTGATTTTTCAGACTGACCCAGTTAACGACTGGTTGAATAAAAATGACTTGGGACAAATCTTTAAGCGCTTTGAAGATAGTAGTCCTGAAAATAAAAAAGTAGCGACTTCATTCAAAGCTAGATTTAATAATATACCTGTTTTTTATCCTAGTGATGCTATTGTTTCATCTGTGTATTATATTTATTCTTTTCCTGACGAAATTTTAGAGTTAGCAAAATCAATTGGTTATGATCCTAATGATAAACAGAAATTTCATAATCCAACCAATAATAAAAGTAAACTTGAAGTACTCGCTTTTGAAACTGGTCATTCATTTGATACCTATTCCTACTTTAAAAATTACGCTAATACTTATCAGGAAAAACGAAAAGGGATATTATCGCTAGAGTATGGTTGTCATATACACAAAGGATTTGTTTACTTGGATTTAGATAAAGCTTTGAATTTAGTAAGTGAGAAAACTAAATTAATAGAGGCCTCTTTTTATGATTCATTTTTAGAAATGATTAAGGAAAAAAGTCCATCCATATTTAAGCAACTTTTTCATATTGAAGAAAATGATGATCCTTTTGCTACAGATGAAAATCTTTCTTTACCACTAATAAAAATTGATTCAGCTACCAAGACTCTGTCCTACAATTTGATTAAATTTGATTCTAAGATTAATAAGCTTATAGTTGAAAAAGGTGATAGTAAGCCATTCGTTAATACAGATTATTCAGCCTTTCTTCATTCAACCGCGGTGTTAAATTCTAATTTTTCAGAAATGATTAAAGAATTAGAAACAGCTTTTAAAAAATATAAATCACTAATAGGCGGCGAGTTAAATTCATTTATAACCGCAAATTTCAACTCTTTGCTATTAGAAGTGGCAAAGAAAATTTGTGTTCCACCCGTTGCAGAGATGACATTAGTTGATAAAGAAACCGTTAAAGCTATAAGAGAGGAATTAAACGGTCTCAAAATCAAGAATATTTTTGTTTAACTCATGAGAAATAATGGAATATTTATCGCTCTTGGAGGTTCAGTTACCCAATCTCTTGCTCAATTAAAAGCAAAGATTTATGCTGAATATTCAGATAAATCTTTGTTTGAGCAGGAGAATTCTTTTCTTTTTATAGATACAGACCTGGAGGTATAATTTCCTGCCCATAAAACATGTGCAGAATTGTTTACACAAATTGAAGAACATAGAACCCAATTGGTTCCAAAAAATTAAATGCGATGAAATTAAAACCCGTTTGGATTATTGACCTTACTGATCAGAAAGAGGTGGAGAAACAACTAAATGATTACTTATCTTCTTATGGTGATGGTAAGAAATGGTTTCATTATAGTAGGTATTCACGTAAAGATGACAACGGAAATGAAATAGGTTTGGGTCTGGGTAATTCTTTAAATGATTTAGATAGCCTAAGAGAGAAATATATAAACATAGCGGATAATGTGGGACGCTTATTGCTTAAACCGACACCTGAAAAATCCGCGTTACTAGATACCGAAATATTTAATGTTAATACTAACTCAGGACTTGCTGCAATTGACTCCATAGATATATATGTAATAGGCGATCTTAAAAATCCACTAACACGAAGTCATTTTAATACATTGATACATAAGCTTAAACAGCTTAATCAGGATCCAATCACAAGCTGGATTGGTACCAACACAAGTTGTTACTATTATGGCCTTTTGTGGTTGCCAAAAAATTTAGATGTAAAAGGATTTTTAACAGAAGAAGACAAACAGTTTTTAAATCAAACGCATAACTTTCAGCAAGTTAGTGACGATTATTTATATGACAACATCTTTTTATTTCAATCCGAGATAGATGAAGAGAGTAAAAGAGAGTCATTTGAATCAATGGCTTTGGGTATTTTATCTATTTCGGGAACTGCGTATTCAAATGAGATAGGTCAGCTTACTCAACAAAACAAAAACCAATTAATTTTTAATGCAAAAGTATCCGGTGTTTTTTACGAAACAGAAGTTCATAAAGAACAACAAGGTTTTATATTATCCGATGTTTTGCTGAGTGCCTTCAAGAATGAGAAAAGCGCACCTTTTGTTGATTTAAACAATATTGATTCCCAGGTAAATAAATGTTCACTTGTTGAGAAAGGGTTACTACATCCCAATCAAATAAACGCTGCGCTTATCAAAGACAATAGCATCATTGAGGATAATGAAATTGAGGATAATATATTTAAAGCCAACCAACCCTCAGTTTCTGATTTTTGGAATCCTACTAAACTTTGGAATCAGTATTATAACGGCTTTTTGGTTAATCTAAAGAAAAATATTATTAACTCCGTAAAACAAACTTTGTATTGGAGATTAATGAAGTACCAACAATTAGTGGAATTGAATACTGTGCAATGGATCGAAGAGAAGAGTGCCGACTTGGAAAATCATGTTTTCTCTATTTTCAATGAGAATGATCCAGCTGCTAATTGTTCCCTTCAACAACTTTTAGGAATAGCTAAAGGATTGGATAGTAAAATAAAAAGTGAAGAACAGAAGTTTTTATCAGATAATAAAACGATTCCATCAATCGAAGATGTCAATTCTCGTTTTGCGGCTTTCCCCTTATCTGAAAAGTATCTAAATGCGCTTACTACTGCTAAAGCCATTTATGGTACCGACCAAAACGATAACATTGATGAGAAGAAGGCGATAGAAACTCTTGAAAGCCATATCAGCAATCACCCTGTTATTTATCTCGCACAAGTAATACGGGCGGCACTAATTGCTCTTTGCTTGATATTTATGTCCATTCCATTTTTCAAATTTTTGTGCTCCGGAGATAATCCAATATTGAACTTCCCCTTGATAGGTAAATATCCAGTTATTGGTGGAGTGATTGCAGCTTGTATTACTTTGGTAATTTTTGTTTGGAAAAGTAGGCAATACACTAAGCGATTAAAAAGTTACATTGAGCAGTATATTGCGATTTTATGGCATAAGACTAATAACGAGGCGTATCAGTTTAATCAAACTAAAGTAACAGAGTGTTACGACCAGCTCATAAATTTCTCTGAGAATTGGTTAATAAAGGAAAAAATTGAAAAGAAATTAATAGATGGTCTTTTTTCGGAGCTTCCTCGTGAATTCAATTTTCAATCCAATAAATGGTTTCAGCCTTTGTTGTCCAACCCAACGGATGTAAAAGAAAATAAACCTGACGATGCCGCTACCTTGCAACTTAAATCAGGGATTTTTGATGGTCAACCTTTAATTCCAGAAAATAAAATACCCAGTCCAAATGTAAACTTACCCACTGGAGAAAGGTTAATTTCTGAATTATCATTGGATGATAAAATGGCATTGATTCGAAAATTAATGAAAGAAGAAATAAAAGTCAATAAAGTTATATCAGATCAATTAGATATTATGGAGCCTCCTTTTGTTTCGCTTTTACTTTTGGATGTTTCAGGTAGTATGAGAGGTGATTCATTCAACAAATTAGTTGATATCGTTGAGCGATTAAAGAATAATTACAAAGACAAAATTAGATGGATAGCGTTCTCCACCGATGCCAAAACGGATGAGGAATGCAATAATGAAATCCCAAAAGATTTCGGATTTACTTTCTTAGACAAAGCTCTTGAAAAGGTGAAAGAAATTGATTTTGCTTACGATAAAGTAATCTTGGTGAGTGATGGTGCGCCTTCCGATGAAAATGGTCGTGCGTTAAAAGGGAATGCATTATTGGAAACGACCAATAAAGCAAAATCAATTGGTAAGCCCATAGATGTTCTATTTATTGGAGAAAAGAATACTAATGGAGAAAAATACATGCTTACAATTGCTGAAGAAACGAAAGGTATAGCTTTATCAGATACCATTGATGTATTGGAAGAAAAGATGAAAAAGAGTATATCAGTAAAATACCAATTTACCAATGCTGATAAAAAACTAACTTTCGATAAATTGCTCAAAATGGCTCATATTGATGCATGTTCAGAGGCATTATTTGAATTCTGTAAAAAGCAATTAACACAAATGAATTATTCTATTGAACAGATGATGACCACCTACATGGAAGCAGATGGATTAACCCCATTGTTTAGATTTACAAGCCGTTTTGACAATGTAAAATCTACTAATGCAACCGTTCAAATCTTGTTTAAATCCACTAAAACAAAAGAGTTAAATGTTTCTGATAATATGGAAAGGATGTTCAAAAAGTCAATAGAGAATACTGGCTTGCGAGGAAACGACGAAGTGCATTATGAAAATCCTTCGAATTCTATTGTAACCTGTGTTGGCCTTCAAAGCCTTCCTTCAGGTTTAAGTACACTTAATCTTGCTTATGTTCCTGAAAATACTGAGGCTAAAAATGATCTTGTGTTTGAGTATTTCAAGGAAGCATACAAAAATAAAACTCCACTTAACTTATTTGATAAAGAACTTGAATTTAAACCATAGCATATGTCAATATTATTTTACATCATAATTCTGGTATCAACTGCAATATTTATTGCTTACGTTAAATCTTTGTTATCAAAAAAGAGTCAACTATTTTATTATAGCGATAATGGAGATAAAGGCTATTTTGGATTTCTTCGAAAAGTAACCAACAATAATTATCTTCATTCTGTTGACAAAACAATTTTTCAAGATTCTAAGGTTGGGAATGTAAAGGATGAAATCGATTTAGCAGTTATTAATCAACGTAAATACGGTGTTGATCAATATGCATATAACGAGGGTGATAAAAAAGGAACAGTTGATAATATTGGAGACATAAAAGATTTAAAGGGCGATACAATTGCTCATTGCGATCCAATTGGGCAAAGATGGTATGGATTGCTATCAAACATATTACCCGGTATTATATTACTTTTCTTATGGCTTGTTTCATACGTATTTTTAGATAAGGGTATTTTTTCTCATAATCAAAACTTCACATTCCTATATTTGGGAATGGGCTATTTGCTTTTTGGCCTTATTATTTCCTATTTTACATTTCATACGGATGTTTTTGCTACGGATGCTGCAGGAAAGGCAACAGATGTTAAAATCGGAAAAACTACCGAGTTAAGATTTAGCAAAACTTCTAACATTAATCAGATGACAAAAGCTGCAGGAGCTTTAGCCCTTTATGAAGAAGATGCATTAGCATACGAAAAAGATGCAGGCATTTTACCTTCAATGTCAGCAAAAGATTTAGCTTTCCCAGCGATGTTAATTTATATATTACTCTTTTCTGTATTTTCAAATTTATTTCTGCATTATCAGCTAAGTCCTGCTTTGGGTTCTATTTTATCATACATTGTAAGTATGGTTATGGCATATGCTTTAATTTGGTGGTTATTGTTATTGGTCAAAACAGATTTAGGTAATCAAAATACAACCTTTATGCCATTACTTCAGCTTATTAATAGAAACACAGGAATAAAAGGATGGAATACTTTTTTAATTTTAGTATCAGCTATTGGTATGGCATTTACATTATTTATTAATGTGGGTGCGGGCGGATACGTATTATTCCCGTTATTTTTGGTAATATTTTTTGCGACTTTTTATAATTCAGTTGTGTTGCCTGCTCAACCATGGCAGATTAACCATACACTTTCTGATATTATAAAACCCGATCAACAAACCAGAAGAACGCGCAACCAAACTCAAGCAAATTCGGGTAAAACGATTCAGCTTGAATTTAATTGGGATTTATCTAAAATTAATGATTTAGGATCGACTGAAATAATCAAAATAATTGGTCAGGTAAATGAAGATGATTTTAAAGACTCAAGTAAAATTCGTAATGTAAATCCTTTTTTTGGTGAAGAGAATGGAATTCCTAAATGGAAGAAAGCTTATAATTTTAATTCTCAAAATCCACCACAAGCACCTTCTATAAATTTTGTAGAATTCAATAAAATGATTAATGAAGTAATAACAAAAAGTCCTGATAAAAGCCAAGACGATTTGATAAGAAGTATTATAGAAAAATGCAACGAAGTTGTTCAAAAAAACAATCTTGCTCAATACGAGTTATTTAACTTGATTACTAATTTTTGCCAGTACCAAGTAAATTATAAGCTTGATGGAAACTGTACGTCTATTGGCAATAATGCAGAAGTATATGTTAGATTTCCTATTGAAACTCTTTTTGATAAGGAGGGCGACTGCGATTGTTATGCTGCTTTGGTTTATAAAATTTTTAAATCATTGAATTTAGGAGTAGATGATGTAAAATATGGCATTGCTGATGTTGTTGGGGTTGGAAAACATGCATTTTTACTTGTTAAAAAAGACGGGAAAATTCCTCTTACTCCAAATATTTCTACTTATAATAATTTACCCGGCTTACAGGGTGAATATGCCTTCTGCGAAGCAACCAGCAGAGGATGGGAAATTGGTAACAACAATGGATTTGA
>Ga0114959_10003361_pt1 | contig 12587 bp, 3 predicted proteins | sample C_130625_EF_Meta_FD_87317 | JGI IMG/M metagenome (GOLD analysis project Ga0114959, IMG submission 87317) | Freshwater microbial communities from Lake Croche, Canada to study carbon cycling - C_130625_EF_MetaG | ecosystem: Environmental > Aquatic > Freshwater > Lake | place: Lake Croche, Canada...
CCGTGGTGAACTGAGCGGCCGACGGCGTGGCCCGAGCCGAGTGGAACGGCAAAACCCGCAGCAACTCCGCGGGGCCGTGGCCGTTGAATCTGAAGTGCCACCATCTGTTTCGGGGGCCGAGCCGGTCACGGCCTGCTGGGGCTGTGTGACGGCCTCAGCCCAGCCGATCAAGGCGGTCGGCCCGGGATTCCGAAGACACTGCCGGATTGTTGCGAATGCCCGGAAACTCCTCTTTAATCGAACCAGGAGCGTCCTCACGGCGTAGATAGTTTGTCTGCGGTCGCCTTCTGGAATGACCGCGTTTTTTTGAAGGGTTGCCCGATGCTGTTTGACGGCTTTTTCCGTGGTCGCTCCCTCGCCGGTCGCTCTCGCCGAAGGGGTCGCCGGACCGTGCCGCGGCACGACGTGGCGTTTTCACCCGAGGTTCTCGAGGCGCGGCTGCCGCTGGCCTACAACATCACGGCCACCACGCTCACGACGACCCCGGCGACGTTTGCTTACAACATCACGATTGACGATCAGGTCGACTCCAGCGGCTTCGGCCGCGACATCTACCTGGCGCGTTTCGATTCGGGAACGCCGCTGGTCAAGATCGCCGACAACCCCTCCTTCAATAACGCCACCACGCTCGGGCTCCTCGTCGGCGGCTCGCAGTGTACGACATTCTTTGTGACGAGTGCCGGCCACCAGAAGTCTCTGTTCGCGACGAGCGACCCCGCCACGATCGTGCCGAACGCGATCCCGATCGATCTTGTCGGCGGTTTTGCCTCGTTCAATCTTGCTGACAAGACCGATCCGCTGCTTCAAGGCATCAATCCGCTCGGCATCAGCGGGAGGGGTGTCGTCGACTACACGGATCCCGATGGCAACCAGTTCACTCTGCAGTTTACTTACGCGGCGAGTTCACTGGCGGCGTACAGCGGCGGCAATCTCACGATCACGCAGATCAACCCGGATGATTGGACGGCTGCTAAACTCGCTGTGTCGAGGGGGACTGTCTTCACGTCCTATTCTCCACTAACGAGCGACTATGTGACCAACGTGTCGTTCCGCTTTACAGCCTCGAGCGGCGACCTCGGCACGATCGACAACCTTGACGTCACGAACTCCCCCTACGAGTACTTCGACCCGTCGCCGGCACACCCGCAGAGCTTCACGGTGTCGCAAGGTCAGGACCTCGACCAGCGGCTGATCGTCGATTTGGCACCGGTGGGCTCCAGGATCTCGATCAACAGTTCCTGGTACGGCAAACTGGGCGACGACATCGGCGACACGCCCGGAGTCGACGTCGATCCGTCATTTTACAAGGCCTATGACGGCGTCATCGGTGTCGGACAGCTTAACCTGTACGCCTCCGAGGTGACGATCAATCAGGACGTCAGCAGCGTCAATCGGATCGCAATCGGCGGTCCGCGGAACGTGCTAACCCGGAGCGGCGACCTCGACCCCACCTCACCCACGCCGAACGTCGTCACCAACGTCTCGTCGGTCGCGAACCTGTATGGCGGAGGCGGCCTGTTCGTGAGCGGACCTGGCATCCAGCCTGATACGACAGTGGTGGCCGTCGACTCGTTCACCAATTCGATCACGCTCTCCAAGCCGCCGTTGAGTGCCCAGACGAACGTCTCGCTCAAGTTCACCGTGCCGCGGCCGAGCGGCTACATCCGCGCGACGTCCTCGCTGCGGGTGCTCGCCAATGCCGAAGCGCCAAGCTTTGACCTCGAGGTCGCGGGGAGCCAGGGAGCCCACGGGGAGATCTTCGTTTCCCAAGCAGGCTCCCTGACCACCACGCCCGGAAAGATCGGGCAGTTGGCGATTGATGCCCAATCCACCGACATTCGCTTCGAGGGCAACGTCTCCGCGGCGTCGCAGGCCTATTTCCTCTCTGCTCAGGGGTCAGCCGACCAGTACGAGTTCACGACGCGATCGTCCTCGACTGGCACACAAACGGGCCTTCTGACCGGCGACACGGTGGCTTTCACGCTGGGCCAGCCTGGTGGCGGCACGGTCGATCTCAAGACCGCGGTCAACAACCTGCGGTTCGATTCCGGTGTCAGCGCGAACGGCGTTCCGTTCCGCTACACCGTCGCCATCGAGGACGCGAATGACCTGACCGTGGACTCCGTGGCTGCGAGCAGCGGTCCGATCACGCTCGCTTCCGCAACTGGCAAGCTGTCGATCAAGGGATCCGCGGTCCGGACGGCCGGCGATCTTACCGTCATGGCGGCCACATCCCTGTCGTTCGACGGGTCGGTGTCATCGAGCAACGGCAACGTGCTGCTCGTCTCGCCGACGCTTACCCTGGGAAGCAGCGTGACGGCCGGGGGCGCTCGTGGCGTCTCGCTCCAGTCAAAGACCGGACCCTCCACGATCAATGCCCTCGTCCAGGCCGGCGGCCAGCTGAAGACGCCGGTGCGGGTGGCGACGACCGCCCCCATCGACCTGACGACGGGTGGCCTGCTGACGATCGACGGCGTCACGCTGACCGCCGGGGATCGCGTCCTCGTCAAGAATCAATCTTCGGCCACGGAGAACGGCATCTATGTCGTTTCGGCCGGAAGTTGGATCCGCGCTACCGACGCGAACACCAGCGCCCTGCTGGTGCCGGGATTCGTCACCTTCGCGATCGCAGGCCAGACCCAAAAAGGCGGTTGGGTCTTCCAAAACCCTGCGAATCCGATCCTGGGTCAGACGGGCTCGGGACTTGCGTTTGTGCCCGTTACGGCCACGCTCACCTACGGTCCCGCGAAGGCCGCCACGACCAGCGCGATCGATCTCACCACCAACGGCCTGACTGCCGTCGATGGCGTCACCCTCGCCGAGGGTGACCGGGTGCTGGTGAAGAACCAACCCAATCAAGCCGACAACGGCATCTACCTCGCCAGCGTCGGGCCTTGGGTTCGCGCCAGTGACGCCGACACCACGGCGGAACTGCGGGCCGGCTCCTACGTCTTTATCACGAGCGGCACGACCAACGGCGGTCAGGGCTTCGCGTTGCTGAACGATGCGGTGCAGGTCGGCACCACTGATCTTCGCTTCGGTGGTTTCCTCGTCGAGAGCCAGCGGTCGAACTTCTGGAGTCCGTCCAACACGATCGGCTCGGTACGGGTGGCCACGACCGTCAACCTGGAAGCGCTTGCCGGCCTTCTGACCATCGATGGCGTCAAACTCGCGGCCGGTGACCGCGTGCTCGTCAAGAACCAGATCACCCCATCGGCCAACGGGGTGTACCTGGCAGCTGCCGGGGCGTGGACTCGCGCCTCCGACGCCAGTTTGGGAGCGAACTTCGCGTACGACACGTTTGTGTACGTCAGCGAGGGCACGGTCGGCCGAGGCACCGGTTGGCTGGTGGACAACTCCATCGTCATGACGGCGACGCTGACAGCCGACAGCAATCTGTTGACCGGCCTGAGGTCTACGGAAGGCCTCACGATCGGGATGGCCGTTGAAGGCGAGGGAATTCCTGCGGGCTCCACCATCACCGGCGTGGGGGCGGATGGAACGTCGGTATTCCTCTCGCAGAACGCGATCGCGACGGCGACGCTCTCACTGGTGCGGTTCGCGAGTTTCACCAATCCCACGGTCGGTGTCACGCCGCTCGTCTTCAGGGCCACTGGCGGAAACGTCAGTGTCGCCTCTGCGGGCGACATCAGTGGATCCCCTACCCAGGGACGCCTGCAGGGTCAGAATGTGGTTCTCACTGCCGGCACGGGTGGCACGGGCCTGATCAACACGAAGACCACAGCAAGCACGGTTTCGGCCGTCGCACCCGGCTCGATCACGCTCGACAACGCGTCCCAAGTGGAACTCGCTGATGTCCGCAGCGGAACTGCCGCAGACGTCGTCGTGTTGAGTGCCGGCACGCTGACGGCAACCTCGGTGGCGGCTGGCGGCAACGTCTCGCTTTCATCGACCTACGGCGACGTGGTGGCAGGTCGAGTCGGCTCCACGGTCGGCACCATCACGCTGAGTTCCCTGGTCAGCAACACCGCCATCGCAAACGCGACCGGGACCGCCCGGGTTGCCGCCCAGAAAGGCAGTGTTGTTGCCCGTGCTGACAAGGGCGCGGTCATCGTCAACGGCCAGGTTGCCGCCCAAGGCCCGGGCAGCGACGTGAGCTTCATCAGCAACTATGTCAGCCAAACCAGCTCCGACCCGTCTGCGGTGCGGTTTGGACCTCTCGCCGACGTCTCCGCCAGCGACCAACTGATCATCGACGCCCCCAACAGCATGCCCGTCGTCGATCCGCTCGCCAAGTTGACCGCTGCGCGTCTGAGCCTGCGGTCGAAGCTGTTCGCCAATACGGCCCCCCCGGCGAGCCTCGGCAGTTACCCCACGGTGCTGATCAACCGCACCGATGCCGGTAACATCAACTACACATCGATTTCCAGCCTCACGGTCGAAGGGGCCACGACGGTCAATGGATCGATCGCCTTCACCGCCCCCGACCTCAAGGTGACTGGTGGCATCGCGACTGTTGGCACCAACACTGACGTCACACTCACCGCCAGCACCAACAACCTCTTCATCGACGGCACGGTCACGTCGCAGCGCGATGTCACCCTCAACGCCGTCGGTGGCTCGATCACCAACTCCACCGCCGGCCGCACGACTCTGATCACGGCCCCCAGAAACGTAATCGTGGCTGCAGACAAAACCGCCACACTGCTCACCAAGGCCCAGGCCCTGACCGCCTCGCTCACCAGCGTCGGCAGCACCCTCGATGTGCAGGATGACGACGGACTTGTAATCACGTCGGCTGTCTTGTCCGGCGGCGGAAACGCGACCTTCAAGGTCGGCACTGCGGCCCTCGGCGGAAGCACGTTGGTCGGGCTCATCAACGCGGGCCCGAGTGGCACGGTCTCGATCGACTCCTACGGCGACATTGTCGAAGCCACGGTCGATCCAAGTGCTGACATCGTGGCCCAGTCCGCGACGTTCAAGTCGGCCAACGGGCGGATCGACTTGGACACCACCGTCGACGTGCTCACCGCCAGCACGCTCCAGAAGACCGCTCCGATCACGCTCCGGGATCAGGGCACGGGGACGACGCCCCTCCAACTGGCCAGCCTCACGGGAGTGGGCACCGGCGCCGACATCACCGTCACGTCAGCCCGCACGATCCAGGCGACCGCGGTGACGACCGCAGGCCGGGTCAACCTCACGACGACCAGTCCCGCCGCCTCCGTCCAGGTCGGCACAGTCACGGCCACCGGCAACACAGCGACCATCGCCGCGGCCGGCAACATCGCGAAGCTCACCCCGGCCTCTTTGATCACGGCCACGAGTGTGGTCCTCGATTCGGCCTCCGGGTCGATCGACGCCATGCTGGCCGCCTCCAACGTCGCCGCCGCAACCGGTGCGGGAGGAGCGATCTCGCTCCAGGATGCCGATTCTCTGAGCATCGGCAACGATCTCCTCGCCAGGGGAATCTCCACCACGGGTCCGGTCTCGATCACCGTGGGCGGAGCGCTCACGCAGTCGCAGTCGGTCGTCGGCCAGTCGCTCGTTGCCACGAGCACCGGCGGCGTCATCACGCTCACCAACGCGAATAACGACGTCGATTCGCTGACCGTGAATAACGGCAACAGGGCGGTCTCCTTCACCGACAGGGACAACCTGAGCATCGCGTCGATCGTCGGCGGCCCCATCACGCTGGCCGTCGGCGGCAACCTCGTGCAGACCGGCCCCATCACCGGCACGACGCTCGCGATCACTGCCAGCGCCGGCACCGTCAGCCTCACGAACTCCGGAAATGACGTTGATTCGCTCTCGGTGAATAACGGCATCCGCGCCGTCTCCTTCGCCGACAAGGACGATCTCCTGATCAACGGCGCAGGCATCATCGGCGGACCGATCGCGATTACAGCCGGCACCGCCTTGACCGTCGCCTCACCCGTGACGGCTGGAACCTCCACGGCCGGCGATGGCGACATCACGCTGACGTCGACGTCGGGCAGCATCGCGCTCGCCGCGAGCCTGACCGCCAAGGCTGACAGGGTCACGCTCAACGCCAGCAGCGGAACGATCACTCAGACGGCAGGGAACATCGACTCGCAGACCCTGGTCTGGTACGCCCAGTCGTTGCCCACCCCCAACCCGCTCGCTGGCTCGTACAGCATCGTCGGTCCCAACCTCACCGCTGCTGGGAACCTCGTCCTTGCCTATGCAACTCCCATCACGATCGCGGGTGCCAGCACCGTCAACGGCACGATCACGATCACCGCTCCCAGCGTGCGCATCATCGACACCGTGAAGACCGCCGCCGGCAACGCGGTCAGCGTGACGGCGACGAGCGGTGGAATCGAGTTCGCAGAACAACTCGGCGGAATCGTGACATCACCTTCCGGCGCCGTGACGCTGTCAGCGACGTCCGGGTCGGTCACTGCCACCAACAAGGCCACTCGGACGACGGTGCGGGGCGGGCGGCTTACGGTCACCGCGCAGTCGGCCGACCTCAAACTCAACGTGCAGTCATTCTCGTCCACGGTTACGAGCGGCGGGCTGACGGTGTCCGCCGTCGAGGGGCTCGCCTTAGGCCCGATCAGCGCCGCCGGTCAACCCGTCACACTCTCAGCCGTCAGCGGCATCACCCAAACAACTGGCAGTATCACGGCCGCAAGCCTCACCGCGACCAACGGCACCGGGGCCGTCGTTCTCACCGCCCCTGCGAACAGCATCTCGAACGTGTCGATCGTCAATGGAAGCGGCGACGTCTCCTTCGTGAACGCCGGCACGTTCAGCGTCGCGGCTCCGGGCGTCGCCACTGGATCCGCCGCGACCGGCGACGGCAACGTGTCGCTGAAGTCGATGAGTGGCGGCATCGCACTGAATGCCAACGTGGCCGCGCCTGGAGATCGAGTGACGCTCGAGGCGCGAAACGGGGCGATCTCGCAACAGCCCTCCACGTCGATCACGGCTCAGTCACTCGTATGGTATGCCCAGTCGGCTCCGTCGCTTGCCGGGTCGTACAGTTCGGTAGGGGCAAATCTCACCACAAGCGGACCGTTGACGCTCGGCCCCTACGCACAGCCAGTCACCATCACGGGGGCCACGACTGTTGACGGCGACATCACGATCACGGCTCCCGATGTCGTGATCACGGATCCCGTGATTGCGGGAGGGGCAGGCCGCTCGATCACGGTGACGGCCACGAACGGCAACATCGGCGTCCAGTCGAAGGGCCTCCTCCAGACCACAGGCGGCGTGGTTTCGCTCTCGGCGACTGGTGCGATCACGGCCGCGAATGCGGCCAGCGTGACCACGATCACCGGTTCGGAACTGGTGATCCTCGCTGGCGGGCCTGCGACCTTGTCGACGAGTTCGATCAGTCTCGGAAATGTCTCGGTGAACGGCCCGCTGACGCTCGCCACCAAGGGAGCGCTCGCGCAGAAGACTGCCGCGACCATCCAGGCCGCGGCCCTCGACATCACCGGCGTCGGCAGTGCGATCACGCTGGCGAATGGTAGCAACAACGTGGGCACTCTCTCGGTTCGTAACGGCGCTGGAGCCCTCAGCTACCGCGACACCAACGAACTCGTGATCGACACCATCGTCGGCGGGGCCGTCACCCTCGGCGTTGGAACGCCGATCGTGCCGGGGCCGTCACTGTCGCAGACCGCCTCGGGCTCCATCACCGCCACCACGCTCGACATCACCTCGACGGCCCGGGGCGTGCAGCTGACCAACGCCGCCAACGACGTCGGCACGCTCAGCGTGAGCAATCCAGGTCGCGTCGTCTCCTTCACAGACAAGAATGATCTCGTGATCGCGGGCCTAACTGCCAGCACTGCCACGCTGACCGTCGGCGGCAGGTTGACCCAGAACAGCTCACCGATCACCTGCTCGCAACTCGTGGTCATTTCCACGGCGACGCAGAATGGCGGCGTGCTCCTGAACACCGCCGTGAACGACGTCGATACGCTCTCCGTCAGCAATCCTGGTCGTCGGCTCACCTTCACCGACGGGGATGATCTTGTAGTTGCAGGCATCACTGCTGACAGCACCACGCTCAACGTCGGGGGCAACCTGACGCAGTCGAGTCAGATCGTGGGCAACTCGCTCACGGTCGCGGCCACCGCGGGCTCGGTGACGCTGACGAACGCGGCAAACAGCGTCGCCGCCGCGACGATCTCCAATGGGAACCGCGCCGTCGCGTTCGTCAATGCCTCGGCTCTCTCGCTCGGCGGGCTCACCATGGGCACTGGGAGCCTGACGGTCGGTGGCGATCTGACGCAGACGGGGCCAATCACCGGCAGTTCGCTCGGCATCACATCGACTGCGGGCACCATCAATCTGCTGAACTCCGCAAACAACCTTGATGCACTGACGGTCAGCAACGGCAGCCGACTGTTCTCGTATGCCGACACGAGCAGCGTCGCCATCACCTCGGTGGGAACGCTGTCGGTCGGCACGGTGACCGCGCCGCAGCAGCTGACGGTCACCACGACCAACGGCGGCAGCGTCGATGTCGGCCCGCAGGCGAACGGCCTGCTTCAGGCCGGCGGCACGCTCGACCTGCGGGCCGTGCAGGGCTCCATCGGGATGCGGAACAATGGCCGCATCCTCGGCAACCCAATCCTGCTGCCGCCGGGTCAGGGAATCCAGGTTGGCGGGGCGATCACGACGCCCGCAGAACTCAATGCCGCCATCAGCACGATCAACTCGCTGCCGATCATCCCCGGAGCGAACTACGAGATCGTCGTGGCCGCCAGCATGACGCTGACGCAGCAACTCTCCGTGAGCCGCCCGGTGAATTTCCGTGGCACGTCGCAGAGCATCGTGCTCTCCGGCAGTTCAAGCGTCACGAATGGCCTCTTGCTCGATTCGGGTGCCAGCGGCAGCGTGATCCGCAACATCGTCTTCAGCAGCTTCAGCGGTGACGCCATTCGGCTGACCTCGACGGCGAGCACCTTGATCACGGGTATCCAGGCGAACAACTCGGGCAACGGCCTATCGATCAATGGCACGAGCACCAACACCGTCGTGCAGGGCAACACGTTCGACCGCAATCAAACGGGCGTCTCACTGATGTCGGCCACCGGTGCCCTCGTTGGCGGCGCCGCCACGGGCCAAGGCAACGTGATCTCGAGCGAAGTCCGACAGGGCGTGTTTGCATCGGGCTTCTGCACGGGATCACAGGTCGTGAAGAACACGTTCCCCGGCACGGCAACACCGTACAACGTGTCGGCGTCCAGAAACCTGACGATCGTCAACTGAGCTGAGCACGACGTCGGTGCAGGTTGGCAACCTGCACATGACGCCAACGCGGCAAGTTCCGCAGGTTGACGACCTGCGGCTACTGGAAAGCCGCCAGCCAGCGCCGCTCACCCAGCGTTTTCGACCACGTCTGCCGCCCCGCCGTGGTTCGCCCGCGCGAAGCGGATGTCGAGTGTCCGCAGATACGTGTGCAGGCCGGCGTCCTGGATCGGCAGGATGTGGGCTGGGTGGCCCGACTCGTTGTGGTGGGAATGCCAGAGGCCCGGCGGCGTCACAAACACCGCGTGCGGGTGCCAGTCGAACCGCTGGCCGTCGGCCACGTGGCCGTGCTTGTCGAGCGACTTGCCCACCATCGTGTAGCAACCGGGCTTGGCGTCGACCACCAGATCCACGGCCACCGACTGATGGCGGTGCGGGGCCTGCACTGCCCCCACCGGCAGGAGGCCGAACATCGCCCACATCACGTGCGTGATCGTCATCGTCTGCGGAAAGAGACGGCTGCCAAGCAGCACACTCAGCCGGTTGGCACCGGCGCTCGTGGGATCGTGAACCACGGCGTCGAGGGCCTCGAGCATCGCCTTGCGGCGGTAGACCGTGGCCGCAAACCGGGGCTGCCGCGGCGTTGCCCCGAGATAGCGGAGTAGCGGTTCGTCGTGCACCCAGTAGAGGGCGGCGTCTTCCGCGGCATCGTGGAAGGCCGGCCCGCCCGCGGGCAGTGTGAACAGGTCGCCGGCATGCCACGAAAACTCCCCGCCGTCGGCCAGTCGCGTGGCCCCCGCACCCCGCATCGCGAAGAAGAGGTGCGTGGTGGCGGCAGCCTCGGTGGCAATCGCCTCACTGGGGCAGATGTGGACGAAGTTGGCACACAGTCCGGGCGTCGTCGCCGGGCCCACGATCCCGAGTACCGCACTCGAATCGAGCGGCAGGATTCGGGTCGGACCCCGCTCGTGAAGTTCGGCTCCCCACCTCGCTCCCGGAATGCCGCCCAGTGTCCCGTCGGTGATCGGGTTGGAGGCGTAGCGGTAGTCGTGAAACCGCGCGGCTTCGGTGAGGTGTTCCTCGGACAGCGGGTTCATGGTGTGTCTCCTGGGACGAACTCTACGGCGGTCACTTCAGGTCGGCGGGCTTCACGCCCTTCTTGAAGCCGTCGGTCTTGAACGACGACGGCTCGAACGAGCCCACGATCGCCACGTCGGACTTGGCGGGGATCCGGCCCTCGAGGCCCGTCGCCCAGTAGCTGGCGTTCACGAGCAGCCGTCGAAAGCCCTCTGAGAGCATGTCTTGCGAGGCGCCCATCGTGGTGGTGACCACGCGGCCCGAGGGACCACCCTCGATGGAATAGGTCTTCGTCCAGGCGATCGGCATCATCGGGTTGTTCTTGCCGCCCTCCACCGGCGGCGTGTCGGGCGTGAGCCCCGCCACCACCTGCCCGAGCAGGAGCGGCTTCGAATCGCCCGGTAGCGGCAGCCGCACGCCATACACGTCGGTCGGGCCATAGACGTCGCCATCGGCGATGCCCCGCAGAATCGGGTGGCTGGCTGCCTCAGGGGCGACCACACCGCGGGTCCCCTCGACGCCGTGGTTGCCGTGGTGGTTGATCCAGGTCTCGCCAAGCACCTGGCGGCCAAAACCCTCCTTGAAGGCATCGTCTTCATTCCGCCAGTGATACCTCTGAAACGTTCCCCCCTTCGGAAAGTCGAAGCCGTGGGTCGCCGTCCGCAGCCCAATGACTGGCTTTCCTTTGCGGAGGAAAGCGTCGATCTCCCGCATCTGCTCGTCGGGCAGCGTGCGAAACCTCGTGGCGATCACCATCAGATCGGCATCGCGGAGTGCCTCGAGGCCGGGGATGTTTGTGCGATTGTTGGGATCGATCTCGCCGGTCGCCGGGTCGATCGCGTAGACCACGCGGCAGTCGAAGCCGTGGTGGGCGGCCAGGATCTTCGCCAGCTGCGTGAGAGCCTCCTCGCTGCGGTACTCCTCGTCGCCGCTCACGAGCACGACGTGCTTGCCCTTCCCCGGGCCGTCGCCCCCCGCGACGTCGAGCCACGGATCACCCGCCCGAGCCGCTGCGGCCAGCACCAGAAGTCCAAGCACCACCGACGAAACGACTCGACGCACCATGGATTCTCCTCGAAGCAGCAGCGGTGGCGCCGGCCGGCAGGGCCGAATCACGTGTCCGCGGACCAGCATCCTACTCAGGCGAGGATGCCCCTGACCACGTGGCCGTGGACGTCTGTCAGCCGGAAGTCGCGGCCCTGGTAGCGGTAGGTGAGCCGTTCGTGGTCGAGGCCGAGGCAGTGAAGAATCGTGGCCTGCAGGTCGTGAACGTGGACCTCGTCGCGGGCGATGTGAAACCCGAGTTCGTCGGTCTCGCCGTAGGTGACACCCCCCCGGATTCCGCCCCCGGCCAGCCACATCGTGAAGGCGTTGGGATGGTGGTCGCGGCCCTTCGACCGGCCGAGGACGGCGCTCGCCTCCACCATCGGCGTCCGCCCAAACTCGCCCCCCCAGACCACGAGCGTCGAATCGAGCATCCCCCGCCGCTTGAGGTCGGCGACGAGCGCGGCACTCCCCCGGTCGGTCGACTCGCAGTTCGTCTTCACGTTGCCCGCCACGTCGGAGTGGCCGTCCCAGCCCTCGTGATAGATCGTGACGAACCGCACACCCCGCTCCACGAGCCGCCGGGCGATCAGGCAGGCCCGGGCGAAGCTCGCCTCCTCGGGCGTGCAGCCGTAGAGGGCCAGCGTCTCGGGGCTCTCGTCGGCAAGGTTCATCAGTTCCGGTGCCGAGGTCTGCAGACGGTGGGCCATCTCGTAGCTGGCGATCCGCGTGGCGATCTCAGGGTCGCCGTCGAGGCCCAGGCGACGACGGTTGATCGCCGAAACCACGTCGAGCGTATCGGCGGCCAAGCGGCCGTCGGCCCCATCAGGGGAGGCGACGTTGAGGATCGGGGCACCTGCGTTGCGAAACCGCGTGCCCGTATAGACGCTCGGCAGAAAGCCACTCGACCAGTTGGCACTGCCGCCGCTGATCCCGCTGCCGGTGCTCATCACCACGAACGCCGGCAGGTCGTGGCTCTCGCTGCCGATTCCGTAGGTCACCCACGAACCGATGCTCGGCCGGCCGGGCTGCGCGAACCCGCAGTTCATGAAGATCTGCGCGGGGGCATGATTGAACTGATCGGTGCGGCAGCTCTTCACGATCGCGATGTCATCAACCACCGTCGCGAGGCGGGGAAGCATCTCGGAGAGTTCCGCCCCGCTCTGCCCATGCCGCGAGAAGCGATACTGCGGCCCCAGCACCGCGGCATCAGGCCGGATGAAGGCATATCGCTGGCCGCCGATCACTTCCGGCGGGATCGGCTTGCC
>Ga0114959_10003365_pt1 | contig 12575 bp, 11 predicted proteins | sample C_130625_EF_Meta_FD_87317 | JGI IMG/M metagenome (GOLD analysis project Ga0114959, IMG submission 87317) | Freshwater microbial communities from Lake Croche, Canada to study carbon cycling - C_130625_EF_MetaG | ecosystem: Environmental > Aquatic > Freshwater > Lake | place: Lake Croche, Canada...
CGCTTGATCAAAGAGGTGCCCGGCCGCTTGGCCGTGGTGGCCGTCGTGGCGGGCACGGTGTTTTCAGCCATCTCGGGATCGACGATTGCGACCACAGCCATGCTGGGCAGCTTGATGGTGCCAGTGATGTTGGCACGCGGCTACCACCCGACCATGGCCACCGGGCCCATCATGGCCATTGGCGCGGTGGACATGCTGATCCCGCCATCGGCGCTCACCGTGTTGCTCGGCTCGCTGTCGGGCATCTCCATCTCCAAGCTGCTGCTGGGGGGTGTTGTGCCCGGCTTGCTGCTGTCGCTGGCTTTTGTCGCCTACATCATCGTGCGCTCACGTTGGCAGCCCAGCTTGGCCCCGATGGGCGAAAGCACGCCCTACCGGGGCTGGGACAAGTACCGCTTGTTTGTGTTTTATGTGCTGCCGCTGACCTCGATTTTTGTCATCGTCATCGCCTCCATGACCTCGGGCTGGGCCACGCCCACCGAGTCGGCCGCCATTGGCGCTTTGGCCACCATGTTGTTTGCCATGGTCTACCGCGCGTTGACGGTCAAGAACTTGGTCGGCGCTTTGCTCGGCACGGTCAGCATCTCGGGCATGATCTTGTTCATCATCGTGGGGGCCACAACGTTTTCGCAAATCTTGTCTTTTTCGGGGGCCAGCAACGGCTTGGTGCAGTGGATCACCGGCCAAGCCCTGGAGCCCTGGGTGGTGGTGGCGGCCATGATGGCCTTGCTGATTTTTTTAGGGATCTTTGTCGACCAGGTCAGCATGATGATGATCACCTTGCCGATCTTCATGCCGGTGGTCACCAGTTTGCAACTTGACCTGGTGTGGTTTGGTGTGATGTTCCTCATTTGCATGCAGCTCGGGATGCTGCTGCCCCCGCATGGCATGTTGCTCATGACCATGAAGGGGGTGGCCCCACCCGAGGTCACCATGGGCCATATTTTCAAAGCGGTCACGCCGTATGTCATCATGAGCATCGTGTTGCTGGTGTTGGTTTTTTGCGTGCCCACCGTGGCGGTGTGGTTGCCCAACTTGATGGACTGACACCCCGTACCGAGCCAACCACAACGCCCACCACCGCCCCCCACAAACTGGAGTCCTTTATGAATGCCAACGTCAGTGCCTTGCCCCAACGCAGTGCCACCCCCCACCGTGTCTCCGACGCCGAATGGGACACCCGCGTGCAACTGGCCGCTTGCTACCGCTTGGCGGCGCATTTTGGATGGACCGATTTGATCTACACCCACATTTCTGCCGTGGTGCCGGGCAGCGACAACCAGCATTTTTTGCTCAACCCTTTTGGGTGGACGTTTGACGAGATCACCGCCTCCAGCCTGGTCAAGATCGACCTGGAAGGCAACAAGGTCGATGGTTCGCCGCACAAAGTGCACAAGGCCGGCTTTGTGATCCACAGCGCCATCCACCAAGCGCGGCCCGATGCGGCCTGTGTGTTTCACTCGCACACCCGCGCGGGCATGGCGGTGTCCATGCTCAAGTGCGGATTGCTGCCCTTGTCGCAACACGCCAATTTGTTTTACGGCCAAGTGGCCTACCATGACTCGGAGGGGTTTTCCATCAACCTCGACGAGCGCACCTCTTTGCAGCGCGACTTGGGCGACAAGTCGGTGATGATTTTGCGCAACCACGGCACCTTGGTGGCCGGGCCCAGCATCCCGATGGCGTTCAGCATGATGTCGCACCTGGAAAAAGCCATGCAAGCGCAGATCGACGCCATGGCCACCGGCCAAGAACTGACCACCACGCCGCACGCGGTGTCGCAAGCCACCGCCGAGCGCGGTTTCACCAGCCGCACGGTGGCCGAGTACCAAGAGGGCGAAAGCCCCTTGGGCCGCATGGAGTGGCCGGCCATGCTGCGCCTGCTCGACCGCATCGACCCGTCTTACCGCGATTGAGCGCCGCACCTGTGCCCAGCGGCACCCCGCTGCTGGGACCACCATCCACGACCCCCACCCCCTAACCCCATGAGCGTTGCCGTTTGTGCCGTGCCGGCCTTGCCGCACCTTGACCCGTTGCTGGACGGTGTGCGCCAGTGGCTGGCCGCAGAGCACATCCCGCACCACAACCTGCCCGATGTGCAAGCGCTGTTGAACAGCCCTGAGCTGATGGCCCAGGTGCAAGTGGCCGTGGGCTTTGGCACCATGCCCATGACGGCCTCTGTGTTTGACGCCGCACCCCATTTGCACGCGGTGGTGTCGTGTGTGTCGGGCACCGATGGCTTTGATGTGCCCGCCGCCACGGCGCGCGGCATTTTGGTGGCCAATGCGGCCACGCCCGACAACCAGCGCGGCATGGCCGAAGCCGCGGTGATGTTGATGCTGAACTTGGTGCACGACCTGGACGGCTCGCGCCAGGCCATGCGCCTGGGGCTGCCCCGGCCTTACCCCATGCCCGCCCAATCCCTGTGGGGCAAAACCGTGGGCTTGGTGGGCTGGGGCCGCATCAGCGCCATGACCGCCGAGCTGCTGCGCCCTTGGGGCGTTCGCCTGTTGGTGCACAGCCGGCGCGAACAACCTGGGGCCATGCCCGATCATGTGGCGCTCGCCCCACTGGACGCCTTGATGCGCGACAGCGATGTGGTGTGTGTCTTGGCCGGGGCCCAAGCGGGCGCGCCGCCCATCGTGACCCGCGCGCACCTGGGCCTGCTCAAACCGACGGCGTTTTTCATCAGCTTGGCGCGCGGCTCCACCGTGGATGAAGAAGCCCTCACCGAAGTGCTGGCGCAAAAGCGCATCGCGGGCGCGGCCTTGGATGTGTTCCACACCGAGCCCTTGGCCGCAGGTTCTGCTTTGCGCGGATTGGACAACGTGATCCTCACGCCCCACCGGGTTGGCCACACCTTTGAGTCCGATCGCCCTTTGATTGCCGCCACCACGGCGAATGTGCAAGCCCTGTGGCACGGTCAAGCGCCGCCCTTGCTGTGCAACCCAACAGCATTGCCAGCGTGGTTGCAGCGCTCCAAAAATCACTGAGCCGCTTTCACTGCGCAGGTGTTTGTCAACGCCCAGGCGAGATTGCGCTTGCGGACGATTCCGGCAAGCAAGCACCTGAAGGTGTATTTCGCAAGGACTGCACGCGCCCTCCACATCTGGACTGTGTAGACGGGTCAGTGGGGTTATTCAATCGGTGACGGCACCCGAAGCACGCACCACTGGAGCCCATTTGGCCACTTCGGCGCGGATGAAATCGCGGGTTTGCGCCGCGCTGAGGTTGCTGCCCACCTCAAAACCGTAATCGGCCATCTTGGCGCGCACCTCGGGCAAAGCCAGGGCTTTGTGCACCTCGCGGTTGAGTTGATCGACCAATTCGCGCGATGTGTTGCCCGGGGCCATCAGCACGATCCAGCTGTAGGTTTCTGCATTGAGCACCCCTTTTTCGGCCAAAGTCGGTACCTGCGGCAGCACGCTGGAGCGGCGCGCCGAAGTGACCGCCAGCGCCCGCAACTTGCCCGCCTGCACATGCGGCGCAGAGGTGGCAGCCGAGGCGTACATGAAGGCCGTGTGCCCACCCAACAAATCGTTGAGGGCCGCACTCTCACCTTTGTAGGGCACATGCAGGGCCTGGGTTTGGGTGATGGTCTTGAACAACTCTGGGCCCACATGCATGGGGCTGCCCAGCCCGGCCGAGCCAAAACTGTATTTGCCCGGGTTTTTCTTAAGCAAGTCGATCAAGCCGGCCACATCGCTGACCTCCAACTGGGGGTTGGCCAGCAACACAAACGAGACCTGGCCCAAGATGGCGATCGGCTCGAAGTCTTTGTCCGAGTCGTAAGGGAGTCGCTTGAACAAGGTCGGGTTGATCGAGTGCGCACTGGTGGTGGCCAGCAAGGTGTATCCGTCGGGCGCGGACTTGGCCACAAATTGGCTGCCCACCACCACACCGGCACCGGCGCGGTTTTCAATCGCCAAGGGCTGTCCGATGCTGCGCGAGACCGCATCGGACACCACGCGGGTGAGCACATCGGTGGCACCGCCCACGGCATAGGGCACGATCACCTTGATCGGGCGCTGCGGGTAGGGCGCGGTTTGAGCCACGGCGTTGGCCCATAGCGCCGAGGCCAAGGCCAGACCCAGCCACCACGCGCGCGGCCCTTGGTGGTGTGTGTTGAATGTGCGCTTGAACATGGTTTGTCTTTCTGGTTGGTGTTTCACTTTATTTGCGCTCAGGCAAACAGGCCTGGTGCAGACAAGCCAATGGGTCGCTCAGGGTGGGCAATTGCCAAGACATGTCTTGCACCACCTGTGCTTGCGCCTGCGCCAATGCGCGTTGGGACAATGCCGTGAACTTGTGGTTGAGCTGTTCATCGGTCATGGGGTTGGCGGCACTGGCGCTGGCGTGCTCGACAAAGGCGTCCAACACCTGGCCCGCGTGGGTGCGCAATTGGGCCCGCGCTTGATCGCTTTGCAAGCTGTCGTCCGCTTGCGCTTCGATGCGCGACTGCAAAGCCCGAAGAAGTGGGTCTTGCACCCTGGGCAACTCGGCATTGCCCAAGGCATCCTGCGGGTGCACCAAGCTGGCCGCGGCCCAGTGGTAAACGCTGACTTGGGCGTCCAAAGCGGTGTCGGGCAAACGCCGGCCACACAAGCGCAGGGTGTCGCCATGCACCCACAAAGACAAAGACGCCACCTCTTCAAGCGGGTTGTTCAGTTGTGCAGCCAATGCCATGCAGGCATCGATCGCGGGGTGGATGACGATGCCACAAGGGTATGGCTTGAGCGCGTTGTCGAGTATTTCGTAGGTTTGGCCCAGGCCGTCCAATGCCAGCGCGGCATCGCAGTGGGGCGAGAGCACCGCCAACAAACCATTGTGGCCATCGATGGCGTGCTCGGTACAGGTGAAGCCCGCTTGCGCCAAGCGCAGCGCGGCCAAGCCGTTGCGTGCGGCCATGGCAGGGACAAAGGCCGTGCCCATGCTGCCATGGGTGGCCCGAAATCCACCCGACTGCGCCGCCGCCAAGGACATGGCCATGACCGCTTGGTCTGGCGACAAACCCAGCAAACGCGCGCCTGCAATCGCGGCCCCAATGCCCCCCGTCAAGCCGGTCATGTACCACCCCAGGTGGGCACCACGTCCATGGTTGACGATGGCGTTGCTCAAGCGGCACTCCACCTCCATGCCCACCACCAGCGCGCCCAACAAGTCGGCGCCCGAACAGCGCACCCCTTGCGCGGCCTGCTGCTCGGCCAGCGCCCACACCACGGCTGCCACTGGCCCGGTGGGGTGGGTGATGGTTTTGAGATGGGTGTCATCAAAAGCATGTGCCGCCGAACTCAGGCAGTTGATGAACACCGCTTGGCTGGCGTCCACGGTTTCGCGCCGCCCGATCAACCGATGCACACCGGCCCCTGAGAGCGCCTGCGCTGCGGTCAATGCACTTTGCACCGTCGGCGTTTGTGACCCGGCCAATGCGCAGGCCAGCCAGTTGAGGTTGGCCCGCACCGCTGCCGATTGAACCGATGGCGGCATGGCCGCCCAAGGGGTTTCCAAAGCAAAGCGCGCCAAGCTGCGGGCCAGCTTCGGTGCTGTTGTTGCGGGGGCTGCATTTGGTGCGGTCATGTCGATGGTCTCCTTGGTCGACCATAGACCAAGGCGGTCACAGCGTCAAACACCTTGGCGACGGCCACCGGCCCGCCCTTCAACGCACGCCCAAACGCAAACACCCCCGCTGGCCCGCCTGGCACGGGCGCCGTCAATGGATGGCCCCGCCGCTCACGCGCACATCGCCCCCGCGCCCGCTGGCGTGTGCCATGCACAACTGCAACAACTGCTGCACCGCTGCCACTTGCGCGGCCAGCGCCATGCTCGGTGGGGTGGGTTGCCCGGCATGGGCGGCTTGCTCGGGCAAAGCCGGCAGGTGCACAAAACCACTCATCACATGCTGGCCGCGCAAGTGGTGTTGCATGGCGAAAAAAACATGGTTGCACACAAACGTGCCCGCCGTTTGCGAAATGTGTGCGGGGTGCCCTGCTTGTTGCAAGCCTTGCGCCAGCCGCTTGATGGGCAAGGTGCTGAAGTATGCCGCTGGGCCACCGGACACCACCGGTGTGTCGATCGGTTGCTGACCCGCGTTGTCTGGAATGCGGGCATCGTCGACATTGATCGCCACGCGCTCGATGGAGATGCCCTCGCGGCCCTGCGCCAGGCCCAAGGCCAGCACCACATCGGGCTGGTGTTGCGCCAAGGCCTGAACCAGCCGTTGGGCCGACAAACCAAACACACAAGGCAACTGCACGGCTTGCAACTGCTCCCCAGCCAAGTCAACACCGGCCAGATGCTGCGCCACCAACCACGATGGGTTGACGCTGCCGCCGCCAAAGGGCTCAAAGCCGGTGAGCAAAATGCGCATCTGGGCCTTCGGCTCAAGCCTGCGCAACAGACTCGGCCACCAAGGTGTTGGTCAGCAGGCCAATGTCGGGCGACTCGACTTCGATGGTGTCGCCTGCCACCATGTCACCTGCAGCACCTTGGGTGCCCATCATGATGCAGTCACCCGGGTGCAAGGTGGTGGTTTGACTCAGCTCATGGACCCATGTGGCCACGCTCCAAATTTGCTCGGCGCTGGAATAAGTGACCAAGGTTTTGCCGTTGTGTCGTACCGTGATGCGGATGTCGCTGGGATCCAAGCCGGTGGCGATGCACGGCCCCAGTGGTTTGAACGTGTCTGTGTTCTTGCTGCGAAACATGGTTCGGTCGGTTTTTTGCCATTCGCGCTCGGTGATGTCATTGGACAGGCTGTAGCCCCACACATGATCGAGCGCTTGTGACAAAGTCACTTTGCGCGCCAGCTTGCCAATCACCACGGTCAGTTGGCCTTCAGGTTGCAATCGACCGCAACTGTCGGCGGGCACGATGATGGGCTCGCCACTGGCGATCAAAGCGTGCACAGATCTGAAGTGGGGGTCGGGCTGTTTGGGGTAGACCGGGGGCTGGCCCCGGCGCTGCGCCATGGCATCGATGTGGCCGACAAAGTTGGGCCCGGCAAAGTACATCATGGGCGGCTGGATCGGCACCAAGAAGCGGGTTTGTGCCACCGCAAAGCTGCGTTCGGTGACTTGGTGCGCTTCCAAGGGGTGGCCCAAGACTTCGCGCACCCGATCGCCATCGATCAGCCCAAACGAAGCGTGTTCGCCATTTTGAAACCTGCACCATTTCATGGGGATTGCCCTTTCAAAACTTGACCACCAGACACGGCGCGCCGATGCGTGCAGCTCACTCAGCCGTCACCCCGGCCAAACGCACCATGCGCCCAGCGCGCTCGTACTCGGCACGCACAAATTTGCCCATCTCTGCGGCGCTGGTGGCCTTGGGTTCAGCACCTTGGTGAACGATGGACTCTTTGACCTCTGGGCTGACGACCACCCGATGCACGGCCACGTTGAGCTTGTCGATCACCGCCGCTGGCGTGCCTTTGGGCACCATCAGGCCATACCAAGTGCCCGCAAAAAAATCGGGGTAGCCGCTTTCGGCCACAGTGGGCACATCGGGCAAGCTCAAGGAGCGGGCGCTGCCGCCCACGGCAATGGCGCGCAACTTGCCCGCCCGGGCCTGCGCCAGCGGCCCTTGCATGGGCGTGAACGTCCAGTCGGATTCACCGGTGATGACAGACAACACCGATGGCCCCGCGCCTTTGTAGGGCACATGGGTGGCGCTGGTACCGGTCATGGTGGTGAGCAACAAGCCGGCAAAGTGGCTGGCCGACCCCAAGCCAGCCGAGGCCATGTGGCTTTGCTGTGGCCGGGTTTTCATCCAAGCCACCCAGTCTGACAGGTTATGTATTGGCAAGCTTGGGTTCACCACCAGCAGGCTTTGGCCAATGGCAAACAAAGACACCGACGCAAAATCTTGGATGGCGTCGTAAGCGACTTTTTTATAGGTGTGCGGCGCAATGGTGATCCATGCGGATGCGCCCAGCAACACGGTGTATCCATCGGGCTGGGCTTTGGCAGCGGCATCTGCGCCCATCAGGCCACCGGCACCGGCGCGGTTGTCGATCACCAGCGCTTGGCCCAGGGCCTCGCTCAATCGAGGTGCCATCACGCGCGCCAAGGTGTCTGCGGCCGAGCCTGGGCTTTGCGGCACGATGAGGCGGATGGGTCGGTTGGGGTAGTCGGCCGGGCTTTGCGCCCACACCAGCGCTGCGGGCGCGGCCCCCAACACCAGTGCACAGGCCAGGTTCTGCAGCGTTTTCAATCCACCGCCCCATATCCGCCGGTCGCGGCTTTCCATCCATGAGGCCTTGTCCGTCCTGGGTTTTTTCATATTCATGCGGAGATCGCTGGTTGGGGCAAAAACACCAGCTTGCCAGGCCGGCCTTTGCGCAAGGCCACGTACAAAGCGGGGGCGTCCTCGAGCGAGGGGGTTTCCAATTCGCCCGCCACCTTCAGCTGGCCAGCCTCGAACGCCGAGGCCAAACGGGTGAGCAAGGCAGCGCATTCGGCGGCCGAGTACAACAAGGAGTTGACGCCCACGATGCTGGCCCCCACGCGGTACAAGTCGCGGATCGACACCGTGACCTGGCCATCGCCGGGCACCACAATGGTGGCCAAGCGACCAAATTGAGCCAAAGCGCCAATGGCCTGGGCCGTCCACAGGCCTGGGGTGTCCAACACCATGTCTGCCCCATGAGGAAAGTGACTGCGCACGGCCTGGCCCAAATCGATGCCCTCGCTGAGCAGCAACGTCTCAAAGCCCATGGCTTGCAAGCGCGCCGCTTGCGCCGGTTGGCGCACGGCGGCCAGCACATGTGCACCGCGCATGCGTGCCATTTGAATCGCCGCCATGCCCACCGCACCGGCAGCGCCCATCACCACACAACGCGTGCCAGCGGCCACACCGGTGTTTTCCACCGCATGCCAAGCAGTCACAAAAGGCACACCACAAGCGGCCGCCTGCGCAAAGCCCAAAGCCTGGGGCTTGATGGCCACCGCATCAGCGGGCAAGCACAGGAACTGCGCATGGCTGCCATCGCGGGTAAATCCCACTTCTTTGCCAGTGCCAAACACATCGCGCCCCTCCCAGCCTGGCGGTCCTTGCACCACGGTGCCGGCAAAGTCGCGCCCCGGTGTGCGTGGCAGTGTGGTGTACGGGAACAAGCCCAACACATTGGTGGTGTCGCTTTTGTTCATGCCTGCGGCTTTCACCTGGACCAGCACCTCATGGGCTTGTGGCTCAGGTTTGGGCACGTCCTCCACGGCCAGTAAGCCCAAGTCGCCTGTTTTTTCAAATCTCAATGCCCGCATGTCACTCGCCCATTTCATCAAACCAGGCTACTGTGCGCCGACCATTTGATGCAACACACTGGGACAAACCCGACACTGGGTCAATGTTTGGCAGCTTGGTCCACAGGTCTCGTAGACTGCGCTAAACCTCAAGCCACAGGCCTTGAACTATGTTTATCCAACCACCAAAGACCCCCATGAACCGATCGCGCCGCCAGTTCACCGCCTGTATGCCGCTCCTGGCGCTGGCACCCCACCTTGGGCGTGCCGCCGAACCCATGCCCACAGCACCATTTCCCAACGAAACAGTGCGCATCGTGGTGGGCTTTTCGCCGGGCGGTGTGGCCGATGTGTCAGCGCGCATCGTGGGCCAAAAGCTGTCCGAGCGCTGGAAGCAAGCGGTGGTGGTGGACAACCGCCCCGGGGCAGGCAGCGCGATCGGGACACAATTTGTGGCCCAAGCCAAGCCCGATGGGTTGACCCTGCTATCGGTCTCAGCCGCACACGCGGCCTTGCCCGCTTTGAATGCCAAGCTGGGGTTTGACAGTGGCCGCGACTTTGCGGGTGTGGCCCTGACCTGCACCGGGCCTTTGCTGCTGGTGGCCACACCGAGCTTGGGGGTCAAAAGTGTGAAGGAGTTGCTCGGTTTGGTGCGCGTCCAACCTGGGCAGATCAACTTCGCATCGGCGGGCAAAGGCAGTGCAACCCACTTTGCAATGGAGTTGTTCAAAACCAAAACCAACACGGACATCGTCCATGTGCCCTACAAAGGAATACCCGAGGCGCTGAACGACACGGTGCAGGGGCGGGTTCAGCTGTTCATCCTGCCCTTGCTCAATGCCTTGCCTTTGGTCAAAGACCAAAAACTGTTGGCCCTGGCCGTCACCACTGCCCAACGCAGCCCTTTGTTGCCCGAAGTGCCCACCCTGAACGAAAGCGGCGTGGCAGGCTACCGCTGGGAGTCTTGGCATGGCTTGCTGGCGCCGGCCAAAACGCCGCGGGCGATTGTGAACAAGCTCAACGAAGACATCTTGCAAGTGCTCGACATGCCCGACGTGCGTGCGCGCATTGCCGCTTTGGGCTTGTACAGCCCCGCGCAAACGCCAGAGCAGTTTGACCGCTTCATTGCAGAAGAAATCAACAATTACGCAACTGCGGCGCGCGCCGCTCAATTGACCCCTGAATAAGGCACTGACCCATGACCCAACCCCTTTCATCCCCGGCCGTGCGCGTCCATGCCATTGGTGGACCCGAGGTGATGCAACTTGAATCTGTCGAGGTTCCCGCACCCGGGCCGCAGCAAATTCGAATTCAACAATCAGCCGTCGGCATCAACTACATCGACGTCTATCACCGCACTGGGGTCTACCCCATTGGCCTGCCCGCCATCATTGGCAGCGAGGCCGTGGGGGTGGTTGAATCGGTGGGCAGCGCCGTACACGACCTGCACGTCGGCCAGCGCGTGACCTATGCGCCTGTGATCGGCGCGTATGCGCAGTACCGCAACTTGAACGCCGATCGGGCCATCTTGGTGCCCGATGGCTTGAGCGATACCCAGGTCGCCGGCATGATGCTCAAAGGCATGACGGCGCACTCGCTGGTGCGCCGCGCCTACCCGGTCAAAGCGGGCGACACTGTGCTGATACAAGCCGCCGCCGGTGGCGTGGGATTGATCGTCTGCCAATGGGCCAAGCACCTCGGGGCAACGGTGATTGGCACGGTGGGCAGTGAGGAAAAAGCGGCTTTGGTACGCGCCCACGGCGCGGACCACACCATCCTTTACCGAGACAGCGACTTTGTTCAAGCCGTCAAAGACATCACTGCTGGCGCGGGGGTGCAAGCCATTTTTGACGGTGTGGGCAAAGACACGTTTGTGCCGTCCCTGCAATGCTTGGCGCCTTTTGGCACCATCGTGAGTTTTGGTCAGGCTTCAGGCATGGTGCCGCCATTTGACTTGGTGGGCCTGCGCACCAACTCGGCCTATATCACACGCGCCTCTTTGGCCATCCATGTCAGCCAGCGGCGGGACCTGCTGGTGTCGGCCCAAGAGTTGTTTGAAGTGGTGCTCAATGGAGCGGTTCGCATCGACGTAAAGCGCCAATTCAAGTTATCGCAAGCAGCCTTGGCGCACCGTGAACTCGAGGGCCGTCAAACCCTGGGCTCATCCGTTTTCACTCTACTTTGATCTTGGCTTTTTCAACCACCCGGCGCCAGCGTTGGATGTCGGCGCGGATGATGTCCATCATCTGCTCGGGGCTGCCGCCCACCAGCTTGGTGCCGTCGGCCTCGAACTTGGTGGCGGTGGTGCGCTCGCGCAAGATGGTATTGATTTCGGTGTTGAGCAAAGCCACCACGTCGGCGGACATGCCTTTGGGACCGGCCAAGGCTTTCCAGTCCACCACGTTGTAATCGGCAATGCCTTGCTCGGCAAAGGTGGGCAGGTCCGACAAATGACCCATGCGCTCGTTGCCGGCCACGCCCAAGCCCAACACGCGGCCGCTTTTGATGAAGGGCGCGCCAAAGGTCGCGCTGGTGAGCATCATGTCGATGCTGCCGCTGATGACGTCGTTGAAAGCCTGTGACGAGCCTTTGTAGGGCACGTGGATGAGTTTGACGCCCATGATGAAAGCCAGCTCTTCCATGCCCAGGTGGGCGATGGAGCCCACACCGGCCGATCCATAGCTCAACTTGCCAGGCTCTTTTTGGGCCGCAGCAATCAAGGCGGCGAGGTTTTTAAAAGGGGACTTGCTGCCCACCACCAGCACCACCGGGTCGCGCGAAATCATGGCCACGGGCTGCATGTCGGTGATCGGGTCGTAGGGCAACTTGGTCACCGCCGCTTGAATCGGGTAGGTGCTCGACATGTTGAGCAAGGTGTATCCATCCGGCGCCGACTTGAGCACAAAGTCTGCGCCCACGCTGCCGCCAGCCCCAACGCGGTTTTCAACCACCACAGGTTGGGCCACACGCTCGGACAGGCGTTGGGCCAAAAACCGCGCCACCGTGTCGCCCCCGCCACCAGCGGCAAAAGGCACCACAAACTTGATCGGTCGATCGGGGGATTTGCGGGCCTGGGCAGACACGGGCCCATGCACCCAAGTGGCGGTCGTGGCCAAGGCCAAGGTCATGGATTGGCGTCGCGTGATCATGGGTGGGCCTCAGGTGTTGGGGTTGACGGCGGGTGCGGGCCCCGGCGCGGTGTACGCCCACGGGCGGCGCTGGCGGTCATGGGCACGCCAAGCGTCAATTTGGGCGCGGCGCGCCAAGGTCATGTCGATTTCGTCCACGCCTTGCAACAACATTTGGCGCAAGGTCTCTGGCGCGGCAAAGGCAAAC
>Ga0114959_10003366_pt1 | contig 12574 bp, 18 predicted proteins | sample C_130625_EF_Meta_FD_87317 | JGI IMG/M metagenome (GOLD analysis project Ga0114959, IMG submission 87317) | Freshwater microbial communities from Lake Croche, Canada to study carbon cycling - C_130625_EF_MetaG | ecosystem: Environmental > Aquatic > Freshwater > Lake | place: Lake Croche, Canada...
CAATATTTGTAGTGGCAGTGCATGAGAACTGACCAGCGACACCAGTGACTGCTACAGCGGCTAATGCGGCGGCTGGTGTAGATGCAGTTGCGTTAGCGCTCAAAACAACCGTCCACACAGTAGAAACAGTAGAGGCAGACACCACAGTAGTTCCTGATGGAATGCCAGTTCCACTCACACTTACGCCAGCGCCCATTGCTACGTTAGTAGCTGGAAATGTTACGGTAGCGGAACCAGATGTCGTGTTGCCAACGGCTGTAAAGATGCCAACACCAGACATTGTTGTGCTGGTGAAGTTGCCCACTAATGGTCTTGTGTTTACAGTGCTGTCAATGTTTGTGAGGTTTTGGCCTGGATGTGCAATCAGTTTGTTATTACCACCGCCATTAGAGTCATAACCAATCTCAAACTGCCACAAGTTGTCTGCGCTTATGGTGAAGTTAGCAAGAGTAAAAGAAGTTGGACCAGAACCCAGACCCTGCTGGTTACTAGTCACCCACTGCTCTATGTTGTCGCTGTATCCTGACACCACATAGTTCAATCCATTAAGTGAACTCATGTACATGCCACGGGATATGCCACTTGCATTCAAGAAAATGCCGTTATAACCGCCCATCTTTTTGGGCGAGCCATTTTGAAATCGCACCCATTGGCCATCAATATACAATGGTGAGGCGAGCTGTGTGCCATCGCGTTGGATGCCAGGCTTGACCTGTAGCGAAACAACTTTTGCGGTCATTAGAAAGTCCCGCCAGAAATGCCAGATGGGATTGCTAAACCAGAAGATGTTAATGTCATTGCATTAGCACCCGCAATTGCAAAACCCAACTGTCCACTTGCAACAAGATACAAACCAGTAACCGTGTCAGACAAGAAATTAAGAGCTGGGTTACTAGCCGCGCCATTACCAAGCGTCAATTGTGTCTGAGTGTTGGTGCTTGCAGTCTGAGAGTTGTACACATTAGAGCCATCACAGATAGCAATAATCGTCTGGTTCTGCGGCAGGTTAACACTCGTGGCACCTACTGCCGTTGTTTTAAATGTGAGAGTGTAGTTTCCAGTTGTCTTGTTCTGTAAAGAATACAAGTTAACAGTAGACGGCAAGATAACGATTGCATTTGAAGTCAATGTTCCGTTGTATGACTGAATGGTGTTAGCCGCCTGCGCAGATGTGAGCGTTGTAGTTCCACCTGTCAGTGTCACAACCAATTGTGTGTACACAAATGTATTGGAACGACCATAAGCAAATGTGCTGTATCCAGTTGATCCATTTGAACAGATAACCAAAGATTCTGTTAGCTGTAACTGCTGGTTGACGTTTCCATCAATCGTGTCAACACCAGTTGGCGTTAAGGTCAAAATGCCTGTTCCACTATTTCTGACAATCACAAACCAGTCGTTTCCAACTACCGAGGAACTTGGCAATGTCAAAGTTCCCGCGCCACCATTCCACACATAGAAAGATGATCTGTCGGACGCCAAAAATGTATAGGCTGTGTTTACACTGATTACAGGATAAGATTGATTTAATGTGCTACCAATAGCCATCAATCCATAGCCAGCAAGCGTTGCGGCATTTGCCTGCGATACGCCTGCGCCAAAGACAACTACAGCCCAAGTACCATTGACAGTTGTGTTATTGGTTAGATAAAGATAATCAGCAATGCCAGAAGCAATACTCGCAATTGTGTTGCCACTGTTGTCAGTCACCGTGAAGGTGTATGTTCCTACGTTACGGATCAAAATACTTTGACCAGTAGATACCTGTGTCGCAGGCGGCAATATCAACTTTAGGGCTGTAGTTGTAATAGTGATCTGCGATCCAGATGATCCAACAGTTTGAGAGATAGATACTGTGTAAGTGCCGACACCTCCAGAACCCGATCCAAGCGCTGTAATCGTAGTTCCTGTAGATATGTTCGTTCCAGCAATTACCTGACCAACCTGAAGCGTTCCAGAGCCTACCGCACCGATTGTCAGGGTCGTTCCACTGATGTAACCAGTAAATGAACCACTACCAGAACTAGCAGTAACCTCAATGATGCCTGCTACTACGTTTGTAGTATTGCCATTAATTGGCCACTCAAGAGTTGTATTTGAGGATAGGGTCAGCGACTCATAACCAATCGGAGACTGGTTGATGGTTTGACCTGTGTAGGGATTTATGTATGTTGGCATGATTAGGAATCCACGGCAATAGCCTGACGATCTCCGACGCGAGATATATCTTCGGTCTTGAGGGCATTGATAGCTTCAGAGTATTTCTGCTGGAATATGGCGCGGCTGTCATTCTTTAAGAACAACATAGCCTGCAACAAAGTGCCATATAGCATCGCATTAGGCGCATACTGAGTCAACCAATTTGTTTGGTTAGTAGAACTCAAAGGCGCTATTCTTTCGTAAAAAAGAACCTCAAAGGTATATGCTTGATCTGGGGTTGGCGCCAAATACCAATGCTCAAAGTCACTATCTGCATAGTACAAAGGGGTTGATGTGTTTGATGCGTTAGGCCAGTAGTTTTGCAAGTACTCTAACTTGCGCAACAAAACTGGTTGAGTTTGACCCGATGAATCGGTTAGGGTCATTGATACAGTCTTTCTCCAGCGCGCAGGCTTTTGCAAAGTCGGTGTCCCCGCCTGCATGGTAGCCGTTACCACCTGGAGTTGCCCAAGAGTCTTAATTTCTTGTGCAATCTCAAACTCAGCGAGAGTAATAAAAGTGGGTATAGCGGCTACGGTCGCGTCATCACTGCGCTCAAGATACGTGAGCACCGTTGACGCAAGACTGTTGTACGTCATCACCCATGATGGAGTCGTAGCCATATACGCCCTTTTTTAAAAGTTAATTACTTAGTATGATACTCTGTTTCACTCAAAATTCCAACCTTATACTTTCCCTCTGGACGGAAAATAGTAAGTTTTTGGTTTCTCATTTCAGGCGCAAAAGAGATATGCGTCCAAGTCGAGTACTCATGTATGAGCTGGTCAAATTGGATGCCAGAATCCTCAATTGCTTTACACACTAACAGCGGAGTTCCAAAGTCTTTGCATGTAAAGTCAATTGCCCATCCATCCATGTGACTTGATATTTTAGATCCGCCCACAGCTACATTAACATCAGGTAAACGTAACCAAGAGTTGATGTGCATAGGCTTGGCCAATAATGCACGAACATGCTCTAGCGCCTGCGCCGCTTTCTTCATGTTTTCTAATTGTGCAGGCGATGGCTGGTTGTTGATACCCAAGCGAGTAGCAGTCTCGCTGTAGGTAGCCTCTTCAAGAGTAAAGTGCTCTGAGAGTTGCATATTAGTGTTTGTGGCTTGCGCCAAAGTAGTAAGACAAAACCATCACCAAAGCGCCGTCTAGCGTTCCAAGCACACGGATAATGATTTCACGCATCTCTGTAGGAACAATATGTGTTAACAGATGGTACTGAATCAGACCCCAAGCTATTACAACAGCTAATGCAAGAATCGGAGTAACAGATTTGTTAAGTAGTGGCGTGTTTGAACTTGTGGCAAGAGCGGCTTCATTCTTGCGCGCAGAATCCCTGTCTGCGGCGTCTAACTTAGCATACTCTAACTCTAGCTCTGCTAACTTTTGCGCCGCTTGCGGATCACCCGCAATGGCTTTTGCAACTGACTCAACAGAGTCGGCAACACCAAACTTGTTAGCCAAAGCGGACACCGCCGCGCCACCAAGAGGGCCAGCAACAGCAGTCGCAAGTGCTGGCGCAACACCCTTGAGTATGTTAAATAGTTCATTCATTTCTCTCTCCAACAAATTTCAGCTTGCTTCTTATAGTAATCAGCCCTCTTGTCATGCTCACGCACAAACCAAGACGCGCAAATTACCACCACAGCGATAAGTATGGTGACAACTACCATAACAGCAATTTCCCATATCAATACCCCCATCGCCATTCCCTGTCATATTCAACTAATAAAGTTAATAACCAAATAGAAATGTACACATAAACGACAGCAATTAGACTTGCTATGTAAATATGTATTTTCTGCTTGATTCTCCTAAACTTCTCTTGCCTTTTTAGTTCTTCTTGTTCTTTAGCTCGTTTATGTAGCAGTTCAACCTCTCGTGCTTCATTTATGAGTCTGTCGCGTTCTTCTTTTATCTCTACCCATAAATCTGGCATACCCAACTCGTAGCGAACCATGTGCTCCAAGTCTTTGTAATACTGTCTTACTTGTCTGACATGCATTACGTTGTCAATCGCCCGCATGGTTACATTCTTGACTTTTCCCTGCTTAGCTAATTCTTTTGTCTCTTCTTGCTTCTTTTTATGCTCTTCTTCTAGCTGATCTTGACCGTGAAAGAATTGCGAGAGTAGCCCACCGACTTCACCAGCGATACCCGCAACCTCACCGCCAGTCCTCTTGATGTCTTGATACGCCTCAACCGCCGACTTGATTCCTTCGTAGGCAAGTTTGCAGGCGCCAAAGATAAGGGTTGGCTCAATGTCACACCCCGAACAATTTCTTGATTACTTCTGCGGCGACGCCTGGCCCCAGCAAAATGCAAGCAATCACGCCATAGAGCAAGTACTCTATCTTTGTCATGCGCTCCTCACCCTTTGCAAGAGACTCTTCTATGCGCTTATATCTCTCAGCGCAAATAGCCTCATGAACGGCTATGCGTGTGTCTGTATCTTCAAGCATCTTCAGCCTCTTCAGATTTTGGTTGATTCTTTGCCTCTTCTTGGATTGCTTCAATCAGTTGGAAGACCTCTTGATATGGGCGTGTACCCAAGTAACCCATAATTTTGTTTAAAGTTTGTGTAGTTATTAGAATTGATTCCATGATTGATCCTTAAAAAAATTGTAAAAATTTTGCACCAGTTGTTGAAACAACGGCATTGTAAGTAAGAATGACCCATCCACCATTTGACATGGCTGTTTCATTCGGAGGACCGCAACAAAGTGCAGGATTTGAACCACCAGCGGCACCAGTTGAAAACTGTGTTACATCTGGAATTACATTTCTTACATTCCATCCACTAGAAACTGGTTGATATGCGGAATAATAAGAACGATTTCCATACCCAGAACCATATGAGCGTATTCCATCAGAAAAAACACTATTTAAAGCAGTAGTACTGAAACCTGAATTAAAAGTTCCGCCAGTACCGCCCCCATTAGTACCCGCGAAATAACTTGTTGAAGAAGTTGCGCCCGCACCTCCAGTACCGCCACCAGTGGCATTACATGCGCCTCCCGCACCTCCAGCTGTTAATGTGCCAGCACCGCCATTTGAGCCATTGTTTGCTCCACCACTACCGCCACCTCCTTTGCCTGATGCTCCAGAATATGATGCGCCACCAGAACCACCTTTTCCAGCCGCACCCGCCGCTCCGCCATTTCCGCCCCAATTACTTGAGCTATTACCATTTCCCCCAGATCCACCACTATATAAAACATCGCCTATACCATTACTTGATAATCCACCAGAAACGCCAGTAGCACTGCTTGCTACTTTGCCACTCTCAGCCTTAACTCCATCTGTTGCGCTTGTTGGTGGCCCCGCTGTTCCAACTCTTATCCAAGATGATCCTTGATTGCTTCTTGTGTCGGCGTTGTAATAGACGGTTGTCCCAGGCGAAGCCGAAACTGTTAAAGATGAAGTTGTTTTTGAATATGCTCCAGCACCATTTCCACCATAATAATTAAAATATGTATTTGGTGCTCCCCCAGCTCCCAATGCTTCTAATGAAACAATTGAAGAAAAATCAGAGGGCAGGGTAAATGATCCTGATCCATCCTGTTTAATAATTACCCTATTGTTTGTAGTTTGCGAAGTTACGGTGACAACTATAAAACCCAATTGCACGATTTGTGCATACTTAATAACACAACAAATTGATGCTGAAAATCCCCAACCACCGCCAACTGGGCCATATGGTATTGAACAAGCAATATTATTTACATAATCCGTACTGCCAAGAGTATCAATTGTTGGAAAACCTGTTAGACTACCACTGTAAATACTAGATGAATACCCGCCATTGCCAACAGTTGTAGAACCACCCCTGCCTGTTGGTATGGTGTTCAATCCACCAGAGGATCCCCCATTTGCGCCACCCCCAGTACCAAATTGACTCGCATATGTCCCAGAGTTTGTATATGCTGGTCCCGCATCCGCACCATTACCATTAGGCCCCGCCTGTCCGCCTTGACCAGTCGATTTGGTTGTTGTAGTTGCACTGTAATAACCATTACCACCTGCATACTTTAAATCCCCCAAACCAAGAGTAGTTTGGGTTGATGGAGATGTAGAACCACCCTTTGCTAAAGTTCCTTGACTTGTGTTGTATCCACCAGTAATTGGATTTAAATTTGAAACAGAATTAAACCAAGTATCGCCACCAGAAGTTGAAATACTAAAGTAAACGGTTTGGCCAGGCGTTACATTTATATTAGTACTGCGCGAGAAAGCACCACCATTGTTGATATTTAATTGCGATACAGTACTATACGATTGAGCTGGAGAACTTCCATAGCAATCAACTTGAATAGAAAGCACATTGGGCGGTACAACCCAACTTGTTCCTCCATTAAATAGGTATGTAAGAGCCATATTAAATTGTTTCTATAATAGCTTGTTGGGTTGGTTTAATTATATCTTTATTAATAAGTTCAGACCCAGTCCAAATTTTTCCTTCTGGCACCGCTTGCTTTGTTAAACCATTTGGAACAACATCCCATTCTTCACAAAAAATTGAATCAACAACATTGCCTGTTGCATCATAAAGTAAATGTAACTTCATCTTTTGTCTCTCCAATAATATTTAAAAAGGTCGTACCATTTTCAAGTATTTCAATTTCATGCCATTCTTGTTCTTTTAAATTTATAGGATGATCACCCGCTTTGAATTCTTTATAAATGTTTTTTTTTCTGATGCAAATACTTCCCGCCGTTACAACAGTAAGATGAGAATATGGATGTTCATGTTTTGGCAATCCATATCCCTTATTCCCTTTGTAGTATGTAAACTGTACGCCAGAATAATAGTAAAAATATTCTGCGGAAAGTAATAGCAAGTCTGGATTTGAATCTGCCATGTTATGCCTGTGTTGCTACTGCAATCACATCCCATCTTGTGTTGTTTGCATTGTATATACAGCCAACATAAGTTGTTTTGCTTGCGGTTGTTGAGGTTGGCAATGTTACACCAATCACTGTGTAAGTTGCATCCCAAGTCAATGTTCGTGTTGTTCCATTATCCAAGATTCTAAATATCAATTTGTTGCCATCAACGGGTGTTCCAGTAGGCGCATTGATAGTCAGGGTTGCCGCTTGTGCCGTCCAGTTGTATTGGTCATAAGCACTAATATCAGGTGTTACAGCCGATGAAGAGGATGTAGTGGTGCTAACCCTTGGGTTAATACGCTTGTTAGTTAATGTATCTGTTGTGGCTCTTCCAACCAAAGTATCTGTGCTGGTTGGCAAAGTTAATGTTCCAGTATTTGTAATTGTGCTAATTACTGGAGATGTTAATGTTTTGTTAGTTAATGTTTGCGAACCAGTAAGCGTTGCAACTGTGCTATCTATTGCAATAGTAACTGCGGCAGAACCATTAAAACTTGTTCCAGATAAACCAGTTCCAATTGTCAATGCATTTGTTGTTGTGCCGCCTGCCGCCGCCCACACAAATGTTGTTCCATTCCACTGCAAAAATGTGCTTGAAACTGATGGCGCTGTTATAAACGCGGTTGTGTCTGCGGCTGATTGATAATGTATTTGGTTTGCCGCACCACCCGCAATGTTTGTGGCTTTGCCTACTGACAAGGTGCTTTGTGCAACGTATTGAGGAGCTGTAGCGCCACTATTGACTGTTAACACTTGTCCTGCGGTGCCAATTGACAAGAATGTTGTTGCGCCTGCACCAGTATTGTATGGAACTGATCCAGCCAATCCGCCAGCCAAATTTGTAGCTGTTGTTGCGGAGCCAACAGATAAAGTGCTCTGATTGACATATTGAGGTGCAGTAGCACCTGAATTTACAGTTAACACTTGTCCAGCAGTGCCAATTGCCAATGAACTAAATGCGCTTGTACCAGCGCCATAAGGTAATGAGCCAGTAGCAAGAGTAGTTAAGCCAGTTCCTCCATTTGTAACTGCAAGAGTTCCCGCAAGAGTAATAGCCCCACTTGTTGCGCTGTTGGGTGTTAATCCTGTTGTTCCAGCAGAAAAACTAGATACACCTCCAGCAGAAGCCTTGGTAGCAATAACCTGTACAACTCCAGCGTTGTCTTTATAAAACAACTTTCCATCTGTGATATTAATAGCCAATTCACCATTAGCCAAATTTCCAGCGGTTGGGGTATTTGTTGTTGTACTTGAGTAGTACAGTTGAATTGGGGTGTAACTTGACTGTGCCATTAATTAATCTCCAAAGCCTGGGTCTGTCAGGATAGAACCATTGTCATAACCGCCATAGGTCGTATAAGCCACCGCATATTCTGTAAGGGGCTGATCTGGGCGAGGGAATCTGAGCGCAATACGTTCTGTCTTACGCGCAGGCAATCGATATGGATCTTTTTGATCTGCACAACCTTGTTGGCAAACGCGAAGGCCAGGGAAATTGGGGTCAGGCATCGCCTCATCTATTGCGCGCTTCATCTTGCAACGATCACACACAAAGATCGCTACAGATGCATTACCTTCTGTATTGAGAAACATCGGCATGGCTTACCTTGTGTAAACACTGATATTAGGCGCAAAGTAAATTGGAGACTTGTCTCTCTCTTCCGCCTCTGCCATTTGGAAATATTTCTCCGCTTGCATCTCTAAATACTGAATGCGCTGTAACTGCACATTTGGCAACTCCAAACTCATTTGATGAGCCAGCATGTTTTGTATAGCCAATAACCAACGATCTGGTATTGCCAAAGAATTGGTCAATGCTCCCACATCTTGTATTTGGCTTGAATACCAGACGGTCATCTGATAGAAAGCGCTCTGTGGGGTTGGCCACAAAGTAATAGTCGCATTGGGAATCGTGCGGTTCAACCAGTATTGATATGGCTGATTTGCAGTGAAATTCTTGTTTGGCAGGTTGGTGTAGTCATCACGATTCAAACGAGCCATCGTGACTTCTGTTGAGTTGACGCCTAAGTACCACTCGCGTATAGCCAAAGTAGTACCACCAAATCCAACAATTCGGTAGTACTGAGTGTTTGCGCCTGGGTCTATGTCCTGCCATATCCACTGCCCATCAGTCACTGTTACCGCTGTTGCGGTGTATAGCGTTGTCCAATTTGTTCCATCAGATGACGCCTGATAGTAGTAGCTCCATGTTGCAGAACCACCGCCAGAGACATATGGCATCAAACCAATTGATCCTATGTACTGCGGATTATTTGCGCCATAGTTAACAGATATGTTTCCATTCGCAGATGTCTGTTGGCAGTAGGTTGCCGTGTTGTCATCCGCCACATTAGCCGCTGTTCCGCCTGCACTTGAGGAATAAGTACCAGTCGGTTGTGTCATGTACCTATAGAGCGCATTTAAGACATCTACGCCACCATCAGGTAACAGATACTCATACTTGTCTGGTTGCAAACCATAGACTTGCTTTTTGATGGCAAAGTATTGCACGCCCTGATTGATCAGGTTGCTCAGCACAAAGAATAGCGACTGACGCGCACTTTGTACTTGCTCGACCGTCAGCTCTTCCGCTAGTTTTCCAGCACGGCGCGCACCGTTGTCAATCAAATTTTGAACGGTGACTATTGTCTGACCAACGGTTCCACTAGTAGTGCCTGCCATTTATTGCCTTACCAGCCTGGGCAGTGCCAGCGCTTCAATGATGCTTTTGCTCTCGGTGCGTCACCCTTTGAGTGCTCAACAACCCCAGACATGCGAGCACAAAATGAATCATGACGCGATCCCTTTGCTTGTGGAGCTTTAAGGTGTGAACCAGTTTCGCTATTGTACTTTGCGCGACCCTTTGCGGTCAATCCAGCGCCCTTGTCAGCAGATAGTTTTTCACCTCTGCCAATTGCAAGCGATACGCCGCCTTTTTTCATCTTTGCAGTTTTAGCTGAATCCTTAAAAGCTTGTGCAGTCGGCGCGCCTTTGCTTCCAGCTTTACGCATATGCTCACCAGAACCATGCGCTATCCTTAACTGTTTTGCATGAATGTTGGCATAAAGTCCATTTTTTGACATATAAATTACCAGTTATTGTTGCGCTTGCCTTTGGATGCAGTAGAAACCTTGCAATTATTTAGATCAATTTTGCCTTCGCTCTTTTGCGATTTTTTGATTGGCATGGCTTTGATCTTGCCACCCCTTTTGTAAGTCGGAAGAGTTTTTGTAGCATCTGGAAGAGTTTTTGTAGCATATTCTGGAGGAGTGCCACCGCCGTATTGGGGACCAGAAGTTGTCGGAATGCCAATATCAAAGTTAGGATTGTTATAACTGAAATTTGGACTACTTCTTAAACTTCTATCATATGGATTGTTATATAAAGAACTAATCTTAGGATCTTTCGAAGCTTGCATTAAATATTGTTTTTGCTGTGTTGGATTGTATTTATTAAAAAAATCACTCTCCAAATTTTGATTTGCCGTTGCAGTAAGTTTTTGAGGAGGATCAGCGGGATTTCTTACCCCATTTAAATAATCTGAAAAACTTACTTGACCAGCGGATATCGGTGTCTTTGCTTGCAAATCTGCATACTGTTGATATCGCAAAAAATCATCAAAATTTAAATTTGTATTTGGATTAACAGAGCGTGCATAGTCAATAAGATATTTATCCTGTTGACGCTTAATAGGTGCTTGTTGTTGTGCAAGCTTATACGCCGCCGCATCTGCCGCCGCTTTAGCTTTAGCATCTGCCGCCGCTTGAGCCTTTGCTTGAGCCGCCGCTCTGGCTTTAGCATCTGCCTCCGCTTTGGCTTGTGCTTGCTGTTCTTTTAACAACTGCTGACGCGCTAGTTCTTGTTGTTTTAGTTGTTGTTGTTTTGCCAAAGCATCAGCTTTTGCTTTTTCATCTGCCTGTTTTTTTGCTAGGGCTTGAGCCGCCGCTTGAGCCTTTGCTTGAGCCGCCGCTTGAGCCGCCGCTTGTGCTTGTGCATTGATTGCCATAAATTAATTCCTTACCAGTTGTGGTGTTTAACTTTGCCGCCTTTGGCTTTTTTCTGATGCATTTTCTCCATGCCTTCGCGCACGCCTTTTAAGAAGTTTGTTCTTTCTTCTTGGCTCATTGGCTTTTGTTTTGCCATCCGAGATTGTTCTGCACGAAGTCTGCGCTCTGCTGGATTCATAAAATCAGATTCAATGTCATGCTCGGTGGGTGTAGCACTCCGCACAGTAGCTTTAGGGTACTTTGCGTTGTACTTATTGCGATTTTGTGCGGCGTAAAAGTCTACATCACTGTCATAATCATGAGGATTGCTAGACATGCTTCCGCCACTAGCCTTCTTTGCAGAGCGCTTTACAGCATATGCAATTGCCACCGCCTGACGCTGGGGCTTGCCTGCGTGAATCTCAGCTTTGATGTTTGACTTGAAAGCTTTGTCAGACTTTGATTTGATCAATGGCATATACGTCCTTAATCAGGGTTCTTAACTAACACAATGTGCATCTCGCCAGTCATTTGGCCAGTAGCACCAGCAGAGACGTGCATATCAAGGTCTGTCTTCTCTGCGAACTTCAATGGGCAGTCAAAGTGCCTATCAAAAATACCGCCAGCATTAAAACGAGCAGACGCTTCAATCGTTGGGAAGTTGTTTCCATACAAGTAGACATACAAGAATCCAGAACAAATGGTGTTAGCCGTTGTGTTGTTGGATGTGAATGTGTAGCTTGTGATGTAAGCGGTGTACCCAGCAGGTACTGTGTAGATCGCTTGTGTCTGAGCGTTGTAAGCAACTGGCATCAATGAGTAGATGGTTGCAGGTACACCTGTCGTCACTGCGCCTGTACCAGCGTAAATGATGCCAGCGGCGGTGTTTCCACTGCCACAAGTCAACACATAGAAGTCATTGATACGCAAGTAACTGTTAGTCGTATTGACGGCTGTTTGGCCACTCAAAGAGACTGTTTCAGAGATTGGGTTGTAACTAGCATCCAATCCAGATATAAATACTGTGCGTGCGCCAGTACCAGCGGCAGTGTCGTTTGCACTAGCGCTTGAAATTTTCATCACTGTCGCCGCCGCAGGGAATGCGTAAACGCCAGTATTAGCCCAAACAGATTGGTTGGTGGTAACAGTAGCCGCTTGGCCAAACTGAAATAAGTATGTGTGGCCGTCTACTTGGCCACGGCTGACTTGCAAGTCAAATGGCTCAAATGCGCCTTGACGGGTCGCAGAAGAATAAGTTCCCATGTTTTTTCCTTAAAGAAGTGGGGGCCGAAGCCCCCCGACCTTGTTTAGCACTTTTTAGTTTTGCCACCCTTGGCGTAACCTTTGTTTACTTCATGCATCGCTGTCATGTGAGCATCTTCAGAATCATCCGTATGGGAATCACCTTCAGTTAAATGCTTGCCTTCAGGTGAGTAGAACTTAGTCCTGTATTCGCCATAGTCACGGTCTTTGTAAACCTTTGCC
>Ga0114959_10003369_pt1 | contig 12569 bp, 8 predicted proteins | sample C_130625_EF_Meta_FD_87317 | JGI IMG/M metagenome (GOLD analysis project Ga0114959, IMG submission 87317) | Freshwater microbial communities from Lake Croche, Canada to study carbon cycling - C_130625_EF_MetaG | ecosystem: Environmental > Aquatic > Freshwater > Lake | place: Lake Croche, Canada...
CCGCCGCTCCGGAATCAGGGCGCCGATGCCGCCGAGCTGGATGCCGATGCTGGAGATGTTGGCAAAGCTGCACATCGCGATCGTCGCCAGCGAGAAGGCCTTGGGCGTGAGTGTGTCCTTCAACTTTCCGAGATCGAAGTAGGCGATCATCTCGTTGAGCACCGTCCGCGTGCCGAGCAGGCCGCCGATCGTCTGGCAGTCTTGCGACGGCACGCCGATCAGCCAGGCGAACGGCGAGAACACCAGCGAGAGCAGCCACTGGAGCGACAGGTCGGGATGGCCAAAGAGGCCGCCGAGCCAGCCGAGCGCGAGGTTCGCGAGCGCCACCAGCGCGATGAACGAGATCAGGACCGCGCCCACGTTCGCGGCGAGCATCATTCCCTCGCGGGTGCCACGAGCTGCCGCGTCGAGGACGTTGGAGTCGATCCGCTCGTTCGAGACTTTGAGCGTGCCGAGTGTCTCCGGATCACCCGTCTCCGGCACGAACATCTTCGTGAGGAAGATCGTGGCCGGAAAACTCATCAGGATCGCGGTGAGCAGGTCGCGGAGATCGCAGCCAGCGGCCTTGTACGCCCCAAGGATACCCCCCGACACAAGCCCCATGCCGCTGACCATCACCACGGCGAGTTCGGACCGCGTGAGCCGCGGCAGATAGGGGCGGATGACGAGCGGGGCCTCCGTCTGGCCGAGAAAGATCGAGGCGGCGGCGTTGAGCGTCTCGGCGCCGCTCGACCCGAGGATCTTCGCGGTCACCCAGGCAAACGCCCGCACCACCACCTGCATGATCCCGAGGTGGTAGAGCACCGCGAAGAGCGCCGCCACGAACACGATCGTGGGCAGCACGCGGAAGGCGAACACGAAGCCCGTGGGCCCCGCCGGATCGGCGAGTTTGTCACCGAACACGAACCTCGCGCCCGCGTCGGAGCAGGCAAGCACCGTATCGACCCATTTCGCCGCCGACTCGAGAACCTGCTGGCCCGTTGCCGATCGCAGAAGGACGAATCCGAGCACGCATTGCATCGCCAGCCCGCCGATCACCATCCGCGGCGAGATCTTGCGGCGGTTCTCCGAGAAGAGCCAGGCCGCGCCGAGGATGACGGCCACGCCGAGGAGTCCGCGAAACCGGTCGAGATCGCCCATCGTGATGCCTCGTGCGAGGGAAACAGGGTCAGAGCCGTTCGAGAATCAGCGACGGCGTCGGGGGTGGAGCGTCGGTGATCGTGGTCGCGTCGGCGAGCATCGCCAGCGCCTTCGACACCATCAGCGCGTGGGTCGGATTGACGTGCACCTCGGCGATCACATCCCCCTTCGCCACGGAGTCGCCGACGGTCCGTAGGAAGACGATTCCCGCCGACGGGTCGATCGTGGAATCGACGCGGGCCCGGCCCGCGCCCAGGAGCATCGATGCCTGCCCAACCGCCCACGCCCGTAACTCGGCGATGAATCCCGATCGCTCGGCCCGAAAATGGCCCACGACCGCCGCCTTCGGCAGCACGCCCAACGGATCGTCGCAGACCCGTGGATCGCCTCCCTGGGCCGCGACCACCTTGCGAAACCGCTCGAGCGCCGAGCCGTCGGCGATCGACCGGCGGCACTTCGCCAGAGCCTCGTCGCGGGTCGCCGCCACGCCGCCGAGCACGAGCATCTCGGCGGCGAGTTCCAGCGACACCTCCATGAGATCGTCGGGACCGCGGCCCTTGAGGCACTCGACGCTCTCCCAGACCTCCAGCGCATTGCCGACGGTGCGGCCGAGCGGCGCGTCCATGCTCGTGATCAGGGCCTGCACCGGCTTGCCGAGCTCGCGGCCGATCCGCGTCATGCTCTCGGCGAGGGCCCGGGCATCTTCCCGCTTCGCCATGAAGGCGCCGTCGCCGGTCTTCACATCGAGCACCAGTGCATCAATCCCCTCGGCCAGCTTCTTGGAGAGGATCGAGGCGGTGATCAGCGGGATGCTTTCGACCGTCGCGGTGGCGTCGCGGAGCGCGTAGAGCACGCGGTCGGCCGGCGCGATCTCGGCCGTCTGGCCGATGAGCACCAGGCCACACTCGCGGGCCACGCGGCGGTAGGCGGCGAGATCGAGGTCGATGCGGAAGCCAGGGATGCTCTCGAGTTTGTCGAGCGTGCCGCCGGTGTGGCCCAGACCGCGGCCCGAGACCATCGGCACCGTCACGCCGCAGGCGGCGGCGATCGGCGCCAGGATCAGGCTCGTCTTGTCTCCCACGCCGCCGGTCGAGTGCTTGTCGACCTTCGGACCGGGGATGTCGGAGAGGTCGATCACCGTTCCCGAATGGAGCATCGCGTCGACAAGCGCGGCGGTCTCGCGGGGCGTCATGCCCCGCCAGAGGATCGCCATCGTCATGGCCGACCACTGGTACTCCGGCACCTCGCGGCTGGCGATGCCGCCGATCATGAAGCGGATCTCGTCGGCCGTGAGTTCGCCGCCGTCGCGCTTCCTACGGATCAGATCGACGGCTCGCATCGCGGTGCATCCCGGGATCTGGACGACTCGTGGGCGAGTCAGACCGTGGTGAAGTGAATCAGTGCTGGGCCGAGGTGCCGAACTGCCGGTCGCCCGCGTCGCCGAGGCCGGGCACGATGAAGCCGACGTCATTGAGCCCCTCGTCGAGGGCTGCCACGTGAATCGAGACGTCGGGCATCGCCTCGGCAAGCCGCTTGACGCCCTGCGGTGCCGCGATCAGCGCCAGAAAGATGATCCGCGGAATGCCGGCGGCTTGGAGGATCTCGCAGGTACGGATCGCGGAGCCGCCGGTGGCGAGCATCGGATCGACGACGATCGCCAGCGTGGCGCCGCAGGTGGCGGGCAGTTTGTTGTAGTACTCCTGCGGCCGGAGGGTGGCCTCGTCGCGATAGAGGCCGATGTGCCAGACCTCGGCATCAGGAATCAGTTCCAGAAGGCCCTCGGCCATGCCCAGGCCGGCGCGGAGGATCGGCACGATCGCGATCCGCTCGGCGATCCGCCGTCCCTTTGCCTCGCCGAGCGGCGTGGGCACGCTGACGTCGTTCGTGGGCACGGTCGTGGTGGCCTCGACGGCCAAGAGCCTCGTGATCTGTTCGACCGTCCGACGAAACGCAGGGGGCTTCGTGGTCGGATCGCGGAGGGCGACCACGTGGTGCGCGACCAGCGGATGCGACGACACCTGAACCCGCGACATGCAACTGCTCTCCGATTCCCTGCCAGATACGGCCGCATGATCATACGGCTGGCTGGCATGTTGTCGAATGCGCCGCGGCCGCACGGCAGCGGTAGACTCCGCCACGCGGCCATCCCTTTCGACAGCCCTTTCTTCCCCACTGCCACGAGGTTACCGATGCCTGCCCCATCCGCACTCCCCTCCGACGACTCCCTGCTCGCCGCCGCTCGGGACGCCGGGGCCAACGCCCATTCGCCCTACTCGGGCTGGCGGGTCGGCTCCGCGGCCGTGTTCGCCGAGACCGGCGCCACGATCTTCAAGGGGGCGAATGTCGAAAACGGCTCCTACGGCCTGACGATCTGCGGCGAACGCTCGGCGATCTTCGCCGGGGTGGTGGCGGGCGGCCGCCGGCTCGTGCGGATTGCGGTCACCTGCACCGACTCGTCGGGGACGCTCGTCGCGAAGATCGCCCCCTGCGGCGCCTGCCTGCAGGTGATCGCCGAGTTTGGCACGAGCGACACCGCGATCGTGATCGACGGCCGCGGCACGTTCCGCCTCGCCGACTTCTTGCCGCTCCCCTTCGGAGCCGACACGCTCAAGACGCACGACGGCAGCTGATCACCAGCTGCATCTCACCTGACCGCGCCAGAGGGCTCACGCCCTTCGGCTTATACGGATGCCACCCACTGCGTGTACAAGCCCAACGCCGTAAGGCGTGGGACGAGCCCACGACACGCGCCGCGCCTCACCTGACCCCGCCCGAGGGCTCACGCCCTTCGGCTTTCACGGGCCAGTCGGGGACACGTCGAGCGACACGAGCGTGCGGTCGTTCCGCAGATAGAGCCGGCCATTCGCGAGGGCCGGCAGGGCACGCAGCGGGCCGCCGCGGACGTCGCCCGCGAACGGCCGCGCCCGCGCGAGCACGTCGAGCCGCGTGGCATCAGGCCGCACGAGGAGCGCCTCGCCGTCGGTCTTCGTCATGACGATCTTTCCATCGGCGACGAGCAGCGTGCCATAGCCGAATCCCTGCTCCCGCCACCGCACCTTCCCCGTGGCAGGATCGAGGCAGACGAGGCTCGTCGGCGGCACGTCGTCGCGGCCATCGATGGCATAGAGGCTGCCCGCGACGAACACCGGCGTGGCGTACTGCGAGGCGAGCGCGTCGGTGCCCTGCCAACGCGGTGTGACGCCCCGCGCGTCAAAGGCGGCGCAGACGCTGCCGATCCCGTAGGACGCGGTCACCAGAAACTCCGCGTCTCCCAGCAGCACTGGCGATGCGGCATTCACGGTCGGCCCACGCTGCCCGAACGGAAACGACCAGCGCACACTCCCGTCGGCTGGATCGAGAAGCAAGCAGGAGAGCCGCGTGACCATGAGCACCTGCTCGACGCCGGCCACGGTCACCGTCACCGGCGCCGAATAGCTCGCTCCCTCGCGGGTCGCGGTCCAGAGCGTGTCGCCCGTGGCCAGATCGAAGGCCGCGATCCCGGCGTCGCCTTTGCGGCCGCCAACGTTGACGATCACCCGGCCCGCGACCACCAGCGGCGTGGAGCCCGCGCCAAAGTAGCCCTCCTGGGCGTCGTAGTCGCGATGCGTCCGCCGTTCCCAGAGCCGCCGCCCGCTCGCAGCCTCGATGCAGGCCAGCACTCCTTGAGCGCCAAACACGACGACCTTGCCGTCATGAACGACCGGCGCACAGAGCGGCCCATCGCTGCCGCCCACCTGCGGCACGAACGAGGTCGCGTGGTCATCCCGCCAAAGCGTCTCGCCCGTGGTCGCCTCGAGCGCCTCGAGCACCTCGCGATTGCCGACGCGATGAAAAAGAAACACGCGGCTCTCCACGACGGCCACGCCCGCCACCCCGGCGCCGACGTCCCGCTTCCAGACCTGCCGCAGCCCAGTCGCCGGCCAGGCATCGGCCAGTCGCTCATCGGCGGCCGCCACGCCAGTCCGCAAAGGCCCCAGAATCTGCGGCCAGTCACCGGCGGTCGCGAAAGCATGCAGAGTGAGCCCAAGCAGCACCGCACGCACGATACACGCTGCCGAACGACGGCTGCGTGAGTCGCGGGGCTGCCCGTGCCCCGAGAGCCGGGCTGTGGGAGCAAGCGAAGCCAGGATGGCGAAGCGCCGCGGACGCGCAGAGAGTTGCGGGCACGATGCCCGCAGCGAACGTCCGGCGATGGGGCACGGGCAGTCCCTCGCCGGCCCGACGGTCGCCTTCATGAATCTCACTGGGGCCGGTTCCGTTGGCGAAAGTATTTGAGCCCCGGCACGAAGAAGCAGGCGCCGCTCACGAGCCCGAAGAGCACGTGCTGCCAGTCGGGCACGAGGCACATCACCAGCGCCGTGGCGAAGAGCGCCGCGGCCTGCACGTAAAACGCGCCCGAAAGGATGCCCGCCTTCGCGAAGAACACGAGCCCGGCGAGCAGGGCGAGCACGGGGGAGAGCGTCAGCACCGGCAGGCCGAGGAGCTGCTCGATCGCGAACAGGAAGGTGCTGGCGATCATGCTGCCGCCCCAGACGTGCGCGATCTGCCGCTCGACCGCTGTGACGGGACCGTTGCGATGCCGCAGCGCCCAAAAGATCGGCGCCCAGAGCGCGAGGCCGCCTCCCCAGAGCACGAGGTACGGCCAGCGGCTGGAGAGGCCCTGCCAGGCGAGCACGTCGGTGATGCAGCACAGCGCCAGCACCACCACCGAGTGCCACATCCAGAGCAGGCCCCAGTTTTCGAGCACCACCGCGTGGTGCGTCTCGCGAAACAGCCGCGCCACCACGTCGGCCAGCCCGCCCGTGCGGGCGGCAATCGGCTCGCCAGCGACCGCGGCCCGCAGGTCAGCGGCGAGAGCCGCCGCCGACGCATAGCGGAGGTCCTGCGGCTTCTGCAGGCTCTTGAGCGCGATCATCTCGAGATCGCGATCGGCCGTCGGGCTGACCGACCGCGGGGCGGGCGGGTCGGCCTCGAGCACGGCCAGGAGCGTGTCCATCGGCGTCGACGCCTGGAACGGCGGGCGGCCGCAGATGGTCTGGTAGAGGATGGCGCCGAGGCTCCAGACATCGCTCGCCGGCCCCACGTCGCCACGACTGCCGGCGGCCTGCTCGGGCGACATGTAACAGGGCGTGCCGAGGATCGCGCCGGTGAACGTGACTGAGTCCGCGTCCTCGAGCCGCTTGGCGAGGCCGAAGTCGGAGACGAGTGGCACTCCGGCCGTGTCAATCAGGATGTTCGAGGGCTTCAAGTCGCGGTGGAGCACGCCGCGGTCGTGCGCGGCCTGCATCGCATCGGCCACCTTGGCGAGCAAGGCCGCCGCCTCGCGCGGGGGCAACAGCCCCTCGGCGAGCCGCTTTGCGAGCGTGGTGCCTTCGATCAGCCGCATGCTGTAGAAGGGCAGGCCGTCGTGCTCGCCAACCTCGAAGATCGGCACGATCCCCGGGTGGTCAAGCTGCGCGGCGGCCTCGGCCTCGCTGCGAAACCGGGCCAGATCGGCGGGGCTGGCGAGATCGCGGCGGAGCAGCATTTTGAGTGCCACCGTGCGGCCGAGGCTCCGCTGCTCGGCCCGGTAGACGATGCCCATGCCGCCGCGACCGATCTCCTCTTCAAGTTCGTAGTCGCCGAACAGGGCCGGCAGCGGCGTGGCTCCAGGAACGAACGCGCCGGGCCGCGAAACGGTATCCGGTAGGCCGCTTGGGTCAGTCGCGAAGGTCGTGCGCGAATCGCCGTGGTGGAGGCTCGCGGCCACGCCGTGGGGCAGCATGATCGTCGACTGTTCGGCCACCGCGTCGGCCATCGACATCGTCGCGAACAGTTCGCGGAGCTGGGCGGCGAGGTCGGGGTGGGTCTGCGTCATCTCGTCGAGCAGGTGCTGGGCGTCGCCGCCCGCGCGTTCGGAGAGTTCCTCGACGAGCTGTGCGAGGACCTCCTCCCGCTCGGGGGCGAGTTCGGCATCGATGGCGCGGATACGGGTCGACATGGAGGGCGATGAAACGCGGAACAAAACCCGGAGGAATGGTAGGCACGACCCGGCGGCAGGTGAGGACTCAGGAACCGTCCGGGCCGCCGTCGAGCAGGCTCCGGAGCCGGCGCATGGCCCGGAGATACCGCATCCCGGCGGCGGGCTTCGACAGGCCGAGGATCTCCGCCGCGTCAGCCGTGGAGAGGTGCTCGAAGTGCCGCAGGAGTACGATCTGGCGATCGAGGTCGTCGAGCAGATCGACCGCCGCAGCGAATCGCCGCTCCAGCTCGTGCCAGGTCGCCGCCGCCGCCGGCGTCAGTTCCCGGTCGACAATCCCGACGAGCCCGTCGACGGAGGAGCCGTCGCCGTCGTGGGCCACCAGTGGCACCTCGCGATCGAGGCTGCGGGTCGCCGCCACACGATGGCGACGGTGCGCGTCGATGAGCCGATCGCGGGCCATGTGCCGCAGCCAGAGCCGAAATGGCATCGTCGGGTTGGCAAGGTAGTCGGACAGCCGCCTGTTTGCCTCGATCATCACGTCCTGGACGATGTCGCTGGCGTCAACTCGTCGCTCGATCACGCGATCCATCCTGGAGTCGATCATCCGGCGGATCGCAGCGCGGTGTCGCTCGAGGAGCCGGTTGACGGCGTCGGCGTCGCCGTCGCGGACGCGGTCGAGGAGCACGAGCGTGACTGGCGGTTGGGCGTCGGCCGGCATCGCCGCTCCGCCTTCACGGCCATCGGAACCGGTCGTAGGGGGCTGGTGCGTCACGCTTCCATCCTACCAACGTGTCGACCCGGCAGGCAGTAACGGTCGTAGCGGCTGCGGAGGCTTTTTCAGGCCTCGATCGTGGGATTTCGGGCGTCCCGATTTTTTGCCCACCGCCCTTTCGTGATCCATAATCGCGAGCGGTCAACGGATCGACCGCCGGCCGCCGCGACCATTCGCGGCACGTGCGAACGGATGCCATCGTGCCAGCTGCCCGCCCCCTGCCGTCGCGCGGTCTCCGTCGGCTCGTCCGCGCCGGCTGGCTGATCGCGGCGACGGTGGTCGCGTGGGGCATCGGATCGTGGACGACCGCCGCCGAGCAGGCCACCTGGGCACCGGTCGCCCCCGAGCCGGCCGATCTGTCGATCGCAGCCGCCATTCCCTCCGAGGATCTCGCGGCCCGCACCACTGCGCTCGTGCACCAGGGCCGCTGGTCCGACGTCGTGTGCATCTGCGAGACCGCCGCCCGCAAGGGCACGCTCGCCGCGTCGCTCCGCCACCAATACGACCTCGCCAAACTCCACTGCGATGTCGCCCGGCGGCACGCCGAGCCGGCATTCCGCAACCAACTCGCTGGCCTCTCCGAGACTGACGCGCGGCGGGTCTACGGCGAGGTGCTCACGCGGATCGGCTCGCATCACGTCGACGCCCCCGACTTCGCCCGGCTCGTCAACCGCGGGATCAGGGCCGTTGACGTCGCCCTCGAGGAACCGGCCTTCGTGGCGGCCCACGCCGCCCAGGCGACGCCGGAGCGGACAAGCGTCTACCGCGAGCAGGTGACGCGGATCGTCGCGGGACGCAGCGTCGGATCCCAAGAGGATGCGGAAGCCGTGGCGGCCTGGGTCGCCCGCGCCGCCCACTCGATCCTCGGCGTTGCTCCGGCCGTCACGCTCATGGAGATGAGTGCGGCCGCGGTCGGCGGGCTCGACGAGTATTCGGCCTTCCTTACCAATGGCCAACTCGACGATCTCTACGCCCAGATCGAGGGCAACTTCGTCGGGCTCGGCGTGGAACTCAAGAGCGCCGCCGACGGCCTGCTCGTGGTCCATGTGATCCCCGGAAGCCCCGCGGAACGGGCCGGCATCCGCGCCGGCGACCACCTCGTGGGCGTCGGTGGCCGATCGCTCGCCGGCATGGGCGTCGACGAGGCTGCTCATCTGCTGCAGGGCCCCGAGGGATCACTCGTCACGCTGGCCATCCTGCGGGCACCGGCGCCGGCTCGTGCCGTGACGGTCCGCCGCGAGCAGGTTGAGGTGCCGAGCATCGAGGACGCGCGGATGCTCGATGCCACTGCGGGCATCGCGGCGCTCAAGCTCACCTCGTTCCAGAAGACCACCGCAGCCGACCTCGAAGCCGCCCTGCGGCGACTCGATGCCGCGGGCATGCGGGCGCTGGTGATCGACCTCCGTGGCAACCCCGGTGGGCTGCTCTCGGCGGCAGTGGACGTGGCCGATCTGTTTCTCGAGCGGGGCCTGGTGGTCGCCACGCGGGGCCGCAGTCCGGACGAAGACTTCAACTATTCGGCCGGCCGCCCCGGCACCTGGCGGATGCCGCTGGTGGTGCTGATCGACGGCGACTCGGCGAGTTCCAGCGAAATCTTCGCCGGTGCGATCCGCGACCACGGCCGGGGTACGATCGTCGGGGCACGGAGCTACGGGAAGGGTTCGATCCAGGGCATTTTCCCGCTCGATGCCGCTGGCGTGGGAATGCGACTGACGACGGCGAAGTTCTTCTCCCCGCGGGGCCTCCCGTACACCGGCGTCGGCGTGGAGCCGGACGTGGCGGTGCATGCGACCGCCCGACCCGTGGATGGCCAGATGCCAGTCGCCTCCGGGGACGCGGCCCTGGCGGCGGCGACCGACGTCGCCCGGCGCGCAGTGCCCCGTCCGGCAGCCCGCCCGTCGGGCCGATCGACGGCCGCCCGCTGAAGCGGCCGGGCCGCCGGCGGCCGCACCTTGAACACGGCTCGCCCCGCCGATAGTCTGGCACGCGACTTGAAACGTGGTCCGTCGCTGAACTTCTTCTGGCTGCGACGGGCCGAGCCTGATCCTGAGGTTTCGCGTGTGAGCGGACACGCGTGACCCCGATCGTCTATTGTGTTTCGGCGTCGCCAGACCCGGAACCGGTTCCACCCTGCCGTTCATCACCTCTCTCCTCAGAAGGATCTCCCATGACCACCGCCCGTTCGAGCGCCATCGCCGCCATCAACAGCTACAAGGCCAACGGCCCGGCCTGGAACTTCCGAGAGACGCCGACGAGCGAGATCTTCGGCGCCAACGTGTTCAGCGACGCGGTGATGAAGGACCGGCTGCCGAAGAGCGTGTACAAGGCGCTCCAGGCCACGATCAAGCAGGGCAAGCCGATCGATCCGAGCATCGCCGACGCGGTCGCGCTGGCGATGAAGGACTGGTCGATCGAGAAGGGCGCCACCCACTATGCCCACGTGTTCTATCCGCTCACTGGCCTCACCGCCGAGAAGCACGACAGCTTCCTCACGCCGACCGGCGACGGTGACGCAATCGCCGAGTTTTCCGGCAAGGAGTTGATCCAGGGCGAGCCCGACGCCTCGAGCTTCCCGTCGGGCGGCCTCCGTGCCACGTTCGAGGCCCGCGGCTACACCGCCTGGGACCCGACGAGTCCGGCGTACATCCTCGACAACCCCAACGGCACTACGCTCTGCATCCCGACCGCCTTCTGCTCGTGGACGGGCGAGGCGCTCGACAAGAAGACCCCGCTCCTGCGGAGCATGCAGGCGGTCGACAAGCAGGCTCGCCGCGTGCTCGCCCTGTTTGGCCACAAGGACGTCGGCCAGGTGAGCGCCTCGGCCGGTCCCGAGCAGGAGTACTTCCTGATCGACCGCAACTTCTTCTTCGCCCGCCCCGACCTCACGATGACCGGTCGCACGCTCTTCGGCGCCAAGCCTCCCAAGGGCCAGGAGTTCGAGGACCAGTACTTCGGGGCGATCCCCGAGCGGGTGCTGGCCTGCATGATGGATGGTGAGCGGGAGCTCTACAAGCTCGGCGTGCCGGTCAAGACACGGCACAACGAGGTGGCCCCCAGCCAATACGAAATCGCCCCGATCTACGAGAACGCCAACATCGCCACCGACCACCAGCAGGCGATCATGCAGACGCTGACGCGGGTGGCCCAGAAGTACGGCATGGCCTGCCTCTTGCACGAAAAGCCCTTCGCCGGCATCAACGGCTCGGGCAAGCACGTCAACTGGTCGCTCGGCTGCAAGCTCGGCAATCTCCTCGAGCCGGGCGAGACGCCGCATGCCAACATGCAGTTTCTCGTGTTCTGCGCGGCGGTGATCCGCGCCGTCCACAAGCACGGCGACATGCTCCGCGCCGTGGTGGCCTCCAGCGGCAACGATCACCGACTCGGCGCCAACGAAGCTCCACCGGCGATCATCTCGATCTTCCTCGGCGAACAGCTCGCCGACGTGTTCGAGCAGATCGAAAAGGGCAAGGCAACGAGCTCGAAGAGCACCGGCACGCTGACCGTGGGCGTTGACACGCTGCCGCCGCTTCCCAAGCACGCCGGCGACCGCAACCGGACCAGCCCGTTCGCCTTCACCGGCAACAAGTTCGAGTTCCGGGCGGTTGGCTCGAGCCAGTCGATCGCCGGTCCACTGGTGGCCCTGAATACGATCATGGCCGAGAGCCTCGACTACATCGCCACCGAGCTGGAGAAGGCCACGGGCGGCGATCAGGCGAAGCTCGCCGGTGCGGTCGAGAAGCTCCTCCAGAAGATCATCTCCGAGCACAAGGCGGTGATTTTCAACGGCAATGGCTACTCGCAGGAGTGGCACGAGGAAGCCGCAAAACGGGGCCTGCCCAACCATCGGGCGACGCCCGAGGCCCTCGACCAGCTCGTGGCCCCGAAGAACCTGGAGATGTTCGAAAAGTACGGCGTGCTCTCCAAGCGGGAGATGCAGAGCCGCTACGAGATCTACATGGAGCGGTACTGCAAGGACATCAACACTGAGGCACAGGCCGCGCTGCAGATCGCCAAGACGATGATCCTGCCGGCGGGCTACCGCTATCAGGGCGAGCTGGTGGACATCGCCAGCAAGCTCAAGGGCCTCGGCAACGCCCCCCACATGGGCACGCTCGACAAGCTCACGAAGCTCGTCGGCGAGTTCGAGGGGCGGATCGAGGCGCTCGAGAAGGCGCTCGGCCACCACGGCGGCGGCGACCTGCGGGCCGAGGTGCAGCACTTCTACGGCGACGTGATCCCGGCGATGGTGTCGCTGCGGGAGACGGCCGACCAGATCGAGGTCATCCTGCCAGACGACCTCTGGCCGTTGCCGACCTACCGCGAGATGCTGTTTATCAAGTGAACGACGAACTCTCGCAGTCGATCGCGGCGGAATGCGGTCGCCTCGGGCTCGTCGTTCCGCCTGAAGCCATGCAGAGGCTGGCCGCCTATGCGGCCAGCCTCTGGGCATGGAATGAGCGGCTGAATCTCACGCGGCACATTGATGCCGAGGCGTTTGTGTCTCGCGACGTGGCCGACGCCGCGGCGATCGCCCCGCACCTGGCCCACGGCGAACGGGTGCTCGATGTCGGCACGGGAGGCGGCGTGCCGGGGGTGATCCTGGCGATCCTACGACCCGACCTGCGAGTCGAACTCTGCGACAGCGTGGCGAAGAAGGCCCGGGCAGTCGGTGAGATCGTCCGTGAGTCAGGCCTC
>Ga0114959_10003370_pt1 | contig 12559 bp, 25 predicted proteins | sample C_130625_EF_Meta_FD_87317 | JGI IMG/M metagenome (GOLD analysis project Ga0114959, IMG submission 87317) | Freshwater microbial communities from Lake Croche, Canada to study carbon cycling - C_130625_EF_MetaG | ecosystem: Environmental > Aquatic > Freshwater > Lake | place: Lake Croche, Canada...
TAATGCACCATCGGTTGTTTGAGCCAATGCAATTGCTTGGTCTTGTGTTGGTAATGGAGTGCTTTGAGATACTTGTTGTGCACCTGCTTGGTTATTGTTAAAACCCCCTATGGTGCTTGTATTTGGTGCAACTTGTCCGTTTACACCTACCGAGGTTAATGGATTAATAAGTGCCATTAGGAAGACTCCCCTGCGGATATGGTTACATCAGCACTACCACTTGAAGTTACAGATACCGAATAATTTTGTGGCACAACAATCTTAGCCGTGCTTAATACATCAAATGCATTATTAGGTGGTATAAATACGTTTGGTGCCAATTGAGTTGTTACCGTTGATGAAGCATTTGTTAAAGTAACTAAAACCGTAATGGTAGATGCTGTTTTATTAGCCACCAAACATCCAGTCATTGTAGCTTGTACTCCAGCAGTCGTGGGATTATAAACAACAGTTGCGTTGGTTACGTTTGCTGCTTGTGCGGATACATAATTGATTGGCATATTAATTTATCAAAGAAAGAAATAAAGCAATTTTCGCAGCAGATGTTGCAGAATTTGACGGTCCAAACGGTATATTAACATCATTTCCAGTGTACGTAAAGTTGCTTGCGCCCGCTAAAGCCCCTGCGTTATTATACTGCACTTGGGTTGTTGAACCACCAGCACCTGCCGTTATAGCTTGCCAAGAAGGAGCTACGCCTGTACCGTTTGATACTAAAGCATAACCTGCCGTTCCGGGGTTATTGGAAGAATAAGCTGCGTTTTCAGCAGGGTAGTCCACATAGACTAAAACAGGATTACTAAATGTACTTACAGCCGCACCACCATTAGATGAGGATGTAACTGTTGTACGGGTTAGAGTTGGTCCTGTAGTTGAATATGTCCCTATGCCAACTTCCCAGTTTACGCCGTCTGTAGCACCGTAATAGGTCGTATTTGTGTTACCAACAACAGCAAAAGATTGATAGCCTGTAACCGCTCCAGTCAACGTGAAGCTTACCGTAGTATTTACGGTAGCGTTTTCCTGTACACGATTTGCTAAATTTAGAGCCATGTTATTGCCTATTGTCTATTAAGACCCAGTCGGTCGTTTCACTATCATCAATTCTAATCCAACCCCAGCCTATTGGCAAGGAATCCAGCGTTATTGGCTCTGTTATAGATGATGCAAAGTTTCCTATTAAAATCTCTTGGTCGTTTAAACTTAGAGTCTCGGTCACCAAATTATTAACAAATGTAGCTACCGCTGTTTGGACGTTTGCCACGCCTATGTTTTCAGTAATGTATGTAATAAATGTAGCTACAACAACCGAAGCATCTGTCTCAGTAATCGTACTCTCAACAACCGCCGCAACAAATGCGGTAACTACGGACTCTAACTCCGCTAAGGTTATTGCTTCTGATATGACAGAAAACTGTGTTCGTAATGGGCTTGATGCATCCGCCGCCGTTATAACTTCAGTAATGGCTGAAACAAACGCCGTTACTACGGTTTGTGTATTGTTTACGGTTAAAGCTTCTGTAATTAAAGATGCAAACGCTGCTGTTAAAGACTGTGAATCGCCTGAAGTAAAAGCCTCAGTAATAGCCACAACATACGCAGATGTACCTAGCGTAGCATATGGAGATTGAGCGAAGCCAGCGTAACCGTACATGATTACCTTTTGTTGTTAAGACCGGGGGTGAAAACTAACTGGCACTTTGTTGCCTTGGTGATGATGCCTTCTTCGGTGAGTTCTTCAGCGTTCCATAGCTTCCATCCAGCGTTTACACGCAGACACTTAGTAGAGGAGAAATCACTGACCATGTAGTACTGAAATCCGACTAGTTTGCCGTCTCTGTACAGCTTCCACTCACACACGCCCGCATGGTATGGTCCGTCTCCAGTAGCCCTGTCGCCTGATATAACTAGCCTATCGCCAACTTTGCACTCGCACCCTAGTAGCATGTCAAAGCCATACGCAGGGTTTCTCCACAGCCAGCCAGTACGATTAGCCCAAACTTGGAATGCATTTGCGTTGGCTGGAAAGAATCTGTGCTCTTCCTTGTAGCCGTCATCCCCGTCACAGGTGTTGTCGTAGGTCTGGAAGAGTGAGAGCCAGTGTGGTAGGTTGCCGTCCTTGTCACAGAACAACGCAACAAACGGTGCTAGGGGGTAACTAACTATCCCAATGACGAGCTGTAGAATAGCGAGGAGGGTGTACTTGAAGTATGTCATGCTGACCTTACTAGACAGCCACTAAACCATACTGAAGAATTACCAAAATTAGTTGTTCCAGCAGTTTGTGCATACATAAAAACTTCTAAGTAATCAGTTGAACCATTCATATAAACTAATGCTGATGCTGAAATATTATATAAAACTGTTGTTGCATCATATAAAGTTTCATAGTTAGAACCATTTTTATATAAATAAACCCCTGTTTCTGAACTTGTTGATGTTGTAGGTCTTACTCCTAAAGATATTTGATAATATCCTGCTACGGTTGGAGTAAATCTTGAATTGACAGTTGAATAATTTGTATTAGTATCGTAATCTTTTGTATCAAATGTTATTTTTGCTGTTGCTCCAGCCCCAATTGTTGTCCCTGCCGTAGCGTATGCTCTAAACGCTGGTGTGCCCCCGGCAATTACGCCACTTTGTACGGTTGTTAGTGCCATTATGTATTCTCCGCTGGTAAAGGTGTATTGCCTTCTGCAAGCCACGCTAGGTATGCTTGGTAGTCTGTGTTGTCTGTGTCAAATGGAATATTTGCATTATCAATTAAACGAATAACTGATTGCCCACCTAAAGGTAAATTATAAAGTTTATATGTCATAGTTCTGCCGAAGAAGTTACTACACCACTTGCATTAACGGTGTTTGCTGTTGATTGATAATAAGATAAACTTGCTGTAACTGTTGAACCGTTTGTAAAATTAATTGGCGAAACAACTGCTCCTGAACCTGCGTTTACTGTTAAAACACTCATTGTAGGAGTTGCTCTCATTTGAACAGGATGAGATAAATTAATATTTGTAGTTACGCCTAATGCTACAGAGTTTTGCCAATAATACCTCTGACACAACGCTAACTCAGTCCCATACGGTCTATACTCAAAGTTAGTAGCGTTTGAGCCTACTTCTAATTGAACGCCTGTTATGTAGAATGTTGCACCAGTGGTAGCGGAAAGGCTAACACTCCCAGATGTTCTAAATCCACCTGCTTGCCATGTACCAGCAGTAGCATTAAAGTTTGTTCCAGAGCCTAAATCAATTCTAAAAAACAAACCAATTTGATTTCCTGTGTATGTGGCATGTGCTGTATCGCCCGGAAATACTAAAGTTATAAAAGTCCAAGTATTTGCCGTAAGCGTAAAAGTATTAATGTAAGCGTATGTTGTATTTGGGCTATATAAAGACCCTGAATATGTACCAGCCACACTTGCTTGTGCCCAAAACGATACAGTAACTGTTTTTGCATTAGCCGTTCCATACATTAAATCTGCGACATTAAAACCTTCAATACGCTGACCAACTGTTAGGTAATCTCCAGAAGAAGCAGAGCCACCAGTGGTAATAGTAGTTAAGCTACTGTTTACAAAGCCTTGACCCGTTGGAACTGTTGTTACTTGTTGTGCTGTTGCTATACAAAAAGCACCTGATTTTTGATAGGAGTTTCTGTCAGGACACACAAAAGTTCCATCGCCTGTAGTAACTGTTTGGCTTGTTCCGCTATATCTCTGGTCTATAACCATACCACCATTAATAATACGATTCTTCATGCCCGTGCTAACGCCGGGGGAGCCTAGTTGTGAAAGTATGTTTGATGTTGTCATTATGCACTCCTTACTAGTGAGGCTTGGAAATAAGTTAAAGCTGAACCTGATGCCGTTGTTCCAGCAACTGTTGTCAAAGTGTACATTTCAATATAATCTGTTGAACCATTGCAATAAACTTGTGCCGAAATAATTGCAATGTAAGCTGCTCTTGACCCAGATAATTGTCCATATTTATCAGCAGCACCATTTTTATAAATAATTAAATAACCATCAGTTATTCCACCAAATTGAACCCCACCATTTATTTGATAATATCCAGCTACAGTTGGTGTAAAACGATAGTTAGTTACGTTGTCGTAGTTGCTATTTGTGTCATAACTTTCAGTATTAAAACTTAATTTAGTGGTTGTACTTGCTGACAATGCTTGTCCAGCACTCATATAAGCACTAAACGCTGGTCCGTTGCCTGCTACGTTGGTTCCTAGGATGGGTTGGGTTACAGACCCCGCCGCTAAGTACGTTGTGCCCACACTACCCGCAGTCGCTGGGATGGCATTGAGAACACTAGACACAAAGAATGACACCGTTGTGATTAAATCACCCGATGTAGCTCCGCCGCCAGCTAATACGACCGTTGTGCCGTTCGTTGCCGTGTAGTCAGCCGAGCCTAGTCTTACACCGTTACGCAGTACGTCAATAAATCCTGCCGTGTAAGATGGTGGTGTGAAGGTTGTCTGTCCTGCCGTGGCTGTGAACTCGGTTACTGTCCTGTACGCCGTGGTGGTTACGCCTGACGCCGGTATGCCTAGATAGCGGGCTGATATGTTGCCCGTGCCTGACGGCGGTGCGCCAGAGAACGTGAGTGTTGTTCCTGATACTGAGTAGGTTGACGGGTCTTGCAAAACGCCACTAACCGCTACTAAGACAGACGCAGTGTTCGCAGGTGCCACAGACATCGTAAAGGCGGTTGTAGAGCCGTTGCCGTTAAACGAGTCCGTTAAGAAGGCTATCTGAGAGGGTTGGTTTCCTATGAATGGCATTAGCGTATTTCCTGAAGTATAATTACTGCAAGTCTTGCTGAATTGCCAATGGTTGCAGTACCAACAGAAGTAGCATTTCTTCCATAAATTGTATACGTTAATGAGCTAGTACTAGCTGGAGAATCTAAATAATAAAAAGGCAACATACTTTCTAAATAACCTCCTCCATTTGTGTATATATTTCCTAATCCATATGCAGGAGAAATTATAGAAGAACCTCCTCTATAAAGAGAAATATTTGGTTGTGTCGTGTTCGTATCTGCGGACGCCCATATCATTCCAGAAACAAGAATCCTACTTGTTGAAAACTGTGGAGTTATAGACGCCGTTAAGTTTGTTGCTGTCCAAGTTCCTGTGGTTAACGATACACCAACAGCATTCGTGCCTTGCACAACCTGTATAACACTACCGGTCGGCATATTAATTGCCGATACAATTTGGCTTTGACTTAACCCTGTTGCGTCTATTGTTGAGATTGGCATATTTTATAGCTCCGCAGATGCTGTGTAATGAAAAGTATAAATTGTTGACGCAGATAAAGTAACTCCGGGATTGTTATATCCGTTATAACCTATATTTAATGCACTTGCTGTTATGTCAGAACCGCCTTGCTGATATATTTTGCCCGCAGTTCCGCTATTTGGTGAGTATTGAACAACTGTTGGCGTGCTTCTCATTGGTCTTTGAAATCTAAGTTGTAAATACTCACCAAAAGAACCATTTCCATTACCTGCAACACCTATGGAGCCAACATTCGTTATTGTTCCGGGAACAGTTGGTAAGTCATAAGATTTGGAATAATATCGTTGACATAAGGAAAGGTCAGTATCAAATTGTCTATACTCAAACCCTGTGGCAGCTAGACCAACTTCCAACTGTACGCCGGTGATATAGAATGTTGCACTTGAAGTACCAACTAAATTAGTTTGCCCTGTTGCTGCGTAATATGTATTAGCCGACCATGAACCTGCCGTACCTGCGTAAGTAGAACCTGTGCCGATACTAAACCCAACTTGCACCCCTGTTCCATTTGTGCCACTAATCCAAGTCCCTGCCGTTGGACCAGCAATTGTAATTGATACTTGTTGCCATGTATTTGCAGAAGAAATAGTGTAACTAAATGGATAAGAATAACTTTGTGCAGAATTAACAATAGAGCCTGTATATGTACCTGCTATTGATGCTTGCACCCAAAAAGACAATGTAACGGTTTTAGCATTAGCCGTTCCCCAAGCCAAATCTGATGTATTAAAAGCTTCAATTCTTTGATACATACCAAAACACGCACCTGTTGCTGGTGTTGTAACCCCACTTGATGTAAATCCTAAATAATTGCTATAACCAACAGGAGGACTTGCACTAAGTTGTTGTGCTGAAAATACACCCGCTTGTGCAATTGACAAACCTTTCCATCTATCAATAATCATTCCACCATCAACAACGGTAGCACTAGACGTTCCATTGTATTGGCTTATTTGAAACTGACCGTTGATGATTCTGTTTTTCATCGCAGATGAGTTGCCCGTACCAATTGAGTTAAAACCTGTAAACGGTACAGACGTTACGCTACCAAATGAGTTTGTGTTTACTGAGCCAGCACTCGGTGCTATTGTATTCGTCTGTAGGCTTGTGTACTCAACCCATACGTTGTTAGTTCCTGTCGGTGGGGCTGATGTGAACGTGAGCGTTGTGCCTGACACGGTATATGCACTGGATGGGTTCTGAGCCACGTTAGCAACAAACACTAAAATCTGTGCCGAACTCACCACTCCGACAGGCAGTGTAAACGCCGTAGTAGAGCCATTTCCAGAAAAGTAAGTTACTTGTGGGGCGTACTGAGAAATACTTGCAGAGTTGCCTATATAAGCCATATTATGCCGCCAATAAGACTGAAGCTATTGCATCCGCTGAAGAAGCTACACTAGTTAACACTTTCAATGCATCAGAAGCAATTAACACAGGGCGGTTACCTTGAATACATTCCAAAGAACCACCAACAGGTACCGTAGATTGATACGCTATATAATAGTCCACCCCAGAGCGAGTAAAGTAAACACTAGTTGTTATTGGTGAAGATGTTGTATTAGTAACAATTAAGCTGGCTATAGCGGCAGTTGTTGAGGCAGCTACGGTAGTTAATGTAGATGCGGATGTACCAACGTTTTTGGCTGCATAAGAGGTATTTGTATAGATTGGCATATCATCCCATCATAAAAGATAAAAAGTAAGGAACATCAGTAATGCTAGATGGATAAGTAATAAATACGTTAACTGTACCTGAGAATGTAACCGCACTTCCAGAGTTAGACGAAGATAAAATGGTAGTACGAGTAAGGGTAGGTCCAGTTGTTGAGTATGTACCAACACCCACTTCCCAGTTGCCTGAAGCGTCAAACGCACTATAGTACGTTGTATTCGTATTCCCAATACCAGCAAGCGACTGAAACCCTGTTACTGTGCCCGTTAACGTAAAACTTACGGTAGTATTTGCTGTTCCAGTCTGCTGTGCCCTATCTAAAAGTACAAGAGCCACATTAAGCTCCTAATTAACTAGTTGCTGTAGTTGAATAAGTAACCGCTAAAGAATCACCGTTTGCAACAGTTTTTGAACCGCCAGTAAAGTTACCAGCAGAATACAAAGTACCTGTAGTTGTATCTTTAGTAGCTGATGCACCTGAACCTGAGTTAATAAAACATCCAGCAACTGTGCCAGAAGATGTCATTGCAAATGTTAAAGCCGGAGCAGTCTTAGTGGTTACGTTAGATGGTGTAGTACCTGAACTAGTAGCAGTTGTCCATACAGGAGTTTGTCTGTTACCTGTGTATGTAGGAGCATTAGCTAAACCAACTTCAGTCCATGCGTGTGATGCCATCGTATCTGCGGCAGTGTAAGTAGTTGTACCACCTAATAGACCTAAATAGTTAGCACCTGAAGCTGTACCACCGTTAGACGTTGCACCGAAGTAAAAGTTAAATAAGTCTTGCTTACCAACAGCAGTAACGAGGTTAGGGGCAATATCTTCCCATTTTAAATTACCATCTTTGTCATAGCACTTAACTGTGTAATAACCTTGGATTCCTAAAGTCTCATCGGAGCCAGCTCCACGAGTAACGGAGGCAACCGCAGTGTCTCCAAAATTTGATTTTTCAATGCTCATAATTGCTCCTAGTTAAGAATGATAACAGCCGTTGTGGATGTAGCTGTTGGAAAAGTTACAGTAAAATTGCCTGACGCTGTTTTGTCAGACCCAAAATCTAATACACATACAGCCGCATTTGTTGTCCCATTATAAATCAAAGCACCCCTACAGGTAAAGGATGCAGAAGTCCAAGTAACATTATTAAACGAAATATATGCTGAGTTATTACTTGTATCACTAGCCGGTGGGATGTTGGTTAGGGTTTGTCCTCCAGCGGTGTATCCCGTTCCAGAAATCTCATTGGAAGTACTATAAGCAGTAGTTGTATTGTCCAGATTAGCCAAAGATGTATAAAGTGCAATTTTATAGGTTCCACTAGTAAAGTTCTCCAATCCGTTCAACAGATTCTGCTTAAATATGGTGCATTGACCTTGGGTAAAACTCATAACTGTACAACCCCACCTTTAGGTGCTGCATTTAATGTAAGTTGTCCATTACGGTACGCATCGCCACGTTCAAGAGCATCACAGAGTCTACGTAATTCATTCATTGCTTCTTGATATTTAGCAGTGTAAAAAGTGATAATATCTTGTTCCGTTTTCATAAAAATAGCGGCTTCTAACAAGCATCCATAGAGTAAAACTGGGTCATAGTTTTCGCCAAGCCAAGACGTTCCGGCAGTAACAATAGACGTTGGATAATAAAAATAATGCATTTCAACCTGATAATTAGCATCAGGTGTAGGTCCTAGGATATAAGATAAAGCGTTAGGGTTGTTATATTGTGTGCCAAATAAAGCGTAGTGTTTAGGGGTTCCGCTAGAACCCGGATAAGGATAAGCCTCACGAATGAAGTTAACATCTTTATTTAAAAGATATGTATACGGTACACTTAAATCGTTTGAATATACAGCAACAGAATAAGCTGATAGCCAGTCAGAAGGTAGTGATAAATAAGGATTTCCAGAAGTTACTGTACCCGTCACATTTCGTCTTAATGCTGGAATATTAACTGCATTATATATGCGTGTTTCTGCTTGGGTAATAAAGGTGTCAACCTGAGTATTGCTTGCTGTTGTCACAGTCGTAGAGCCATCAGTCCCAGTAAATGTAGTACTTGGGAATTCGTTTTCAGTATACGTTTTTATCGTATTGAAAAGCTCTGTATAGTTCATTAAGCCATTGGTCCCATAGCTTTTCTACCACGCTCTGCTGCACCATTACCACGAGTCTCTAAACCCTCGTTTTTAACTTCTTTAAATGGTCCCTTAGTAACATAACCTACTGAGATATTCATCTTATTAAGATAGTCATTACCAGATTCCATAGACATATTAGGCAACTCATTACCTACAGATTTACCAGCCATAGTATGTGGTTTTGCATAAACTCCGGCGGGTTTGTTATTAATTTTAGCCATGATTATTTTCCATTCGCTTTAAGTTTAGCCATATTACGACCCATAGACTTCATGTCTTCATTAGTCTTGCCGCCAGCAGCCATCTTCTTGACTTTACCGCCCTTTTTAAGTTTAGACAAGTCAGTACCCTTACCGCCCTTATGCTCTTGAGAATCGTGCATTTTAAAAGCTTTCTTAACGATTGCTTTGTCTTGTGCGATATCTTCTTTCATGCTTTCCATCTTTGCCATTTTTAGCTCCTTAACTGATTGTTACGCTATTAGTTACACCCCTTGATTGTAACGCATTTGGGGTCTCATTGAAATCATATTTCATACCTACCGGGTTAAAACCCCACTGAATTTGCCTACTACCGCCGCTAGGAAACCCAGAAACATCATAGCCTGACTGATAATAACTATTGTCTCTTCTGGGTTCACGAACTGCTTGAGGGTCATTAACCGGATACATACCAAGTTGAAGCTGTGGATGGTCCATCTCCCAACACTCATGGCAAACTTTAATACTGACGTTTTTAGTCTTAATAGTAAGTTTTTTAAGTTCTGTAAGTTTGTAACGAAATCCACAACGGTCACACTCCGCAATTGAAAACTTGCCAGACGAAAACATCGTAGTCATTAGCCATTACCTAAAAAAGTAAATCTCGGAATAAAACGAATCGGTGCCTTCTCACGGTCTTCTTCAGATGCAAACTGGAACTGCTGCTCATAATCTGCCTTTAAACCCATCACACGATTTGGGTCCATATTAGGTAACTTCATAGATAGATAATAAGCAAGCCCAGCCACCATACAATTCAACCAACGGAACGGAATATCTTGTGTATTAACAGCATTACCAGCATCTTGAATACGGCGCATACGCCAGTAAACAAAGTTATAGTACGGGTTTTGTGCTGTGCCTTGGTCAGGGGTGGGCCAGACTGTTATCTGTGGGTTTCTATCAGGGTTTGAACCTGTAGGATATGATGCACCTGACTGTCTATTAATCCAAACTTGAATCGGTCTACCCTGTGCTAGTTTATTAGGGATTGTAGAGTAGGTAGATACACTGATGCGACTGATGGTGATATCGGTTTGATTATTTTGTTGTCCAGCATTTGTTCTAATTTGGTGTTCCAATAAATCAATCGTATCCGTAGGTAAGTCGTAAGTGTTAGTGCCCTGCACCATTGGGATAACGCCCTGCTCAATTGTCCAAAGATTAATTCCACGGTTTGCCCATTCAATAGTTAATAAATTTAAAGAACGTCTTGCAGTACGAAAATCATATCCAGAACGCAGCTCTTGACCACATCTCTCAAATGCTTCTTCGATGATGTCTGATAAGTCTAAATTAAACGAACTGGTTCCGGTTGTTGTCATTTTGGAAACTCAAATATTAAACGTAAAATTATAAAATCAAGCACTAGCATATCGCAGTCATCTTCATGTGCTATCTCTGCACCAATCATTACACCTTTAATAAAATGCAGATAAAGCGTCATAGTGTTCATTTTATTTACCTTTTTTTAGCCGTTTTTGCTGAATTAATGAAATCCTGATTGGAGGGTGCTCCTTTACTTCCGGGCTTACGCATCTTTTCTTTAGACCCAGCAGCGATGCGAGCTTGCTTTTTATGGATGTTTTCATATAAACCGCCCTTTTTTAACAGCACTGCTGACTCACTTGTCTTAGGTATTTTTTTAGGGGACATTGCCCCCATACCACGACTAGCTTTCATTAAGCTGCTCCGCCGCCACACATAGTTTTAACGTGCTCATGGTGTAATTTATGACCTGCTGCGTGGTCTTTAAAAAAGTTATGGTGTGGCTTATGACCTGCTTCATGTGCTTTAGTAGCATCTTCATGCATTTCATGTTTTACAACAGCCTGTTCTGTCATTACTTTTGCGTGGTCCATTTTCATATCTATCTCCTGATTAGCAAACTTTACCTTTAGTTTTACCTTTAGACTCAATACCGCCGCCTTTAGCAAAACTCATGTTTTTAACTTTACCCATTTTAGGAGAACCAATAGCAGCCTCTTTAGGTGCTGGCTTCTTAGCGCTCATAGTATCGTTAATTTTTTCCATCTTAGCTGGCATCATACGTTTTTCCGCCATTTTCTTTGTTGCCATACCGCCTCCTTTAAATAAAGCTGATTGTCCGTGGTCTGTCTTACGCTTGTTTACTGATTGTTTATCGGCGCGACCACCACCGGCAAACTTTTTACCTTTATCTGCTTCTTCAAAATCTTTACCAACTGACTGTGGCACCCTAACTTTTTTTGCAAACTTTGGATTATTTGCAATTGCAGCCATAAAATTGTGCTGTTTTTTACTTGAACTTGGCACGAGTTTTACCTCTTTCAACTATACCGTCATAAGGGCACTTTCCTACTTTACCACCCTTTTTGTATGTCATATCAGATTCTATTTCTTTATTTTTTGTATTACTAATTACATTATTAGGGCTATCTGGGTTATAAGCTAAACTATTATCCACATTGCTTTTTGGTGTGTTTTCAGGGTTAGCTTTTGGTACAGCTTTTGGTACAGCTTTTGGTACAGCTCTTGTTATAGGTTTACTAAACTTTTTAACAGGCGTCACTTCTTTATTTTTACCTGCTTCTATAAATTTCATTGCACGTGCACGTACATCATCTCCAATAGTATTGGCTTTATTGTCACGCATATCAATTACTTCTGAACCGTCTTCGCCGTTAAATTTTTTCATGTTATTTCCAAAATTTCTGTAGTACAAACACTATACCACCGCCAAGTAATACAGACAATATATTAAATACGTAATGAATCGTTTTCTTAGAGGCTTGTTCTTCAGCAAGCATTTTGCGAATATCCGCTAATGCCTCTTTTACCTCTTCCATGTCGCTGACTAGTTTATCCATGTCGTCTTGTAGATGCTTAATCTCTGCTGCATGAGTAGCTAACTCTCTTGCGTTTACAATTACTGGGTCGTTAATCTGTAGTTCCATTAACACTTCCATCGTTTTAAACTTGCTGCCTTACGTGTTGGTTTGCCGTTCTCGTCTTTCATTGGTCCGGGCATACCGCTCATTCTTGCACAAAACGACTTCTTACGTGGTCCACCTTCAGGTTGCGGGGCTTTTAGATTTGACCCTGTTTCCCTGTTATACTTCGCACGACCCTTAGCAGTAAGTCCAGCCCCTTTAGAAACCGGGAGTTTTTCGCCTCTTCCAA
>Ga0114959_10003371_pt1 | contig 12555 bp, 10 predicted proteins | sample C_130625_EF_Meta_FD_87317 | JGI IMG/M metagenome (GOLD analysis project Ga0114959, IMG submission 87317) | Freshwater microbial communities from Lake Croche, Canada to study carbon cycling - C_130625_EF_MetaG | ecosystem: Environmental > Aquatic > Freshwater > Lake | place: Lake Croche, Canada...
GCTACATAGCCACTCTTACCCTCATGAAAGCCAATGAGTACTGTGCCTTTTTTAATCGAGCGATTCACAGCACTCAAGCGTGCACGGTGACGGTATTCCCAGGTTGGGCCACCCATTGGTCGCAAAATTTCTTGTGGCTTGGTCTTGGCAATATGTTGCAAATCATCTTCAAGCACGCGCTGCTTCATCGCAACCTGTGCCCGAATATCTAAGTGCTGCATCGTACAGCCCCCGCAGACACCAAAGGCTGCACACTTGGGCTCCGCTCTAAATACTGCAGGCCTTAAGATCTCGCGCACTTTGGCTTTGCTAAAACGCGCTTTATCGCTGGTGATGGTGTAAGTTACGAGCTCTGTAGGCAGTGCGCCTTTGATAAATATGACTTTGCCGCTTTGACCTTGGAGAACTTCTTCTTCATTTGGCCTTAAGCGGGCGATACCTTGGGCATCTAGATCGAGGGCTTCAACTCTTATCGGCTCAGTCACTTCGATATTGACAGGCTTATCCCCTCTACGCATCCGCTGCGAAACCTTGGAGATATTCTTTCCACTGGCTACCGTTAGGCTCTTTTGCTTCTTTTGCTAGATAGGCTTTGACAAAATCAATTTCTTCTTTGTATTCATCTAAAGAGAAGCCGCCACGCAGCAACTGAAAGCGGCAGTACATTAAATAGGTGTTGACTACATCAGTCTCGCAATAGCGACGAATGTCATCGATCTTGCCATCCTGATAAGCAGGCCAAACTTGGCTACCATCCATTCCCATCTTGCCCGGGAAGCCACAGAGTTTTGCTAAACCATCCAAGGGCGCATTGGCTCTGCCATTGAACTTTGCCAAAAGGTCCATCATGTCGAGATGACGCATGTGATAGCGACTAATATAGTTATTCCACTTAAAGTCACGGCTATCTGTCTCTTGACTCTCACCCATCTCCCAATAACGTGGTGCCTGAACGTGATTGGCAAGTGCTCGGTAATGCAACACTGGTAAATCAAAACCACTTCCGTTCCAGGAAACCAATTGTGGAGTGTATTTTTCAATTAAATCGAAGAAGGCTTGAATTAATACCTTCTCATCATCTTGTGGCGTACCTAGCGTGCCTACTTTAATTTGAGGAGCGCCTTCTTTAGTACTTCTCCGAATCACACAAGAGATGGCAATAATCTTTTGCAGATACAGCGGCAGAAATTCGCTACCAGTTTTAGTGGCCCTATCGGACATAGCCTTAGCTGCTACTTCAGCATCGCTCATAGGGGCTGGATACTCTTCCAGACGACGCAATCCAGATACATCGGGAATAGTTTCAATATCAAATACGAGTACGGTGGCCATACGCTCTTGCCGAAAACTTACTGGAGGTACGGCGTTGGATTTACAGGCTTACCGTTTACTCGTAATTCGAAATGGAGCTTGGCAGCGGTGGTATCTGTGTCGCCCATTTCAGCAATCTTCTGCCCCTTGCGAACAGCATCACCCTCTTTCACCAAAAGCTTGCTGTTATGTGCATAAGCAGTGAGATAAGTATTGTCATGTTTAACAATTACCAAGTTACCGTAACCACGCAAGCTATTCCCGGCGTAAACAACTTTGCCATCCGAGGCAGCCAATATCGGCTCGCCAACTTTACCGGCGATATCGATCCCTTTATTAGTTTCGTTAAATTCACCAGTAACCTTACCTTTAGCCGGCCAAGACAAACGAATGCCAGGCTCAGCCACCACTTCTGGCTTGGTAGCTTCTGTGGGCAATGCATCTAATTTATCGCCCTCTGGTTTTTTATCAACTGCTTTCGCGGACTTTAAGCCTGCAGGCGCTTTAATTAACACCAAGTCGCCAACTTCAATTACATTTGGATTAAAGCTTGGATTGACTGAAGCATTCCACTGCGCCACATCACGTGGTGCCTGCCCATGATCCAAGGCAATGCGCGCTAAGGTGTCACCCCTCTTCACGCGATAGTAACCAGCAGGCGCCGGCTCATACGACCCCCCGCTACGATCAGTCACACTGGCAGGCTTGGTCCGCGGCGTAGAGCACCCGACAGTCAACAGCAATGATGCAGAGAGGGCTGCAATCAAGAAGCTTTTGGATAAGCTATTAGGCATATTCGATATTGAATTCTGATTCGATTTCATACTACCCCTGATTGTAAGGGGACAAAAAAGACCTCGTCCAGAACAGTTCTTTCATAACGCTGAGAGCTCATTCTTTCAACCATAATCAGCTGCTGCTCTTTTTCATTTTTAGCTACAGGGGCAACTAAACGCCCTCCGATAGCCAATTGGTCCAATAAGGCATCCGGAATGCCCAAACCTGCGGCCGCCAAAATGATTCCATCAAAAGGGGCGGCTTGCGGCAAACCCAAGATACCGTCACCGTAGATCAGGCGCAAATTATTAATACGAAATGGGCGTAACTTTGCTCTAGCCAGATCATGCAGCGGACGTATGCGTTCTATTGAATACACCTCATCTGCTAATAAGCTTAGAACTGCGGCTTGGTAACCACAACCTGTGCCGATCTCGAGTACTTTTCCAAGTTTATGCCTGGGCTTATGCAATAGCTCGATCATGCGAGCTACTACCGATGGCTTAGAAATAGTTTGCTCTTGACCAATTGGCAGCGCCGTATCTTCATACGCTTGTGCATGTAAACCAGCATCAATGAATGCGTGACGCGGAACTGTAGCAATAGCCTCTAAAGTTTTGCCGTGCTTCACGCCAGCATCATGTACTTTGGCTGCCAGTGCTTGACGATAGGCGGCAAATCTTTCAGTTGGAGCCTTCAACCGCGATCCCAACCGTTAGAACGCATCGCCGCCAAGCGTGCGTGATGACTCAAATCTAATTGCATTGGGGTAATTGAAATACAACCCTCATCAATTGCATGGAAATCAGTGCCTTCAGAATTATCTTTTACATGCCCAGCCGCACCAATCCAATAAATCTTATCGCCACGGGGGCTATCTTGCACAACCACTGGCTGAGAGTGGTGGCGGTTACCCAAACGGGTCACGCGCCAGCGGTATAAATCAGCATAGGGGCGATTGGGAATATTGACGTTGAGCAATGTCGCCGTGCCCTCAGCTCTAGCAAGAGTCGAAACTAACATTTGCGCCACAACATCATGCGCAGCTTGAGCGGCATCATCAATACGATTCCAGCCACGATCAATTTGCGAGAAAGCAATGCCAGGAACACCAAACATCACCCCTTCAATTGCTGCTGCAACCGTACCAGAATAAAGCACATCTTCGCCCATATTCTCGCCCTGGTTAATGCCTGAAATTACTAAGTCAGGCTTTTCATCTAAGAAACCAGTCATGGCCACATGCACGCAATCCGTTGGCGTGCCATTGATAAAGAAGTAGCCATCTCGGTCGCCACCCGCTACTCGGTGAATCGATAGCGGTCGAGATAAGGTTAATGAATTTGAGGCTCCACTGTGATTTTGCTCAGGCGCAATCACGGTAATGCGGCCTAGTGGACGTACGGCGTTTACCAAAGCCAATAAGCCAGGAGCGAGGTAGCCATCATCGTTAGAAACCAGAATGTGCGGTAGTCTTGACATCACACCAGCCCAGGAGAATGCTTACCGCGTGATTTCATAGCTGCGTAAATCACCGGCAATACCAAGAGCGTCAAGATGGTGGTGGTGACCATGCCGCCGACAATTACCAAGGCTAATGGGCGCTGCGCTTCAGATCCAATAGCATGAGAGAGAGCTGCAGGTAATAGACCTAGGCCAGCCAACATCGCAGTCATCATGACAGGGCGAACACGTAAGGCAGCGCCATCTACCATGGCATCTTTCATGGCACCATGTTCTTCAGCTACCGTCTTATTGATATAAGAGACTAGAATTACGCCATCCTGAATCGCGATACCGAATAATGAGAGAAAGCCAAATAGTGCGGAGATACTCAAGGTCTCACCACCCAAGTGAAGTGCAATGATTCCCCCAATGGCGGCAAAAGGAACATTAATCAAAACAATGACAGCATCTCGGAAGTTGCCCAGAGCAGCAACTAAGAGCAAGAAAATTGCCACTAAAGTTAATGGAATGATGACCATCAACTTTTGTTGAGCGGCTTTCATTTGATTGAACTGGCCATCCCAAGAAATCATATAGTTGGCTGGCAAACTGACATTCTTTTCAACCAAATACTTAGCGTCTTCGACAGCACTACCCAAATCTCGGCCGCGTACGCTGAAAATCACTGCAATGTAGCGCTTTCCTGATTCACGATAGATAAAGAAAGGTCCATCTGTCAGCCTGACGTTGGCCACCATTCCCAAAGGTACTTTTTGCCCATTTGGTGCATCAACTAACAAGTTGGTGACATCGGGAATATCATTTCGACTAGCCTCGTTCAAGCGCACGGCAATCCCAAATGTTTTTTCATCTTCAAGGAAGTTGGTTACTGGCGCACCACCAATAGCATTGGCAACAACAGTTTGAATGTCTGCGACATTCACACCATAGCGCGCAGACTTCTCACGATCAATTTGAATGTTTAAGGTAGGTTGCCCTAATTCTTTAAGAACGTTCTCATCCTCGATACCGCGCACCTTCTTTAATTGTGCAACTACATCGTGCGCCTTATCTGCCAAGACATCTAGATCTGCCCCATAGATTTTGACTGAATTCTCGCCCTTAACGCCAGATAAAGCCTCATTGACGTTATCTTGAATGTATTGAGAAAAACTAAAGTTAATTCCAGGAATCTTTCCAAGCTCGGCCTGAAGATGCTGAACTAGCAAATGCTTACTTGTTCCCTTTGGCATTTCTTCGGGAGATTTCAAATACAAGCCATATTCTTGATTAAAGACACCCGTAGAGTCAGTGCCATCATCGGGGCGCCCAATCTGGACTGCAACCTTCTCCAACTCAGGCTGCTTTAAGAAAATTTCACGCAACTGATTAGCCACCTTAATAGAGTAATTAAGATCTACTGTATTTGGTAGTGTTACGCGTAACCAGATATTGTTTTCTTCTAAGGTTGGCAAGAACGCTGTTCCCAGTCTGGTAGCGCTCAATAGCGTCACGCCCAAAATGAAAATAGAAACCGTAATGACATGGCGTGGATGATCCATCCATTTCCTTAATAAAGGACGGTAGTGAGCTAACATCCAACCTATAAATTTTGGTGGCGTATGACTAAAATTGTTACCGAAGACGTATGACATCGATGCAGGTAGGAATGTCAGACTGAGAATAATCGAGGCTACCAGAGCAAAACCCATAGTGAAAGCCATTGGCTTAAAGATAATGCCTTCAACGCCGCCCATTAAGAACAATGGTGAATACGCAACAATAATGATGCTTGTGGAATAGACCATCGCGCGCTGGACTTCGCTAGTAGCCAAAATAATACTTTGATTTACACGCTTACCGCCTTCTTCTAGATGGCGCATGACGTTCTCTGTAATGATTACGGCCGCATCCACAATCACACCAAAATCAATTGCACCCAAAGAGATAAGGTTAGCTGGCACATTAAAGAGATACATCATGATGAAGGAGAAACATAGAGCGAGCGGAATCACCGCAGCAACAATTGCAGCAGCGCGCAAATTTCCCAAGAAAACGTAGAGTAAGGCAAGTACCATCGTGATACCAAAGAACATGGTGTGCTTTACAGTACCCACTGTGATGTCTAGGAGTACTTGACGATCATAGAAAGGTTTAATCTGAATGCCAGGGGGCAATATATGACTGTTAATGTTATCGATTCGTTCGCGCACTCTAGCCAATACTTCAGAAGCATTTTCACCGCGACGCAAAAAAACAATTCCTTCTACTGAATCAGGATTGTTGTCAAACTGGAATAGCCCCAAGCGGGGCGCATTACCAATTTCTACCGTAGCTACATCACCAATACGAACAGGAATACCCTTGTTCACAGCAATGACAACCTGTTTGATGTCATCAATATTGCGCAATAGACCAACGCCACGTACTACAAACTGTTGTTCACCGCTTGGCAGAACACCACCGCCAGTATTGTCATTCGCCCTAGAGAGCGCTTCAATTAATTGCGCAACAGTAACCCCTTTGGACTGCAGGCTCTCGGGGCTTACGATGACTTGATACTGTCGGATCTTGCCGCCAAATGAGGAAACGTCTGCAATACCCGGAGTTTGCTTTAACTCTTTATAGATTTCATAGTTTTGCAATGTCTTTAAACGTGTAGGTGAAGCGTAATCAGAAATCACCTGATAGCGCAAGATCTCGCCAGTAGCATCTGAGTCAGGGCTAACGCTGGAGCTAACGCCTGGTGGAAAAGCTACATTACCTAAATTGGTTGAAAAAATTTGGCGGACTTTAAATGGATCCACATTGTCGTTGAACTTTAAGGTTACAACTGACAAGCCAAACAAAGATACGGAGCGGAAAGTTTTTACCCCCGGAATACCGGCCAAGGCATTTTCCACAGGGATCGTAACTTGCTGCTCTACCTCAGTGGTACTCCTGCCAGGCCACTGTGAAATCGCTTGAATTGTCAGCGGAGCAACGCCAGGATATGGCTGAATTGGTAACTGCTTTAAACTAAATGCGCCAAAAATCAATAGCACTACTGCAGCCGCAAGAATAATGACGCGCTTTTCTAAAACTCCCCGAATGAAGGAGGTAACGAAACTCACTTATTCCTCCTGCTTGGCAAAGCGGTCGTTTAATAAGACCGCGCCATCAGTTAAAACTTTCATGCCAGGCTCCAAGCCCTCGGTTACAGCAAACTTTTTACCATCCAGGTCATAACCCTTTACTAGGAATCTCCGATAAGTATCGGGTCCTGTTTTGATAATGGCGTAACGCATTTCACGTACACGCACAATGGCAGATTGAGGCACAACTACTGCCTCAGTTTCGGCGGTCTTTAAGCGTGCACTAACGTACATATCAGGACGCAGAAGTCCGTCGGTATTCTCAACATCACAGCGAATCAGCAAAGCATGCGTTTCTGGATCAATCGCTGGCGCAATGTAATTGGCTGTAGCGATAAACTCTTTGTCTGGATAAGACTCTGATCGAAGAATCATCGTCTGCCCTTTTTGGATCTTGCGAATATCTTGCTCGTATATATTGCCCAAGAACCAAAGTTCTTTTGGATTAGCGAGAGAGACTAATACGTCGCCAGCACTCACAATCGAACCAGGCTCAACAGCACGCTTCACCACAACACCCTGCAGCGGTGAACGCATGATGAGATTAGTCTGGGTCTTGCCAGTTTTTTCAAGCGATTTAATGTCGCCTTCACTTGCACCCAAGTTGCGCATGCGATTCCCTGCAGCTTGTTGCGTGATTTGCGCATCACCCAAAAGATCGCTCATTGTTTTATTAACCTCCAAGATCTTTGCGGTCTTGGATGACAAAAGGTATTCCTGCTGGGCAGACAAAAATTCAGGGCTATAAAGTTCTATCACTGGCGTGCCAACCTCTACAGGAGCCCCATCAAAGGCATAGATCCTCTCAACTCTACCCGGCGCTCTTGCAGAAAGCACTTTTGCTTTTTCAGCATTAAATGCTAAGCGCCCAGGAACCTTAAGCTCTACAGGAACCTTAACCACAGTAGCATCTTGAAAAACATAAATACTGGGATTAAGCTGAATCCCTGGAAGCTTTAATTCCATAGCGCCCGTACCCTCAACGCTCACAGACTTTACTGTTTTATCTAACTTCACGGGGCGATTCACGTTTACAAATAATCCGATGACAATACCAAGCATCAGAATGGATGCGCAAATAATGGCCAAACGAAGTCGAGCACGGGTTTCCAGTGGGAGAGCCCAATAAGAACGATGTATTTCATTCGTATTGGCCTCAATTCGAGCAATAAACTTAGCCTTTAACTTCTTCAACTCCTCAGAAGTTCGGCTCAGAATTTTAATTAACTTGTCCTTCAAAACAACTCCTTAAAAAGGTTCTTTACCTGCAGAGACAAGCAATACTGCCTGAGCCTGCAGTAAATTTGCCTCAGCCAAAGCTAACTGAACTTCCAAGCTACGCAATTGGGTTTGCGCTGTCAACAAATCATTAAAACCTTGACCATTATTGGAATACTGTATTAATCCTACTTTATAAGCAGCATCCGCTTGGGGCACTTGACGCTCCCTCAAAAATTGGGTTTGGGTCTTAGCCTGCTCGTAAGCAGCATAAGCAGTGTTTACCGCCAGCACAATTTGCTGTCGATTGGAAATGTTACCTGCTTCAGCAGCCGCTTGATTACGCTGCGCCTGCTCTACACCATACTTTTCTTTAGTAAAGAAATATAAGGGAATTATTAGATCCAATTCGAACTGATAGAACATCGCGCCATTGTTAGCGGCAAATGGTCCGCGTGGCGTGTAAGAAGACCCGATTACCTGAAAGTCTGGCAAATATGCCTTCTTTGCAAGTGCAACGCCCTTGCGTGCAGCATCTAATTGCAATGCTGAGCTCTTTAAGGAGGGATGGCTTGATTCTGCGTAGTCCTCTAACTCAACTAGTGTGGGCACACTATTCATAGCGCGGCGCACATCACCGCGCAGCACCAATTTCTCACGTGAGTGGCGACCTACCAAAGTATTGATGTTATTCAGTCCAACTTGTAATTGGCGCTCAACATTGAACTGATCTGCTTGTGCTGCACTTTGTGCGACCTGAGCATTGAGATATTCAACATAAGCCGCAGCATTATTAGCGTAGCGTGCTTTAGCAACATTCTTCACCATCTCCAGGCGCATGACAGACTCTTTCAAAACCTGCAACTGCTTCTGAGCCGCCAGTGCGTTGTAATACAAAGTAGAAAGCTGTGCCCCCAATTGCAAGTAAGTCGACTCAGAGCTGGCTAAGAGCGCCTCTGCATTGGTATCAGCAATGTCTGCCGCAAGACTTTTCTTGCCTGGAAACTGAAAAGGTTGTGCTACAGAAATTGCATTATTACTGCTGATTCCATTGGGATTTGCTGCTGAAGGCGTATTCGCACCACCCAATGCAAATGGTGAATTGACTGGCATACCAGACCACACCAAGCCGACCTGTGGATTTGCTGGTGCTGCAATCTGAGGTACCGTTGCCTTAGCAGAGAGATAAGATTCACGCAATGAAGACAATTGTGGGTTATTGAGTTTGAGCTCACTCCACAGTTGGCGTAAGTCCATCTCCATTGGGCCATTTGAAACAGGCTTCGCATAAATCTTGGGCGTATTGGCTTTGGTTACCGGCGCAAATAATTCTGCCGCCTTTGAACTCTGGTCTTGGGCACTCAGTTGCGCGCCGATCGATGGTGGCGATGCTAAAGAAGAATCGCCTGATTGCACAGTGACGCTAGCAGGGGCGTTATCAGCGGATGTTTGCGCAAATACCGAGAAAGCAAAAGCAGTTATTGCAAAGAGTGCAATACTTTTGAGTAGATTTGCTACGCTCGTTTTACGTGTACTGAGAATCAACAAATGCAGCTGCCTCTAAATCAATAAAAATGCTGTTTTTATAGCCCCTGGTACACATTTATGGCTTGCAATGCCTACTAAAGGGGGTTTAAAGGATTATAGGGTACAAAAGGCAAAAGTCGAATTATTGAAAATTGCTATCTTATTGATTCTAAAGATAATAATTAAGCTCATGATCTACAAAACCTTTAAAACTCGGCATGGATCCTGAAAGACACAATATTTACAGGGCCGCGGGCTGAGTTGTAGGCTGGATTACTAATGTGCTGAAAGTTCAATCCCGCCAATACATTTTTGACCACTAGGGCGTTGTAGTACACCTCACCAATTCTTTCTGGGCGATACGAGATCGTTTGTGAAGGACCTGCATAGTCACCAATAAAGTAAGACACGCCACCAGCTTGCAAATAGCCTCTTCTAAAACTCGAGAGGCCGTTTTGCATCATCGAGATTCCGATACTGTCACTCGGCCGTTTCCAACTTGTTCCATTCAGACCCATGCCAACTGAAAGCGAGTTATCTGCCTCAGTAAATGACATGGTTTCTGTATGCCCATCGGAGGTAAATGCGCGACCATAGATACCGAGATCTTTGGTCAAGGCTTGTTCACCATTGATACCAATACCTGTTTTGTATTGGTAGTTAGTGCGAACATTATTAATTGCCTGTGTACCTTGCGCATTGTTTGCGTTGACATAGTTGGTCGCATCCTGAAAGCGTGCCAAGATCATTCTGTTGCGATACGCCAGTACGCTGAGCTTTCCAGGCAAGTCAGCAATATTGTGTTGACGCTCAACCTCAACTTGATCGCCATAAGTATTGAAGATTTGCCAGTTCAAATCACGACCATTGGGGTTCTTAGGTGCGAGCATGCGAGAGGCGCGCAAGACCCAATTCTCAAGATACCACTCACCTGCTAAGCCAGTGCTGTAGCCACGTGCATCAGCAGAGTAGTCATACGCAAGGTAGGTCATATTGCCCCAGTTCATAAATTGAACTCGAGGATCTTTAGCATAACGACTATCGTCAAAAATATCTAAAGTGGAAAACTGTCCAGCAGTTACTACAATGCGATTGCTGCTTACCGTTTGCGTAATTTGGTTTGCATCATTCTCCAGCAAAACCTTATCACCCTCTTGATTAATAGTGTGACGCAGAAATGCGCGTGCAGAATAAAACTTGGCCTGAGCGCCGCCCGCCTTTGTTGCTTCGCCGTTCGTAAAACCACCTAGACCAACTAAGCCAGAAAAAGGTACGCCAGAAACGACTTCTGGATTGAAATACACATCTGTGTTTGGCGCTAAGCGAGAACCCAAAAACAAAGTACCAGACCAGGTATAGCTCATGGATTTCAGCTCACTCATACTATTTTGGCCAGAGTATGAAGATGTGAAATTGTTGTAACGCTGATTAATATAGGTTGTTTGACCGTGTACGTTTACAGGCAGGCCAAAAATCTCACCTTCTGTTGGCAGCCATGAAATGTCATCCGCAAAACTCGCGATTTGGTCAGCGCCTGACCCTGCTCTTTGCGCAAATGCAGAAGTACACAAAATGCTCAACAGGAGGAGTAAGTAAAACTTGCGGGTCATTCACAACTTCTAATTAGGATGCCGGCTCAATCAAAGCAAAAGTAAATACACCGACAGGGGAAAGCCGGGCAAGCTTGAAATTGAAGACCAAGGATGCTGCAGGCAAATTATCCCCAAAAATAAGCAATTTACCTAGTCTTTATGGCAATGGAATGACAGATTGGTGATTAGAGCTTGGTGCACAGGGGATGGCACCGTGCTCTGAAAACAACTTACTGGGTACTCAAGGGATATTTAGCTAGGCTGCCCAAAACGAAATTGACTTAACTTATTGAGATTCATCTCTGCTCTACTTGCCAAAATATCCTGGAGCATATTGACTTGTAGATCAGGATTGCCTTCACATAGATGGTTCTTTTTGCAATACCCGAGGCAGAATTCGCATCATCAATGAATGACTATGACAACTCAATAGAAACCAGCAAATTAGCGGCGATCCATTAAAGCCCTAGCCAGAGTTCCCGCATCAACATACTCGAGTTCGCCGCCTACGGGAATGCCTCTTGCAATACGGGTGACTTTGATACCTTTAGCTTTAAGCACTTCCCCAATGTAATGAGCAGTAGCCTCACCTTCACTCGTGAAATTAGTCGCTAATACTACTTCCCGTATGGGTACGCCAGTATCTGGATTTTCAATACGAGTGAGTAAACGATCAAAATGAATTTCATTAGGCCCCATACCATCGAGTGGCGAGAGACGACCCATGAGAACGAAGTAGTTGCCTTTAAAACTTAAGGTCTGCTCCACCATCACTTGATCAGCAGGCGTCTCCACTATGCAAAGTAAGGATGGATCACGACGCTCATCTGCGCAAGTACTACAAATCTGCGTTTCAGAAAAAGTATTGCAACGCGCGCAGTGGCCGACAGTCTCTACCGCTTCACCCAATGATTGGGCCAGTACTGCAGCGCCATTGCGATCATGTTGCAGAAGATAAAAGGCCATGCGCTGAGCAGACTTAGGGCCAACACCTGGCAGCACACGCAATGCCTCGATCAAACGACCGAGTGCATCAACAGGTGACTCTATGCGTGCCATAAATGAATTAAATCAATGAAATTAGAAAGGTAACTTAAAGCCAGGGGGCATTGGCATACCAGCAGTCGCACCAGACATCATTTGCGCACTAGCCGCCTCTACTTGCTTAAATGCTTCTGTATAAGCCGTAACGATCAAATCTTCTAACATCTCACGATCATCCATCGCACCTGGATCAATTTGCACACGCTTCAGTTCGTATTTGCCAGAGATAGTGACTTTAACTAAGCCGCCAGCAGCTTGGCCAGTCACCTCTAGCGCAGCCAACTCGGCTTGCGCAGTTTTCATTTTCTCTTGCATCTGCTGAGCCTGTTTCATGAGGCCGGCAAGTCCACCTTTCATCATCGCTTTATTCCTTAGTGCTTATGTTGAGTACTTATGAGTTACTGAATTTAAATTACAGGGGCTTCACTGAGCCGCCAACTACCTTAGCCCCAAACTCTTTTTCTAATTGTTGAATAAATGGGTCGGCAGCAATCATTTGCTCGGCA
>Ga0114959_10003376_pt1 | contig 12548 bp, 18 predicted proteins | sample C_130625_EF_Meta_FD_87317 | JGI IMG/M metagenome (GOLD analysis project Ga0114959, IMG submission 87317) | Freshwater microbial communities from Lake Croche, Canada to study carbon cycling - C_130625_EF_MetaG | ecosystem: Environmental > Aquatic > Freshwater > Lake | place: Lake Croche, Canada...
CAGTTTACTGTTACTGCTGCTACTTTGGCTGTTGGTGATCGTGTTCGTATCGATGGTACATTAGGTGGTACTGGTACTATTACTGGTTACGCAACTGGCACAACTTATAAAGTTTCTGCTGTTACTGGTACTTCACCAAGCGTAACTGGTTTCACACTAACTACTGAAGCTGGTGTTGCTATTGTTACTACTGCTGGTACACCAACTGGTTTGACATATTCTACTGGTACTGTTATCGATATCACTGGCACTGGTAACAATGCTCAGTATATTGAAATTCAAGCAACAGCTGATCAAGCAACTGCAGTGGCATCATTAGGTTCTGGTTCTAGTGCTGGTACTCATGTTACTCATGCTGGTTGGGTACGTCGTACTGTTGGTACTGGTGGTCGTGCTGGTCGTATTCAGTATGAAACTCTAGTTGCTGCTGGTTCAATCTCTAGCGATGCAGCTGATGATATCCAGTTCCCAGATGCATAATAAATAAGAGTGAAGAGGGGAGAATCCTCCCCTCGCTTTACAACATGGATAATAATGCACGAAATTTTGAATGAGAATAACTTTCTAGTCTATGCAATGAATAGTTATGATAACCCTCAGTGTCATAGCCTAGAAGAGTTTGAAGAGGATCTAAAGAAGTTTCTGTACCTTAAGAAACTTCTTTCTCGTTATAAAAAAGATGGTGAATTGAGAGAACGTCTTATCCTCAATCACATCATAGTTCTTTATAATGTGTTTGGAGAATCTGCAACGAACATGATGTTTTATAAGATTGACAAAAGTTGTTGGGATGTTTTGATAACTTTTTTAGTTTACCTAGAACGTATGCCAGAAGAGTTACCAAACTATTCTATAAACTTGTCTGATATTAAGTTAGACGAACGAATAATTTCCATGTTAAGGAACATATGAGTCGCATTATAGACAATTTAATTGCTTACAGAATTCTGACGAAATTGGTTAAACCATTCGCAGAAACAGATGCATTCAAACTTGGAATTATTGATGTCAAAGGCAAGAATCTAATTAAACCAAGTCGCTTTACACAATCTGCTCAGTATGATGCTTACACATATCTGGATCGTTTGGTTTTCAATATGAAGAAAATCATCAATAGACTTCCTGGTGGTGAGACAAAATTAAAAAGTATTATTGCTGCACTATTCTTGATCAAAGAATACCATGACAGTAAAGACAGAACTACTTCTTTAATGGAAGAAAGATTTACATGTCTGTTGGAAAAACTTGAAACTGAAAATGTAGTTTTAGTCGAAGAAGAAATGGCAGTAAATAAATTCTTTGATGGTAAGTTGTATGAAGATGGTGTAGTCACTACTGGTTCAGTTGCCAATGTAACTGGTGCGCCAGTATCAACTGACAAACCAAAGATCTTCCCGAAAGACATTAAGAAATATCAAAAGATGGCTAAACGTAGTGCTCCATTGACGATAGGTACAACAAGTGTTTCTTCTTAGTTTTTTACCAGATGCATTCTTGCTCTTTATAATCAACTCTATCTTAGTAGTTGGTTTACTTGGAGCATTATCCAGCTACTTCATTCGTTTCATTCCTACATTAATACCATACGCTGAAGCAGTTAAAATTGCTGGTGTTGTTCTATTAGTTCTTGGTGTATACCTTAAAGGTGGGTACAGCGTTGAGATGGAATGGCGTGCAAAAGTAGTCAAGGTTGAAGAAAAAGTAGCTGTTGTTGAACAGAAAAGTGTAGAAGCAAATGTAGTAGTACAAAAAGTATTCGTTGACAAAATTAAAGTTGTTAAAGATACCAAAGTTGTAGTGCAAGAAAAAATCGTTGAGGTAGAAAAGATCATTGATGCTGAGTGTAAAGTTGCACCAGATGTACTTGATATTTTAAACCAAGCAGCAAAGAATCCTGGAGCAAGTAAATGAGAACACTGTTACTTGTTTCTATGATAGTATTAAGTGGTTGTTCAACCACTGTCCCAGTTACAGTTAAGTTTCCAGAAGCACCAAAAGAGCTAATGACAACTTGCCCAGACTTAAAGCAAACACCACCAACATCAAAGTTGAGTGATGTGCTGCAAGTCGTTACTGATAACTACTCGCAATATTATGAGTGTCGTGTCAAATTAGATTCATGGATTGAATGGTACAAAACACAAAGAACATTGTTCGAGGAAATCAAGTAAAATGGCAACTCAAAGAATGATATTGGCTCAAGAACAAAGGCTAGATACCGAAAGGATAGCAAGAATGGAAGCCCAGATGGAAAATTTAAAAGCTGATGTAGCTGATGTAAAACAAGACATTAAAGAATTGCATTCTCGTATTACAACCACAACCCGTGAGATCACTGATCACATCGATAATAAACTTGATGCTCTTGGAAAAACAGATACAGAACAACATTCTACAATGTCAAAAAAAATAGATGCAATGAAAGAACGCATTGATCTACTTGAAAAATGGAAGTGGATGATTGTTGGTGGTGCAATTGTAATAGGTTATTTAATTGGTCATCTGGATTTCTTTGCAAAATTTTTAAAATAAATTTGCTTTGCATGTGAAATAGGGGTATACTTACGGTGTACCCTTTGAATGAGACATTATGTTATACATTGATGCAAAGTATGCAGCCATTGTAGGTTCTCGCCTACGAAACTTCAAACAAAAGAAAGACTATCTCTGGAACTATTCTTGTCCAGTGTGCGGGGATAGTACAAAGAACAAACTAAAAGCACGTGGGTTCATCTACCGCAAAGGTAATGATCTTTTTGTCAAGTGCTACAACTGTGGTCATGGTACAAACATTGGTAATCTAATCAAGTACGTTGATGCCACACTTTATGATGAATATGTTTTGGAACGCTACAAAGGTGGTGCTTCAAAGCACAATGCTCACAAAGACGTTTCGTCTATACTCCCCGAAGAAAACCCAAAACTAGAACTACTCATGGATAGTGTTCTTGATGGGGTCAAGAGACTTGACATGCTTGATGGAGACCATCCTGCGGTTCAATACCTAATCAATCGTAAGATCCCCAGAGATAAATGGGATCTACTGTATTTTGCTCCAAAGTTTAAAGCATACACTAATAGTGTTACTGCAAAATTCCAAGAACCAATCTTGGATGAACATCCTCGTATGATCATACCTTTCTTTAAACCAAACGGTAAGTGTTTTGCGTTTCAAGGTAGGGCATACGGTAGCGAGGAGCCTAAGTATTATACCATTAAGGTCGATGAGACTGAGGAGAAAATCTATGGACTTGACCGAGTTGATTATTCCAAACGAATTTATGTTGTTGAAGGACCAATTGATTCTCTCTTTCTACCGAATGCAATTGCTGTCTCAGGAGCCAGTTTTGACACCCCTACTATTAGGCAGTTACTTACTAATGCAACAATAGTAATGGACAATGAGCCTCGCAATAAAGACATCGTCAAACAACTTGACAAATATATCGAATTGGGGTATAATGTATGTATGTTCCCAGATAACATACAAGAGAAGGATATCAATGATATGATTCTGGCAGGACGCACACCAGATGAAATCTTAGAAGTGATAAATACCAATACCACTTCAGGGATTGAAGCGCAATTGAAATTTAGTAAATGGAAGAAAATATGAAAGTTAGAATGATTAGTTATAGTAGACCTTCCCATGAGGTTCTTAAAGAAGGTTTGCATGACGTACAAGAGTTGATTGCATTTTGCGCTCGTGTAAGTAATCCAAGCAATCAACTCAACACAGAGACATCAGAAAAGTTAATTAGGTATCTAGTCAAGAATGCGCATTGGTCACCACTAGAAATGGTAAGTGCATGTCTTGAGGTTGAAACCACTCGTGACATAGCAAGACAAATCTTGCGCCATCGCTCTTTTTCGTTCCAAGAATTTAGCCAGCGTTATGCTGATCCAACAAAGGACTTATCTTTTGTATTGAGAGAAGCACGACTTCAAGATACAAAGAATCGTCAAAATAGTATCGTAACTGATAACTTAGCATTACAAGCATGGTGGGAAGAAAGACAAAATCGAGTTATTAGAGAAGCTGAATCAGCTTATGAATGGGCAATCGCAAATGGTATTGCCAAAGAGCAAGCAAGAGCAGTACTACCAGAAGGGTTGACTGTTTCACGTATGTATGTTAATGGTACACTGCGCAGTTGGATTCACTTCATTGAAGTAAGATCTGGTAATGGTACACAAAAAGAACACATGGAAATCGCACTTGAGTGTGCAAAAGTAATAGCAGAGATCTTCCCACTTGTTGGGGATTTTGTTTCAAAACAATAATAAAGGCAGTACATATGGAAGATATCGTTCATGGTGTCAGGGTAGACTATTCTCGTGATAGTTTGTTTGACGAATTAGGTAAGTTGCGTTTGAGAGAAAGTTACATGAAGGATGATGAGGTTAGTCCTCAAGAAAGGTTCGCTTATGTTTCAAGTGTTTTTGGAAGTAATCCTGACCATGCTCAGCGTTTGTATAATTACTCCTCTAATCATTGGCTTAGTTATAGTACTCCAATTCTTTCTTTTGGTCGTAGTAAGCGTGGGTTACCCATTAGCTGCTTTCTCAACTATATTGAAGACACAGCGGAGGGTCTAGTTGATAATCTTAGCGAAACAAATTGGCTCTCGATGTTGGGCGGTGGCGTTGGTATTGGGTTCGGTATACGCTCAGCAGATGATAAATCTACTGGAGTTATGCCCCACCTTAAAATGTACGATGCCTCGTCGTTGGCTTATCGCCAAGGTCGTACTCGTCGTGGTAGTTACGCTGCTTACCTTGACATCTCTCATCCTGATATCATAAATTTCTTGGAGATGCGCAAACCAACTGGCGACCAAAACATGCGTACACTAAATATGCATCATGGTATTAATATTCCAGATGCGTTTATGGAAATCGTTGAGAGATGCATGATTGATGATCATGCTGATGACTCATGGGAGTTGATTGATCCAGCTTCTAATGAAGTGCGTGAAGTAGTTTCCGCTAAAGCACTATGGCAATCTATTCTTGAGATGCGCATGATGACTGGTGAACCATACCTTCACTTCATTGATGAATCAAATCGCAAACTACCACAGTGGTTGAAAGATAAAGGATTGAAAGTACATCAGTCAAATCTGTGTTCAGAAATCATTCTGCCAACAAATGAGAAACGTACTGCTGTTTGTTGTTTGTCTTCATTAAATTTGGAGTACTATGATGAGTGGAAACAAGATCCTTTATTCCTTCGTGATATTGCAGAAATGCTGGATAATGTTCTGGAGTATTTTATTTCTAATGCGCCTACCTCCATTAAACGTGCAAAATACTCAGCCATGCGTGAACGTAGCATCGGTATCGGTGCTCTTGGATGGCACGCCTATCTGCAAAAGAATAACTTACCATGGGAATCACCACAAGCTGTAGGAAGAAACAAACAAATCTTTGCTCATATTAGAGGACAACTAAATGAAGCTAATAAAATATTGGGATTGGAGAGAGGTGAAGCACCTGATGCAGAAGGTACTGGTAATCGTTTTAGTCATCTTATGGCTATTGCTCCCAATGCTTCTTCTTCCATTCTTATGGGCAATACTAGTCCTAGCATTGAACCTTATCGTGCCAATGCTTATCGTCAAGATACTCTTTCGGGTTCTCACCTGAACAAGAATCGTTGGTTGGATAAAGTTATTCAAGAGCATTTGTCCAACGATAGTGGAACAATATCACAAAATGATTATAACGACATTTGGTCTTCAATCATTGCCAATGATGGTTCAGTTCAACACTTGACTTGGATGAACGATTGGACAAAGGATGTGTTTAAGACTTCAATGGAGATTGATCAGCGTTGGGTTGTTCAACATGCTGCTGATCGTCAAGAATATATTGATCAAGCACAATCGTTGAATGTATTCTTTAGACCAGATAGTCATATCAAGTATATTCATGCTGTTCACTTTCAAGCATGGAAGCAAGGTTTGAAAACCATGTACTACTGCCGTAGTGATAAGATTGCCAAGGCAGATAAAGTATCAAAGCGTATTGAACGTGAAGTCATCAAAGAAATTAACTTACAAGCACTAACAGGAGATGCTGACACATGTCTAGCATGCGAAGGATAAAATGATTACAAAAATAAAAAACAATTTAACAGATCAGCGTAACTATTTTAAACCATTCAACTATCCATGGGCATATGATGCTTGGTTGAAACATGAACAGGCTCACTGGCTTCACTCAGAAGTACCAATGGCTGAAGATGTAAAAGACTGGAAGAAAAAACTAACAAATGAAGAAAAGCAATTCCTTACTAATATTTTTCGTTTCTTTACTCAAGGTGACATTGATGTTGCTGGTGGTTACGTTAATAATTACTTACCCTATTTTCCTCAGCCTGAAATTCGTATGATGCTCATGGGGTTTGCGGCACGTGAAGCACTTCACATTGCTGCTTACTCACATCTGATTGAGACACTAGGTCTACCAGAAACTACTTACAATCAGTTCCTGGAGTATCAGGAAATGCGTGACAAGCATGACTACGTTCTTGAACTTTCCAGCAAGAATGGCACTTTAGAGTCAACTGCAACCCACATCGCCGTGTTCAGTGCTTTCACTGAAGGGATGCAGTTGTTCTCTTCCTTTATCATGTTGTTGAATTTCCCACGACATGGTATGATGAAAGGAATGGGTCAGATCGTTACTTGGTCTATCGTTGATGAAACGATGCATGCTGAGTCAATGATTCGTTTGTTCAAAGAGTATATCAAAGAGAATAATCAAATCTGGAATGATGAACTAAAAGGCAAGATCTACACTATTGCAGAAAAGATGGTAGAACTTGAAGACAAGTTTATCGATCTATGCTACCAGGGTTCAGATATGCGTGAACTATCTGCAGCTGATGTAAAGCAATACATTCGTTACATTGCTGACCGTAGATTGATCTCTCTGGGTATGAAGGGCATTTTTAAAGTTAAACGTAATCCGCTACCATGGGTTGAGGAAATGATCAATGCACCAGTGCATGGTAACTTCTTTGAGAATCGTGTAACAGACTACGCCAAAGGTGCACTATCTGGTACTTGGGGTGACGTATGGGGGAAAGCGGCATGACCAGTAAGGTTTTTGAATGTGAGACTTGTGGAGCAGAAGGCAAGATCATTATCAAGGGTACAGATCTAAAGTACGAAGATATTGTTTGCTGCCCTGTTTGTTCAGCCGATATTTATGATGAAGAGGACACTGACGAGGAAGAATAAATAGTCTACAATGTGGACTTATTTAAATCAAATCGTTGAAGAATTACCAGATGACTGTGTTGGCTTTGTTTACCTAATAACTAACAAAGCCAGCAGTCGTCAGTACATAGGTAAGAAATTAGCCAAATTCTCAAAGACTACTTACAAGGTAGTTAAATTAAAGAATGGCACTAAGAAGAAAAAGAAAGTTAGATCAAAGATTGATTCTGACTGGCTAGAGTATTACGGTTCATCTATTGAACTGAACAAAGACATAGAATTACTTGGTAAGGAAAACTTTACCAGAGAAATTCTTTTTTACTGTAAATCAAAAGCTGAGTGTTCATACATCGAAGCAAGAGAGCAATTCACAAGAAGAGTTTTGGAAAGTGATAATTTTTATAATGGACAAATCTCAGTGAGGGTTCATGGCTCTCACATCAAGGGAAAAATATGACGTATCTACTATTCTTATCAGCATTGTCGTTATCGGCAGTGGCTGCATACTATTCAGTAATGGGTCTTGTGGCAATCTTTGCTGCAGCACCTATTTCAATCTTTATCATGGGCAGTCTGCTTGAAGCATCTAAGTTAGTTGTTGCTTCATGGTTGTATCGTTCATGGAAAGAAGTGCCACTATTGTTGAAGACATACTTTACAATGGCACTAGTAGTTTTGATGGTACTCACTTCAATGGGTATATTTGGTTATCTTTCAAAAGCACATTTGGATCAGGCAATCCCGTCTGGAGATGTTGCTGCAAAATTATCACTCATCGATGAGAAAATTAAGATCGAAAAGGAAAACTTAAATGCAAATCGTAAAGAACTTACTCAACTGGATGTTCAAGTCGACCAAACCATCGCCAGAACCGATGATGCCAAAGGAGCCGAGCGAGCCATTGCCATCCGTAGAGGTCAGCAAAAAGAGCGAGCCAGAATCCTTACCGAAATCGGCACCACGCAAACCAAAATCGCAAAACTCAACGAAGAACGTGCGCCAATCGCCACCGAAGTCCGCAAAGTCGAAGCCGAAGTCGGTCCGATCAAATACATCGCAGCATTAATCTATGGTGATAACCCAGAATCGGACATACTTGAAAAAGCTGTTCGCTGGGTTATCATTATGATTGTTATTGTATTTGATCCACTGGCTGTTCTGATGTTGGTTGCCGCTAACTGGCAGCAAAAGAAAGATAAAGAAGATGTTATACAAGAACATCCTATTGAACAAGTTGCTGAAGTTACCATTCCAGAGTCAATACCAGAACCAGAGATTGATCCAGAAGATTCAAATAAATGGGAAAAATTTACGGATAAGTTAAAATGGTCAAATGTTTTCACTAAACCAGTACCACTTCCAACTGATGCCAAAGAAATAATGAATGAATTCTTTCAAAAAGAAGAAGTGAAAACAACTAAACCTATTGAGTATGACTCTGCTGGTAGAAGAATTACTCCCATGACTGCAGAAGAAAATAGAGCAAAAACCATTGCTCAAGACGTTGAGGATTTGCAAAAACCCGTCTGACATCGTTAAAAATCCTAAATAGAATTATAATAACAATAATTCTGTGGGGAAAATAACATGGCAGACGAAAACAAACAAGGTGACAAAGGTGCATTTATAGAGAAACTATTGTTTGCTCTATTACCACTACTAATTGGTTCAACAGGATATTTAATCAGCGCATTGGGCGCAATTCAACATGATGTAACCATTTTGAATCAGAAAGTAAGTTTGGTTGTTACAACAGATAACAAACAAGCAAGCAATAGTGGTGCAGAACTTGCTCGTGAAAAACTACGTCAAGATCTAGAAAAAGAAATTCAAAAGAATCGTGACGCTATCATGGAGAATCGTCAACACATTGCTGTCATGGAAGACAGAATGAGTATGAAGAAAATTGGTCCAATGAAACAGGATTGATGAAATGACTATATGGGCAACTACGTATGGTCGATTGTAATCGTTAGTGCTGGAATAATATCGCCAGTTATACAAAATGTTGGTACTTTTAAAGATGAAGCTGCTTGTAAGAGTAGTCTAGCAGATCTTAAGTCCCAACTTCCCATCACATTCAAAACATTCTGCGTTCAGTATCAAGAACCACCACCAAAGCCAGTAGCACCTCCACCTCCTGCTCCATCTAATAGTATTAGTTCTAAGGATGCGAGAAAGTAATGGATCCATTTACAGCATTTGCTTTGGCTCAAGCAGCTGTCGCTGGCATTAAAAAAGCAGTGGCACTTGGGAAAGACATCAATGGTCTGATCAACGAATTTAGCAAATTCTACCAAGCAGCCGATGAAGTGCATCACTCTGCTGTTAAAACCAAAATAGAATCAATCCGCATGAGCAATGCGGAAATAAATGCCAAGGCACTACAAATTGCCATGGCATCAAGAGCATTGCGTGCTCATGAGAAGGAACTTAAAGACATACTATTCTGGTCTGGTAATGCTGATACTTACTATGAAATGCAAGCTGAACGTAAACGCATGATAGAAGAACGCCAAGCTGAAGATAGACGCATAGAAGAACAGAAACAAAAAGATCGAGAAGCCAAAGCACGTGCAGTAATGGGAACTCTTTGGATCATGGGTGCTCTATGTATAATTATACCATTATGCACTATTACTTTTCAGGTAATTACCCATAAAGGATTTTAATGGATCCGCTAACACTTTTCGCACTGGCAAATGGCGCAGTCAGTGCAGTAAAAGCTGGGTGTAAATTATACAAAGATATCAAAAGCGCAGCTGGAGATGTCAAGGATGTTCTCAAGGATCTAGATAAACAATTCCATGATCACTATCATGGTAAACCAATCCCACCAGAAGCAAAGAAACAATTAGTTCAAGAAAAGAATCGTGTCATTGAGCTAAATAAAAAATCTGATGACACTACTGGAATTTATTCAGAGATTGGTGAACATCTTGGTACATACTATGATAACTACTACAAGTGCATAGCAATCTTTGAAGAAGAAGAAAGACGCAGTAAAACTGAAATCTACACTGGTGACGCATCTCTAGGTAAACGTGCTCTTCAACGTGTTCTGATGAAAAAACAATTAGAGCAAATGGGTAATGAACTTCAACAATTAATGATCTACCAAAGTCCACCCGAACTAGGCGCACTGTGGACTGAAGTAAATGCTATGATGAAGAAACTAGGTGCGGAACAAAAGATTCTTATCACCAAACAAATGCAAATACAAGCTGTTCAAGATCGTAGACGTGCAGCAAGAATAAAGAAACTTCACATTGAATTAGCAATAGGTATCGCTATTATTTTTATTATTTTTGTAATGGCTGCAATGTTCATGTGGGTTGCATATGATCGCCAACAGAAATATCCTAATCTTGGTAGTGAACTATTTCCCAAATCTGAACGACAACGACAGTATGAATCTCAGAAGCATGTTTATGTCGGTAGATAAATAAAACATAACATAAGGAATTAAGATGAAGAAATTACTATTAGTCATTCTTACGCTGGTAAGCATTAACGTATTCGCATGGAACCAGCGACCACCATTTGCACTTCAAGCATGTCAAGCGCATGCACCATACGGATTCCCTCAAGCACAAGGTGTTCAACCACTGTGTCAACAGGCGTATCTAGTAGGATATGATGCTGCAGCAAAACTACCAAGGTTTGTAACATATGAACTACTTCCGCAAAATGCACTGGGCTGTGTGGCTCGTACTAATGCCTTTGCCGCTAATCAGTATGTGCCTAATGGTGCTAGACCTGATGATTATGCTGGGACTAATTACGATAAAGGACATATGGCACCTGATGGAGATTTGTCTTGGGATCCTCAAGTAGAATATGAGAGTTTTTTAATGACAAACATGTCTCCACAAGCAGGGAGTCTAAATCGTGGGATCTGGAAATTACTGGAGACAAGTGTCAGGGGTTGGGCAGTTCAACGCAATCAATCCTACACAGTTTATGTTGGAGGATTATATTCCGCTTCTGATAAGAAGATTGGTAATGGTGTAGTTGTACCTCATGGGTTCTACAAAATCGTTATCAATAATCAAACCAATGAAGTAGCTGGTTGGCAGTTTCCACATGTTGCACCATATCCAAATCTAGGTAATGACCTGCGTACATTCCGTAAACCAGTTTCTCAGATTATGACAGAAGCTGGTGTGTTGTTTCACTTTCCAGCTAATGCCAAAGAACTTGCTCCAGGTGCAGAGTGGGTAGTTGACTATGGTGCATTGACTAAAGCAAAACGTGCCAAGTGTGGTGCGAATGCTTCCGATAATTAAAGGAGACTTAAATGTTAGATACACTACTATGGATAGCAGTTGGTGCTTTTGTTGGTTGGAATTTTCCACAACCTTTCTGGGCAGTAGCAATTCAAGCAAAAATTAAATCAATGATTGCCAAGTAATGGCATACTCTAATCTAGTCATCGATCACTATGAGAATCCAAGGAATGTTGGTTCTCTAGATAAAGATGACCCAACTGTTGGCACTGGAATGGTGGGTGCTCCAGCATGTGGCGATGTAATGAAACTTCAAATTAAAGTAGAAGATGGAATCATTACAGATGCAAAATTCAAGACGTATGGATGTGGCTCAGCTATTGCATCGAGTTCACTTGTCACTGAATGGATTAAAGGAAAGACACTTGACCAAGCAGGACAAATTAAAAACAGTGAGATTGCTTCTGAACTTGCGTTACCGCCAGTCAAGATCCACTGCTCTATACTTGCTGAAGATGCGATTAAAGCAGCAATAAACAACTATCAACTAAAATGTGAGTGCATATGATTACTCTAACAGAAAACGCAAAAACACAACTTACTGAAATCCTTTTGGATGAACCAAGCATGAAATATGTAAGAGCATTTATTTCTGGCGGTGGTTGCTCAGGATTCAACTATGGATTTACACTTGAGGAAGAGAAAGCGGAAGATGACTTTGTCATTGATAACCTTTTAGTTGATGCTTTAAGTATGCAGTATTTTGATACTGCAACAATTGACTTTACGACAGACAAACTAAAGGGATCTCAGTTTGTTATATCAAACCCAAATGCAAAATCAACCTGCGGGTGTGGAAGTAGCTTCTCTGTATAATGAGATACAGATCGATTTTTATAAGTGATGTACACCTAGGAACAAGAGACTGTAAGGCTGGACAGCTTAACAATTTTCTCAAACACAACAGTTGTGAAACTCTGTATCTTGTAGGAGATATTATTGATGCGTGGCGTATTCAACAAAACAAATGGCGATGGAAACAAAGCCATACCAACGTCGTTCGTAGGGTTCTTGGTCACGCTAAACGTGG
>Ga0114959_10003377_pt1 | contig 12547 bp, 6 predicted proteins | sample C_130625_EF_Meta_FD_87317 | JGI IMG/M metagenome (GOLD analysis project Ga0114959, IMG submission 87317) | Freshwater microbial communities from Lake Croche, Canada to study carbon cycling - C_130625_EF_MetaG | ecosystem: Environmental > Aquatic > Freshwater > Lake | place: Lake Croche, Canada...
ACTCTCCCGATTGCCCGCATACACGGGCTAGTTGGTTTGGCTCTGCCATTCCAAACCCGCTAGGGGCGAAGCCCGCCCGCAAACGCGTGGGCAACCAGCCAACCCGATTGAGTAGATACGAAGTAAAAGGCAAAGCCTCGCCTATCCTAAATGCAAGCAAGCGCGAGGGAGTTACAGGGTGTTTTGTAAGATCTATCATAACATTCAATCAAGCAAGGCCTCCTAGAGATCTGTTGTAAGGCAAAGTCCAGCATTAACGGTTAATATGCTTTGGTTGGGTAGGGTTTGGGTTGAGTAGCCGGTAACTCTTTCGAGCGGTTGTAGAGCTTCGCTTCAAGCAACCCCTATACAGGGACGAAGTACACCGCCAGACTGCTCGGATACCCGCGCCTAGCGGCGAGTAACCGCAAACGCGCGGCTAACCAACCAGCTAACCCGGTATCCATACCAAATGTATTCGCTCAGTAACCAGTCGGCTAATCCGGCACCCGGAAACTATTTATTCATAAACACAATTTCTTGGGTCGAATAAGATTCGAACTTATGTAGACTCACGTCAGTGGATTTACAATCCACCCCCTTTAGCCACTCGGGCATCGACCCATAAGAGAAAAATTGTTTATAAAGGTTTGGAATAAGAGAATAACTAGTAGCTAGGTATTGTAAAGTAATGATTACCTTCGTGTTTCTTCGGATCTTGGTGCCGGCAGTTGAAAAAAAAGCTGCCGCGGGAGCGTCCGAAGCCCTATAAAACGTCAATAGGATTCATATAAACAGTTGGACAGTTGCGCGTGGCTGACACGCGCGAACGATCCGGGGGGGAGGGGGGCAACTAACTGCCGGAGCGCTACGCGTCTATCCCGCGATCGTTTGGATAGTTTGCTTCGCAACAGGTAACCAACAAGAACCTCGTATCCATCGAAACCCTCCAGCGATTAATAACCACTTAATCAAGCGAAGCCCTAAACCGACCTGGTACTGAAAGAGTTTTGGGAGGATTGACAGGCTTAGCCTTCAGTATCCCCTGTTACTTCTTATATAGCAAGCCGGTGATCCATCCAACACCTACATATGTAAAATTTTTTATGTTTAAGCGGATAATGGGAATCGAACCCATCTCTTCAGTTTGGAAGACTGAGGTAATAGCCACTATACCATATCCGCGAAATAAAAAATTTGAACTATGAGTTGGTATTTCATGGGCTCAGGGTGGTCGCCAGATGCGAAGCCTTGGTTTATTTGATAGGAATTGCCGGTATTTCGTATCCGTTTGTTTGCTGATACGAAGGGACCGGGCAACCGCTACGCTTCCATCTGGGGGGCAATCTTGCTATCAATCGCGCAGGTAACCAACTGCCCTACAACCGATTGCAAGGGCTACAGGATAGCGAACCCAACCCCTATCCAACGTAACGGATTGTTTGATATCGGATTCGAGCTTCGCTCGATACCGAATCCGATACCGAACAAACTACACCGTCTGGAATGCAGTTACCCAGTCAGTTTAAGTATAGCATATTTTAAAATGTTTCATACTTGAGTTGCTTCTTCGGTAGGATCACCTCGACTACCAACTCAATTGTTTTAAAAATTTGATGCCGCTGGCCGGATTCGAACCGGCACGGGCTCGCGCCCACGACATTTTAAGTGTCGAGTGTCTACCATTCCACCACAGCGGCTTTTTTTTTAATCGAAACCGCTTTACGTCTGCTTAGTCTTACATGAACAATCCTGTCCTTCATCTTGGTTAAAAACTAATAAGTTTAGCACCGGATACCAGGGTATTTTGTATCATGGTTACTCGAGCGCTTGGAGGGCAAGGGCTTCGCCCCAAGTTACCCGGTTCCCGATTACTTCGTATCCGCAAACGCATGGACCCTCAATGAATCCCTACTCAACCGTCGATTGCCCAACCGGATAATACAAAGCCTTGGTTAGCTTCGGTGTCGGTATCGGATTCGAGCCTCGCTCGATACCGACACCAATCCCAAATGCAACAACAATCTCAATAAAAAGGAAGTTCGCTAATTAGCCATGTAGTAAGATGGTGCCCTATATTACAAAATGAAACATCTTCTTTAGAAGATATTCTACCATAAAAAAATTCTTAAGGTCAAGGTAGGCTTGATTTATTTCAAAACTGAGAGCCATTTTGAGATCCGAAAGAACCGGGTAACAGGGTGTTCAGTGGCGAAGCCAACCCGATCCTGCCCCGCCTAGGGGTTTCCCGGGTATTTCGTATCTAGTAATCGGGCACTACTGAGTGCAATTACAGAATTTTTTAGGCGGTACTCGGAATCGAACCGATGATCTAAAGCTTTGCAAGCCCTCATAATAGCCATTATACTATACCGCCAGATAGCTCAGTTCGCCAGCAAAGTGACTACTCAAATCTTAAAATTTTTTCCTAGAAGTAGCAAAAGGTCGAGGAGCGTCAGCTCTTCAAAAATAGAGTCGGGTAGGAAGCAATTTATTGGCTCCCTGAACTCTCCGGATACTGTGTAACCCGGATAGAGGCAGGGGAGACAGGGCAGGGTCGGGTTGGCTAGTTGGATACCCGCGCGTTGGTTACCCGGTTCCTAGTTGCGAAGCAAACGATCGCGGGATACTTCGTAATACAACCCATCCCGCCGGCTCCGAAGGAACGCGCGGGCGAGTAACCAAACCCACTGAACACCCTCCAGCTCGAGGTTACAGAATTCATATAAACGTTTATCCCGCCAGATGGATACCCGGTTACCCGGATACACGCGATCCCGCGGATACGCGCCGCTAGGTGCGGGTAACCGGGAACCGGGTAACCGTATGCGCGGGATCGCGAGTAACCAACGCGCGGGGCAATCCGGCAAACAAACGGCCCGGCGTCCCTACCCTTTGCCCTCCAATCGATTCATTTATCGATTAATTACGCTCGAGCAGCAACTTGATCAATAATTCCAAAATCTTTGGCTTGTTTTGCATCCATAAATCGATCACGATCTAAAGCTCGTGCGATTGTATCTAATGTTTGACCCGTTCGTTGAGCATAAATTTTACCAATTTGTTTACGAATACGTAAAACTTCTTCACTCTCAGCAAGAACATCTGAGGCTTGACCTTGTGATCCACCATTTGGTTGATGAATCATGATTCGCGAATGAGGCAACCCAATTCGATGACCTTTTTCACCACCAGCTAAAACAAATGAAGCCATACTTGCTGCAATTCCGATACAAAGCGTTGTTACCCGAGATTCAATATGTTGAATTGCATCGTAAACACTAATTCCACATGTTACAGAACCTCCAGGAGAATTAATGTAAAGAAAAATACGTTTTCCAGCGTCTTCAGCACTTAAATAAATCATAATACCTACTAATTGATTAGCAAGTTCATCATCTAAATCAGAACCTAAAAACAATACACGTTCTCGATATAATCGATTATAAAGATCAATCCATTGTGGTGTTGGTTCACCAGGAAGACGATAACTTACTTTTGGAACACCAATAGGCATTTTTTTCTCCTTTTTGAATCGATCGCCAGTTTAGCAAAGGGATTTGGTTTCTTCGAATCATCCGAAGGAACATTCCGGATACGCGCCGAATTGCCCGCGATCGTTTGAATAGTTTGGAACGGGTTTGGTTACTCGCCGCTAGGCGCGGGTATCCAACTAGCCGTACCAATCGCCGGATTGGATACGAAGTAACCAAACGCGCGGGTAACCAACAAGGAACCGGGGAGCCAGGTAATCCGATACCGATCTTAAATATATCCAACCCGCCGGATAGTTTGGAATTGAACGGATTGGGTTTGCTTCGCAACTCCAAACCGTCTCCAAACCAACAACCAACGCGCGGGCATCCGTTCATGATTAAATTTTTCTTGAATAATATTCAATAATTAAAAATTCATCAACAGGACAGCTAACATCTTGTCGTCCTATAATTTGTTTCACAATACCTTTTCCTTCTTCACGATTGAGGTTTATATGTGAAGCGGCAGTCAAATTATTTTGCGACTGCCCCCCGATAGGTCCTTTGTATGCGGATTGCTTTGTAGACTCCAGCCCTCCTTTGTGGTTAAAAGTATCCCCAATTTTCATTTGAAAACTTGGTATTGTAACTGAACGTTCATTGACTTGTATGTGTCCATGATTTACTAATTGTCGTGCTGCTCTTAAAGTTGGTGCAAAACCACTACGATAGACAATTGTATCTAATCGCATTTCAAGAAGTTGAAGAATACGTTCTCCAGTTGAACCAACTTGACGTCGAGCTTTTTTTACAATTCCTATAAGTTGATGTTCTGATACACCATAATGAAAGCGTAATTTTTGTTTTTCTTGTAACCGAATACTATATTGTGAAGGTTTTTTTGGTGAGCTCCCATGTTGACCAGGAGGAGTTTGCTTCATGGATACTTTATTTGTTAATCCAGGAAGTTCTCCTAGACGTCGTGTAATTCTTAAGCGAGGACCTCGATATCGAGACATATGTATATAATTGGTAAAAAGATAAGGGTGGAAAGGGGCTATGCCTCGCGGATGAAGGAAGTTCAGGAACCGATAAGCAGTTGATCCGGTATCGGATTCGGTATCGGATTCGAGCTTCGCTCGATACCGAATCCGATACCGAACCCGATTCCAAACAAGCGCTCCCTGGAGAGTGATTGCATTCAGGATGGGGGTTGCTTGAGGCTCCGCGCGTTTGCGAGCGGGCAGGGCGAAGGCCCGGGCCCCTAGGTTTGATGTTTCTATGAATCCTGAAACGTGTATCCGGGCAACCAATTGCTCCACCAGCGAACCCGATAGGCGCAAAACGCTCCCTGCATATCCAACCAAGACTTAGTAAGCGCCAACACCAACCCGGTCGGGATTGCCCGGTTCCCCGCGCGTTGCCCGGATACCCGGTTCCTTCGGATCCCGCGTATCCGCGGGATCCGAAGGAACCACATCCGGCAGTTGGATTGGCGAGAAGAGCTCAGTAACCAAACGATCGCGTGCCAGATGGTACGGCTCGCCGGATCGTTTGCGGTTACGCACCGGATGCGAAGCAACGCGCGGGTATCCAATCCATCGGGGACGCGCGGGTTATACTATTTTACACCAAATCGGAAGTGGCTATTCTGCTAAAAGAAAATTTTGAAAAAGTTTCGTTGACTCAATCATTGCATATTCCAAAGCTTTTTGTGGTGAAATCGAGCCATTTGTCCATATTTCAAAAACTATTTGTTCTTCTGAAGAATGCGTCAATAATTCTTTGTGATCGAAAGAGCGCGTTGTAGGGCAGGGCGAAGCCCCGGTCCCGGCTTCGCCAGGTGATTGTTTTGCATCGCGCTCTTGTAAATCGGTTGTTTGAGAGGAAACCGCTTGTTTGGTTTGGCTCTGCCATTCCAACTGGCTGACCAGGTTCGGGTTTTGCCCGATAGGCGGTTGGTTCGGAGACGGGGTAGCTTCGCCAATCCGTTCCGTTCCAAACAAGCGCTCAACCTCAGCACCTCCCAACCTCCCACCAAATGCACTACCCTTATTATCAGTTGGTTGAATAAATTCATATTTAAATGGAATTGATTCGATAGTATAATTTACTTTTTTTATTGGAGAAATTGCTGAAGGTTTGTAGGCTTGGTTATTTTGTATCTGGATTCGGTTTGAGTCAAAGGAGTGCTTATTTGCTTCACAACTCCCTACACTACTAAAACTTTGGGTTGTTTCAATAGTGCATTCACAAAAAAACTGATCAAATTTTCTATTTTCATCATTCAAGATAAATGTTGCAATATATTGTTCTGGATAAACAACTTGAATGTTTTTGGGTAACTTTAAATCTTTTGCTCTTAAAATAAATGTTTTTTTTATTTTTTCGGTTGAATGAGTGCCCGCACCTGCAGCGGTAGGGGCTACACGATGCGAAGCAACGGCAAGGGGCTCGCCGTTACTTCGTATCCGTTCCTGGTTGGTTACTACGTATCGATCCGGCGCGCAACTGCCGAAGTCCTCAACTGTTTGGCGAAGCGATTGGCTGTTTGACCGCTCGTTTCCTTCCGAACTGGCAAATCGCCTAACCGGGGCTTCGCCCTGCCCTGCAAACGAACCAGAGCTCGGTCCTTCAAGACGGTTTGGCTCCGCCAATCCTTTCAAGCCAGCTGATCGACGGCGTAGCCCGCTAGTTAGTTTAAAGTCGCGCCAACCTAAACCGTCGATAGCCAATTGGCGTGGCCCTAAAAAGATTCTGGCTGTATAGGACTTCAGTTCTTTCATTCCTGATCTCTGGTATATTGATTCGATTCGTACCCGGCTGGGATTTGGAATCCTCGTTTTCTGGACTCCTTGTTTACCCGGTTCTTTCATTGTTTGGAACGGAACGGTTTGGCTTCGCCAATCCGTCTCCGAACCAACAAGTAACCCATCTTCCTGGTTGCTTTGGAGACAAGACCGCTGGGACGTTTCACACCGAGGCGTAGTGGTGCGAATCAATAATGGCTCTTCCGTGTGTTCAATATTTTTTAAAACAATTGATTCTATATTAGATTGAAATTCTAAAACAGATTCAAGCATACCCGGTATCCGTGAATACTCATGAATTGAGGCCGACTCGCTTGGGGCCGAGGTGTAGTGGACCGTATGCCCGCGGGTCCCCGCGCGTTCCTGGTTGGTTACTTGTTGGTTCGGCTGGTTGCGCGCCGCTGGCGCGGGCAAACCCGTTCCAAACAATCGATCCGGCGGTTGGTTCTGCTTCGCCGTTCTAAACGATCCGACGGCAACGTTGGGGTCTAAAGGTTTTGGATTGCCATTGCTTCGCAACAAGCCGATCTCGCCTACCGAAGCCTCGATTTGATAATTGCTAATCGATTCATACCTTCGAAGATCAGATGAGTTGAATAATTGATTACATGCAAAAAATTTTATCGAATTGATTGACGTTGTGGGAACGTGATAAAGTAAAATTCTTCGTAAGGTATTTGCAACTGTCAGTCCTTGTGTTTTGAAAAGCTTTGAAATTAAAAATTTACCATAATGAAGGATTGGGGGCCCGGGGCTTCGCCCTGTCACTTGGTAGGAAGCGCTTTGCGCCTGTTCGTGATCGACCGACCGCTGGAGTCCTGGGGCTTCGCCCGTTACTTCGTATCCCGCCGGCAATGAATTTGAATAAATTGTACTGTTTGGAAAGGTTGAGGTTTCAAGACGTGATTGAGAGTTCTGAATTTTCTCTTCTCTCAACTCAATACAAGTAATATTGCGTACAATTGAAGATTTCATAAAAAACTTATCTGTAAAAATCAAGCGTCGCTAGACGCGGGTAATCGGCACCTTCGAGAATTTTGTCGTTTTTAAGCTGATACCCAGTTGCAAAGCCGTCCTGGGTAGCGTAGGACGGATTATGGGGGCGGGTGCCGTTAGTTGGATACCCGGTTTCTTGTCCGCGCGTTGCTGGTTGCGAAGCAAACCATCCGGCGGGATACAAAGTACAAACGATCGCGTGTATTCAACCCTTATCCTGCCTCTATCAATGAATTGGCTGTGCGAGTTTTGAAAAATGGAGTGCTTTGCACCCCGCCCACTACCAGGCGATTACCCGCGCGTTTGGTTACTTCGTATCCAATCCGGCGGGTTGGATTGGATACTTCGTAACCGCGATACCCGCGCGTTGCTTCGCATCCGGTGAGTAACCGGGTAACCAAACCATCCGGCGTGTATCCGCTCTCTGCAGTCTATACACGACGTTTTTTTGGTGGACGACAACCATTATGAGGTACTGGAGTAATATCTCGAATTAATGTAATTTGGACCCCAGTTGCTTGAATAGCTCGTAGAGCAAGCTCTCGACCTGAGCCAGGACCACTTACTTGAATTTCAACTTTTCGGATGCCTTGATCCATTGATTGTTTTACAGCAGCTTCTGCAGCTTGTTGTGCCGCAAATGGAGTAGATTTACGAGCACCTTTAAATCCACATGAACCAGCGGATGCATTTGCAAGAACATCTCCATTTAGCGCACAAACTGAAACAATTGTATTATTAAATGTTGCTTGAATATGAACAATTCCTTGAAGAATTTTTGTTTTTGTTCCAGATTTTTTTGTTGAACCGCTTTTTTTTCTTGTATTGAGAACCATATTTTTGGTTTTGTTTTGTTGACTGGATCGGGTTATCGTTACCCGGTTCGTTTGCCCAGTTACTCGCGATCGTTTGGATACGCAGTAACCAAACACGCGCGGGCAAAGAATCCGGGGTGCCTTGGTTGGATTTACCGCTTCGCGGCAGGATTAGGCGATCCAAGGAATTGAGGTTTGGCTGTTTACCCGCGCGTTGCTGGTTGCGAAGCAAACCATCCGGCGAGTAACTGGTTCCCCTTACCCGCGTGTTTGCGTAGCAATCCGGCGGGTATCCGTTCATTGTTGCCCGCCGGATTACCCGATTACCCGGGCAATCCCGTTCAGATAGGTAGGGCAGTTCACTACCCGGTTCCCACCGGATCCTTTGCTCGCTGGATTGGATACGGGCGATCGTTTGCTTCGCAACTAGGAACCGGGTAACCGGCTACTTCGGATCCGGGCAAACGAGCGGGGAACCGCCCCTAACTCCGGGCAAGCCGATACGGATCCTGAATGTATCCAACCCCTATCGGGATGGAAAGCCCCGGGCTTTGCCCGAACCAATACTAAATGCAACCAAAGCCCTATTTCATTAATTGACCGCTTGAACGGTTTGGCTTTGCCAATCCGTTTGGCAAGTTTGGATTAAAATTTGTATATACGTTTATTAATCTCCTTTGATATATACAAGCAAAATTTTATCATGCTAAGCCTGTTGCCCGGTTACCCGCGCGTGTTTGCCCGGATAAGCGCGATCGTTTGGTTACGCAGTAACCAACTAGGAACCGGGTAACCGGTTACTTCCTACCCAATCCGGCGCGCATGGTTTGCTGGGCCGCTTGAACGGATTGGCCGTTACTCGCCGGATGCGAAGCAACGCGCGGGTATCCGTTCCTTCGGATCCGGCGAGCCAAACCGCCTGGTACGCGATCGTTTGGTTACCCGCGCGTTTGGTTCCTCGCCGCTAGGCGCGGGTATCCAATCCGGCAGTTGGTTCGGCTTCGCCGTTCCAAACTATCCCGCCGGATGCGAAGCAACGCGCGGGTATCCAACTAGCCCGTGTATCCGGGTAATCCGGCCGGGTACTTCCTAACTCCCGCAACCGTAAACCGGGTAACTTGAGGCAAAGCCCTTGCCCTGCCTATAAATTAAAAATTCATTTCAGATAATTGAACTCGTTCATATTGTTTCTTTTTCACAACTAAGAAAACTTGTGCAATACATACACTTGCAAAAAACACTAAAAGCCCAGTAATTCTACTTTCCGATTGTAAAACAATTGATGTTTCTTCTTGACCAAATCCACCTACGTTAGGGTTTTCTGTTAATGGTTGATCAAGTTGAACAAGATCACCTACCTTGACAATTAAACCTGGACCTGCAGGGATTTGAATAAGTTGTAGGGGGGCTTCGCCTCCAGCCCCAGCTGGAAGTATACTCACTACAAACCCAAGACCATCAGTTCCTGGAACAATAGAATCAATTTTTCCTGCAATTGGCGATGTAAACACATTATTATTTGATTTTTTTCCATCAGGGTACACTTGACCACGACCTCGATTTCCACCAACATAGATAGGATAATTTAAATAATGAATCGATTTATCTTTTGTCGGATCAGGCGATAGAATAGGGAAAGTCATCTCAGAATATTTTTTTCCTGGAACAGGACCAACAACTAAAATATTTGATTTTTTCTCACTATATGGTTGGATATAAAGTTTTCCAACTCGTGATTGAAGCTCTGGATCGATTCGATCTGGTGGAGCTAATTGAAAACCTTCCGGTAATATTAAAACAGCTCCTACATTTAAAGGGCCTGGTTTTCCAGTACCAGTAACTTGTTGAATTTGTTGATCGTATGGAATGCGCACAACTGCTTCAAAAACCGTATTTGGAAGTACTGCTTGTGGAACTTCAATTTCTACAGGCTTTTGGGCCAAATGACAATTAGCACAAACAATTCTTCCTGTTGCTTCACGAGGATTTTCATAACCTTGTTGAGCGTAAATAGGATAAGCGTCTGCGACACCAAATCGAAGTGAAGATTGATCATTTCCACCTAGAGTAAATCCAAAATGAAATAAAGTAATGGTAAAAAACAACACCATTTGAAATGTTGAGTTCGTTTTTTTCATAGAAATTTTGATTTTTTGAAATAAAGCATGGTTCGAATCGTCGGCTTGAAAGGGAAGGCTGTGGCGCTGAAGGGTTTGGGGTTCCAGGTTTGATGTTTCTATGAATCCTGAAACGTGTATCTGGTGGTCTAGAGCGGATACGCGCCGGATTGCCCGGATACACGTTTCAGGATTCATAGAAACATCAAACCTAGGGGGTTTCCCGCGCCTAGCGGCGGGAACTGCCCGCCCGCAAACCCGCGGGTAGGCTCGGGGCTTCGCCCTGCCCTGCTATTCCTTCGGAAGACCGGCCTGGATACACGCGATCGTTTGGTTACTTGTTAGTTCGGTGTCGGATTCGGTATCGAGCGAAGCTCGAATCCGATACCGAACCCGATTCTAAACTATCCCGCCGGATTGGATACCCGCGCGTTGGTTACTCGCGATCCCGCGCCTAGCGGCGGGAACCGGGTATCCATCCGGGGAGTAACCAAACGCGCGGACAAGGAACCGGGTAACCGGACAATCGAACGCTCAAAACCCTGAAAGTACATCCGAAGCGAATCAATTCTTTTTTATATTTCCTTTAAAAAATTGTATCAAAAAATAAATAATTGTCTAGAATCGTTTTCAGTATGGAGTAGGATTCGAAGAAACGAGTTCCCAAATTGACCGCGCGATATTTACTTTGCCCCGCGCGTTTGGTTACTTCGTATCCAATCCGGCGGGTTAGATAGGGATTGTATACACGCCGACTTGCCCGGATAGACGGTTCAAGATTCATAGAAACATCAACCCTAGGGAATTTCCCGCGCGTTTGCGTAGCAATCCGGCGGGAAATTCCCGCCCGCAAACGCGCGGGTAACCAAACAAGAACTTTATCGGGCTCTGTATCGGGTTCGATACCGAACCCGACACCAACCCTGAATGGAACTCCTATCCAGGATACAAAAGACAGGATGCTATAAAACTTTGGAGGGCAGAGGATTTGGGGCATTGAACGTTACTTCGTATCCGTGTTTTCTCGCCGGATTGGATACCCGCGCGTTGCTTCGCATCCGGTGAGTAACCGGGTACCGGGTAACCGGGCAACAAAGAACCTATGGCCAATCCCTCCACTGAGTCGATCGTTACCTCGTACCCCGAAGCCCTCAACCGACTCTCAAGTAATCCAATCCTGAACCCTCAACCGGATATAGCGAATAGGGCTTCGCCAGGATAAGCAGCTCGGATATACACTAACTCTTGTATGATATATGATACGAAGGACCTGGATTACTAGACAAATAATCGGGCAAAGCCCCAACCAGATGACCCCTTCGCGAGCCCTTAACTCCCTATATCCTAGAGGAGTTTCACACCTATTCCGCGCCTTTACTCGTCGGATAGAGGCGTCGAGATTGCCTTTCCTTCTATCCAATCCGAAGGAACCGGCGGCACACGAACGGAAGGCAGGGCAATTGGTTACCCGGTTATTTCGTACCTTGCCGGTTCCCGCCGCTAGGCGCGGGATCGCGCGGGCAATCCGGCGTGCCTTGGTTGGATTCGGTACCGAAGCCGATACCCGGTTACCGTTACCCGTTCCTGGTTGGCTTGGTTGATTGATTCCTCCGGGTCCGCCCGATGGTTTGGTTACTGTTACTTCGTATCCGGGTATCCAACCAGCAAGGCGCGGGTAACCGGACGATTCCAAACCGTTTAAGCGGTCTATCTAGGAATCCTGCCACGAAGAGATTCATCCAAGGAATTGTCAGCTTCGCGCCAATCCAACCAGCAACGGATACCCGGTTCCCGGTTACCCGCGCCTAGCGGCGCGTATCCGCGGGATCGCGAGTAACAACCTTCCAGCGCTCAAATAACAGCGACCCCGCTTGAATTGAAAGGAAATGAAGCTCTCCCCTATGACATAATAATCTTGTTTTTTTTTGTCAAACTGCCATTATTAACATATGGCGGATGTAGTCAAGTGGTAAAGACAGTGGATTGTGACTCCATGATCGCGGGTTCGATCCCCGTCGTTCGCCCAGGTATTTTTTTACCCATTCAAATTTTTTAAAAACTGGTGGATTCGGTACCGAAGCCCCTACTTCGATTGATTGGTTGTCGGATGGTTTGGATAGAAAGTAAGCTAGTTTTGAAGGACCCCAGCTAATGGATTGGCCGTTACTCGACGGATGCGAAGCAACGCGCGGGTATCCGTTCCTTCGGATCGGGCAAGCCACACCGTCTGGCACGCCGGATCGTTTGGAATCGCCCGGTTACCCGCGCCTTGCTGGTTGGATACGGAGTAACCAAACCATCGGGCGGACCCGGAGGAATCAATCAACCAAGCCAACCAGGAACGGGTACGCGCG
>Ga0114959_10003379_pt1 | contig 12546 bp, 9 predicted proteins | sample C_130625_EF_Meta_FD_87317 | JGI IMG/M metagenome (GOLD analysis project Ga0114959, IMG submission 87317) | Freshwater microbial communities from Lake Croche, Canada to study carbon cycling - C_130625_EF_MetaG | ecosystem: Environmental > Aquatic > Freshwater > Lake | place: Lake Croche, Canada...
CTGCCCCAGCGCCCGGGCTGTGCTGTGGTCGGGGGCCCATGGGGCGGAGGCGGGGGGGCTGGTTGGGATGGGCGTCGGGGGGGGGCTGCGGAGCTGGGCGAGTTGGTGGCGGAAATAGGCGTGATGCGGGTCAAGCGTCAGCAGATGCTCGATGACCGGGATTGCGTCCTGGGACTGGCCTGCGGTCATCAATTGGGTGGCGAGATGGGCCAGGTAGTGGATGTTGTCCGGCTCGATTGCGACGCTGACCCGGGCCTGCGCCGCGGCCTCCGTGAAACGGCTCTGGCGGGAGAGGGCGTTGCTGAGCGAGTTGGCGAAGCCGGCGCCGGTCGGGTCGAGGCGCGTGGCGCTGCGGAAGGCGGCTTCGGCGCCCGACAGGTCGGCGGTCTGCATCAGCAGATGACCCAGATGGTTGTAGAAATGCGGGTTGGCCGGCTCGGCGACGATGACGTCGCGGGCATGGCTGATCGCCGCTGCCCGGTCGCCGGTCCGGTCGCAGAGACGGCTCATCAGCAGACGGTATTGGGCCCGGGTCGGTGCGAGGGTGATGGCCTGATCGAGCGCTGCCCTGGCCCCGTCAGGATCGCCGGCCTGCTCGCGCAGATGGGCGAGCTGGGCGTGCAGATCGGGATTGCTGCCATCCAGCGCCAAAGCGCGGGTGGCGGCGTCGGCTGCCTCGGCCCAGGCTTCGCGCCGGGCCAGAAGCTGGCTCAGCATCTTGAGATAGGTCGTGTTGCTTGGGTCGAGCGTGATGGCGGTGTGCAGCGCCTCCTCGGCGGCGTCGAGATTGCCGGTCTGCTGGTAGAGGCCGGCGATCTGGCCGCGCAGGGCGGCGTTCTCCGGATCGACCCGGCCGGCCTGGCGCAGCACGATCAGCGCGTCGTCCACCCTCCCGGCCTCGGTGAGCATGCGGGCATAGGTGGCGAGCGTGGCTGAGTCGCCGGGCTTGCGGGCCACCAGGGCCTCAAGCGCGATGAGGGCTGCCGCATGGTCGCCGCGCTGCTGCAGCGTGTGGGCGAGCTGGGCGGCGGCGTGGAGATTGTCGGGGTCGGTCTTGAGGATCTGGCGCCAGACGGCTTCTGCCTCCGACCAGCGATGATTGCGGCCGAGCAGCGCGCCGAGGCCGAACAGGGCGGCGCTGTTGGCGGGATCCAGGCGCAGGGCGCGGCGGTAATAGGGTTCGGCCTCGTCGTCCTGGCCGAGCACGGCGGTGGCGTGGCCCATCTCGGCCTGTGCGGTGGCCACATAGGGGTTGGCGTCGATGGCGGCCTGGGCCTGCGCGCGCGCCTCGGCGGTGCGACCCCAGCTGCGCAGCCAGTTGGCCATCATGCAGCGGAGATGCACGCTGGCGGGATCAAGCCTGATGGCCTCGCGCAAGGCGTGCTCGGCGGCTGGGAGGTCACCCTGGCTGCGCAGCAGGCCGGCGAGGTTGGCGTGGGACATGGCATCGTTGGGATCCAGCATCAGGCTGGTGCGCAAGGCGGTGATCGCGCCGTCTGGCCGGTCGGCGCGGCGCAGCAGCTCGGCCATGGCGGCGTGACCCTGGGCGGATTGCGGCGAGCGGGTGAGGCCCTCGGTGAGCAGGTCGACCGCGCGGGTGGCATTGCCGCGCCCGACCAGCTCGATCCCCTCGGCCAAAGCGGGGTTCCATGTGTAGGTCATGTAGTTGAGGGCGGCTTCGCGGAAGGTGAAGGTGCCTTCCTTGCGAATGCGGTAGCATGTTTTGTCGTCGGCGTAGCGCAGGCCGAAATGTCGGATCACCGAGGGGTGAATTGGCAGGTCTTCCTTGGGGAAGGGGGAGACGACGATGGCCGTGGCCATGCGCTTTGTGTCGGCGGCGCACGCGCCCATCTTCTCGAAGAACTGGGTGGCCCAGGCGCGGGCGATGCGGACATTGGCGTGGTAGGGGGTGAAGAAGACCGGTTCGTCGCGGAAATGCGCCAGGATGAGATCGGCGATGGCAAAGCCGGTGGCCTCGTCGCGGGCGCGTTGGCGCTGGAGGGTGAGTTCGAGCAGACGGTCGAGATTGACGAGGCGGTTGATGTCGATCGCCATATAGCGATCGACCGCCTCGACGGGATCGACGCCGCGGTTGATCATGCGGTTGAGATGGCTGTCAGACGCCTCGCCGATATAGGGGCCGCCTTCGATGAACCAGAGGGATTCGTTGCGCGGATGCGCCTGGCCGGCATAGGGCCAGAGGAAGCCGGCATTGATGACGGGAACATGGATGCGGCGGCCCTTGGTCTCGATGCCGGCGATGTCGGCTTTGGGCTTGTCGTCGAACAACTGCTCGACAACGACATCCGCGGCGGCGATGGCGGCCTTGTCGTCCTCGGAGATCGCCTCATAGGAGCGAATGAAGCGGAAGCTGTCACCGTCCTGCGGTTCGGTGTGGGTGCGGTAGAGGGTGTAGAGCGCCTGGACCTGGCAGTTTCCGATGAACGCGTAACGAGTCATTCGTCATCTCCATGCGGCGCCGGGATCGTGGCGGACCCGTTTATGGGTCTGAGACGTGGTGCTTAGCGCATCGGCTTCAGAATGAAAATGCGCAGCGTCATGGATCATGTGACTTGGCGGGATGTCGGCGTGTTGGTTGGGCGCTGTGGGGGCGGATATAGGGGGTCATGCAATTGTATCGCAATGCATTGATTTTGAAGATCAGCGGAATGCGATGCGGGCCACACGCTGTTTTGAGCGCGCTTTGTCATTGGCTTCTGTAAATATCATCGGTGATCATTTCGGCGCGGAAAGTCCGTGCCGCGTTGCGGGGGGCGGGTACTGCATCAATGCCGTTGTCACGAATACGTGCACATGATCGCCGTGCGGGCTGGGCCTTGCGCAAACTGGCCCGCTTCCGGCAACCCGCGCGCGTTGCGATGACGAAGATGCGTGACGCCAAAGCGAGCCTCCGTGCGGCGTTGGCGTCGCGGGCGGGGGGCGGGGAGAGCCGGAGTCGCGCGGCACGTGGCGCGCATCACGCCACGCAGTTCATCGTGTATCTGCTGCCCTGGCCGGAGGGGCTGTTCAACGAGGCACAGGAGGCGTGGCTGTTCTCGGCGCGCTGGCTCCATATCAGCCAGGTGTTGCGCCAGGGCGCCAGCGGCTGGTCTGGTTCAGGCTTTGGTGAACACCGAGACGCTTTCGAGCCTCGCCGACCAGAGGAACTGATCAACGGGGGTGGCGGCTTCCAGGCGGTAGCCGGCGGTCTTGAGCATGGCGGCGTCACGCGCCAGGGCTGAGGGGTTGCAACTCACATAGATCACGCGTTTCACGCCAGAGGCGGCGATCTGTTCGGTCTGGGTGGCCGCACCGCCATGGGGCGGGTCGAGCACCACCACGGCGTAGGCTGAGAGTTCCTTGCCGGAGAGCGGCTGGCGTTGCAGGTCGCGCATGGCCACCGTGATGCGGCCGGTCTGGGCGGTGGCGTCGGCGGCGGATTTCAGCGCGGCACAGGCGCCGGGATCGCCTTCGAAGGCGTCGACGCGCATGCGTTTGGCGAGTGCGAAGGTGAGGGTGCCGCTGCCGGCGTAGAGTTCGGCGATGCGGGATTTGGCGGTCGGTTTGGTGGGCAGGCCGGCGAGGACGGCCTCGATGATCGCGGCCTCGCCGATTTTGGAGGCCTGGAGGAAGCCGCCGGGGGGCGGGATGACGTTTGTGCCCGAAAAGTTGGTGGTGGCGGGACGCAAGCCGGCGGCGATCTCCGGAGTGGCGGTGTTGCGCGCCCACATCACGCGGGGGACGCCATGGGCCTGGGCGAAGGTTGCGAGCTTGGTGCGGTCCGTCACGGTGATCGGGCCGTCGGTGCGCAGCAGCAGGTCGGGGCCGCTGTCGAGCAGGTTGACGACCGCGGAGCCTTCGCGGCGCAGGCCTTCGATGCCGCGCAGCATCGTGCGCAGCGGGGCGATGAGGTGGAACAGGTCGGGGTGGAGGACCAGGCATTCGCGCAGGTCGATCACCTTGTCCGGATCGAGGCGGGTGTGCAGGCCGAGGGTGATATTGAGGTCGCGGCGGATGGCGAGGTCCATGCGGCGGCGTTGGCCGGCCGGGGTCTCGATGATCGGGGCGAGCTCGGGGGTGAAGCCGGCGCGGCGCAGGGCGCTGTCCAGCGCTGCGGTTTTCCAGGCGAGATAGGCGCTGTGGCTGAGATGTTGGACGGCGCAGCCACCGCAGGCGCCGAAATGCGAGCAGACCGGGTGGACACGGTCTGGTGACGTGGTGAGGCGCTCGGCGACCTCGCCGGCGAAGCCTTCTCCGCGTTTGGAGGTCGGGCGGACGATGACGCGCTCGCCGGGCAGGGCGTCGGTGACGTAGATGCGGGCGCCGGATTCGAGGGTTGCGACCCCGTCACCGTCGGTGCCGAGCCGGTCGATGACCAGCTCGGAGACCGGCGGGAGGGCTATGCTCCGAATGCGGACAGGCCCGTCATGGCGCGGCCGAGGATGAGGGCGTGCACGTCATGCGTGCCCTCATAGGTGTTGACCGCCTCGAGATTCATCACGTGACGGATGACATGGTATTCGTCGGCGATGCCGTTGCCGCCATGCATGTCACGCGCGACGCGGGCGATGTCGAGCGCCTTGCCGCAGGAGTTGCGCTTGCAGAGGCTGATCATTTCGGCGGCGGCGGCGTGCTCGTCCATCAGGCGGCCGAGGCGGAGGACGGATTGCAGGCCGATGGTGATCTCGGTCTGCATGTCCGCCAGTTTCTTCTGGATGAGCTGGGTGGCGGCGAGGGGGCGGCCGAACATCATGCGCTGCATGGTGTAGTCACGCGCCGCGTGCCAGCAGAATTCGGCGGCGCCGAGCGCGCCCCAGGAGATGCCGTAGCGGGCGCGGTTGAGGCAGGAGAACGGGCCGCGCAGACCTTTCACCTTGGGGAGCATGTTCTCCTCGGGGACGAACACGTCCTGGATCATGATCATGCCGGTGACGCTGGCGCGCAGGCTGAACTTGCCCTCGATCTTGGGGGCGGTGAGGCCGGTCATGCCTTTTTCGAGGATATAGCCGCGGATGTCGCCGGCATCATCCTTGGCCCAGACGACGAAGACGTCGGCGATCGGGGCGTTGGTGATCCAGGTTTTGGAGCCGTTGAGCAGGAAGCCGCCCTGGACGGTGCTGGCGCGGGTGCGCATCGAGGCGGGGTCGGAGCCGGCATCGGGCTCGGTGAGGCCGAAGCAGCCGACGAATTCGCCGGTGCGCAGCTTGGGCAGGAAGCGGTCCTTCTGGTCGTCCGAGCCGAAGGCGTGGATCGGGAACATCACCAGCGAGGATTGGACGGAGAAGGCGCTGCGATAGCCGCTGTCGACCCTCTCGACCTCGCGGGCCATCAGGCCGTAGCTGACATAGTTGACGCCGGCGCAGCCATGGCTGTCGAGCGTGGCGCCGAGGAAGCCGAGTTCGCCGAACTCGTTCATGATCTCGCGGTCGAAGCGCTCATGGCGGTTGGCGAGGAGAACGCGGGGGAAGAGCTTCTCCTGGCAATATTGATGCGCCATGTCGCGGATGGCGCGTTCGTCTTCGGAGAGCTGACCGTCGAGCATCAGCGCGTCATCCCATTGGAAGGGGGCGAGGGCGCTCTTCTTGGCGGGCTGGGGGGTGATGACGTTCATGCGGACTGCTCCTCGGTCTCCGTTACGCTTTCTTGCGTGGTTTCGGCGGCACGGCGGGGGCGGGCGGCGACCAGCATGAAGGCGGGAATGTCGTCGCCGAAGCCCATCACCGAGGGGCCGAGATCGTCGTCGCGGCGGAAGCGGCTGCGGTCGCGGTCGCGGTCTCTTTCACGATCACGATCACGCTCTCTGGGGCGATCGAATTCGCGGGGCCGGTCGAAATCGCGGGGGCGGTCGAGGTCACGGGGGCGGGCGAAACCGCGCTCGGGCATCAGGTCGGAGGGGATGTCGGGCTGGGGGGCGCGTTCCATGATCGGCACGATCATGGGCTCGGGGCGGCGCTCGGCGCGGGGGCGGTCTTTGTGCTCACGCGGCGGCCGGGCGTCGGATTTCTCGCGGTCCTTGTCCTTTGCGGGGGGGCGGGTGGCTTTTTCCTCGGATTTGCCACCCTCCGGCTTGCCGCGTCCACGCCGCTTGCCACGGCCTTCGGACCATTCGACGACATCGAGCCCGTCGATGACGATTGGTGGAATCTTGTTGCCGGTGAGCTTCTCGATGGCTTCAACGGCCAGGCGGTCATCGGGCGTGGCCAGCATGAAGGTGCGGCCTTCGCGGCCGGCGCGGCCGGTGCGGCCGATGCGATGCACATAGTCTTCGGCGTGGATCGGCACGTCGAAATTGAAGACATGGCTGAGGCCGCCAATGTCGATGCCGCGGGCGGCGACATCGGAGCAGCAGAGCAGGCGCAGCTCGCCGGCCTTGAACTTCTCAAGTGTTGCGAAGCGGACGGATTGCGCCATGTCGCCATGCAGGGCGCCGACGTCAAAGCCGTGCTTGGTCAGCGATTTGTGGAGGATATCCACGTCTTTCTTGCGGTTGCAGAAGATGAGGGCGTTCTGCACGTCCTCGCTGCGGATCAGGCGGCGCAGGGCCTCGCGCTTGTCCATCTCGCCGACGAGCACGATGCCGGAGGTGATGGTGGTGGCAACCGACGCGGGCTTGGAGACCGTGATCTCCTTGGGATTGCGCAGGAAGGCATCGGCCAGGCGGCGGATCTCGGGCGCCATGGTGGCGCTGAAGAACAAAGTCTGGCGGGTGGGGGGCAGCATGGCGACGATGCGTTCGACATCGGGGATGAAGCCCATGTCCAGCATGCGGTCCGCCTCGTCGATCACCAGGACGGAAGTCTGGGTGAGGAGCATGCCGCCGCGCTCGAACATGTCGATCAGGCGGCCGGGGGTGGCGATGAGGACATCCACGCCGCGGTTGAGCAGGTCCTTCTGGTCGGACATGCTTTCGCCGCCGATGATGAGGGCGTGGGTGAGCTTAAGATGCTTGCCGTATTTGACGAAGTTCTCGGCGACCTGAAGCGCGAGTTCGCGGGTCGGCTCGAGGATGAGGCTGCGCGGCATGCGGGCGCGGGCGCGGCTGCCTTGCAGGATGTCGATCATCGGCAGGGTGAAGCTGGCGGTCTTGCCGGTGCCGGTCTGGGCGCAGCCGAGAACGTCGCGGCCCATCAGCACGAAGGGGATGGCCTGCTCCTGGATCGGCGTTGGGCTGGAGTAGCCCATTTCGGCGATGGCGCGCAGGACGGGTTCGGAGAGGCCGAGGGCGGCGAAGCCGGTGGCGGCCGGTGTGGGCTCGGCGGCGTCGTGCTCCGCTTCAGTCTGGTCGTGCTCGGCTTCGGTTGGGTTTGCTTCGGACATGTCTGCTTCGGACATGTCTGCTTCGGCGGGCGCAACGTGGGGTTCGTCTGCCGGCGCGGTCACTGGCTCGCGTGCAATGGACTCGATCACGACAGGTTCGACGACGATAGGCTCGGGCGGGGCCTCGGCGGGGTCGGCCGCGATTGGCGCGGGTTCCGCGGCCATTGGCGCTTCGGCGTCTGGCTGTGTCGGTGCCACGTGCGGTGCGACGGACGGCGCCTCTGGCGGTTGCACAGGCGTCGCGTCCGCAACCGGGGCGGGTGCCGTTGTGTCGTTGTGCAGCGGAAGGGTCTCGATCAAATTGGGTGTGCTTCCAGGGTGGGCGCAACTCATGGCGCCGGAATGCGCGCGGATCGGCCGCGTGACGCTGTCCGTATCGTGAAACGCCCCGGCAAAGTCAAGGTTGACGGCGGCATGGCGGGCACGGACAAGGCGGCGATGAGCGAAGATGTGCTGTTTCTGCCCGGTTTGCTGTGTGACGAGGCGTTGTGGTCAGCGCAGCTCGGCGCGTTTCCGCATGCCATCGTCGGCGATCTCACGCTGGATGATCATGTTGATGCAATGGCCTATCGCGCTGTGTCGATGATGCCGGGGCGATTCGCGCTGTGCGGGCTGTCGATGGGTGGATATGTGGCACTGGCGGTGATGCGCATCGCGCCGGAGCGGGTGACGCGGCTGTGCCTGATGGACACCCAGGCGCGGCCGGATGGCCCGACCCAGGCGCGGCATCGGCAGATCACCATGAGTCTGGCGCGATCCAACCGGTTTCGGGGGGTGACACCGCGGTTGCTGCCGTTGCTGCTGCATCCGGAGCGGCTGAGCGACGCGGTGCTGTGCCAGGCGGTGCTGGACATGGCTGAGCGGGTTGGAGGGGAGGCGTTTCTGCGCCAGCAGCAGGCGATCCTGGGGCGGCCTGACAGCCGGCCGCATCTGCCGGAGATCGCGGTGCCGACCCTGGTTGCGGTCGGCAGCCATGACAGCGTGACGCCGCTGGATCGGGCGGAGGAGATGGCGGCGCTGATCCCGGGGGCGCGGCTGGAGATCATCGGCAACGCTGGGCATCTGCCGCCGATGGAGCAGCCGGATGACGTGAATGACATGTTGCGCCGCTGGCTTGGGTAAGGCGCCGCCTGGTAAGCTTCGCGGGTCGTTGGTTGGTGAGCGCGGGAGACGTGAGGATGGTTCGATCGGTGCGTCTTGTGGCCTTGGCGGCCTTGGGGCTGGCAGGCCTTGCGGTGTCGCAGCCGGCGTTGGCCTGGCGCTATTACCGTGGCCCGGAGGTTTTCTTCGCGCCGCCGCTCTATGTTGCACCGCCGGTCTATGCGCCGCCGCCGGTGTATTATGCGCCGCGACGCTATCCGTCGGCGCAGACCTGCTATGCCGGGGCCTATATCTGCCCGCTGGATCAGCCGGTGCCGCTGGGCGGTACCTGCTCGTGCCCAACGAATAATGGCCGGGCGTTCGGGTCGGCGCAGTGAGGAGGTAAGCCGGCGCTGGGGTCTGACCAGTGCTTGCTTTCTTCGCCTCCCCCCCCCGTTCATGCTAGTTTCCCTGCATGACGGAACATCCTGACATTTCGGCCCGGCGCAGTTTGGCGCGGCATCGTGCTGTGGCCACTGGCTTGCTGGGAGTGATGGGAGGGTTGATCGGGGTCAGCTATGCGCTGCCGTCTGGTTGGCCGGTGGAGTTGTTGCAGGCTTCGGCGAAGGCGGGGTTTGTCGGGGGGATTGCGGATTGGTTCGCGGTGACGGCGTTGTTCCGTCATCCCTTGGGGCTGCCGATACCGCACACGGCGATCATTCCGCAGCAGAAGCAGCGTCTGGGGCGGGCGTTGGGGCGGTTTGTGGCGGGGCATGTTTTCACCCAGGCGGAGTTGTCGCGGACGCTGACGCGGTTGGATTTGCCCGGGATCGTGGCGCGGTTTTTGGCGGATCCGGCGGCGACGCATCCGGCGGCGGTAGGGATTGCGGGGCTGTTGCCGCGCTTGTTGGCGTCGATGGAGGATGGGCGGGCGCGGCGCGTGTTGGGGCGGTTGGTGCCGCGGATGTTGGGGAGTGCGGAGGCGGGGCGGATTGTGGCGCGGGCGTTGCGCGGGTTGGTGGCGGGGGGGCGGCATCAGGAGGTGTTTGGCTTTATTCTGCATCGGTTCCGCATTTTGCTGGCCGAGCGGGAGGAGGTGCTGCGCCAGGTGATCGAGGCGCGGGTGCGCGAGCAGGGCGGGCGGCTGATCGGCTGGGCGGTGGGGGCGAGTGTGGCCAAGCGGACCATTGCGCTGCTGAACACGGAGCTGTCGCATCTGGATGATGATGGCTCGACGATGCGGGCGGCGTTTGATGAGTGGGTGAACCGGGAGATTGCGCGGATTGAGAACGAGCCGGCGCGGGCGGTGGAGATCGGTCTCGCGATCAGGCGTTTGGTGTCGCATGACGCGGTGCAAGGCTGGGCGGGCGATATCTGGCAGCGGGCGCGGTCGGCGATTGTTGCGGATGCTGGCGATCCTGCGGGGCGCAGCGTGGCGTTGATCGAGCAGTCTCTGGCCAATTTCGGGGTGATGCTGGCGCAGGATCCGGGGGCGCGGGCGCGGTTGCAGAAGGCGGCGGAGGGGGTTCTGGCGCCGTTGGTGCCCGCGGCGCAGGGGCGGCTGGAGGGCTTCATTGCCGAGGTGGTGGGCAACTGGGACGCGGCGACGATCACCGATCGGCTGGAGCTGCGGGTGGGGCGTGATCTGCAATATGTGCGGATCAATGGGACGTTGGTGGGTTTTTTGGTGGGTGGGGTGCTGTGGGCCTTGTTGCACGCCCTATTTGGTCATGTAGCGGTGTGAGGAGGGCTTGATGCGGCTTTCGGTGCTTGATCAGTCAACGGTGGTGACGGGGCGGACGGCGGCTTCGTCCATACAGGAGAGTCTGGCGCTGGCGCGGGCGTGCGAGGCGGCGGGGTATCATCGGTATTGGGTGGCGGAGCATCACAACTCATCGAGCCAGGCAGGGACGGCGCCGGAGGTGTTGATGGCGGCGATTGCGGCGACGACGTCGCGCATTCGCATTGGCAGTGCGGGGGTGATGTTGCCGCATTATTCGGCGTTGAAGGTGGCGGAGGTGTTTCGCGTGCTGGAGGCGATCGCGCCGGGTCGGATCGATATGGGTGTGGGTCGGGCGCCGGGCTCGGATGGGCGGACGGCGCAGGCATTGAACCCTCATGCGGGGCAGGGCGATCAGTTTCCGGCGCAGATTCGGGATTTGCTGGCCTGGGTGTCGGGTGAGGGGCAGCCGGAGGGGCATCCGTTTCATTTGGTCTCCGCGCAGCCGGCGGGGGAGACAATGCCGGAGCCGTGGATTTTGGGCAGCAGCGGCTATGGGGCGCAGGTGGCGGCGTATTTTGGGCTTCCTTATGCGTTTGCGCATTTCATCACCGATGGTGAGGGGGCGGCGGAGGCGATCGGGCTGTATCGGTCGCAGTATCGGCCGAGCGCGCGTCATCCGCGGCCTCTGCCGCTGGTAACGGTGTGGGCGATGGCGGCGGAGACGGAGGAAGAGGCGGAGCGGCAGTTCATGAGCCGGGCGGTTTGGCGGCTGGGGCGGGACAAGGGGTATTATCTGCCGCTGCCCTCGCCGGAGGAGGCTTCGGCGCGGGTGTTGGGCGATGCGGATCGGGCGCATATCGCCCGGCTGCGGGAGCGGGCGATTTATGGCACGCCGGATGTGGTGGCAGGGCGGCTGCGGCGGCTGGGCGCGGAGCTTGGGGTGGAGGAGGTGGCGATCCTCACCACCCTGCATGATCCGGCGGCGCGGGTGCGGAGCTATCGGTTGATCGCCGAGGCGTTTGGCTCGGGGCTGGCGATCGCGGCTTAGAGCGAGTCCGCCGCTGATAGGCGCGGCGGCCTCGGTCTCGCTGTTTGTATTGTCGCGTGATTCACGCGTTCGGTTGATTCAACCTGCCGCGATCACGCTCCATGACCCGGCGTTAGACCGGGTCCCAGGCGAAGATGTCGGCGCTGACGTTGAGCGGGATGAAGGAGGGGGTCAGCGCTGGGCCTGCGTGTTCGGCGATGGCGGTGGGGGTCCAGCCTTCGCTGCGCTGGACGCTGCGGATGGGGCGGTTCTGTGACATCAGGAAGATCTCGTTGTGGCGGACGGCGAAGATCTGGCCGGTGACGTGCTGCGCCGCATCTGAGGCGAGATAGACCGCCATGGGGGCGTTTTTATCAGGCGTCATCTGCTTCAGGCGTTCGACGCGGGCTTGCTGATCGGGCGTTTCGGCGGGGATGGAGCTGGTCATGCGGCTCCAGGCGAAGGGGGCGATGCAGTTGGACCGTACGCCGTAGCGACGCATGTCGAGCGCGATCGACTTGGAAAGGGCGGCGATGCCGAGCTTGGCGGCGGAGTAGTTGGCCTGGCCGACATTGCCGATGAGGCCCGAGGTGCTGGTCATGTGCACGAAGGCGCCGGCGTTCTGGGCGCGGAAGGGTTCGGCGGCGGCGCGGCTGACATAGAAGCTGCCATTGAGATGAACATCGATGACGCTGCGCCAGTCCTGCTCGGTCATTTTGTGGAAGATGACGTCGCGCAGGATGCCGGCATTGTTGACGACGATGTCGATGCGTCCGAAGGCGTCGAGCGCGCATTGGACGATGTGACGGGCGGAATGCCAGTCCGCCACGCTGTCGGTGTTGATGACGGCGCGGCCGCCGCGTTGTTCGATGATCATTTTGGTCTGCTCGGCGGGGCTGGCGGAGCCGCCTTCGCCGGTGAGGGAGACCCCGATGTCGTTGATGACGACGGCCGCGCCTTCGAGCGCCATGGCGAGGGCGATTTCGCGGCCGATTCCGCCGCCGGCGCCTGTGACGATGGCGACTTTGTTTTTGAGCATGTGAGCCTCCCTTGATGGGGGGAGGTTAGTCTGGGGCCGGGGGCGTTGGCCAGGGGGCGGTTTTGGGCGGCTGCGTAGTTCCCCTTATTCCTTTATGTTCGAAATTTGTTCATGATTTGATCATGAAAGTTTCTGGCGCCATCTCCGTTGCTGATCGGTTTGCGACCTCGCTTGAGGGGTTGGGGCGGGCTGTGGCGGCGCGTGTTGCGGCTGGGGTGATGGGGGCTGCGATGATCCTGTTGATCTGGCAGCGGGTGCGGGGGGTGGATCGGCGGATACGGGGGTTGTTGGCGCGGTTGCAGGCGGGGCGGTTGGTGGTGCGGGAGGTGCCTCGGCCGTTGCGCGGGGTGCGGGCTGCGC
>Ga0114959_10003383_pt1 | contig 12536 bp, 12 predicted proteins | sample C_130625_EF_Meta_FD_87317 | JGI IMG/M metagenome (GOLD analysis project Ga0114959, IMG submission 87317) | Freshwater microbial communities from Lake Croche, Canada to study carbon cycling - C_130625_EF_MetaG | ecosystem: Environmental > Aquatic > Freshwater > Lake | place: Lake Croche, Canada...
CATTTAGTTATGTTGCAACTTCAGCAGCTATTATATGGGAAAATTGTACGCCTGTTTTTGTAGATATCAATCCAACATATTTTTCAATAGATGAAAACAAAATAGAACAATCAATTACATCAAAGACAACTTGCATTTTAGCTACCCATGTTTTTGGAAATCCATGTAATATTGTGGCCATTGAGAATATTGCAAAAAAACACAACCTAAAAGTTATATATGACGCTGCTCATGCTTTTGGTGTAACTTATAATAATCAATCAATTTTTCAATATGGTGATGTAAGTACCTGTAGTTTTCATGCTACAAAATTATTTCATACAGGAGAAGGGGGAGCTGTTTTTTGTCAGGATGAAGAATTATTTAACCAATTTTTTTATAGCCATAATTTTGGACATAATGGCCCATTAGATTTTTATGGATTGGGAATTAACGGTAAGATTAGTGAATTACAAGGCGCTATGGGATTAAGTGTTTTGCCACACATGGATAAAATCGTATCAGCTAGAAAAAACGCAGTAGAATTTTATTTGAAAAACTTAAATGATCAACAATTAGTATTCATGAAAATCAGAGAAAATACACAATGGAATTATAGTTATTTTCCGGTATTATTCAAGTCTGAAGAAGCATTACTAAAAGTGCAAAGCAATTTAAATTCCGAACAGATATTTCCTAGACGTTATTTTTATCCTTCTTTAAATACGATAAAATATGTAAATGGTTTAAAAATGGAAGTGTCTGAAGATATTTCAAAGAGAATTTTATGTTTGCCTCTGAATCATGAATTGTCAGAAGTTGCATTAAACAATATTACAGGTATTATCAACGCTGCATTGTAATCTTGCAGCAATTATTTTAACTCGGTGAAAAACTAATTTTTACATTTAGTTTTCTTTTTTATGAATCCATTAGTTTCAATTTGTTGTACCACATTCAACCACGAAAGGTTTATAAGAGACTGTTTTGATGGATTTTTGAAACAACAAACAAATTTCAAATTTGAAATACTTGTTTATGATGATTGTTCAACAGACAACACAAAAAAAATAATTGAAGAATATACTGCTCAATTTCCAGGATTATTTTTTCCCATTTATCAAACAGAAAATCAATATTCAAAAGGAGTTAGAGGCATTATGCCAAGGTTTAACTTTAAGAGAGCCAAAGGCAAATATATTGCTACTTGCGAAGGAGATGATTACTGGACAGATCCATTGAAATTACAAAAGCAAATTGACTTTTTAGAAAACAATGAAGACTTTGTTTTAACAGGCCATGATGCCAAAAAAATTGATGACAAAGGAGAATTAATAAGTGATTGGAGTTTGCCCAAGAACAAAAGAAGAGACTGCTCCTCACAAGAGCTACAAAGATTTTTTTATGCACTTACATTAACTATGTGTTTTAGAAATGTACCCATTTTACAAAACATGCCAGATGAATTTTATAAATCTAATAATGGAGATACATTTTTAATTTCATTGCTTGGCCATTATGGTAAATATAAATACATGCCAGAAATCACACCTGCTGTTTATCGTATTCATCAAGGCGGAATTTGGAGTTCTAAAGATGAAATTCAGAGAATTAAAATGGTAAGAAAGAGTTATTTTGAAATGCAAAACTATTACCAAAGAATAAACAATCAAGTATTGTTTTTATACTATTATAAAAAAGTAGTAGTATTTTCATTTCAGTTATTACAGCTTAATTTGAAAAAATCTAAAACAATTAAAAACATTTTTATTTATTTTCTATATTTTTTTCAAGATATTAAAATGCACAAGCATCCTTTTCGTTTATTTAAAATGATTAGCTGGCACTTATTGGGGAGACTATAAATTAATACATTAAAATCTAAAGTAGAATATGAAGTTATCTGTGATGCAACCTTATTTATTTCCTTATATAGGGTACTTTCATTTGATTGAAGCTACAGACAAAATAATTTTTTACGATGATGTCTCATTTATAAAAAGAGGATGGATTAATAGAAATAATATTTTAATCAATGCAAAGGATTATTTATTTACAGTACCCCTTGAAAAACCAAGCCAAAATAAATTAATTAATGAAATACCTGTTTTAAATGATGAACAGTTTACAAAAACATTTTTTAAACAAATTCAAAACGCGTATCAAAAAGCTCCATTTTATAAAGAGGTTAATGAAATAATAGAGCATTTTTTTTCAAAAGAATACAACAATATTGCCGATATGGCCATAGCATCTATTTGTATGGTATACCAATATCTTGACAAAGAATTAATTTGGGATAAATCTTCTGTGTTTAGTCCAGAAACAAAAGGAATGGAAAAGGCAGACAGATTAATTCAGTTAAGCAAAAAAGCTAATTGCAATCATTATATAAATTTAAAAGGTGGTATTGAATTATATGATAAATCCTATTTTGAAAAAAGGGGTGTAACCTTAAATTTTACTGAATCAATTTTAAAGGAATATACTCAATTCAATCACAATTTTGTACCCTGGTTAAGCATATTAGATGTATTGATGTTTTGTGAAAAAGAGGAAGTATTAGACCAATTTAAATCATTTAAATTAATTTAAATCAACAAGCATGATTAAGATAGGAATTCATGGAGTACCAAGATCTGGAACAACATGGTTAGGTCAATTAATCAACAGTTCGCCGAATGTAAAGTATAAATATCAGCCACTGTTTTCGTATGAATTGAAAGGGTTTCTAAATGAAAACGCTTCTATTGAAGAGATCAACGATTTTTTTATTAAACTACAAAATACATCATCAAATTTTTTAGATCAAATAGATGGAATTCAAAAAGGCATCATTCCAACATTCCAAAAAGATAACATTACGCATATTGTTTATAAAGAAGTTAGATACCATCATATCATTCAAAATATGCTTGAAAAAGATTCCGCTTTAAAAATTATTGGAATTATAAGATCTCCTCTTGCATCTATAAGTTCATGGCTTCGTTCTCCAAAAGAATTTAGAAAAGATTTAGGATGGGATGAAATGGAAGAATGGAGAAATGCCAATAAAAAAAATGAACAAAAGCCAGAAGAGTTTTATGGTTTTGAAAAATGGAAAGAAGCTGCTTTGTTATTTGAAAGACTCCAACAAAAATATCCAGATAGGTTTTATTTAATTAACTATAACGATTTATTATCTGATACCGAAAGTGAATTAAAAAAATTATTTATCTTTTCTGAATTAGCAATGAATACACAAACCATTGATTTCATCAAACAATCTAGAACTCAAAATATTGTTGACACCTATTCTGTTTTTAATTCAAAAACGCAAGACAATGATTGGCAAAACCAATTAAATCCAGTTTTAATAAATGAAATAAAGAACGACCTGATTAATACTACTTTAGAAAAGTATTTATAAGCAAACTCTGAGAAAAATAATTTAAAATGGTTGACGCTCAAATATTGGTAAGCATCTCGTGTATAACTTATAATCATGTATCATATATAGAACAATGCATAGATGGATTTTTGAAACAAGAAACAAATTTCAAAATTGAAATACTTATTCATGATGATGCTTCCAATGATGGAACAAAAGAAATTATTGAAGAATACCATAAACGCTACCCCGAATTAATATTTCCAATTTATCAAACTGAAAACCAGTATTCAAAAGGAATTACTGCCGTCAATTATACTTTTAATTACCCTAGATGTAGAGGAAAATATATTGCCTTATGTGAAGGCGATGATTATTGGACAGATCCATTAAAATTACAAAAGCAAATAGATTTTTTAGAAGCAAATTCAGAATATAATCTTTGCGGTCATCAAGCTTCTGTTTTAAAAATGAATGGAGATATCATTGATAGCTCTAATTACCTAAATAAAAATGATGAATTAACATTTGAAGATGTAGCTACAAAAAGAAAAAACATTCCCACTTCATCTATTGTTTTTAGAAACAATTTGAAATTTCCTTCTTGGGTTTACAAAGTGTATGGAGGTGATAGAGCACTTATTTTTCTAAATGCACAAGTAGGTAAAATAAAAATTTTAGATTTTAATGCATCTATATATAGAATTCATGAAGGGGGAGTAGAACAAAGATACAAAATCGATAAATTTTCACTACCTATCAGGAACATTAAAGAACAATTTATTTACTACAATATTTTATCAAAAAGAGAGCATAAAAAAGCAATATTTAATAATATAGTTTACAATCATTTTTACATAATAATTTGGTCTATTTTAAAAATAAATTTTAAGTATTTTTTTATACCATTGTTTTCATTGATAAGCTTTTTGATACTTCAAAAGATTAAAATAAAATAATTTATCTCCTAGTATAGTAATTAATGTAAAATAGTTTTACTTAAAATAATAAGTAGAAAAGTGAATACATCAACTTTAAAAAATCTTGTGAATAGAATTTTATTTACTCTTTTTGATTAACAAAATCAATTATAAAACAAAAAAATAAAAAAGCATTTTAATATAATTATTATTTAATTCAAATGCTTGTGTTTCTGCAAATATTGAATTCTTCTCTTGTTTGGCTTTTTAATTCATAAGGCTAATAAAAAATTATACAGCTTTTACATTGATTAGGGTAATATACAAAAGTTGAATATCCTGATATTATAATGGCAAAAGATTTTATTCATGTAAAGATAAAAGTCAATAATTCATAAGCCTTTTAACAACAAGCTACATAATTGCATTACCTTTATTATTTAAAACAAAATACCAATATTCAATCTTTAAGTAAAATACTCGTACATGAGAGTTCCTTATATTCATGATGAAATTATCCATAATTCTGGCGCGGCCGGTCAGGTATTGCCAATTTTATTTGAAATATATAAACCTCAATCTATCCTAGATGTAGGATGCGGTTTAGGCAACTGGATTCAAGTGGCTAAAAATTTAGGAATAGCAGAAGTTACAGGCGTAGACGGAAGCTATGTAAATCGTTCATTATTAAAAATTGAACCACATGAATTTGTTGAGAAAAATTTAATTGAAAAATTTGACTTACAAAAAAAATATGATTTAGCTATTTGTTTGGAAGTTGCAGAGCATTTACCAGCTTCTTCCGCTGAAAAGATTGTTGAATCTTTAGTTACGCATGCTGATGTAATAATGTTTTCGGCAGCTTTGCCTGGTCAAGGTGGACAAAATCATATTAATGAACAATGGCCATCTTATTGGCAAGCAATCTTTGAAAAATATAATTTCCAAATGATTGATTTTTTCAGACCAAAAATCTGGAACAATACAAAAATTGAAAGATGGTATAAACAAAATCTTTTTTTAGTAGTTAGAAAAGGCCATGCTCTTTCTACTTCAGAAAACAATCCCGCATTATCATTGATTCATCCTGAATTATTTGAAGTCATACTACAACAACACCAACAAAAAACTGCACATTTAAAATCAGAAATAAATAAATTAAATAAAAGAGATTTCATAGGAAAAATTACTCGCTTATTTAAATCTAAAAAATAATGTATAAAATCATTAACCTTGTTCCTTTTGAAAAAAAGGAAAATTATTTATTGAATAAGCTTCATGATGTTAGTATTCTAATTAAAACATTAGAACGTCCCCAGCAATTAATCAATCAATTGCATTCTATTCAAAAGTATAAATTTCAAGGTCCTATTATTATTGCAGACGACAGCAAATCGCCTTATAAATCAGAAATTCTAGCACTTTTCCCCCAATTAAATATCACCTATATTAATCTGCCTTTTGATACCGGTACGGCTGAAGGACGAAATGTAATGCTAGAACATACCACTACTGAATTTTTTGTGTTGTGTGATGACGATTTTATTTTTGAACCCAGAACAAGAATTCCAGTAATGAGAAAATTGTTGGTAGAAAATAATCTTGATTTACTAGGAGGCGTGTTTAGACAATACAATTTAAAATCAAGAAAAGACAGGTTAAAATTCAATATTTCAAAATGGTTTTTAAAATTGAATATTCTTATTCCTGCAACAAACATATTTGAATACCATGCGAGCTTTGATGTAAATGGTCATATTTGTAACATGAAAAAAGTTTCCTACAAAGACCCCTTTACGCTATGTGATATGACACATAATTTTTTTATTGCGCGTACAGAAAAAGTAAAATCATTTGGTGGTTGGAACCCAATTTTAAAAGGCGGAGAACATCAAAACTTTTTTATAAGGGCTAAAAATAAAGGGTTAAAAGTTGCTACTACAAGAATATGTGGAGTTGTTCACGATAGATGGTCACCTGCCCCTGCTTTATTTAAAGAATTAAGAGACAGAGGAGCTTATTACCAAAAATTGGCACTCGAAGAATTCGGAATTACACAAATGGACAATTTTAAAAAAGTGATGAATGAAAAATTTGGCGAGTAACAATTTTTAAAAATCGAATCAAAATAATGCAACCTTTATTTAGTGTCATTATTCCATGCTATAATCAAGCTATTTATTTATCTGACTGTCTACATTCTTTATTAGATCAAACTTTCAGAGATTGGGAAGCTATTGTAATTAATGATGGATCTACAGACAACACTACAGAAATTGCCAATCAATTCTGCAATCAAGATCAGCGAATAAAATTATCAGAAAAAATTAATGGAGGGCTTTCTTCAGCAAGAAACCATGGAATACAATTATCTAAAGGCAAACGAATTATTTTTTTAGATGCAGATGATTTTCTTTATACCAATTGTTTACAAGAAATTAATACTGCACTTTTAGTTGCAACTGATATTCATTTGGTACAATTTGGTTACACATATATTTCTGAGCATAAAGACAAAATTCTACACACAACATTACCCATAAAATATAAAGACTTTCGGTTAAAAGTAATATCAGGCGTTCCTGGTCCATGTCATACTTTTTGTATTAGCAAAGACATGGTTGACAAAATAGGTTTCTTTGATGAAAACTTGAAAAGCCTTGAAGATTGGGATTATTGGTTAAGAGCAGTAAAAGTTGGTGCCCTACAATTAATTATAGAAAAGCCTCTTGCATATTATAGGTACGTGAGAAATAGTATGAGTAGAAACGCTTTTGTAATGTATGATTCATTTAAAAAAGTAGGAACAAGAGCACCAAAACATGACGTCCGAATTCTTATTGATTCTACATTTAATCAGGATGTAGCCTATGATATGAAACCTATTTTTCAAGAGTTTTTAATAAGAATATTAGGAGTATCAATTATGCAAGGAAAGGTAAATGAGTCAATTGAAATATTTCAAACGGAAACAACAAAACCAATTAATACTTTTAAAGCAACAGAATTTGAATCCATGTGCTCCTATCTTAGTTTCAGATATTGGTACAATGAGGAAGAAATCAAATTTGTATTTACAAGTATTTATCCTCATTTCGTTACTTTTTTTAAGCATATTCCAATTAATAATCAAACTAGAAATAAAGTATTATTTACTATCTTTAAAAGGCATTTATTTTATAAAAATATTTTTAAATATGGCAAATTGCTTGGAAGTATCTATAATCTATTGTTAAGATGGAGATATAAGCAATAACATTTTATTCATGAGCTTACCTAACGGAATTTCAATAGTCATTTGTACATATAATGGTGTTAAAAGATTAGGCCCCACTCTTCATGCTATTTTCGCTTTAAAAAATTTGCCTAGTATTAATTGGGAATTAATAGTTATTGATAATGCTTCAACAGACGACACGTCTTCTTTTTGTATTGAGTTAATAAAAAAAAATAATTTCGAAAATAAATCAAAAGTTATTTTAGAATCTCAAGCTGGTTGCAATCATGCAAGAATGAGAGGCTTGTTGGAGGCTCAATACAAATGGTTATTATTTTGTGATGATGATAATCACTTGTTTGATGATTATTTAGTGAATGCCTGGAAAATATTAGAAAACAATGATAAAATTGGGGTATTAGGTGGTTATGGAATTCCTTTGTTTGAATCTGAAAAACCTGAATGGTTTGATCAATACTCAAAATCATTTGCTGTTGGACCTCAAAGCAATCAAAATGGAAAAATAAATAGTCAAAAAAGAAAACTATATAGCGCCGGAAGTTTTTTTAGAAAAGAGGCCTTACTATTTTATTATGATAAAGGCTTTAATGCTATAATGGAAGGTCCAAAAGGGGATGAGCTTACAAGAGGAGAAGACACAGAATGGTGTATTATGCTTGAATTGATTGGTTATGAACTTTGGTTTGAAAGTAGCTTAAAGTTTAATCATTTTATGTCTGATGGTAGAATGACTTGGCAATATTATTTGAAATTGAAAAAAGGAATTGCGTCGGGAAAAGCAAAGTTTGAAGCGTATAAGCCATTGATAAAATTAAATAAACCCAATCATTTATCTTTCATAAGAAACTATTTATACCAATCGGTTTTATTTCATTTTTTATGGATTCAATTTGAAATAAAAAAAATACTTTTAAAAAAGTACTACTCACAAGAAGATGTAGAAATTGGAAATTCAATTCATCCAACAGTGGCAAAGTCTTACAGAGAAAATTTCTATAAAACTTTTATTCATTTCAAACAATTAAGATTCATTTTAAAATAGCTTATGCCTTTTTTTAGTATTATTATTACTTGTTACAATCGAGCTGGCATTATTGAAAGACCTTTGAAAAGCCTTGCCAATCAAACTTTTCAGGATTTTGAAGTAATTATAATTGATGATGGCTCAACTGATAATAGCAAGGAAATTATAGCTCCTTATCTTACAAACAGCCAAGTAAATTATTATTATCAAGATAATGGAGGCGTTTGTTCGGCAAGAAATTTTGGAGCTAAAAAAGCTAAAGGCGAATACCTCATTTTTTTAGACAGTGATGATGAGGTTGAAAAGAACTGGCTAAATGATTTTTATTCATTAAAAGAAGAACATTTTGACATGCTTTTTTGTAGTGTACAATTTGTAAATCAAAGCGGAAAAATTACAATTATTGACTGCGTGCAGCCCTCTGCAAAAAATAAATCAAAAGGAATTTTTTATGTTGGCAGCTGGGCCATGAAATCAATTGTTTTTTTTGAAATAGGTATGTATGATGAAAATATGAAGTATAGTGAAAATACCGACATAAGATTTAAATTAATTCAAAGGGGATTTTCAATGGGCTTCATAAAAAACCCTAATTTTATTTACTATCAAAATTTAATTGGGGGTAGTAAAAATGAACTTAATAAGATAATGTCTAACGAATATTTAATCGAAAAACATAAACTATTTTTTATTCAACGTCCACATCTTTTACAAACATTTTTACACTCAATAGCAACTAGCTATTTCAAATTAGAGCAATATACTAAAGCTAAAGAAAATTTGATTAAAGCATGGAAAGCGAACCCTAAAAATCTAAAAATATTCGTCAAATTATTATTGATGAATTTCACTTTCATATCAAAAAAGAGATTGAAATGATTTCTGAAAGAAAAAAATTCTTTGCTGCTTTTATTATGACGTATCGTCGAAATAGTACATTACAAATAACTATTGAAGCGTTGTTTAAACAAACGTATCCACCAGAAAAAGTTGTAATAGTGGATAATGATATTGAATTTTCGGCAAAACCAATTCTTGAATTACTACCTCATTATCCTTTAGAATATTATAATGTAGGTTATAATTCTGGTCCTGCAGGGGCATCTAGAAAGGGATTAGAAATATTAACAGCTCAAGAATATAAATGGATTGCATGGGTTGATGACGATGACCCTCCTGTTTTTGATAATTGTTTTGAGCTTTTGTTACAAGTTGGAGAAAATGCTCCGAATTGCGGATGCGTGGGCGCTGTAGGACATTACTTTGATAGAAGAAATGGAATTATTACAAGGGTTCCAGATGATGAGTTATTAAAACCAGGCATAATTGAAGTTGACCAAATAGCAGGAGGAATGTGTAAAATAGTAGCCTCTAAAGTAGTATCAGAAAAAAATATTCTTCCGGATGAAAAACTTTTTTTCAGTTTTGAAGATTTAGACTTTGATTTAAAAATACAAAATGGCGGGTATAAGCTTTATGCTTCTAGAAACTTATATTTAAATCATAGAACCAAATTTAAAACCCAGGGTATAGTTAAACAAAGAGGAAATAAAAAAGATACTAATAAACTCTGGAGAGATTATTATTCTACTAGAAATATTCTATTCATACTTAGTCATAACAAACTTACTTTAGCTTTAATAAAAACTTTATTTCGTTCGGGTATAAAAGTCTTTTTGGGTTTTCGTTATGGCCTACATTATGGTACGAAAAATGCACAATATATTTTTAGAGCCATTTTAGATTTCTCATTAAACAAAAAGGGACAAATACATTTATAAAAATATGCTAAGCGTAATAATGCCTGCTTATAATCGGGCACATGTCATAACTAAAGCAATTAAAAGTGTCTTAAATCAAACGTTTACCGATTTTGAATTAATAATAGTAAATGATTGTTCAACAGACTCTACTGTAGATGTTATTAATTCTTTTTCCGATAGTCGTATTTTGCTAATTAATGCCTCAAAAAACATGGGCGCTGCAGCTGCTAGAAACGTAGGCATAAAAAATGCCAAATACGAAATCATTTCTTTACTGGATAGCGATGATTTTTATGAGCCTACTTTTTTAGAAGAATCATATCATCTATTAAAAAACACAAATGATCAAATTGGTTTTATGTGGACTGGCCTAAAAACAATTAATAATAATAAAATTACTTTAAGCCATTGGGAGCCTCCTTTTATCAAATCAAATTATATTACCTTCCTTCATGCTTTACATATAGGAACTAACTCCGGAATATCAATAAAAAAATCTGTTTTTGAAAAATGCGGATATTTTAATGAATCATTACCTGCAGCCGAGGATACAGATTTCTTTTTAAGAATCACGCAGGAATTTGGCTATACATTCACTCATAACCATCTCATTAATATATATAAATCAGGAGAGGATAGACTATCAAAAAATTATAAAAAAATTGCAATAGCATATAATTTTTTTATAGATCAACATTTGCCAATAATCAATAAATATCCAAAATTGCAAAAAAAATATTTATATAAATTAATGTGGTTAAATTATCATCTAGGAGAAAAAGAAATAGCTAGAAGTTATTATCAGAAACTAAAAAAGTTACAAATGGTAAATATAAAATCTCGCAGAATTTATTTGCTATTTGAAACCCTTCCATTAAAATTGGCTTCTTATATACATGTAAAATTTGGACATTAAACATGAAACTACTTTTTACAATAGATAGTTTACAACAAGGCGGTGCAGAACAAAGCATCGCTCATATCATTAAGCATTTTTCTAAAAATGCCTCTGTAACCATTTTGTATTTTTATCCTAAAGCTGATTTATTGTCTACTTATCAAGCGCTGGATTGTAATATTATCTCTTTGAATTTACAAGGGAAATATGAATGGACAAAAGCCATCAAAGGAATGATAAATGTAATTAATGAAGTAAAGCCAAATTTAGTAATCACCTCCTTGTATAGAAGTAATATCATTAGCAGGATTGCTTGTAAATTAACTAATACAAGATTGATCGGTACGTTTGTTGATGATAGCTATAATGTTGAAAGAAGAAGAACTTTTAAAGGAATTGATTTATTAAAATATCAATACACATGGTTGTTAGACAGATTAACAAGTTTCATCCCTTATGCTTGGATATCAAACAGTAAATGCATTGGAGAAAATAATGCTAAAAAATTAGGCTTATCACTAAAAAAAATATATGTAGTTTATAGAGGGAGAAATAGCGAAAACTTTAAAAAGTGGATAGCTCCATCATCAAATAATTTTGAGTTTGTAACAATTGGTAGACTCTATGAAAAAAAAGGTTATCCAGAACTCATACAAGCATTTTCCAAATTATCTAAGTTGCACAATAATATTCGACTTACTATTTATGGGGAAGGATCATATAGACCAGCGATAGAACAACAAATAGATTCGCTACACTTAAAGGAAAAAATTATTTTAGCTGGAAATGTTCCCAATGCATGGTTAAAACTATATGACTCTAATTGTTTTGTCTTTCCTTCTCGATTTGAAGGATTTAGTGGGGCACTAGTTGAAGCAATGATGACGGGTATTCCAATTATTTCAAGCGATATTCCAATGAATTTAGAAGCAGTAGAGCATCACAAAACAGCATTGGTACATCAATTAAAAAATGCAGATGATTTATTTGATAAGATGAATGAAATGATTATACAATATCCATCAATGATTGAAATGGGCGAAAGAGCAAGAGAAATTTCAATTCAAAAATTTGATATTAAAATCATAGCCCAGCAATACGAATATTTGTTGTATACGTTTGCAAATAAAAACTAATTAATCAATTTGAAAATTTTACAGATAATACAACGAAGTCAATTACGCGGAGCAGAGATTTTTGCTTGTCAATTGAGTGAAGCATTACAAAACATGGGTCACCAAGTTGATGTATTGATTTTGTTTGGAAAAAAATCTGATGTTTTCAATTTCCCTTTATCCTTTTATTATTTAGAAGCCAATGAAGAAAAAAGATGGTTGGATTTTA
>Ga0114959_10003384_pt1 | contig 12535 bp, 7 predicted proteins | sample C_130625_EF_Meta_FD_87317 | JGI IMG/M metagenome (GOLD analysis project Ga0114959, IMG submission 87317) | Freshwater microbial communities from Lake Croche, Canada to study carbon cycling - C_130625_EF_MetaG | ecosystem: Environmental > Aquatic > Freshwater > Lake | place: Lake Croche, Canada...
ATTGGTTATTGGTTATTTTCATAGGGGGAATTCGCGAATCTTTTTACCTGCAATGTCTTTTTCGAGATGAGAGAGGAAAAATACCTGGGGGAGGAGGTTGTGATAGGTGCGAATGGACATGGAGCCAGTGGTCACATTATAGACAACGGTCCATTGTGTACTTTCGAGTGTCGTAGCGGCTGGATTCATAACCAGACCCTGAAAGATGTCGAAATGATTCATCATGTGCCACATGAGATTTTCAGTGGCTTCGCCCGTCTTGGGAATGGCGGCATAGCGACGAAAGAGTGCGGCGCGGACAAAGCGTGACGGAGGAGTGAAATCTCCGGGAAGGCCAAGCATGCCATTGCCATTGCCAACCATGAATGGATAGTTGCTTGGATAAATAGCGCGTGCAACAGGATTGATGTGGTCAAGAGAGGTCGCATTGCGCGCACGAAGTGAAGAATAATGCTCCAAGTTTTGAAGCTGCCATGAAAAGGGAGGTGAATTCGTCAGAACATGTGCGCTATTGTCCATGATGACACATTTTCCCTCTAAATATTCCACGACGAGATTGGAGCCCTTGCGATCCAGGACATTGAAATGAATGGTGGGATGGATACCACCATCGCGACTGGCGCTCGCCCGAGCATGGGAGGGAAGAGATTGTTCAACAACACGGACACGAGCCAGTGTTTTTCGAACGTCGGTGACATTCGCACATAAGCCAAGGAGCAGATTGACCACCTGCCAGGAAGCCAGGGTTTCGGGGAGTGAGGTTTCTTGGAAAGATTGATATGTAGAATATTCGGGCAGATAGAGCGCACTTACCACCAATCCTTTCTCATTGATTCCATCGACCAAGTTGGTCTTGAGAGAGGGGACGGCATGCTGCGACATGCCCATAAAGCCATAGAGAGAACGCCACCGCTTTCCATTCTCACCCTTGGGTGTGGTGCCTATAAATTCCATACCGCGAGGCATCACGAGGACGGTAGAACGAAAAGGAAGCGAGAATTCCAATGTCCTTCCATATACATGAGATCCATCCCCGGATTCCATGTGAATGGCAGTGCAATTATTCATAATATATTTTTTTATTGATAGAAATAAAAAAATGAAACAAGTCACACAATTACAACAATTAGAACAACGGGTTCGATCTTTACACCTATTACCATCCAATTCTTTTATTAATTCGCGTTATTTGACGACACAAGAAACAATCGATTACTATAAATTTATTCTACAACTATCAAAAACTATCAAATCATCATCTGATGATGATGATGATAAAAGACAACTACGACAACAGCTATTGAATAATATGATTACTATGCTAGAAATAAATCTTCTTGATCCCCAAAATTTTGATCCATTTATGATAATATGGAGTAATATCCGGGCATCTCTTCGACAATTGTTTTCAGATGAAGTGAGAATAAAACTAGAAGATACTTTAGGTAAATGGAGCACTATTGTAGATGGTCTTTCCTTATTTAAGAAAAAAGATCTACGTAAGGAAGAAGAATCAACACTATATTCCATGATGGTGCTGTTAAAGACGGTTCGAAATGAATTAGTAAATAAACTACGGTTTGCAACAGTATCACCAAAACAAGAGAAACTGTATAAGCAGATTGTAAATAAAATGAATGAAATTTGTCCTCCGCAAACATGTGATCGTAAGATGGTTATTGGAAAAGGTGGAAATGGACAAGTCATTGCACGTGACCAAGAAAGGACAATTGCACGCAAACTTTTAACGACTGACGATCCAAATGGTATTCAACACGAATATAACACTATGAAAACATATTATGATAAGGATCCTGAGCTCTTTGTAAAACCATATTCACTCGGAGATCATTATTATGATATGCAGTTACTAAAGAATTATGAAGGACTCGATAGCCTGATTAAAAAAAAATCTCTCACTGACTCTCAAAAGATATCCATCACCAAGCAGTTACTGAAAGGTCTTGAAATCTTTCGTCAAAACAAATCGGCTCATGGTGATCTAAAACCCGCAAATATCATGGTGAAAATTGATCCAAGTGATGACTCTGTGCAAGTTAAGATTATTGATTTAGGATCTGTGTGTGATACAGATCCGTGTAAGAATGATGCTGGAACACTTGTATATCAACCACCGAACATGATAATACAAAAGGGTGAATCTACGTTATCACAGGTTCAAAGATATGATTTATATGCAATGGGTATAATATTGTTTCAATTATTTACTAATAAGACAACGGAACAGCTTGCGAAGAATACCAATGAAATAAGATTATCACAACAACAAAAACAGAAACTAAAGGCCCAATTGAAGGACAAGGGAATTTCATCAATTCCTGATATTTTTCTATCAAATCGTTCTTCGCCAATTAGTAATAGTGTAATATACAATAAAGATGGTATATTCATCTAATCTAGCTTTTCTCGGATCTCCGACTGGTACGAGTTGAGGATGTTCAAGAATCGATTATAATCGTCTTTCATTGTGGCCTCACACATTCCGCTCATGATGAATTGTCCGCTGTGAAAAACAAGGAACGTATTGAACTTGGGCTTACCTTCCTTGATCACGGTGAGCGATCCCAGAGGCTGGTTCGACTTGCGGAGTGTTTCCGGATGTCCCTTCTTCCATTGCATGACCGGTACTTCTAAATCGTACTTGTTCTTTTGCATGGGAAACTTGATATTGACGCCTGTATATCCAAAACTGGTCTCCAATAGAGAATGAAAGGGTGTAGTCGTATTCACAATGCGATCAAGTGCCTGGCGATTGATATTATATCCCGCACTGCAATCCACATTGGTCATGACCGTCTCGAAATAAAGTCGAAACTCCTCGTCACATAAGACAAAGGAATCAGGTGCATGTTCCATTAAAATCTCCAAGAAAACAAGTGCCGCAATCTTGGCATGCTCCATGTTCTTGCATCCCGTCATCTGAAACTTGCCATTCTTTGAAATCTTGAAATTCACCTTTTTAATATCATCCACCATCATAATCACATTCAACGCATTGCGAAACGTCTTTTGCTTGCTGATATCCACATTCTCCACCATCCCCCCCTGTCTCCTAATCTTGTTCTTGTAATACATCGTATGAATCGAACAACTTCCCCCCTCCACCGTCTTTCCACAAATCGGGACCTTTTCAAAAATATTCTCAATATTAAATTCCATGTTGCCCGTCGCTATAATTGTCCTCGTCGAAACCTTCAAGTCCTCAAACTTTCTCTCCATTCTCTTTATTTAAATACTGACTCTTCTTTAGATCAGCATCCAAGAAAGTAACAAATCAATTTTTGTAAAAAAAAATTAATTTATTTTTTTAGATAATAATAAAAAGTAAAAAAAAAAATGGAAGAGAAGAGCAAGTTGGGGAGGATCCTGTTGGAGAAGAGAAGTCCGATATCTTTGTTACCATCAGTCAGGAAAGCCGTCGATTTGATCACTCTGGATCCAGAGCATCCTGCTGAAATTGTGGGTAGCTACAAGTATATCATTCATGAAAATCCCGTCGATATCGATCTTTTTGAAAATTGCAGCTATGAAGCCGCCTCTCTCGTCCCCATTCTCAAACATATCGTAGAGCTATTTAAAGACATGGCATCAAGATTGATGGTGGCGAAGGACACGTATCTTGCGGATTTCAAGGCGGGGGAGGACAGTCGTTTTTTTTGTCCGTACATGGGTACATATGAGATATTAAAGGGGTACAAGGATTATGATCCAGAGAGGGTAAGAGAATGGATCGATGCGTTGGGTTCGTTACTTTCGGTGGAGGAAAAAAAGGAGATGCTGGAGGCGGTGGAGGATCATCCTACTTATTTTCAATACATTCGATTGGAGGACTTGATTCGCAGCAAGAGAGTGGTGCGCTGGACATTACGTGAGCTTTCCAAAGGACAGAAAAAACTGGCGGGGAACTTGATTTATACATTGGAAGAGGCGATTCAGAGTCATACAGTCATGAAGATTGATATCTGGACATGGATCAAGAATGGTTATGTCGAGGTGACCAATTGGTTCCGTCTGAGGTTCCGACAAAAGGGGACAAAGAAATGGGACGACCTGACACAACCACTTCCTCTTTACGAAGAAAGCATTCGAAAGGGGGTGCGGGATTATTTTGATCCTCGTCTGGAGAAAAACATGAAGATGGCGAAACGCATTTGGCTCTATGCCGTCTATAAGAATGATTATCAACTAATGAAGCTGCTCTACCCATTATTTCGAAGCGATGCCTCTCGACTCGGACAATTAAGGGGAGAGATTGAAGTATTGCACTCCATGTTGGAATCGATTGAAAAAAATCCACCTATTCGATTTATGATAGAGCAAATGATCCATTTTAACGACGTCGTCTCAACGATTACACAGGATGTGCTTCCGATCGAAGAAAAGAATCGAATCTTTCGACGTATCGAGCATTTTTACGATTATGAAGAAAAAGAAAAAACCCTGAATAAGGAGGAAAAACAACAGTACCTAGACGACTTCAAGGCCACGCTTGAATTCATTGACAGCAAGATTTCCATGTATATCCAGCGATACGTCTATGCGTTCTTGAAAAAGAAATCCTTGTTTGCCGTCATTGAAAAGATATTTGCCATTCCATCCCCCCGCCCCAATCCCATGCACTATGTTCTTTCTACTTGATCCTCTAATACCCACGACCACATTGAAGTAACTGGAAATAATTTAATCGGGTGATTCTATGATACGTGTATATCATACCAATGATCAATATCACCAGAATAATGGACAACACACCACACCCTATTAATGTATGTGCTCGAAATTTATTCGCTTGAATATCCGGATTCCTCGACGCACGATGTGTGATAAGAATAGACTGGACGGAAAGCTGTGAAAAAAAGACAAATACAAGTATCCAAATCGCCGCAGCATCAAGGAAAAAGTGTTTAAAAAATATCGACCACGAATTTGCCCCGTTCTGCCACACTTGATTCTCCGCATTCTCCGCCGCAGCACTAATCGCCGTCGCAACAGCCTTACCATCAACACCCACAGCGGCATCAAGAGTTGCAATAGCATTAGGATAAATATCTTGAACACGACCTCTCGCACCACCAAGATCTAAATTAGCATTACCGGTAACATCCCTAACAGTATCAATAAAAGCCGTGTTAGCAGCATCCCTAACACCATCAGCATCATCACCATTCCGAGCAGCGGTATTAGCAACAGCAGCAATAGTGGTAGCAATACCAGCATCAACAACACGTTTTATATCAACAGCTCCTCTATTAATAAAATCCATGTACATGTTCATGTTCTTCAATTTAATCTTAGGATTACGAGGAATATTAGTATATGTAATGTCTTGTGTCTTGAACTTGAATTTATTTCGGAATAGTTCAAAACAACATAGAAAAAATGCTATAAAAATAATGAGAACAATGACCAACAATGTATAATACACAACTACATAAAATTTTCTTGAGATTCCACCGGTAACTTTTTTAAAGTCGTCGTCACTTTTCCCAGCATTTTGTACAATCATGTTCCAAATGTATCTTGAATTCGTCGCACAATTAATCGCAAGAAAGAACCAAAATAAATAATAGATTATTGTTTTATAGAAGATGGGTTGTATAAACGAAATGTTTGTTTTTTTTCCTGTCAATGATGATTGTTTAATTTTGAGTTTTTGCTGACATGCATTGATTTTAATATGTTTTTTGATAACTTGTTCTAATTGAGGTTTTAGTGTTGTATTAAATGATTTATTCAATTGTCGAATTGCCGCATTGATTTTTTGTTGATCAGAAGTAGCCGGTTGCCCCTGTTTATCTTGTGGTGTGTTTTCAATAATAAGAGTATTGATCGTATCAGCGAGTTGTTGTTTCAATTTGTCTCCACCAGTATCATCAATAAATTGATTAAAATCATAACGGAATACATTATTACCGGCGGCAACAGGTACTCGATATGGTTGTAATATTCGTTTCAAAACTTGATCAGGTTTTTGCGGCTGAGCTTGTTTATAATACGTCTTAATACTGTTAAAAGCCGTATTTTTACCCAGTGGCACTTCTTCGACCATTTGAAAGTTATAAGGTACGGGGACACGAAGTCGTAATCCCATCGTATTCCAAGAAGCATCTGGATTGTTGAGATACCCATAATAACTCCTTCCTACAGGGGACTTAATGAAAGATTGTAGATCCGTTAAATGATGGATATTGTCATCTGGAGGATTATCTCCAAAATCAATATTAATTTTGTCCATTGTATTTGCCATGATGGAATGAGTAATAAAAATATATTTTTACTATATATATTTTTTAAAAAAAATTTTTCATGAAAAAATCTATGAATCATCGGTTCGATACAAATCACGGAGCACCTCATATCGACTACCGGATGCTGGACGATAATACGGATCCAGTAATCGCTTCTTTGTCTGGTAATGCTTTACCTTCTCCTGATCCTTTTTTGCATCCTCTTTCTGCTTATTCCGAACCGGCTTGTCGGCAACAGTCCCCGCCTGTGCTGCTGTATTCATTGCTTCTTGCTTCTTCTTTCTTTCTAACTAGTAGTTGTTGATTCTTTAGATTGGAGTGCAAGGAGGGAGGAGGAGCGGGCGCAGTCTTTTTCGGGAAAGAGGTTGATACGGATGCCCATGGCATTAAGTTCTTGGAAGAGGAGTTTGCAGGCGTAGGGCATGGGGATGATGACCACATTATTTCCTTCGCATACAGAGCAGTAGGTATTGGAGGAGGGCATGGCACCACAATCGGAGCAGATGGGGATGCGGAAGGGATCCGACATGTCAAAGAGGCGCTCGAGCAGGAAGCGGGAGTTGCCATGACTGATCATGCAATTGTGAGCGACAATGCCGTTGGCCAGGAAGGAATGGGTTTCTTGGACCTCAATATCATAAACTTCTTCTTGACCACATGAGCGCACTTCAATCACAGTCATCGCCATCGTTGGGAGCACATCATTCTCTGTCTTAATAGCATAGCATGTGCGACCGCTGATATTTTTCGACTCGTTATTTTCAATGAACCATTCAAACGCACCAACATCCTTGAAAAAATCTTCTGCATTCGGGAATCCTTTGGAGGCAAATTTACCAAAGGTGGTTCCCTTGATCAGATGATCAGTTATATCATGTGTGGAGGGGATAGCATAGGAATGGATAAGAGTCTCACGATCACTCAGCTCCTTGACCGCTTGAATAATGGCTTTTTTAGTACCAACAATCTTGGTAGGATTTTGTCTTTTAATCTCTGAAAAATTGGTAATTTCATCAACACGATGCACCAACCAATTATGTTGCTTGGTAACAATGTCACGAAGCCTCTTATAAGAAGCACCGGCCTCTAAACGGAGTGATTTATGAGCACAATGTCGAAATCCAATCTTTTCCCAGAAAGGGATCAGCTCTGAGATATCAAGATGGAGAGTTGATTGGAAGCATTTCTCATCTTCATTCGTCGCGATATCCTTGGAATGGCTTGTTTCCTTCAAAGCTTGGATTGTTGTGGTATGGATTCCACATCGTGCAAGGAGATGCTTGAGATTTTCCATCATGGATAATAACGATTTCACATGTGCCTTGGTCCTGGATTTAGAGAAACTGATTGATGTCAGCACATCTCGTTTTCCCCGATGCATACTGAGGATGCATGTATGACCATCGCCTCCAAACAAGCCACCCAAAAATTCGCGAAGCAATGGTTGAGGAAAGTCCGCATCCAAGACAAATGCCGGAAGCTGTGCCTCCTGACAAACCTTCTTACCGACCATCATTCCATCCATGGTCGCAATGTCTTCCGAAAAAACATAAGGCAATCGAATATTATAATGGGACCACATGGTTCCATGCGATGAGACACATGTCTTTAAGAATCGGGATGCATCTAAACGATATAGATCATCACTGCAAAAATATCGCAGATCCTCCAAGAAACTATCTACATCAATACTATGTCCCAAAGATATCGATCCCCTTATTTTACTACCACATTTATAGAGTCCTCCATCCGTCACAATCCACCCGAGGATACGCATAAATGCCATGCTCCGCATGTATTCATAAACAGAATCCGTTTTCAATCGAATATTTTTATGAGAAAATGACCATCCATTACACTCCTGATACTCTTTCTCAATATCGGCAGATGGATAATGAACACTTACCCGCAAACGCGAAGTCCCCGAAACAAGATCCTTGGCCAGCACCCACTGATTGTCTGATGTAAGCATCGGATGATCTGGTGTGCAACGAATATTCCGTCCATCTTGGAGAGTGATCTCTACACAATCTCGCACCCCCTTGTTTAAGAAACCAATTTTTCGTGATGGTCTCATTCCCCTTTTCTCCTCATCCCATCCCAACACATTTTCACTCATTGCCGCCATCGTCTTCAATTTGATGCTAAGACAACATTTCAGAGAAATGTCTGACTCTCCACTACAACAATCTCTTTCCATTTCGCCAAACCTTAAGCCACCATCACGGGACCGGCCTTCGAGGGGCTGGTGGGTGAGTTGGGAGACCTTGCCGTGGTTACGGGCGTGGATCTTGGCGCTCACGAGATGTTTCAGCCGGTGATAATAGGACGGTCCAATAAAGATCTCGGCATCCATGGGCTTGCCGGTGATCCCGTTAATCATGAATTCGTTTCCGTTCTTTTCATAGCCACACTGTTTCAGCTCGTCTTTCAGTACATCCACAATGTTGGCACTGTGAGAGGAAAATGTTGTGGCGTACCGGAACTTGCCCATTGTCACCGCAGACTTGGCACCGATGCATTCCATCAATTGATTGATGGTCATCCTGCTAGGGATACAGAGTGGATTGATGATGATGTCGGGGACGATCCCATCGGGCGTGAAGGGCATGTCTTCGGTGCGAAGTGTCATCCCGATCGTTCCTTTTTGGGCACAATTCGAGCACAGCTTGTCGCCGATTTCAGGAATCTTGAGACATCGGATCTTGATTTTGACCATCTTGTACCCATCGGGTGTAGTGGTGACAAACACTTTATCCACATGTCCTTCCTCTCCATTCCTGATCACGATCGATGTGTCGGCTTTTTCATCGCGACCCATTTTTACCTGCCGCACAGACATCTTGGCCACGACCACATCACCGCTTCCCACAAAGATGCCCGGACGCACGATGCCACTCGCACTCAGCTTGGAATAATTAAAGCTGCGAATCCGGATGTCAAGAGGGGGCATCCCAATCGTCTCAATGTGTGCAGACGTCTTTTTCTTTTCTTCCACCATCAACGTACGATAACTAAAGGATCGGAATAAACCCCGATCCACAGAGCTCTTGTTGAGGATAATGGAATCTTCCTGATTCCACCCGCCATAACACGCAATCGCCACAATCACATTGTTCCCACACGGAAGCTTGTCCAGCTTGAACCATTCCTCGACATGACTGCGAACGAGGGGTTTTTCTGGATTGGCCAAGATATGTGACACGGTATCACACCGGATCTCATTCGTGCTGCTATAAATCCCAATCGATTGCTTCACCATGCTCGAATGATAACAGATGCGTGGTGATTGTGTGTGATCCGCAAACGGCATCAGGCTCGCACAGATACCAAGCATCAGGCATGGATGAATCTCGCACAGATCGTGTTCGGGTACCAGCTCATGGGGGAACATGCTGACATATTTCTGCTCTAATTCGTGAGAATCCATCCACACGATATACCCCTTTCTCACCATGTCATCCCAATCGCCTTCACGCACGGTTTCCGTGGGAGGCATGTTCTGTGCATTGAAAAAGGGACGAATCATACGCCCCTCGTCACAAAAAATACGAATCTCATTCTCCTCCTTTGTCAGACTCACTGTTGATGGAATCAACTTTAGAACATACTTCATGTGTTCCAATGATCGATGTGTTCCTTCGACATCTTCACCCGGAACAATACCAATCAGGTTCCCATTCAGAAAAATTTTGATCCATTGTTCATGGAGGAGGAATTGAGAATAATCAGTGACGATCCCAGGAAGCTTTTCAAGAATCATGCGCATGATGACGGGATCAAAATACAGAGAGATTTCCGAGATGAGAGAAAAATTCTTGACGATACCCGCCGAGCTTCCTTCAGGCGTCTCTGACGAACAGATAAATCCGATCTGTGTGGGATGCACCTGTCGGATCTTGGTATTTCTTCCCTCCTTGCCAATCGGGATCACAATGCGACGCAGATGAGAAAGTGTAGAATTGAAGCTCATGCGGCTCAGTACCTGACTCACCCCCGTCCGGATATAATTCGACTTGGGAATCCCCCAATTCCCTGTCGAAAAACAATGTCGCAAGCCCATTGTGATGATGTTGAGTTTCGAGATGATTGTCAGGATGTCCAATCGTTTCGTTAGCTGTGGAATGATGGTACGGATAAATCGCTTCCACAACGTTCGAAATAAATCACCTACCAAGATCCCTGCAACCTCCACTCGTTTATTGGATAAATGATCACGATCATCCATGGGACGATGGCCAACATAGGTCAGAATCAGCTTGCCACACATGTGTCCCAGAAAAATAATCTTTTGTGTCTCGTCGCTCGAGATACCCAGATGGGGAAATACCTCATTCATTAGGATCTGCTTGACATAGGGATAGCGCCGATCCTTGGCGACGACATGGGTGGCAAATTGTGCGATATGATGAATGGCATTCTCTTCGTTCTTAATAATCATGGCGTCTTTCATCACACCCTGTATCAGCATCCTGGCATCGGGAAGGTTCATGAGATTACGCTGTAACACAGTCTCAATCTTTTCCATGGAACACCCATAGGCCATGAAAACAAATCCCAGCGGTATTTCCTGGGCAATAAAAGGAAGATTGACCATGATGCGGAGATTCGATGAAATCTTCATCTGCACAAGAACGGAATGTCCGGTTTCTTCCGACATGCTCCTTATCTCGCTGACCATGACATGCTTTTGATCGCTGCTTTTCTTTTCAAACACATAGACAATGTTGTAATTGATGCGCTCCTGTGCCACCAAGACTCGCTCTTTCCCCTTGATGATGAAATAACCACCCGGATCATTCTCACAATGCCCCTTTTCCTTGCGCTGTGCCGGCGACAGAGGATACAGGTTGCACTTGCAACAACCCACCATCATTGGAATCCGTGCAAAAGGAATCTTGACATGGGATTTTTCCTCCAAAATCGTTTCGCATTCATTCTCATCCACAGTAAAATGCTTGGTGATGATATTGATTGAAAGCATGCTCGAATAAGTAATATCTCTCATGAGCGCCTCGCTCGGTACAATGTACTGGATCGTTCGCTTCTCATCCACAATGTAAGGACGATCCACAAAGACCTGTCCGAATTCCACCCTGAAAAACTCATTCTTCTTCAAGGCCACCTCAATATAGGGTTCTTCCTCTATAATACGCGCCAAGCGATGTGTAATAAAATAATTATAGCTCCGTTTTTGCAAGTCGCCCACATCATATCGAGTAAAATATTTTTTTAGCATGGCCATGATTGCCTGCTCAAGTTCTGCATTCACCATTTTTTATATGTTTTTAAACCTTTTCTTGATACAGAGTCCATGAAACTATAAATCAATTTTTTACCATGATGTGTTGTTGTGTGTATTTAAGAAGAGGAGGTGGGAGTATCTGATTTTTTAGCTACATTGTAGGATGAATCAACGATCATGATAGTGAATAGTGTCACGGCCATGAATCCGTAAAAGATTAGATTCCACCATCGAATTTTATTCTTTTTACGGTAATAATAGAGGTAACCACCTTGAAAGATAAAAAATAGGGTAATTGTGAAATTGGTCCAAAAAATGGCTCTTTGTCCTTTCACGCTGATGGCACGACCTGTGGTACATAAAATCATCAACATCAACCCCATTCCCAATATCAATAGGATCAATGGCGCCTTTTCACTCATAGTGGTTATTAGTATATTTGGTTTATAATATGTACCTCGATACTCATCGTCATGAGAAGAATCTATCACAGACTTGATATTCGCCCATTTTCCACCTCTCCAAATCACATATAACTCGTACAACATAGCCGATATAAAGAAAGAAAGGATGAATAACAGTCCCATGCAGAAATAAAGCGATCTATTTACAGAGTCTCTGCTCAGGCTGCTGAAACGAATCTCAAACTCCTCCTCCGTCAAGTCGTTATTGGTATAAAGAATGTGTTGCATTACCAGGATAAGCATGAAAACATGAATAAACAGACCAATCGGAATGATAAAGATACCCCAGTTATAAATAACTCCCCAATTCCATTCATCCTCTATTTTCAAGGGCCAGAAATTAATCGAGCTTCGCACCGAATTCACATGCACCATGTCATTAGGAATACATTTTTTAAATTCATCGTTAATCTCCGGCCAATCATTATTCAAATAAAAAAAGTAAGACTTGACCGGAACAGTTTTTATCGATAAATAATCATATTCATCTGCAGGAGCTGTAGCTGGTGGTAAGAGGGTTGTGGTTGCGTGTGCTTGTGCTTGTGCTTGTGCTGCTG
>Ga0114959_10003385_pt1 | contig 12532 bp, 11 predicted proteins | sample C_130625_EF_Meta_FD_87317 | JGI IMG/M metagenome (GOLD analysis project Ga0114959, IMG submission 87317) | Freshwater microbial communities from Lake Croche, Canada to study carbon cycling - C_130625_EF_MetaG | ecosystem: Environmental > Aquatic > Freshwater > Lake | place: Lake Croche, Canada...
CATTTTGTGTATCTGGCTTTCCGTGCGTTGCCCAACGGGTGTGGGCGATACCAGTAGTGCCAGTGAAGTCTTTTCCCTGTTCAGCCAATTCAGATACACGGGCTGTGGTACGCGCTCTTTCAATGGGATGTTTTGCATCATTGCCGTTGATAACAGCAAATCCGCAGGAGTCGTAACCGCGGTACTCTAAGCGCCGCAATCCCTCAACCAACACATCCACAATATTTTTATGGGAAGCTGCGCCAACAATACCGCACATTATTTTTTACCCTTTGCCGTTTTTTTAGGGGCTACCTTCTTGGCCGCCGTCTTTTGCATTACTTTCTTCACGGCTGGCTTTTTATCCTGCTTCACTGGACGCTGCCATTTCAGGGAAATTTGCTTTGCCCTTGAAATAGTCAATTGATTTGGTGGCGCATCCTTAGTGAGTGTGGTACCTGCACCTAATGTAGCGCCGCGCCCAACTCGCACTGGTGCTACTAATTGGGTATCAGAGCCAATAAATACATCGTCTTCAATAATGGTCTGGTGTTTATTAACACCGTCATAGTTACAAGTGATTGTGCCAGCACCAATATTTACCCTGGATCCCACAATGGAATCGCCTACATAAGCCAAGTGATTTGCTTTGCTATTGGCAGCAATCTTGCTATTTTTTACTTCAACAAAGTTACCGATATGCACATCATTCGATAAATCAGCACCTGGACGTAAACGAGCATAAGGTCCAATCACTGACTGATTTCCCACTTTCGCACCATCGATATGGCTGAATGCATGGATTGCAACCTCATTACCAATGACGCTATTACGAATAATGCAGTAAGGACCAATTTTTGTGCCAGAGGCCAAGGTGACACAACCTTCAAACACACAGCCCACATCAATCAATACATCGGTGCCGCACTCGAGTGTGCCACGCACATCGATGCGCGCCGGATCAGCAAGAGATACGCCCGCATCCATCAATTGATTAGCAATATTGAGTTGGTGCACTCGCTCTAAGTAAGCTAATTGCTCACGGCTATTAACGCCGATAGTTTCAAATTCATCATCCGCTTGAGTAGTGCGAATAGGCACGCCATCTTTAACGGCCATTGCAATCACATCTGTTAAATAGTATTCACCTTGTGCATTGCTTGCGCGCAAGGCTTTGAGCCATTTCTTTAACGCATTGGTAGGCAATACCATGATGCCGGTATTAATTTCTTGAATGGCTTTTTGAGCGGATGTTGCATCTTTTTCTTCAACAATCTCTTTAACCGAGCCATCTGCGTCACGCACGATGCGGCCATAGCCCGTTGGATCTTTTAAGTTTTGGGTAAGGAGTGCCACAGCAGAATCTTGACCCCGAACACCATCAGCCAATTTAGCCAACTTGCTTAAAGTTTTTTTACTAGTCAGTGGCACATCGCCATAAAGAACTAAAGTGGGCTCTTGTACATCGAGTTTTGGTAGAGCCTGCAACAGCGCATGGCCGGTCCCTTTTTGCTCAGCCTGAAGTGCGGTAGTGACTTTGCTAAAGCTGGCATCTTCCTTGCTAGCATTTGCCAAGAATGTTTTCACATCTGCAGCGCCATGTCCCACTACTACAATAGGACCTGCTTTGGTCTGTTTGCCCTGCAAAGAGAGGGCGGTATTGAGTACATGCTGAAGCAGCGGTTTTCCTGCCAAAGTTTGCAGGACCTTGGGCAGAGCGGATTTCATCCGCTTTCCTTGCCCGGCAGCCAATATAACGATATTCATAAAGTGGGATTATAAATCCCCTGTATCAGGGTTCCACATGCCAATTCGTCTAATTCAGCCTCATCAATTGCCTTGTCGCCAGCTGACCGAGCGGCTATTCCGGATAACTCGGTGGAAATCTCTAAATTTTGGAAATCAAAAGCTTCCCTATCCATTAAATGCGATGGGACGATGTGGTGCATGGAACGAAACAGGTTTTCTACACGACCAGGATGCTTTTTCTCCCAATCGCGCAGCATTTCCTTCATTACTTGACGCTGAAGATTGGGTTGGCTACCACACAAGTCACAAGGAATGATCGGAAAACTCATATCAGTCGCATAGCGCTCAAGCAATTTCTCAGGCACATACGCCAAGGGTCGAATCACAATGTGCTTACCATCATCCGAACGCAATTTTGGCGGCATGCCTTTTAACTTACCTGCATAAAACATATTGAGCATGAGTGTTTCAAGGATGTCATCACGATGGTGCCCCAAAGCAATCTTAGTCGCACCCAGCTCATCTGCTACCCGATACAGAATGCCACGGCGCAAACGCGAACATAGCCCACAGGTAGTTTTTCCTTCCGGAATGACCCGCTTAACAATGCTATAGGTATCCTGCTCTTCAATATGAAACTGAATGTCTAAACTTCTTAAATAGTTAGGTAATATCTCGGCTGGAAAGTTGGGCTGCTTCTGGTCTAAATTAACAGCCACAATGTCAAAATGAATTGGAGCACGTTCACGCAACTTCATCAAAATGTCCAGCATGGCATAACTATCTTTACCGCCTGACACACAAACCATGACTTTGTCGCCGTCTTCAATCATGCCAAAGTCGCCAATGGCTTGGCCCACTAGACGACATAGCTTTTTCTCTAGCTTGTTTTCCTCAAAGACAACTTTACGAATATCACCCATAACAATGCAATTCTTCTTTATTCTTTAATATCTCAGGCTTGCTTAATTCGAAATACTTCAACACCTACTGAATGGCAGTCTGGATACACGTCTGGCTTAGAGGTACTTACGCATGCAGCCAATACTTTAGAGTGTGCAAGCATCGCAGCAACAATGTCATCGCAAAAAGTTTCTTGTAGCTGGATATGGCCTTTAGATGCCAGCATCTTAATGGTCTCGCGCATAAAATCATAATCAACTACTTCATCCAATTGATCATGGGTTGGCGTGTTTATTGCCATTGGAATATATAAATCTACGTTTAGGATCACACGTTGCTCAGCTTTTTTCTCAAAATCATGAACACCGATATTGATATAAATTTCGTAGTCACGCAAAAATAAGCGCCGACAATTAACGAGAGCAGGATGAGAGAGAATGGCATGCATAAATAATTGCTTTTTTTCTATTTATATTGAATGATAAAACTTAGCTTGTCTTAAACATTACATCGCGTGAAGATGGCAATAAGTGCTGACCACCATCCACATACAAAGTAGTTCCTGTAATCGCATTTGACTCGGCTAAAAATATAGCAGCTTTAGCAACATCCACTGGCGTGGAAGACTTTCCGAGCGGTGTCATTTGATGTGCTTTTAAAAATCCCTCATTGGTCTGATCGCCTGAAGGCAAAGAGATTCCGGGTGCTAAACCAACCACTCGCAAAACCGGTGCAAAGTCAACCGCCAATATTTCAACCGAAGAAACAAGCGCAGCTTTTGACAAGGTATAAGATAAGTAATCTGGATTGAGGTTGATGAGCTTTTGATCAAGCAATTGAATGACCGATGGAAGATAGCCATCATCCACTTTGCCTATTCTATTTTTTTGAAACTCAAACATCAGTTGCGATAGTAAGATTGGCGCGGCTAAATTAACCTGCATATGTGCTTGCAAACTCTTACTTGAAAGCGGCGTCTTTGAATTAGCGCGGTCATATTCAAAGATGGATGCACTATTCACTAGACAATGTAAATTTGGAAATCCCTGACGCACTGCTAAAAAAAGGTTTTGGGTTGCTAGCTCATCCGCCAAGTCTGCCTGGAACGCCTGGCATTTAACCCCCATCATCTCAATTTCTCTGACGGTTTCTTTGGCGTCTGACTCAGATCGCCCATAATGAATAGCTACATCCCACCCCTGGCGCGCAAACTGCAAAGCAATTTCTCGACCCAGACGCTTGGCAGCGCCAGTCACTAAAACTGCTTTCTGTTGCTGATATAAAGGTGAGTTCAATTAAATTCTCTTAGACTAGCGAGCTATGGATATTACCTTGACCAGCCTTGAAGCGGAGCATAGCCAGCTTCTAAAGGACAAAATAGCTGCCCAGATCACCTCTGATGGTGGCTGGATACCCTTTTCACGCTATATGGAGATGGCCTTGTATGAGCCCGGAATGGGCTATTACAGTGCGGGCGCCCATAAATTGGGTGCTGGTGGAGATTTCACAACAGCTCCTGAGTTAAGTCCGCTCTTTGGCGCAGCTATTTGCTCAACCTTCCTGCCAGTCTTGGAAGGACTCAAAGAAAAGGGGCTCCCCGCACAAATCTTAGAATTTGGTGCTGGTACTGGCAAATTGGCAACATCTATTCTGACGCGCTTAAGCGGTCTGGGTTTTAGCTTAGATCGTTACGACATGATTGAAATATCTCCAGATCTCGCACAGCGACAAAAAGAATGCATTACTAATGTCGTTCGTGATCTAGGTCTATCTACCCAATACAACTGGCTTAGCGAATTACCCAAAGATTTCAAAGGTGTCATTCTTGCGAATGAAGTGATAGATGCCATTTCTTGTGATGCCATTATTTTTCAAAATGGCTTTTGGTATTGGCATGGCGTTACTTTTGAAGAAAATACCCTGCTCTGGAAAGCTGGCAAGCCAGTAGCACAAGATCTATTACCCGAAAGCTTATTGAACGGAAACTTCTCGGAAGGCTATGTTACCGAACTGCATATCCCAGCCAATGCTTGGATGCATCAGGTTGCCAAACATCTAAATACAGGTCTGTTCTTAACGTTCGACTACGGCTTCCCCGAAAGCGAGTACTACCATCCGCAAAGATTAGAGGGCACACTAATGGCCCACCATCGCCATCATGCAATTCAAGATCCATTTTATTTACCAGGACTATGTGACCTAACGACTCACGTTAACTGGTCACAGATTGCACGTAGTGCCCTCGCTGAAAATGTAGATGATGTTTTTCTCACAAATCAAGCTGCGTACTTGCTCGATGCCGGCATCGGCGATATTGCCTTAGAAATTAGCGACCCTAGCGATCCGGTAACTTTTTTGCCGATATCCAACTCACTCCAAAAATTACTCTCAGAGGCGGAGATGGGTGAGCTCTTTAAAGCCTTTGCTTTTACAAAGAATTTGAGTGATTTGTTGCCTGGATTTACGCTAGAGGATCTGCCTGGACTCCGCGGCAGGAATAGGCTTTAAGACTGAAGGGCCGCAGTGATAGCGGCAAGTCTGGCAGATTCAAATGCATTCCCAATACGCTCGCCATTGGAGCGATCTTGAGCGTCAATGCCAGCAATAATTTGTGCGGTATTTAATTCCTGTGCTTGGCGCATTGCTGCAAGCAAAGGTGAGACTTTAAATCCAAGCTTTTCAGCAAGCTCTAGTAATGCCTGCCCACGATCCGGTTTACGCCAAACATCAGCCCGATTAAACCAGGCTAACACGTCAACCGCTCGATAAGTACCTGCTAGCGTCTTTTGAGAAAGCAATGCCAGCTCACTAAAGATCTCGCTAAAGTCTCGCACCTCAATCGGCATACGCACACTCTCAGCCCAAGAACGAATTTCACTTGAATCTAAACTCATCAATGTAATGGCGCAGCGCTCTTCCAATCGCTTGCCCCCTAAATCAAAATGCGCAATCAATTCCTCACGAAAGGGTTCATTGGTAAGATTCACAGCGAGTGTGATTGGCAGGATCGTTTTGGCAGAGCCGGTATTGAGTAAGACTTGAAACAGATGCATCGGCTTTGTCGCAATTAATCCCCTAGCAAGCTCTTGCCAAATCCTCTCTGCTGAAAGTGCATTTAATTCGCCAGACTGAACAATTGCCTTTAATGCACTCATTGTTTCATCTGCAATACTAAATTCTGGGAAACGTGCCGCAAAGCGAGCGATTCGTAACAGGCGCAGAGGATCTTCTGCAAAGGCATCTGACACATGACGAAATACTTTCCTTGCTAAATCTTCTTGTCCTTTATAAGGATCAATAATTGGGCCAAACTGATTGCCATCAGCACCAATTTCTTGCGCCATTGCATTAATGGTTAAATCGCGTCTCTCTAAGTCCTGTTCTAAAGTGACAGAGGGATCAGCATAAAAGTGGAAGCCCTTATAACCTTGGCCTGTTTTACGCTCAGTACGCGCCAAGGCATACTCAGCCTGTGTATCGGGATGCAAAAAAACGGGGAAGTCTTTACCCACTGGACGAAAGCCTTTAGCAAGCATTTCCTCTACGCTGGAACCTACTACTACGTAGTCGATATCGTGCACAGGTAAACCCATTAAAGTATCCCTGATAGCGCCACCGACTGCGTAAATCTTCATTACCGCATACCTTCCAGACTACGACGGCTGATTTTGAAAACTTTAGTCAAGGCGTCACTGCCATTTACTGGTAATACATTGGGTAGCTGCATTGAAGCAATATTGTCACGCGACATCAAAGTGGGTACGGGCAAAAATTCAAAAGCTAAGGCCTGCAGATGCCCAACAAATGCAGGTACCGGAATGATGGCACAAGAGGTTTTTGCTTTGCGCGCGGCAAACTCGACAATCTCTTTCATAGTGTAGACAGTAGGTCCAACCAAGTCATAGGCTTGATGAATCGTTTGGGGCATCTTGATGGCCATTGAAAATGCGGTCGCCACATCATCCACACTCACCGGCTGAAACTTGGCCTGGTGATTAGCTAAAGGCAATGCAGGAAATAGCTTGGTTAACTTTGCGAACAGGTTGATAAATTGATCTTGCGCTCCAAAAATCACGGAGGGTCTAAAAATAGTCCAATCTAAACCGCTAGCTCTAACTGCTGCTTCACCATCGCCCTTGCTGCGCTGGTACATCGATGGTGCATTTGAATCAGCGCCCAAAGCGCTCATATGCAAATAGCGCTTGAGTCCATTCATCTGCATAGCTGTAATGATATTTTTAGGTAAATCCACATGAGCTGCCTTGAAGACTTTTCCATAAGGCATAGCAGGTTTATCGTGTAACACGCCAACCAAATTGATGACTGCCCCATTGGGTTTAATGCGCGCGCAGAGCGCCTGTAATTCGTCAAAGTCATGAACATCGGCATCTTCGATGTGTACTTTCGGCAACATTCTTAGCTCACGCCCAGCCGCAAGATGACTGGTTGGTAAAAGCACTGAATAACCCTCACCCTGTAATTGTGCAGCCAATACCCGCCCAACAAATCCATTGCCACCAATAAGGAGGATGTCGTATTTCATGAGAGTTCCAATCTTAGGAGTACAAATTAAGGGAGTTCGGTTTGAGTGGCTGCTTTTGGCGTAATGACACCCAGGCGTTGTTTTAAAGATTGCTGCTGGCCATTCATTACTGATGAATAGTAGTTTGCATTTGAAAGTACGTTTTTCACATAGGTCCGTGTCTCATTGAAGGGAATCGTCTCAGCAAAGATTGCCCCCTCAGTGGGACCAGTCAAGCGCTCGCGCCATGCTTTAGAGCGTGATGGGCCGGCGTTATAGGCTGCAGAAGCCAATACCCAAGAACCGTCAAGATCAATCAACACCATATTAAGATAGTTGCTACCTAAAGTTAAATTGGTAGTGGTGTCGCTTAACTTGTCATTGGTGTAATTCACCATGCCGATTTTCTTAGCGACATACTTGGCTGTGTTTGGCATCACTTGCATCAAGCCAGAAGCACCCACCGAGGACGAGGCATTCATGATGAAGCGGGACTCTTGACGAATCAGTCCATAAGCCCATGCAAGATTGAGATCAATTTGTCTGGCGATGGGAGACAGTTCTTCGCGATAAGGCGTAGGATAGCGCAAGCTAAAGTCATGCTCTTGCTTGGTACGATCGGCAGTATTGACTACACGGTCATATAAGTTAATCCGCTTGGCATACTCAGCAGCAGCAAGTAATTGCTTGTCAGTCATATTGCGTAGCTCCCAATTCCACTCACGATTACCTTCAAAGCGTAAGTTCATGGCATATAAACGCTCACCCCTAACAAAGCCTTTTCGACTGGCCATTGCATCAATCTCTTGATCACTTACCTTGGTACGAGTCGGCGCATGATTGGATTTTCCTAACTCTTCGCGTGCAAGCTGACCATAAAAATTGTATTGATCTGCTATCAGTTCATAGCTTTCCTTGGCTTTGACATCTTGTCCTTCGGACTTTAATGCTCTGCCATACCAATAAGTCCATGCTGGATCCTTAGTTCTTACTGCAGGATTCATGCCGTCTATGGCATTTTTTACCAAGACCCAATCCTTAGCGCGCAAGCCTGCACGTACTTTCCATTCTTGTGACTCTACGGAAAGTAGCTCGTTATATCCTAACTCTTGTTGCATACGATAGGCATCATCTGCGTTTGGATCTAACTTCTTCGCCAGAAATTGACCAATCACCCCCCAAGCAACAGCTTGATTCTCTTTGCTATAGCGGGATGCGCTCTGAGAAAAATCACGGTACGCTTTTGTTGGATCCGCTTTAGCAGCTTTAACAATCTCTGCGATGGGATCTTCGCCACCCAAGCGACGTGCCATCGTATCGAAGCCTTTCTCACTGGCAGCACGACCGATGGCTTTTGCCTCACTCGGGGTCATACCCCCAGTAGCAACTAGAGAAGGAACTAACTCCTGACAAGCTTGTCCAAAGTAACTCGGATCCAACAACACTGAGCGTGCATCGATTGCCAATTTAGTTGGGTTTTCACCTTGTGATAATTTGGAGAGCAAGGAATAGCATTTCACCTGAGTGTCGTCATCCAATACAAACTTTGCGTACTCGGTATCAAAACGTGCCCAATCTTTGCGCTTACCTAAAACCAACAACCAATCATTGCGCATGCGATCTGCCAGCGCTGTGCCTTGATATTGATTTAAGAAAGCCACCACTTGTGCATCAGCGCTGTAGTCACCGCGTGGTCCACCAGTACCATCAAATAACTGCGGCTTAATGCGAAAGTACGCTACATAATCATCAAAAGGATAGTTTGCTAAATTTGATGAAAGCTGCTGAGTACGAAATACATCGTTCTTTCTAGCGGCTTCGCGCAAATCAATAAACATCCGATCCGTATCGGTAATTTCAGCAGGGGCAGCTTTGCTTTCATAGGATTTCGGTAAGCTTGGCTTCTTGGTCTTTTCTGCATGGGCATAAGGCATCGCCAAGGCGATACCCAAGACCAAGATCTTGGCCCATGGAGCATATTTGCCTGTCAGAGATTCCAACTTTTTTTTCACTATCTAACCTTATACGGATTTACTGAGCTACCCACTAGGCATGAACTTGTTTAATATATTCTCTGATTTTCGCCTGATAATGGTCGATATGCACGGTAATTCACCAAAAACTATTCGCCAAGATTTGTTAAAGCGACGCAAAGAATTTGCTGCTGGGCAAAATTACACCCAGACCAAAGATCAACTCATTGCTGGTCTAAGTCAGTTTTTAGAGGGTGAAGGCAAATCCCTGAGCACGATTGCCCTTTATTGGCCAATTCAAGATGAGGTAGATTTACGCCCCGTATTAATCTCTTGGGTAAACCAGGTTTCTGGGCGCCGCTTAGCGCTGCCATTTGCTCGGCCTGATAAACACCTCGACTTTTATGAATGGCAAGACGGTGATGTTTTAAGCCCAAGCCAACATGGTGTGCCTGAACCAAGCCCAAACAATCCTGCAAGACCCGCTATCACTCCCAACTGCATCCTTATTCCCTGCGTAGGTTGGTCAAGCTCTGATCTGGCCGAGAAAACCCACTTTTGGCGCTTAGGCTACGGCGGCGGTTACTTTGATCGCACCTTAGTGCAACTCAGAAAAAATAATCCAGACCTCATTTGCATGGGGATTGGCTTTGATTGGCAACAACTCAATGATGACCAGTGGTCAGCTCAAACACATGATGAGCCACTGGATATGTTGCTAACTGAATCTGGCCTACGCGCCTAAGTGCGTGCATCATTAAGCGCGTAAATCTAAATTATTGGCAATTGCCAACACTGCTTCTGCTTGATTCAAAGAATAAAAATGCAGCCCAGGTGCCCCAGCACATAGAAGTTGGTCACATAAATCGGTCACTACGTCTTCGCCAAATGCCCGAATAGAGGCAATATCGTCTCCATAAGATTGCAAACGTAAGCGAATCCAACGAGGAATTTCTGCCCCACAGGCATCTGAAAAACGCAATAACTGACTGCTATTGGTAATAGGCATGATGCCGGCAACGATTGGCTCGGTGACACCCAATTTATAGGCCTCATCGACAAAGCGGAAATAAGCATCGCTATTATAAAAATACTGAGTCACAGCGGAGTTCGCACCGGCTTTCATTTTCTGTACAAAGAAACCGACATCACTTGCGGGTGACTTTGCCTGAGGATGTGTTTCTGGATAAGCTGCAACATCGATATAAAACCAATCACCCGTTTCTGCGCGAATAAATTCCACTAACTCATTAGCGTGATGAAACTCACCATATTGACCCATGCCAGACGGCAAGTCACCACGAAGAGCCACCATGCGCTTAATACCCATGGCTTGATATTGCTTTAACATCTCACGCACGCTCTCACGCGAACTGCCGACACAAGATAGATGGGGCGCAACTACTGCACCAGCAGCATGAATATCGCTGACCACCTTTAATGTGCCGGACTGGGTAGAACCACCGGCACCAAAAGTCACAGAATAAAACGCGGGCTTCAGTGTTTCGCTAAAGCGCTCGCGCACAAGACGCAACTTACCCTCACCTTCAGGTGTTTTTGGAGGAAAGAATTCAATGCTTAATTCCATGTTCTTGGGCCTAGGTCTATTGGTTGAATGAATTAATAACGGTAGTGGTCAGCTTTATATGGGCCTTCCTTCGTTACCCCAATATAGGAAGCCTGCTGATCAGACAATACCGTCAACTGGGCATTGAGGGTCTTGAGCTGTAAGCGTGCAACCTTCTCATCTAAATGCTTAGGCAAGGTATAAACACCTACTGGGTATTTATCTGTACCAACCGCATTCCATAATTCAATTTGCGCAATCACTTGATTTGCAAATGAAGAGCTCATCACATAGGAAGGGTGGCCTGTACCGCAACCGAGGTTTACCAAGCGCCCTTTAGCCAAAATGATGATGCGCTTCTCTGGCTTGCCATTGCTAGCTGGGAAAATTACATGATCCACTTGTGGTTTGATCTCTTCCCATTTGTACTTTTCAATGCCAGCAACATCAATCTCATTATCAAAGTGACCAATATTACAAACGATGGCTTGATTCTTCATCTTGGCCATATGGTCATGAGTAATCACATGGTAGTTACCAGTTGCGGAAACAAAGATGTCGGCTTTATCGGCAGCGTAATCCATCGTGACAACACGATAACCTTCCATAGCGGCTTGTAGCGCACAAATTGGATCTACTTCAGTAACCCAAACTTGGGCAGACAAAGCCCGCAAAGCCTGTGCAGAGCCCTTGCCTACGTCACCGTAGCCACACACTACTGCAACCTTACCGGCTACCATTACATCGGTTGCACGTTTAATTGCGTCAACCAAAGACTCACGGCAACCATAGAGATTATCAAACTTACTCTTCGTTACTGAATCATTCACGTTGATTGCTGGGAACTTCAATTCACCCTTAGCAAACATCTGATAGAGACGATGAACACCGGTAGTCGTTTCTTCCGTAACGCCTTTGACTTTTTCTAAGCGTGTGGAATACCAAGTTGGGTCTTGTGCTAATTTTTTCTTGATTGCAGCAAACAAGATGGTTTCTTCTTCGCTGGTTGGATGATTCAAGCAAGCTTGATCTTTTTCAGCGCGCGCGCCCAAGTGTAATAACAAAGTCGCGTCGCCACCGTCATCCAAAATCATATTGGTGAAACCACCATCAGCCCATTCAAAAATACGGTGGGTAAAGTCCCAATACTGCTCAAGAGTCTCGCCCTTGATAGCAAACACTGGTGTGCCATTGGCAGCGATTGCAGCAGCAGCATGGTCTTGAGTTGAAAAAATATTGCATGAAGCCCACTGAACTTCTGCACCAAGCGCCTCAAGGGTCTCGATCAATACAGCAGTTTGAATGGTCATATGCAATGATCCAGTGATACGTGCGCCACGCAATGGCTGAGTTGCAGCGAATTCATCACGAATGGCGATCAGGCCAGGCATCTCCGTTTCGGCAATCGCAATTTCTTTACGACCAAAGTCAGCCAAAGAAATATCCGCAATTGCGCAACGAGTGGCAACAAAGTTATTTAAATCAGTAACGGTATTCATTAATGCTCCAGCTAAATACGATCCAATGCTGGAGTAGAAACTCGCTAGCCATTGAATCATGGGTTAGCGAGCGCGGTTGCAATTAGCAAATTCCGGAGTTACCTAGAAGTTCACTCCCTTCAAGCCTGGGGAACTGCTGGGTTTCAGCAATCCTTGCAACGCTCCTTGAAGGTATGACGTAATTGTAATCAATTACGCCATATTTCGCCTCAATACAGCTATAAACTGCTTTTAATGCCTATAAACCGGCAGCTGCACGCAATGCAGGCGCCTTATCGCACTGCTCCCAAGTAAATTCTGGCTCCTCACGACCGAAGTGGCCATAAGCAGCAGTCTTACG
>Ga0114959_10003388_pt1 | contig 12524 bp, 13 predicted proteins | sample C_130625_EF_Meta_FD_87317 | JGI IMG/M metagenome (GOLD analysis project Ga0114959, IMG submission 87317) | Freshwater microbial communities from Lake Croche, Canada to study carbon cycling - C_130625_EF_MetaG | ecosystem: Environmental > Aquatic > Freshwater > Lake | place: Lake Croche, Canada...
ATCCTTTCGGATTATCTGATAGGTAACCTCCCGACAAGCCGGGGCTTGCCCTGCCCAAAAGAGCGAACGGGTCATCTTGAAAAACTCGCCTTGACCCTCCTCCATCTCTTTCGTAACGTTAGAAGTCGCTAGTCGATGCGGGCGTAACTCAGTTGGTAGAGTGCAACCTTGCCAAGGTTGATGTCGAGGGTTCGAATCCCTTCGCCCGCTCCACTCCTTATCTTAAAGGAGATAAGGAATATCTACTCATCAATTTGGGTGAGGACATCACGGGGAAGGGTTGTCTGGTGACTTAAGAGAGCAAGAAAGTCGCTACTTGCTGGGAATGTTGCTATTTCTTTGGCAATGCACGATGAAACACCTTCATCAAAGGGTGGTGGATATTGGCTGACCGGTCTCTGGCAACGCAAAAGCACGTTGATCGCGGTGCTGGCGCTCTCGGCGATCATTGTTCATCTGCTTCTTCGCTTTGTTTTCCAAGCAACGCCTTGGATTTCCGAGATCCCTTTATCGGTAACGATCGTTCTGGGCGGTTTGCCGCTTGTGACCGATCTCCTCGTAAAGTTGTTCAAGCGGGAGTTCGGTTCGGACCTTCTAGGAGGGATTTCCATTTTCACTTCCGTTCTGCTTGGGGAATATCTCGCCGGTTCCATTATTGTCCTTATGCTTTCCGGAGGCGAAGCGTTAGAAGGATATGCCTTGCGCAGTGCCTCCTCCGTGCTGGCTGCACTTGCGAAACGGATGCCATCGATCGCTCATCGTAAAAGAGGCTCTGGAATTGTTGATATAGGGCTTCAGGAAGTGCTCGTGGGCGACACGCTGGTGATTTATCCCCATGAGATATGCCCCGTGGATGGCGAGGTCGTCGAGGGGCACGGCGTCATGGATGAATCCTACCTGACAGGCGAACCGTTTCTGATTACCAAGACTTCCGGTTCACTCGTGATCTCAGGCGCCATCAATGGCGAATCGGCCCTCACCATTATAACGACTCAGCGTGCCGCGGATTCGCGTTACGCAAAGATTATGGAAGTCATGCGGGAGTCGGAGGCCAAGAGACCACGGTTGCGGCGTCTAGGGGATCGCTTGGGGGCCATTTATACTCCGGTGGCGCTGATTGTTGCTACCCTTGCGTGGGTCATGAGTGAAGAGGCGCTTCGCTTCCTGGCAGTGCTTGTGATCGCCACGCCCTGCCCTCTGCTGCTTGCAATCCCAATCGCCATCATCGGTTCCATTTCCCTGTGTGCCCGCCGCGCCATCATCATCAAGAGTCCTGTGGTCCTTGAGCAGATCGCAGAGTGTCGAACCGCGATCTTCGATAAGACGGGAACGCTCACCTATGGCGAACCAAAGCTCACGGATCAACTTGTCGCCCCCGGTTTTTCGCAGCGTGAGGTGCTGACGCTTGTGGCAAGCCTTGAGCGATACTCCAAACATCCTCTGGCGAGAGCCATTCTTTCAGCGGCATCGGAGGAGGGGATTGAGCTGCCTGAAGCCGTCGAGGTCAGCGAACGAACGGGTCATGGCCTGCGAGGGATGGTCTCCGGGCACCAGGTGCAAATCACAAGTCGCAGCAAACTGGCGGATCAACATCTCCTGAATAGCGATCACCTGCCGCAGGTGGAAGGGCTTGAATGCGTGGTGGCGATCGACGAGCGCTATGCGGCAGCCTTCCGCTTTCGAGATGCCCCCCGGGCGGAGAGCCATTCTTTTATCAACCATCTGGGCCCCAAGCATCAGTTCAAGCGTGTCATGATCGTCTCCGGGGACCGTGAATCAGAGGTGCGCTACCTTGCCCAGCAGGTGGGCATCAGTGAGGTGTACGCCCAGAAGAGTCCGGAGGAAAAACTCGCCATCGTTCGCAAGGAAACCGCGATGGCAAAGACCCTGTATGTCGGTGATGGGATCAATGATGCCCCGGCGATGATGGCATCGACTGTTGGACTGGCGATCGGGCAGAACAGCGAAGTGACAACGGAGGCAGCGGGTGTCGTCATCATGGATAACTCCCTGAAAAAAGTGGATGAATTCATGCACATCAGTCGGCGGATGCGCTTGATCGCACTCCAGAGCGCGGTGGGTGGAATGGGACTTAGTGTCATCGGCATGGCCTTTGCCGCCTCAGGGCATTTATCTCCGGTCAGCGGGGCCATTTTTCAGGAGATCATTGACGTTCTTGCCGTTCTGAACGCGTTGAGGGCAGCTATTCCCCCAAAAGTTGTTCATGATCTCTGATCGATCTTAATCAAACCAATCTTTCTGTCCTCTTTTGCTTAGATAACCCATGAACCAGCAGCGTTGGCTTCGCATCATCCCGGTCGCGTTGGTCATGTACACGATTTCGTACGTGGACCGAACGAATGTCTCGTTGGCGTTGGACCCGGGGATCTCCTCCCTGATGCACGATCTGAAAATGGATGATAGGATGAAGGGGGAGGCGGCCGGCATCTTTTTTCTCGGGTATGTCCTTCTTCAAATGGCTGGCGGTTATCTGGCCGGGCGATGGAGTGCAAAACGATTGGTCGCGCTTTGCCTGGTCTTCTGGGGGAGTTGCGCGGTGGGGTGTGGCCTCGCGGAAACGTTTCACCAGTTTGAGTTGGCTCGCTTTCTGCTTGGGGCATCGGAGAGCAGCGTCTATCCGGCCACTGTGGTGCTTCTGGCTCATTGGTTTCCCAGGGCTGAGCGGGCTCGCGCCAATGCCTTCTGGAACTTGTGCCAACCGCTGGCGGTGATGATCTCGGCTCCCTTGACTGGATGGCTTCTCGGTGCCTACGGCTGGCGGACGATGCTTATCCTGGAGGGGGTTCTTCCTTTCGTCTGGCTACCAATCTGGTGGTTTTTTATCAGCGACCATCCTCGGGAGGCCTCCTGGATTTCTCCCTCGGAGAAAACGTTCCTTGAAACCACCTTAAAGCAGGAGGCTTCGTCTCTCGAACCGGTTGTCAAGATCGCGTTCTGGAGGAGGCTTCTCCGATGGGAAATCCTGGTGATGATCCTAATGAATTTCCTTCACAATTCAGCAGCCTACGGTTGCATGACCTTTTTCACCGAGGGGCTCAAGGGGAAGCATTTCTCCGCCGTTCAATACGGATGGCTCTTTGCGGCTCCCTATGCGCTCACGGCGGTGATCATGGTGCTCAACTCCTGGCACTCCGACAAAACCGGCGATCGGCGAGGTCATGTCTCGGCAGTCTATGCCATGAGCGGACTGGCTCTGATTCTCAGCGTGCTGACACGCGAACATTTCTGGCTTTCTTACGGATTCTTGTGTCTGGCCATTCCCGGCCCCTTTGCCGCCCTTGCACCGTTCTGGGCGATTCCTACGGAAACCCTCCCCTTGCAGGTCTTCGGTCCGGTGATCGGTCTGGTGAATGCTTTGGGCAATACGGGCGGCTTTGCCGGGCCGTACATCGTTGGATGGCTCAAGACGGCCTATCAGGGTGTTGCGGTTCCCTTCACCGCACTGGGACTGGGCCTTCTGCTTGCCGCCGCCCTCGCCTTCCTCCTGCCGAAGAGTCCTACGAGATCATAGGCGTCCTCAATGACCCGGTGGGTCGGAGCAAAGGGTGAAAACTAAGCGAGGAATAGATGCATCGCCCTAACCAAAAAATTCCAACCCATCTCGAGCTTTACTTCGTTTCCGCGTGTTTTCGGTTCTGAATATAGGAACTGCGGAGTGCTAGATACCGGTCGAGTGTGTTCTCCGTGGCGGCATCATAGGAACTCATATGTCCATGGAAATTTCTTAAGGAGTCGGGTGCCGTGAAGGCCGTGGTCCAGGCTGCGTGGGGAAGGATGAAGAACATCCAGGTGAGTGGGCTGAGGGCGGTGTCACCGGCAAAGCCCACAAAATCACGGCTACTCTTGGGTCCGATAATGGGCCAGACATGGTAGATGCCGTGACCGACTCCCCACTTGGCCAAGGTCAGTCCTGTATCGGTTTTGGGGACATTGGCGATGGAGGGAATGTGGTTGGAGACCTTGATAATCCCACCGACGCCGGCAACCGAGTTGACTAAGAACTTTTCTGTCTCAAGGCCGGCCGTGGAAAAGCGGGCCTGCAGTAGGTCGTTCACGACGCGGTCGGGGTACTCGAGGTTATCGAAGACGTTGAAGATACCGGTGCGCACCGTATTGGGAATGATGGTATCGTAGGTGCGGGAGATAGGCTTGATGACGTAGCGGTAGAGTTGGTGATTGAACCAGAAGAGGCCGCGGTTGAAGGGTTGGACAGGGTCCGGGATCGTTCCCACGTTTTTGTATTCGTCCAGGTCGTCATCGGTGGTCACGGCATTCACGTGAGCCTTTTTTGGCGGCTTATCCGCCGCGCTGCAATGGGAGGAAATCGAAAACGACAGTGCTCCGAACAAAGAAATCATCAAGAATTTTCGGAGACTCATTGTTTTGTATTCACGGAAAGGTTCAGGGAATTGAGGACTTCCGCCGCCCCGCCTTGCTGGAATTCGGACTCAAACTGGGACCTGTAGTTGGCCACGATGCTTACCCCCTCAACCACGATGTCTGTGATGAGCCATCCGTTGCTCTGTTCCATTCGGTAGATGGCGTCGTAGCTGCTCCCCTTGTAGAGAGCTGTTGTTGAGACCTCGACACGTCCCGGAGTGGGGGAGGTGACTCCCTTAAAAGACACCGAGGGGATTTCTCCCGGAGTGAACTTGGCGGTGTAGGTGCGGATGATTAGCGTGGTGAAGAGTCGGATGGCCTCTTTCTGCTGGGCGGGTGTGAACTGGCGCCATCCCGGACCGATTGCTCGGCGTGTCATGGACTCAAAGTTGATGATGTGCTCCAAGACCGGACGGACGTTATTCCTGAGGCTTTCACGATCCTTGGAGCGGGAGGTGATGCCGGTAACTTGGTTGACCCATTGCTTTAGCTGATTCTGAGCATCATCATTCGCAGCACAGGGTGCCTTTATGACCAGGGTCAGGAAAGCGAGAAGTAAGAGGAAGTAGCTACGCTTCATGGTTTGGCAGATGTCTCTTTTTCCTTTGTTGTCTTCTCCTTGTCAAGGGAACCGAAGGCCATTTTCCCAATCAGGGACTCCAGGTCGACGGCCGACTCTGTCAGGGTGATCCGTTCACCGGGTTTAAGGATGGCTTCATCAGCTCCAGGTGAGAGGGCCACGTACTTGTCCCCAATCAGGCCCGAGGTCTTGATGGAGGCCATGGAGTCGGTCGGCAGGTGGAGGGTGGAAGTGATCTTCATGGTGACGATCGCACTGAAGTCCGAAGGCTCCATCCTGACGTTTTCGACACGTCCCACGGTGACCCCCGACATCAGTACGCTGCTCCCGGAGTGCAGGCCGCCGGCATTTGAAAACCGGGATTCGATCTGGTAGGTTTCCCCTTGGATCAAGGAGCCGGTTCCGACCTTGAGGGTGAGGTAGGTGATGGCACCGATTCCGAGTACCACGAAGAGTCCGACGAAGAATTGGAGTTTGGTGTTTTTCATAGGAAGTTAGATGTGTTGGGCTTGGCCCTTGATCGAGGCAAGCGATTCGCGCAGGGCATCGGTGCTGTCACGGTATCCGGTGACAACAGGATCCAACGAGGAGGAGAAGTCATCCGGTGTCCCCTCGAAGCAAATCTTCCCCCCGTTGAGGAGTGCAACGCGATTGCTTGCGACCAGCGCCTCCGGCACATCGTGGGTAACAATCAGGGCAGTGAAGTTGAATCGGCGCTGGTATTTCACGATCATTGAGAAAACGGCATTGCGGCGCAACGGGTCAAGCCCTGCCGTGGGTTCATCAAAAAGAACCAACTCGGGACGGGTCACGATGGCTCGTGCCAGGGCGAGGCGCTTCTGCATGCCTCCGGACATTTGGCTCGGGAATCGGTCGCGGAAGCTCTCGAGTTCCAGTTGGGAGAGGGCATCCATACTCCTTCTCTGAATCTCATGGGAATCGAGATTTGTGGTCTGCTCGAGGGGAAGGGAGACATTCTCAAGGGCCGAGAGGGAGTCGAAGAGGGCGTTGTTCTGAAAGAGGAAGCTGCAGCGCTTCCGAAAGTCGGTGAGGGTCTCCTTGTCAGTTGCGACAAGTGGGCGCCCTTCGAAGCTGATCATCCCTGAGTCCTGCTGCATGACACCTGCCAGACACTTCAGGAAGACCGACTTGCCGGTGCCGCTCGGGCCAAGCACCGTAAAGACACTCCCGCGGGGGATGCTGAGGTCGACACTCTCCAGCACGGGACGTTCTCCAAAGCTCTTGGCAAGCTGATCAACCTTGAGAAGAGGGGGCTCTGTGGAGGAGGCGATCATTAGATGAAGAAGGAGCTCACCACGTAGTCAGCGACCAGGACCATGATGCTCGACATCACCACGGCCCTGGTGGTGGCCGCGCTGACGGCTCTGGCTCCGGTATCCGAGTGGTTCCTATCGGCATGGAAGCCTTGGTAGGCACAGATGCTGACGGACATGATACCGAAGACGGCGGCCTTGATGAAACATTCCCTCAGGTCGCGGGATTCGATTGCCCTCTGGATGGAGGACCAATAGACGCCGGAGTCGACTCCGAGTAGCAGGGAGCCAGAGAGGCTCCCTCCCCAAAATCCAATAACCACGAAGAGGGCTGTCTGGAATGGGTAAACAAGCAGGGCGGCTATCAGACGCGGGGTGATCAGGTAGCCATGGCTCTCGACGCCCATCGTTTCGAGGGCAACGATCTGCTCACTATTGCGCTGGATGCCCAACTCCGCTGCCAAAGCCGAGCCCGACTGTCCGATGAGCATCAGGCCGGCGAGCACGGGAGCCATTTCCCGTACAAGGCTCAGGGAAACCATCGATCCCAAGAGTCCCACGGATCCGAAGCGGTTCAGAATGTGGTAGCCCTGCAGTCCGAGCACGAGTCCCGTAAAGAGCCCCACAATAAGAATCACCGGCAGACAGACCGTTCCCTGCTCGTAGATGGAGCGGATAAAGCGTCTCCAGATCCTCTTGGAATGCATCACTGCGTAGAAAGATCTCCCCGTAAAGAGGGCGTAGTCGCCAAGTCCAAAAAGAATGTCGAGTGCCTTTCGGCCGATCAGATGCAACATTGTATCAAATTTAGGCAGGAAGGGGCTTCCAGCACAATGCAACAGCAACTTCTTTCATGATTTGGTGTTTTCTCTTCATTGTTTTAAAATCAGAAAATCCAAAAGGGTATTTATGTGAGATTGACCTGGGTTTTGTGAGGCCGCTTGGGAAAGTGCATGAATGTCGGTTCCATTATTTGCGTCGATGTAATGATGAGATACACTACTCGTGAGCCATGAAAAACAACGCCATCAGCATCTGTATCCTAATCGTTTCAATTGCCGGCGTTTCCCTGAATGCCAAAACCCCTGCAAGTAATTTATCTCAGTTCTGGCAACTTGTTGACCAAGGGAACTCCACAAACAGCTACGCCTGGGAACGAATCGCTTCTTCTCAGGATGGCATGAATCAAACTGCCGTGGTTAAAGCCTACTCCTCAGTCACACCATCAACCGATGTAGGAGGTAATATCTACCTTTCACACAATTTCGGTCAGAGTTGGAAACCATCAGCCATGAATTTCAATGTTGCTTGGTCATCGGTCGCAATGAGTTCCAATGGTAAATATCAAGCGGCTGTTGCCGAAGGGGATTGCATCTATGTATCAGATAACTTTGGAGAGTCGTTTGTGAAAAAAACGAACACCGTAGCTAATTGGACCTCCATAGCTATGTCGGCTAATGGGAAATATCAGACGGCAGTTGCCAATAGCTATGATGACACCAACAACTTCATCACCGGAATTTATCGTTCCGAAGATTATGGAAAATCTTGGAAAACAAACACATTCTCCTTCAATAGTTGGCAGGGAGTATCGGTTTCTGCAGATGGTCGCATCCAGACTGCAGTCTCATTTAAGATCGACGGAACGATGGACCTTGATGGACGTGAAGGCCGGATTTTCAATTCCTACGACTACGGAAGATCTTGGTCTCCCAATACAACACTACCCGTTCAGCACTACACATCTTCTGCCATGTCAGCAGATGGTCGCATTCAAGTTGTAGGTGATCAAAATTGTAATAATGCACCTGCCGATCCCGGCTTTATCTATATTTCCTACGACTATGGAGTGCATTTTACCAATGTTGCGGCGGCTGCCGCTAATTGGTTGTTTTTTTCAGTGTCTAATGATGGTCGCTATATGCTCGGAGCTACCTATCAACAGTTGGACACCAACAACACGCCCGTCCCAAATAGTGGCGGAATCTATTATTCAACAAATTATGGGAACACCTGGGCCCTCACGGATGCTCCCTATAAGACTTGGACATCCCTTCAATTAGCCGCCGATGGTAAAATTGCGAGTGCTACAGCTTGGGGTGCTGGAATCTACATCAAGAAACGCACCCCTTAAGATCTCCTTGATAGCACGCTGAAGATATTGATTTATGGTCCCCAGACATAGAGGAGTGACTATTTAAAGGCTTTTGCCCGGTATCGCGCTGCTTCACAAGTCCCTCTCCTCCGGGTAGGCTCTCACCGTGTCATTTTCCTCCTCCGGCAGAACGTCACCGCGGACAAAGTGGCTCGTCCTCGGTCTGCTCTGGCTAGTCTGTTTCCTAAACTATGCCGACAGGCAGGTGATCAGTTCGCTCTTTCCCATTCTGGAGCGTGACTTCGGATTTACCAAGGCACAGCTCGGACTCATTGGGAGTGCATTCATGTGGGTCTACGCTTTTTCCTCCCCCTTTGCGGGATTTGCCGGTGACAGGTACCCAAGGAAGGGGTTGATCATCGGAGGATGCCTGCTTTGGAGCTTGATGACCGGGGTCTCTGGAATGTGTGGAAAATGTTGGCAGTTCATCGCAACCCGAGCGGTGATTGGTCTCGGGGAATCGGTCTATTTTCCGGCTGCTACGTCCTTGCTAAGTGACTGGCACTGGCAGCGAACACGTTCCACGGCACTCTCGCTCCACCAGTCCGCCGTCTATGTTGGAACCATTGCCGGGGGTACTCTCGGAGCGTTCGTGGCGGTTCGATACGGATGGCGTTGGGCTCTCTACGGGTTTGGGATAGCGGGGATCCTTACGGCTCTCCTGATCGGTAAATATCTTCCAGCTTCACTTCCTGTTTCTGGTAAGGAACCACACGATCCGGAAGCTCCGGAAGGTTCCGAAGACGATAAGAATATCTTACGGAAGGGGTTTCTTCAGACGCTGGGAGGAATTCTCCGCCAACCCGGTGTACTGCTGCTGATGGCTGCCTTTGCCTGCGCCAACGGAGTTGCTGCGATCTTTCTCGTTTGGGCGCCAACCTTCCTCTTCGAGAAGTTTCATCTGAGTCTTGTGATGGCTGGATTCTCAGCTGTGGCGGCCATCCAAATAGCAAGTGCCGTGAGCGCTCCTCTCTCCGGGATTCTGGCGGACAGGCTCTCGATTACAATCAGAGGCGCCAGGATGATCGTGCAGGCAGTTGCCCTTCTACTTGGATCACTCTGTGTCGTGGCTGTGGGTAAGGCTGGGAATATGGGGGCGCTCCTCACCTCCATGATCTGTTTTGGGATCTGCAAGGGAGCCTATGACGCGGGGATTTTTGCGTCGGTCTTTGATTTTGTTGTTCCTCGGGAACGCTCCTCGGTGGCCGGACTGATGAATACGCTGGGTTGGGTTGGCGGGGCTGTAGGAACCCTGATGGTGGGTCTCTTCTCGAGTGACGGGAGGGGAACCCAGATGGAGAGGATGAGTGGTGCGATTGTCTGGAGTGCCGCAGGCTACCTAATGGCTGCCGGACTTCTCTTAATGGCGTATGCTCTCCACCGTGCGAAGCCCGCACAGGCGATCCACCTCGGCTGATGTGGAGGAGCGGTGTTCGAGCGAGGCCAGGTAGGAGTCGGTGAGGGGAAGCGAGGTGCCTTCAAGGATCGCCTCCGGATGCTCAAGCCGTGAGAAGAGCATCCGATGAATCCTAGCCAGCGGTACTGATCTCCTCCCGAATCCACCGGGGATGTTGCTCGACCAAAAGGTCACCAGTTCGATGCCTTGTTTTGATTCTTTCCCCAGGTAGATGACCGAATGACCATGCTCGCTCGCACCGATGCCATCGTTCCAGAAGATCTTCAGGAAGTCGCCCGCTCTGGCCCGGGATAGATCGGTGAAATTTTCTCCAAGACCGAGTTCATAAAAGAGGCGCGCTGTTCCCGGACCGTTGGCATTCCAGCGCCCCCAGACACCTCTGCCATCTGGTTGTCCTGATGGTCTCACCAGGGTAACAAGCTGCGGGGGGATCGTGAGTTGACCCCGGGACTGAAGAGTGGCCAGCACCTTGAGAAATACGAGATAGGTTGCCCCGGAGCAATAGCTTGGCATCGCTGCTGAGGGAGTGATTAACAGCCTGCCTCCCGAACTGGATACCGATCGTGACAGGGCATGATTGGCCGATCCCGAAGTGGAGTACCCCCCGCCGGGGGGCATGGCAGCGAGGGATTCCAGAACCATCCTATTGTAATCGAGTTCTCCGGCACTGACGACGGATCCGGGGAGGAGAAAAAAAGATAAAAAAAGGAGAACAATGTTTAGATTCATCCCTTGCATTCGTAAGGAGAATCAACGAATCCGCCGACTCGGCAAGTCTGATCATTGTGAGTCCCGCGTTTGAATCGACCGATAAAACGAATGGATCCGCTCCGCTCAAGAAGCTATTGCAGGAATGATGAAACGCATCGCCTCCCGTATTCTTCCGATGGTCTCCTGCATCAAACTTTTGTTTATCCCTCTTTTCCTTCTCACGCCCATGCCACTTTCGGCAGATATAGCGCTGGTTCACGCAGGGAGGATTGACCTTGATGGAAGGGCGCTCCCCACGGCTCCCAATCCAACGCTTCCCAGGGAGGGGAAGCCACCCGGTATACTGAATGTTTCCCAGCCGAATCTTCAGCTTCACCGGACACCTCTCTCTCCTGCCAAGGGAACCATCCTACTATTCCCCGGAGGAGGTTATCGGGGGTTGGCGATCGTGCACGAGGGTTTGAATGTCGCCGATTTTCTGAACGGCTTGGGCTACGACGTGGCCATCTTGGAATATTCCATCGGAAAGGATGACGTCACGGTCCGTCCTCAGGCGCTCTCGGATGCGACCAAGGCCCTGGATCTTGTCTACCTTCACGGCAAAGAGTATGGACTTAGTACCGATTCGCTGGGAGTGATAGGGTTCTCGGCTGGTGGCCACTTGGCGACCCGCTTGGTGCATGAAAAGGGGAAAGATGTCCTTTTCTCAGACATTATTCTGATCTATCCCGCCTACCTGGATGCACCGGGCGGCCTCAAAACAGAGATCACCATCCCACGGGGCATCTCCCCATCCTCACGTTTTTTTGTCCTGATCGGTGACAAGGATCTTCCTGAACGAGTGACAAGCTCTCAAGGCTACTCTGAAGCCGCAAAGGCCGCAGGATTGGAATCAGAGTTGCATCTCCTGCCGGGAATACCGCACGGCTTCGGCCTCCAACCAGGACAGCGGGGAGTGGTGGGAAGTTGGCCAGCGCTGCTTGAGGCCTTTCTGAAAAAAAGTGATTCAAGTAAGAGTGGCGGTAAAGGCAGCTCCTAGGGCCAACGATGCTGTGGCGCTCAATTCTCATCCGTGGCATCGCCGCGGTCTTCTTGTTGCTCTTTCTGATTCTGCTGACTCTCTGGTTCTGGAGGCATCCTTTGAGCCCTCGGGGTGGGCTTCCCTTTCCGGTTGAGCGGTTGATCAATGTCCCGCAGTTTTTCCAGGCTGATCCAAATTGGTCTCGTGACTCCCTAGGTGATTCCCCCGGCACGCTTGGTGGGGAAGGATGTGCTATCACCTCGGCCGCCATGGTCTTGCAATTTTATGGAATGGATTTGAACCCGGGTCGATTGAATCGCTTTTTGAAGCTCAGCGAGGGTTACGAAGGGAGGGGATGGATCCGGTGGGAGGTGGCTGCCCTGTTCTCGCCCGGGGTGGTGGAAAAGGCGTACGAGGATCTACCCTCCTACGCCCTGATAGATTGGAACCTTTTAAAGAGAAATCCGGTTATCGTTCGCTTGCGACTGCCAGACGGTATCACCCATTTCGTGGTGATCGTCGGAAAGAGGGGAGTGGACTACCTGATCCGAGATCCTGCGGGAAGAGGTGGCGGAGCGGTCTATCCCCTGGCTGACTTGGGTGTCCCGATTGAAGCCCTGCGCTTCTATCGGAGGCTGCCCTGAGGAGTGAGGCCGTTCCTATAAAAGTTCCTACACCAAGAAAGATCTTACTCTCAATGCTGCGACGAAAAAACAATGCAGATGGGCGAGGGGATGTTGATCATGCCGTCGGTCTGGAAGGTGAGTTTTCCCGATACCCGGTCGATCCGGTGGACTGAAACGGTGTCAGAGTGTTCTCCAGCGGCGAATAACCAATCACCAGCGGGGGTGATATTGATATTGCGGGGGAATGCCCCGCGGATCGGTTGGATCTGAATCAACTCGGGATTCCTTGATGACGGTTCCACCTTGAAGACGCTCACCGAGTCGTTACCGCGATTGGAG
>Ga0114959_10003389_pt1 | contig 12518 bp, 13 predicted proteins | sample C_130625_EF_Meta_FD_87317 | JGI IMG/M metagenome (GOLD analysis project Ga0114959, IMG submission 87317) | Freshwater microbial communities from Lake Croche, Canada to study carbon cycling - C_130625_EF_MetaG | ecosystem: Environmental > Aquatic > Freshwater > Lake | place: Lake Croche, Canada...
AACATTTAGAAGAAGAAGAAGAAGAAGAAGAAGAAGAAGAAGAAGAAGAAGAAGAAGAAGAAGAAGAAGAATTAGAAGAAGAAGAAGAATTAGAAGAAGAATTAGAAGATGTAAAGTCTGTTGAAACTGAAACCAAAGAAGAAGAAACTGAAGAAGAATTATTTGAAATTGAAATTGATGATATCACTTACTGTACTAATGATGAAGAAAATGGTATAATCTATAAATTAGATGAAGAAGGTAATGTTGGTGAAAAAGTTGGTTATTTAAAGGATGGTGAGGCTTATTTTGACTAATTAAATCAATAAAAAAATATAATCTAATTAAATAATAGTAAATGATTGATTTATGCCCTCCTGCAATTATATATTTAATATTTTCCATTTCTCAAATACTTATAGACACATTTAAAGGAATGTACAATACTGCTCTCATGAAAATAGTAGTAACAATATTAATAACGTTTCTTTTACAAATATTATGTGAACGTGGTTTAAATATTATTTCGTGGATTATTGTATTTATTCCATTTATTTTAATGTCAGTTATTGTAACAATGTTATTATTTTTATTCGGATTAAATCCTAAAACTGGTAATATTAACTATGATTGTCCTAATGATAATAATGTACACACAGATTCACAAGGGAATATTATAATTTATGACCCTTATTATAATGCAAAACAACATCCAGTTTATTATCAATCTCCAAATATTATAGTACCTAAACCACCGACATCAATATCATCCAGTTAATGAAAATAATAATAATATTTTATCTTTTTAGTATAAAATATTATAAGTATAAACAATATAAAAATTAAACTCAAATATTTACTACATATATGTATTTTAGTACGTTTACGAATTACTTTTTCTATTTTTTTGTAGTATATAATTATTTTAGTTTCAAATTTCCTGAACAAACTCAAGATGTTATAGTATTTATATCATACAATTTTATTTATGTATATAGTAAGGTACAAATAATTTTAAAAAAAAATAACAACTATAACGTGTTATGTAGTAAAATTAAGTTAATTTATGATAACATTAATGATAACTTTGTTGCAAAATTTTATAAAACTACCAACGTGGACAAAAAAATAACACTCGATTTTATTTTCGACAATACAATAAAAGTAACCCTTGAAAAACAAGAATTTTTAGATAATTTTTATTTAAATAAAACTAGTAAATGTAGTGACATTTTTAATTATGATTTTGTTATTGTTAATGGTGAAAATAGTATGAAAAAAGTTATTATAAAAAATACAAGTGAAAAAGATATTGATATTGAAAATATTTTTGATATAGAACCATTGAAATATAATCCTGTATTATGTGAATTTATTATAAATGATAAAGTAATAAAAATAAATTTATGTGATGATAAAAAAAGTTATAATTATTTGGTTTTGAATAACTGTTTAAACAACTATTTTTTTAAATATTTTATGAAAAAATATTATGATATTGATATTATAGAAGATTATGTAGTTAAAATTTTGGATGATATGATTACTACACATTCATTTAATAGTTCTGAAATAGTGAAATTTGAAAAAACAAATATAATAAAATATTAATATTGATAAAGAATTTAAAAAAAAAATGAAATAATAACTTACAGGATGGAAACCCAACAACAACAAACAATAATGTCTGAAACAACTAACAACCAAATTGACGAGCACCATAATTTATCAGAAAAGTGGACCCTTTGGGCTCACTTACCGCATAATACAGACTGGAGTATAAAAAGTTATATACCAATTTATACGTTTATTTCTGTTGAAGAAACTATAGCAGTTACTGAAACAATGCCATCAGTACTTATTGAAAATTGTATGTTGTTTCTTATGAAAGAAGGTATTAAACCTACCTGGGAAGATCCACAAAATAGGAATGGAGGTTGTTTCTCTTATAAAGTTTCAAATAAAAACGTGGCTAAAATATGGAAAGAGTTAACTTATGTTACTGTAGGAGGTACTATTAGTAGTCATGAAAAATATGTAAATAAAGTTACAGGTATTACAATTTCTCCTAAGAAAAATTTTTGCATTATTAAAATTTGGATGTCGGATTGTTCAAATCAAGATCCAGAAGTCGTTACAAGTGATTTAAAAGGCTTATTATCACAAGGATGTTTATTCAAAAAACATGCGCCGGAATATTAAAGGTGCAACATATGTTTTTAAATATAGCGCAAACGTAAATATTTTAAAATTAAATTATTTAAATATTAAAAAATTAAATATAAATATATAAATATAATGAATTGTATTTTTATTTGTATATTTAATCAACTAAGTTATGTTGAAATGTTTTATTTACTTTTAGAGAGTATATTTAACTTTGGAAACTTAGACAACAATACTCATATAGTAATATACACATGCACAGATTTTATGAATATGATAAAACAAAGTAATTTATTTAGCAAAAAAATTTTTTTTGAAATAAATGACACATATACTGATATTGATAAAGCATGTAAAGCAAGATTAGATTTATTTTACTTATCCAAAATTAAAAATTATGATAAAATTCTTTACTTAGACACAGATATATTAATAAAAGGTGATATTAAAAATATTTTTGATGTATGTAAAGAAGATATTTTATATGTATTAGAAGAAGGTGAAATTGATAACGATGCAGATTATTGGGGAAAATCATTATTTGGAAATGAATTAAATAATTATCATGATAAAACAGCATTTACAAGTGGGATGTTATTGTTTAACAATTGTGATAAAATAAAAAATTTATTTGATAGAGTTATTGAAGACATTCATAACAGATATCATTATTTTCATGACCAACCTTATATAGTTTACAATGCATTTAAATATAATTTGTATGACAATAAAATATTAAAATCATTTGCAGTAAACAATGACAGTAATATACACAGTGATAAAGTAATTCATCATTTTCCAGGAGGTCCAGGTGTATACCATCATAAAATAGTAAATATGAATAATTTTTTGAATAGTTTAAAAGATTTTATAATATGCAGAAATATTGAAAGTGCAAAACTATACGTAACCAACGTTTTATTGCCAGTAGTTATAAACTCATGTCAACTATTAGAAGGTAATATTTTCATGACACATAACACTACTGATTTCACTAGTGAATTTTCAAACAGATCTAAAAATTTAAGTAATTTAGTATTAAATAAAAACATTAAAAACGTTATGGAAATTGGTTTTAACTCAGGGTTTTCAACTTTATTAATGTTATCATCAAATCCAAACATAACTGTAACGTGCTTTGATACAGCAGAACACAGTTATGTAAATCCTTGTTACAAAAAAATGAAAGAAACTTTTGGTGACAGAATAAACTTAATTGTTGGTAATAGCGCAAAAACATTACCAAATATACATGACATTTATGACTTTATACATATAGATGGAAGTAAATCATATGAAATTGTTACTAGCGATATTATAAATTCATATAGATTGTCTAGACAAGGAACCGTAATAATATTTAACGATTATAATTTTCATCACTTATCTGAGTCATGGAATACTTTTTCTAACTTGTACAACTTAAGAAAATTAAATACAACACTTTATGGTTGTGAAGAACAAGACATTAAATATGTTGAAAAGTAGTTTGATAATGTTGACTTAAATTTTATATTTTATAAAAATGATAAATTATAAAATATAAAAAAATAACTCATTTTAATTAGGTACAGGAAATGGTCGTTGATTTCCTTCAATTACTAGTGGTTCAGGTATGTAAATTGGTCCTTTTTTGAAAACATTTGCCCAACATAAGTCTTTCAATTCAGGCACAAAAATAGGAGCAGGATTTACCAAATTGGTTGAATTTATACCAAATAAAAAAGATTCAATGTCTGGCGTGTTATAAGACATTTTATTTCCAGGAACTTGACCAGGTAGTAATCCAGTACCAGGTAATCTTGTGTCATAAGCAGCACCATATTGTGAATTAGGATACAAAGTATATTTTTCTGAATGAGCATATTCTCTTTGTTCTAAACAATAATTACCTGGTGTATTTTTATTACGTGTTGATGCCATTTTTAATTTATATATTTAAAATATATTATTTTTTATTGCTTCTAATTTATCAATACTTACGCTTCCTTTTTCAAAAAATTCACATATGCATGGATAAAATAAATACAAACTATCGTATGAAAATAACATCATAAAGCATGTTATAGTATTTTCATTATCATAGTTAATATTATTTGTTAAGTCCATAATAAACTTTCTAAATTCCAAGTTCATAATCATTATTTTGTAAAGTTGTTTAACTTTTTCATTTATTAATTCTTCTAAAAAATCTTGTAAGTTAAAAATCATAAGTAAGTCGTAATTGTATATAATATTTCTAAATTGTTCTTGCTCTTCTTTTTCTTTTATTGCATCAAATTTTTCAAATAAGTTTGGATCATTATATGTAATTTTGTGATCGAGTTTAATATTATCCATCATAAAATAGTTATAATAGTTTACATTACTATTATTTTTAAATAAAAATAAATGCAAAAGACTTTCATTGGATAATAATAAAAAAATGAGTTAAATATAACTAACTAAATAGTAACAATAACAGTAATAGAACCAAACAGCATGTCTAGTAAAATAAAGAAATATTCATTAAAAAAAAATAAATCTGTTTTACCCATTGAAGATGGAAATGATTATGAAGACAATAATGAACTTACGATTGTTGAAACTTTTGTTGGTGCAGGTGGGGCTCATTTAGGTTTCAAAAATGCCGGATTTAAATCATTATTAGTAAATGATATTGATAAAGATACAATAGATACTTTATTATTAAATAAAGTTATAAGTGATGACCAATATTTATTAACTCCAATTGAAAATATAACACAAGAAATGATATTATCAAAAATAGGAAATAAAAATGTTGATGTTTTGTTCGGTGGAATTGTATGTAAAGGATTTTCCTTGGCTGGTGTTAGAAACCCATTTGATCCAAGAAATTATTTATACAAGCATCAGTTACGTATTGTTAATATTTTGAGACCTAAAATAAGTGTAATTGAAAATGTAACTGCTATTAAAAATATGATACTATATGTCAATTGCGAAGATACTGTTAAAACTTTTGAAGACTATACAAAATTGAGTGATGATAATAAAATGTTAAATGGAGAAAAATCAAGCAAAAGAAAAAATGGAGAAGACTATAGTGACTTGAATTTAACAATAAATAAAAATAAAAAGAAAATGGAAGAACTATTAAAAAGTATTGATAAATATAAATATTGTGTTTTAGATGATATAAAAGAAAGATATCTGGAAATGGGTTATAGATTTTATGAAAAAATATTACAAACAGATAAATACGGAGGATATACAAATAGAAAAAGAATAATTATGGTAGCAGTTCGAAATGATATTGAAGGAGAATATATTTATCCACAAGAACAAGATACAAGTTATACATTAAGTGATGCTTTGAATTTAATAGATTATGATGGTATAAATAATCCATTAGTTGACGAAGATAATAAAGCTATGAAACATAATCAAAAAACAATTGATAGATTTAAGTTAATACCTGAAGGAAATAATATTGCCGACGTTATAAATGAAATACCTGATGAATTAAAAATAAGTGCGTTTTATTCAAGAGGAAATACACAACGATTGAATAGAAATGCTCCTGCTCCAACTTTAGTTCCAGGACATAGTAATTTTCCAATTCATCCTTGGGAACATCGTTCAATTACTGTTCGTGAAGCTGCAACAATCACAGGATTTCCTTTACATTATAAATTTTGTGGCTCACATACTTCAAGATGTGTTCAAATAGGAAACGCAGTTCCTGTACAATTATCATATAATATCGCACTGTCTATTAAAAAATTTTTAAATAAATAGCATAACTTATATTTTTAAAAGTCTCGAACAAAATTTATTATTTTGTGTTTACATTCTTCTAAAATTCCAACATTTTTACATATATTCAGAAAATTTGTTAAAATTGTTTCACAAAACCATTCGACTGGTAATTTTTTATTTTTTTTTTCATTTAATATTTTATTGATTATAATACAATTATTATAATCACTTACTCCACCTTTTTCTTTGGGAATAAAATGATCTGCAGCTAAGTCACCGTTGTCTTGTGGTATTCCTGTAATACAACATTTATAGTTTGACAACTTTAATTTTTCCTCGATAATAGATTTACTAAAACTATCATTTTTGTGTTTATGGTTATCTATTATTTGAATACAAATTTTTTCCTTTATATGTGGGGTATATTTAACATACTTATTTTTTCTATATTTTATTTCACTCCATTCTAATGGTAGTTTTTCTTTTCTTAAAATTTCAAATGCCCTTGGCGGATCACCTAATGGATGACCAGTTTCTTTTTTTGTTCTCATGTTACAATATTCCTGAACATCTTTTATTCTTACGTATTTATTTAAATTTAATTTTAAATATTCAAGAGCATATAAGTTAGCACCTTTTTTAATATTACATTTTTTTATAGCATTATCAATTTGTTTCCAATAAATAATTTTATATAACATAAGTATTCTTTTTTTTCTTGAATATTTCTCAAGAAATTTTTGATTAACATCTTCAATAATCATAACACGTTGTGTTTTAACTTTTTTTGACTTCGAAGTAAAAGGTGTAATAATATTATTTATCTCAGAATTTATTTCCATTTATCTAGTATTTGATGATAATTATTTTTATTTATAAAAGAAATTCAATTTTTTTATAAATAATAATTGAGTATGAAATTTATTCAGCATTTATTAAAGGTTATTTAGATATACTGATAGTCAGTATGTTTATTAAAGTAGTCGGCGTCACGTGTTAATTCACGCGATGGTACACCTCCACGTATCCAACCTTCTGATGCAACCCCTTCTACACAATTTGCAGGATTATTAATTTGTTCTTTAATTGCCGGCAACAACGGTGTAGAGTGATAATTTACATAACTTTTCTCACTTAAATTTGTCACACTTTTTTTGTTTACAATTTGTTCACCTTGTAATATTTGAGATTCAACAACTGGGTTAACAGACCCTCTCCCTAAATACGGAACTGTTGCAAAAGGACGTTGGAATAAGTCAATGTGACATCTAGGATGTGTTTGAATAGAACCAATTAAAAGATTAGAAGAGTCATCAATGTTACAACCACCTGCACCACTTCCGTAACCTCCATTATAAAAAATGCCTGGTTGGGAGGTTGCTAAAGCTTTTGGGTTTTTCATGGAACAATCTGATAAAAAATAGTTTTGTAACATATAATTTGCATATTCTACATTTTGTATATCTTCTTGTGATTTGCAACATGGATCTAAACCAATCCTTCCCATATTATCAAATAAGTAATTTGAAACATTAGCCATAGTATATACTATATTATATATATTATATAAAACAATTTTAATATTTAAAATAATTGTTTTAATAAATCAATCCGTTTTAACCTTCTAAATAGACCTTTATATGGCTTTATCTAGGCTTATTTACTTGTAACTTTAAACATTTAAATATAAAAATGAGTTGTTATTTTATTATATTTATCAGTTATACTATATAGAATTATTTTCATTAAAAATGAAAAAACCTATCACTGAAGAAGAGTTTAAAAATACAATGTGTTACACAAAACACAATGTTGAAGAAAATGAATACAAAATGCACCAAATGATTTATAATTTAAATATTATTGATGTTCCAAAAATTTATAACTATGACAGAAAAACAAAAATAATGGTTATGGAAAAAATAATGAATATGAATATTTCAGATGAATATGGAGAAGATGCTAAAAATGTTCCTAAAAAACTGTTTAAAACTATGCAAGAAATAATAAAAAAATTATATTATGCTGGAATAGAGTATCCTGATATTACTGGTTATAATTTTATATTTTGTAACAATAAAATGTATTTAATTGATTTTGAACACAGTAAACCATTTTCCAATGAAACAATGCATCAAGTAGACCCTTTTGTTATAAAATTTATAAAAGGATCATGTGAATGGAACCCAATATACAAATAGTTTGAGCAAAATTACTTTCTATACTTGCGACGTATTGTTTTATTTTTATTATGTTTTTTTCTTCTATACGTTTTTTTGTGCTTCATTTTTATACCTCCTGTCATTTTATTTCCATACATATCTTCTAATCCATTTTCGTAGTCATCCATATATTCGTTTAATCCACCACCACTTGTAACCTGGTTACCTAAGGATTGTCTATTTTTAGGAAGAAATAAATATCCAATTCGTAATCTTGATACAATTTCGTATGAACCATTATTAATATAATTTGACAAATCATCTAATGATAAAAACATGGATAAACATTTAACTAGTACATCATTTCCTGGTCCAAATAACATAGGCATATTCGTTTTAATGGATGGCTTAAAAAAGTCCCCAAAATCATAAGTTTTTATTTCCGGAACAAAGATAAATTCTAATGATTTATATAGTTCTAGTTTGGATTTTAAGGTATCATAGTAACGTGAGTCGTAACCGGGTTTACTTACTGGGTTGTATATAACATATTTTCCTTGATTTAACAGTTTTATAATTAAAGCAATCATTTTAGCGTCATCGATTGAATTATCTGCATCTTGTATTTCAACCATATTATCACCCATTGTAATTAAGTTCAACCCTTCTATATTCATATTTTGAGACCTTGATAAATTTATATCTGCAACTTGATTTATTGTTACTTCTGGATCACTTACATATTTTTTGTTACCATATCTATCGTCGTAATTGATAATATACAATGGTTGTTCGTTATTTGTTGGGTTTAATTTATCCACAAAACCTTTTTTGACTAATTCTTCATTACCATCATCCAAGTAGGTAACATTTTTCATGTAATCTAAATAACTCTTAAATGCTGTTGTCATTTCTTTATTAGGGAAAAATATATATTCATGGAAAAGTTCTGATACAGCATCTAAATTTTCTAAAAAAGAATAAAACTTTGGTGTTCTATCATTTGACGCACCTGCACCAGCAGCCGTATCTTCACTTGTTAAACATTCAGGATGTTCTATAAATATTGTTTCGGTCATTCTAGTTACATCATAATCATACAATAGCTCCAACAAACGTTCATCATAATCTAAGGTTAACCATAAATATTCAATGGGTAATTGAATAATTTTCATGTTGCATAAAAATTTATTGGTATTAAAAATCAACGATAAAATTCTATCATCCGCTTTTCCAACATTGTATGGCTTAGCTGATTCAGTTATCCATTTGTCCGCCAATATTTTTGATTCATGTGACTGAGAGAAAAACATTGTTCCGCCAGACGTTTCAAAAGTATATGGATCATAAGTAATACTTTCATCCATTTTCCAACTAGAACGTGGGTCTATCCACCATCCTCTTGCCATAAAGTCAACATCTTTCATATCAAAAATACCTGGGTATTTTCTAATATACATATCACCATCTATATAAAGTACACCTCTATTGCCACATAGTTCAAGCGCCTTTTTAATAAAAAGTGGCTTTGCATTGATTGCCATTTGATAACCACCTTGTTGTGCAAATTCAGGATATTCAACCGATAAAAAATTGCAATTCATAATTCTACATGCATTTTCCCATTTATCTATCATTTGTTCAAACTTAAGCGGATTTAAGTATCGTAGTTCCATATTCAAAATATCAAAAATATTTGTATCATTGTATTTAGGATCACTAAAATCACTGCTTTCATCATGATTTTTTTTTACTCTTAAATTAGCTTTTATTTTATTGTTTATGCTATTTTTTTTATCTTGAATTTCTTTTATTTGAGATTTTAACACATTATAATCTTGTTCTTGTTCTCTCATTTCAACAAATTTTTTTTGTAATTTTAAAATTTCATCATTTATTAAATACAGTTGTATAATTTCAGTTTCATTTGATAATATAACATACTTAATAATTAAAAATAATATATTTTCTACATAGGTTTTATCTTTAAATTCAAAATCTTGTGGTGTTTTATTAGTAATTTTTAACTTTTCCAGTATTGCTAATGCCTTTTCATTTTTTTCTTGTTCGGTAAGTCTATTATCTATGTTACAATATTCATATATAGAGTTCATATATGAAGTAGCATTTCTTGATATAAGTCGAATGTAGGGTAAAGTTTTTTTATCTTCTTTATAACCTTTTAAAATATTTGTAATTATAGCTGGTATAGCACCTTTATTTTGTACATCTTTGGTAACAGTATTTATCATATCAATAAAAAATTTTATCACTTTTCTAATAAGGTCTTCATAAAAGGCTATGCAAGGACGCGCCGTGTTTTGATTTAAATTACCACGTCCCCACCAGTAAGTTACTACAACAAAATTACTTGTATCATTTACTATTGTAGGTGTCTTAACTGTATTATTAATTATTTGTACAAGTTGTGACATTATAAAAATATATTTATATATAAATATATAAATATATTTATTTATTTCAACGATATAAAATAAAATGCTTATTCAATTTTACGTGGTAAATAAAAAAAATTGATTTGATTTTCTGCTTTTTAAGTATTTAAATAATAATATTCTAAATACACTAAGGAAAATCATGTCACAAAATAAATCAGTCATTGAAGATTTAAAAAATAAATGCAACAGTTGGGTTGACCAAACATTAAAGGGTGAACTAACATTGACGAAGCATGGATCAATTTCATATTTGTTATATGGCGCAAAACCAAGTGAACAATCAATTAATATTAAGTTAGGACATCTTGGAGAATTTCTCTCAAAAGAGTTAATCAAAACAAATAGTGACTTCGAACTTTTGTTATGTGGTGTTCAACAAATAAATAATAAAAAAAAAGACGTCGATTTAATTTTTAAAAATATAAAAACAAAAACAATTTACTATCGTGAACTAAAAGGCAATATTGAGCTGGATACTGAGAAGTTGCCTGCAACTATCAATAAATGTAAAGAAATAGAAAATTCATTAAAATCTACATATCCAGATTATGTCATTAATTTTGGAATACTAAATTGGAGTGTTTATAACAGAGAAATTTTATCTGCTGGATTAACACATATTAAAACATTTGAAAAAGGTGGTGTGAAAATAGACCATATGCACGATTTCTTAAATATAATCAACGTTGTTTGGAGTGAAGATGACTTTTATTGTTATTTTAGAGAAATTGGAAGTAAAATAAGAAGTCTTTTTGAAAAGTAAAACAAACTAAAAAATAAAAATAAAAAACTGGGTCATCCCATTTTTTTTTCATTTATGATAACGAATATAATTTAATAATTTTTGATAATTAGATGTTTTGTATTGATCTCACTACCAATGCGTCCTGCATATAGTTTGAACTTGTATTTTTTATCATATTCATCTACAATATAATCTTTGTACAATTCTTCGATGAATTTCGTTTTTCCTATTACCATTAAACATTTTATTTTCGTTTCCTTGAACAATTGAGCAAGTTTTTTTTGTTCATCTTTTCCGAATTTACAATATCCATAATCAGTAAATTCACTATCATATGGAGGGTCTAAAAACATAAAATTATTTTCATCATTATAGTTTTCAAATATATATTCAAAACTAGTATTCTTTATTTCAGTATTTTTTAATAATTCTTCATAATCAGGGTTTTCAAGTTCACTGTAGTTTATAGTTTTATATTTACCAAAAGGTATATTAAATTTACCATCTTTATTATATCGTAACATACCTCGAAAACAAGTTTTTCTTTGATAATAAAATCGTTTGGCATTATCTAGTATACTTGAAATAGTCATTTTATCTCTAACTTTATAATAAGTTTCTTCGTCATTGGGGCTATTAACCATAAAATCATATATTTCTTTTGATTTTCCATCACTAATGCACTGGTAGAAGTATATTAGTTCACTATGTACATCGCTAATTACCGCTTTTTTTGGTGATAAATAAAAGTAAACCGACCCGCCACCTATAAACGGTTCAATATATGTATCATATTCAGAAGGGAAATATTTTTCAAATTGTTTTATTTCGTCCCCTTTTCCACCACTCCATTTAACCAATGGTTTTAATTGTTTCAAAGGTTTCAGTTGTGGAGTTTTTTGTACATTCGAAATAATTACATTTTCAACGTTACAGTTATCATTTTTGGAACAGTTAATAATTTCTATTAACTGTGATTTATTTTTAGAACTATAATTTTTTAATCCAAGCTCTTTACATTTATTTAATAATTCTTGCTTACTCAAAGTAATAATATCCATAACTGTTTTATTTATTATATTAATATTATTAATAATATAATATTCAATTTTTTATTTATATCAGTTTCATTATTTCTTAGTTGTTTTCTTACTTCTTTTCTTAGTTATTTTCTTAGTTGTTTTCTTAGTTGTTTTCTTAGTTGTTTTCTTAGTTGTTTTCTTAGTTGTTTTCTTAGTTGTTTTCTTAGTTGTTTTCTTAGTTGTTTTCTTAGTTGTTTTCTTA
>Ga0114959_10003393_pt1 | contig 12512 bp, 10 predicted proteins | sample C_130625_EF_Meta_FD_87317 | JGI IMG/M metagenome (GOLD analysis project Ga0114959, IMG submission 87317) | Freshwater microbial communities from Lake Croche, Canada to study carbon cycling - C_130625_EF_MetaG | ecosystem: Environmental > Aquatic > Freshwater > Lake | place: Lake Croche, Canada...
GACATGTACCAATTTGAATATTACTTGATAACCATGGATCACTAGTAGAACCATCTTTATTACTGACTACAGAAGGAGCGCTTTTCATATTAAAACTCCATAAATATTCTTGATAGTTCATATTATCACGACTCCATATAGACAATAAACGATATACAATAAATATGGAACCAACAATTGAAATAATAAATAATAAAAGATAAAAAATTATTTTGGGTAATAATCCTTTGTTATATAAAAAAGAAATTATAATAATTGGTATTAGCATAAAAATAATATATTTCATTAAAGTACTGTGTTCATTGTATTTTTCACCATAATAATCATTAATTTCTATAAGACGTATTTTATTATTTTTTTCTGATTCTAAAGCTTGTAATTTTTGTTTAGTTTCATTTAGTTGATTTTCAACGATTTCAATAGCGGTAGTTTGTTCTTTTAGTGAACCTTGAGAATTTGTTAATGCTGTTTGATATACATTATTTATTTTGCCTAATGTTTGATACAAATTAATTCGCATTTGTGAAATAGAATTTATTTTATTAATAATTTCTTCTTGCTGTGCTGTTGTTAAATTAGAATTTGTTTCTAAAGTGCTAAACATATCGCTTTCAATTTTTTGTAACGATTTAATATCATTCAAAAGATCTTCATTACTATCTGTATCAGCACTGCTAGAATTATTGTTATTTGAACTCATATTATATAAATTATAGAAAGATAATTATATAATTTATATATAATTAAATAAAAGATAATTTACATTTTTATTATTATAATTATAATCACTGATTATTTTTAACCTTAATTGCAACTATAACGATTCCTACAGCTAAAATACTCCATAATATGTATCTATAATTTTCTTGCAATGTTTTAATATTTGTATCATTTAAAATATTATCAATATTATTGTTTTTAAATCCATTTATCTTATCGTTATTTATTTTGTTTTCAAGTAAATATCCATCAAAACCTAGAATATCTTTTTGAGTTTGTGTATTTACCAAATCATTATTGTTTGTCAATTTATTTCTGATATCGTTCATTTGTGAAGATAGTAAATTCAATTTATCTTGTAATTGTGACAATTGTTGTTTATGCGCAGAAATTAAATTGGATAATTTATTTGAACCACTATTTGTGTTGGATGTTGGTTTTTCATAATTTTGATATCTTAATGTATCTATATTATTTATTGTATCGCTTACACCGGGAAGAGGAGTTATGAATGTTTTATCTCTTATATATGTTGTCATATCGTTATTTACCTTAAAGTTGTTTAATGAATAAATATTTGCTGGTGATAATTTCTTTGGAAGACAAACAGGGGTAGGGCCACTTGTATCATATACAAAAGCATTACAATCACTGCTATTGTTACAAGCAGTCATACAACTATCAACACTAGTAGAATTACTTGAAGAAATGCCTGAAATATCATTTCCAGGTATATTTGTATTTTGCATGATCAAACTATATGTATTTGCGCCCTTAACATTGTTACTAGGATATGGATATAACTGGGAGTCAGGATTAACATATGCAACTTGACCCATATTAGCAGCTATTCCAACATTTCCAATATTATAAAGAGCGTTGGCTAAAACGCCACCGTAGTAATTCGTAGTGCCATTAGTCGCAGTTGACGAACAATTTGTTTTGAAAGTATACAAAACTAAATTTCCATCATTTTGCATTATTAATAACAGACTACCGTCGGCGGAAGACACCCAATCACCTTTATTAAGTATTTGATTTGTTTTCAAAAAACTGGTTCCATATTTTCCTTTAGATGAAACATAAGCATTATTAGTTTCTTGTTGTTTTCCATTTGTGTTAGTACACCATATATTTGTAGTATTGGTTGCATTCGGAATTCCTTTATAAATACACATATTACCGTCACTCTGTAACGAGAGAAAATAATTGCATTGTGACGTGTTTACTGTCTTTTTATAAATTGTTCTGCTGGTATTTGACGTAGTATTTGACAAAGTTCCACTTTTGGGCCAACAACCTTTATTATCAGATGTATTAAAAACAAATCCTTTACAACTTGAATTGTTATCACAAATAGTTTGACACGAACTAATTGTCTGATTTGATTGATATCCTAAATCGTTTCCTGGAGCGTCTGTATTCACAGTTGTACTGTATACTTGTCCACAATTTGTTCCATTTGGTGATGTGTAGTAAACATTATTATTTCCATCACGAACAGAAATTGTACCATCATTTGTTAAAATAGCATAAGTTGCTGGTTTACCATTTGTATTTGAAGACCATAATGGAACGGAAATGTAAGAATTACCATATTGAGTGCTGTTTGCTTGACTATTACTTACCGCACAATAACCGAGCCCATTCGTAGTATTTACATTCTGCAAAGCAAAATATTGATAACCTCCTAAAATAGCAGCATTTTCGCATTGTTCAAAAGTGTAGGTACCCGATGATGTACCCGATGTTGTACCTGATGAAGAAGGCGATCCCCCGATAAATGTCATTGCAGGAGTTGTTGCATTGTCTTGATAACATCCCAGATAACTAGGAGGCTTTGATTGATTGGGTAACATATTACTTACAAATACATTGATTCCTTCATAACCACAACTTTCGTTTAATTGCATATTTGTTCCTATTAGTAAAGGAGGATTTGTAGGAACTTGTGTACCTTCTACGTTATAATCATTTATCCAAGGAAGGTTAATATCTACGTAAGTACCACTGTTGGCAGGACAACCATTCTTTCCTGATATACTATTTAATATATTAGGACTGGGAATATATTTTGCAATACCTTGACTGGTAACATAATATAATTGTCCCGTTGTAAAACGAATAATTTTATTTAAATATGGATTACTACTACTTGTGCGATTAACATAATTTGTTGCAGTTTGTGAAATCTGTGAAGCCAATTCATTGTATTCATCCAAAGTTTTGCTATATTCTTGTTTCAATTGCTCCATTGTTTTCTTTTGTGTTGTGTCAATTGTCGTTTCGTTTAATACATTTTGAGATTCTTGTGTCAAAGATGAATGATTTGTTGTAAAGTTCTCATTTGTTTTTGCAGTTGTTTTACTTTTTTTACTTTTTTTATTTTTATATATTACATTGCTATCTAATTTAGTCCCAACTTTACTTTGGTATTTTTTAAATTGATACCCTTGTTCAAGGGATGGATTCGGTGTCATTGAATTATATTTATGTCTTGTATATGCTGTAGAACTATCATTGTTTTTTTTGTTACTATTGTTACTATTGTTATCATGTTTATTCGTAGCACTTTCTTCTTTTTGCATCATATTTTTTGATTTGTCTAAATTAAATAAATTATTAATTATTGTAGTCATTAATATAAATCAATACAATAATTTATATAATAAATAAATTATATTCTATTGTGAAAATAATAGTAAATTATAAAAACAACTACACAAATAATAAAAGTGAAAAATATGATAGAGAGAATATTTATTATATCTTCTCCATTTCCATTTGCAGAACCAACGTAAATTTTACTTAAAATAAATACACAAATCAAAGCAACAATCAATAACAAAATATAATTATAGTAATTTTTTGTTACAATCAATTCGCCTTGACTTTGTTTTTCATTAATAGATTGAAATTGACCTAATTGCACTAAAATATCATTTCTCTCTTCTTCTAATTTGGAATTATTCTGAACCAACACATTATATTTGGCATTTCTATCATCATCTTCAGATAAAAATATAGTTTTATTATTTTGCATAAGTTGTATAATTTGGTTGTTTACACTTATCAATTGAGAATTCAATGTTTGTAATGTTAATAAATATTCTTTTGATTGAGTTATAATTGCATATTGATTTGTTGTTCCCGATACAATTGGTCCGTTGCCACTTCTTAACCAACAGTTGTTTTGAGTTGTCTTTGTATCATTATAGGTAGCTCCGCTACAACCTGGTGTGCTACTACATAATGCTGCACACTGTTCTACAGTTGAAACATTGCTGCTTGATATACCAGATGTCCCCCAAAATGTATTATTAGGAATACTAGTTAGCTGTTGGTTAACTTGTGTAGTGGTAGAACCTCCTTGTATTGTTGATGGATTTTTTTGTAAATAGTTGATATAATCAGTTTGTACTTGATTATATTGAATCAAAAGAGTATCATATTGTTTTGTTAAACTTTCTAAATTTAATATTGGGGAATTATTTTTATTTTGAGATTCACTTGACATTTTATCTATAATATATATAAATTTTATAAAAGACAAAAGATAAAGAAATAATAGAACCCGTTCCTATACAAGATAAAATAAAGAATCTCATGTATTTATTGTTTTTTGATATCACATTTTTATCATCGTCGTCATCATAATCGCTAGTGCTAAAATCACTCAAATCGCAAAAATCAATCTTATAATCAAGTTTTAAAGGTTCTTTTACGACAATAGATTTATCGTATTTTTCTTTTATTTTATTTAAAGAATTGTTATTTGAGTGTTTTATATATTCATGTAATGAATTTTTTGCTGGATTATAAAAAGGAAAATTAATCATATTATTATTTATTATATAATTTTTATAAAATTAACTTATAACAATAGTATAATTGTTTTCTTCGTGTATATTATGAAATATACAAAAAGAAAAATACAAAAAAGTAACAAAAGTAACAAAAGAAACAAAACTAACAAAACTAACAAAAGTACAAAAAAATATAATAAATACAAAGTAACAAAAAAAAAACACGGTAGTGGAAGTCTATTTAGTAGATTAAAATCACGACAACCACTACAACCGCAAGAACCGACAGAACCGACAGAACAACAACCGCCACTTCCTAATCTCCCACCAGATGTAATTAAAGAAATGTTTAAATATGTAGATCCTCAATATGAAATGACAATCCATAAAAATGAACAAAATGAAAATCCTCAACAACGCTTAAGTTTGTATTTAATTATGAGATCCGAAACTGAAGAATACTATAAAGATATTCTTTTGTCCGAACGTTATAGAAATCGTATCTGTAATATAGCGGCTAGAGGTGGGTTTTTACATACATTAAAATGGGCTCGCAATCGTAACCCGCCTCTTCCATGGGACGATTTATCATGTGCATATGCAGCCAAAGGAGGATATTTAAATGTTTTGAAATGGCTTCACGAAAATGGTTGCCCTTGGAATGCAGTTACATGTTATTACGCAGCTGAGAAAGGACATCTTGATTGTTTACAATATGCTGTAAAAAATAATTGTTTGTTTGGTAGTCATTTATGCAGACTTTTGGCTGAACGAAATGGACATACAGATATTGTTGATTGGATAGACAGTCTGAACTAACATTTACTTCTTTACAGATAAATTTGAATTTACATTATTTATGGTTGATTTGCCGGTAAATACTTTAACCAATGATACAATAGCAATAATAATTCCAATGAATAGAAAAACATTATTAAAATAATTTTCATTATAAATTTGTTTATATTCATCAATCATTGTTGAAGAACCTTTGTATTTATTATTAACATCGTATTCAGCTGCTTTTAGTGTAATATTTTTTGCTTTTTCTTTTTCAATCAAAATATTTATTTTTAATAAAGAATCGCTTATTTTTTGTGTATTTGAATTAATCTCGTTTACAATTTTTAATAAATCACCACTAATAGAATCTAATTCGCTTTTCAAATTTTGATAAATTTGTTGATACTCATTATAGGTGGGGTTTTTATTAAAAAATACATAATACTTTTTAAAATCATCTAAAATTGCTGGTAACTTTTCTTCAATTGTATTTATTTTATTTTGTAAATCATTTATTTGAAAATTGTCACTATTAGTATCAATATTGTTAGACATATAAATATATATTTATAAATTATTAAAAAATTTCAAAAATTATCATTTGTAAAATCTAAATTCTCTTTTTCAGTTGCCTTTATTTTTTCCTCCAAAAATTGTATTGTTTCATTGAAACTTCCAATAAAGTTAGTGTCAAAAAAAACCATTGGAAATATTTTCCATTCAACTTTTGAATAATTTTTGATAAACAATAAAAAATTTTCTTTATTTTCTAATAAATAATCATCACATTCAATAACTTCATATTCAATGTTATTTTTTTTTAAATAATCTTTCAATTTTCTACAATTAATACATCCACTTTTACTATATATAGTAAAATTATTTATTGATGGCTTTTCAAAATCCATATTTTATACAAATAATACGTGTTATGTTTTTATATACAAACACGATAATAATTTGTAGTTATGGCAGTTTTACTAGGTCTAATAATTTTACATACATCACCAGGACGTAAACCTATAACTCTTGCTACAGGATCAAAACGTGAAATATCTGGAAATTCAATCTTATTTTTTATATTGTATTTTTTCATCACTTCTTCCACTTCTTTATTGTCAATAACAATATGTTGAGGAACTAAAACATGATTCAAAATATTATATTGCAATCGTTTAATATTTTCAATAACAATGAAAATACCGTCTGTTTCCCAAATATGCTTCAATTCATTTATTATGGTTTCATTCATTTCATCTTTACTAATTATAAAAAGTGTGTCCTCTTTTGTTAAAATTTCCTCTAAATTGAATAAATCATCAATCATTTCTTGAATATTTGCAGGGCGAATCATTTTTGTCAAGTAAAAACGTATATACATTTTACGTTTAGGTTTTGAATCGCCAGAATCATCCGATTTTTTTTCAAGAAGAATATCTAACTGATTATTTTGCTTCATAGAATTGACTTCGTTAATACTAAAATTAGCATAATCCTCAATGTTATAACCTTGTTTATCCATCAATTCAAGGATTGTTTTTCTTGCTTTATAAAGATATGAAATTAAACTACTATGATTTTGATTTTGCATTGTTAAATAATATATATATATAAACAGTGATTTATATTTATATTATTTCATTTTTTTTATAAATTAATTTTTTTTGTTTCGTTTGAATTGTTGTTGTTGTTGTTTTCTTCATTTGTCAAATTCATGACAATTTTCTTGGTTTCATTACTATTGTTATTGTTACTATTTTCTTCGCCTTCCTTTTTTCCTTCCTCTTCCTTTTTTTCTTCCTCAACTTCCAAAATAGATTTTTTCTCTTGATCTTCACTGGGAGACGGGCTAAAAGAAGGAGTCAATGGATCATTTCCGCGATTTTGAAGTTGGCCATCTTGTGTAGGTTTTTTTATTAACAACGGAGTATTTGCTAATTCGGCTTCTATATCTGGAACAAAAGGTGACGATGTATCTGGTTGATTTTCTTGACTATTCGGATTACTTTCATATGCCGGGGAAGTAGGTGCATAAGGAACATCTAGAGGTTTAATATCAATAGGAATGTTTGTCAAGTCTTTTTCTTCTGTATCTGTTTCTTCTGTATCAGTTTCTTCTATATCAACTTCTCCCATTTGACTAGATTTATTTTCTCTCGTCAATGCATTTTTAATATCATTTTTCACTTGAGTTATACTTTTTTTCAAATCAAAATTAAGTGTTTCGTCGTCTCCTTCAACTATTGTATTTGAATCCGTATTGGATGAAATTTGTAGTAATTTACTAATATTATTTGAATACGACAAGCTTAGCATTTGATCTATATTTTCATCTGTTATTATTCTCATTTGAATATTCATTGTTTGCAATTCTTGTATAAGTAATTTGAATGAATAAGGTATTCTAACAACGCTGAATGATCTGCCAAATTTAGATATATTTTGAACATTCATTGTTCCATCAGGATTTGTATGAAAATGAATAGGACCATCAGCAAAAGGACTAAAAAATAGGTTTTTTACTTCATTATAAATTGCAATAGCGCCTGTTTTATTACAAATGGCCATATAGTACTCATCGCCTCTTATCATAAAGGATTCATTTAAAAAATACGACATACCATGAGCCAATACTCCATCCCGTTCCATTTCGCCGATTCTTAAACCGCCATCATTGGCTCTTCCTTGGACTGTTTGGCGCGTCAAATTTGTTCGCGGGCCCGTAGCACGATAATTTATCTTATCTTTTACCATATGTTTCAAACGCATATAATAAGTAGGACCTATATAAATATCGCTTTGTATTTGTTGTCCAGTCATACCATTATAAAGAATTTGATTACCTGTACAGTTAAACCCAGCTTTTACCAAAAAGGGTGCATAAGTTGAATAATTAGATCCTTTTACTTGAAAAGCAGTGCAATCACCAAAAGCACCATAACTTGTACATACTTTTCCAAATAAAGATTCAACAATTTGACCAATTGTCATACGAGATGGAATAGCATGGGGATTTATTATCAAATCAGGACGGATACCATCGGCAGTAAAAGGCATATCTTCCTCGGGGATGATGAGACCAATCGTACCTTTTTGACCACTACGAGAAGCCATCTTATCACCAATAGCAGGTATTCTCTCTTCACGGATTCTTACTTTTGCAATATTGAAGCCCTCTTCTCCTTGTGTAATGAACGACTTATCTACAAACCCTAATTGTCCTTTTTTAGGTTTTACGGAATTATCAACAAATCTATCTTTATTTTCCATATCACTCGTAATTTTACCAATCAAAACAATTTTATCATTTAATGGCGTATTTTCTTTGATCATGCCATGGTCATCTAATAAACTGTAATCATAACCAGGTTTTATTTTAACAACATTGTTTTTCTCAATGTTTGCAAATCGCGAATTCACCATTCCAGACACTTTGGAACTTTCTTCGCGTGCTTCATACATGGAATAATAAGTTGTTCTGAAAATACCTCTTTGAATTGCTCCTTCGTTAATAAGAATTGCATCTTCTACGTTATATCCTGTGTAACACATAATTGCGACAATCGCATTTACTCCATAAGGTATTTCTTCATTATTAATATATTGTAAATATCGGGATTTGACAAGCGGTATTTGTCCATAATTTAACACGACACCCATTTTATCAATGCGCATTTGATAATTTGTATGATACATAGATACAGCTTGTTTACTCTGTCCGCAAGAAAATGAATTACGTGTTACCGGATTGTGTTCAGGATAAATAATCAAATTACCCATGACACCCAAAATTAATGATGGATCAATTTCAACGTGCGTATAATATTTATTTATTTTATTATCCCCACTTTGATTAGCAATGAGAGAAGATTCTTCTTCCATTGTATCCAAATAATCAATAACAGATTTGTGTTTTTGTAAATTGTTGTAAACTTCTTCCTTTATTTTATTAATATCATCATTGCGCAAATCATTGTATAATTCATTCAATTCGTAAACTTTGTTTAATTTAAAATCAAACATTTCGTCATCTTTTTTCTTAAATCCACTGACAATTTGTTGCCATGTAATTTTTTCTTCTTGAATCATTTCTATGACATCTTTTCTATCGTAACTTTTTTCATTATTATCAATGTAATAAATTGGGCGCGTTAATCGCCCCGAGTCGGTATAAATATAAATTTCATTATGTTCATAATCAAAAGAAATACTCGTAAAAGTAGAAATAATACCATTTCTTCTATATAGTTTTAAAAGTTCAACTAATCCCATTTCATTTTTACTCGTATTATCAGAAGAAATTGGTTTATCAATAACACCAATCCAATTACCATTTACTAAAACCTTGGTACTATTTGATAAATATTCAGTATGACATTCTAATATCAATTTTAAAGGCGTATTATTACGCAACCAATTTATCAATGGAACAGAAGAAGTACCACTTGTAATATGTGTGGATATTGCCAAGTGTTTATGAAGACCAATATTTCCACCATCTGGAGTATCTATTGGGTCTATCAATCCCCATTGCGAACTATTTAATAACCGCGGACCTACTACTTTTGCACTAGCATCAAGAGGTAAATTGATTTTTCTTAAATGAGAAATAAAAGTGTAATAACTTAATCTATTTAAATCTTGCACAACACCTAATCGTTTTGTATGAGTTTCGGAACCCCAATTTCCTTTAAACGCTTTTTTAAATCCTACTTCAACTTCTCTATCTTTAAAAAATTGCTTAAAATTCGTTTCAATTAAACCAATAAAATTATCTTTGTATTTATTTATTTCATTTACTGCATTTTTTGATTTTGCTTGTGATGGCGATTCTTCTACTAGTTCATTGGTGTCTTATATTCACCTTTATGATAATAATATTCTTCATCAATTTTTTTTGAAATACTTCTTTTTTGAATTAAATAATATTCACGAAATAAATCATAAATAAGAGAACCTGTTAGCTCTATTCTTTTAAAACGAAAATTGTCTCTATCAGTTGGTTTTTCCTGCAATGTATAGACTTTTAGTAACTTATTTACCATATAACCTATGAAAAAAGCTTTTTCTAAAAAATTGATTTCACCTATATGAGGCAAAAAATAATCAGAAAGTATTTCAATTACACTTGAAACAGTTCCTCTTTTTGTAAAAGTAGCAATATATTTTAATGCTGTTTCTTGATTGAAAATTTTATTAGCGTCATGTACGCTCGGTATGAATAAATCAATGTAATCTTTATTTTTTTCAAGATCCAATATACATATTTTAATAATTTCTTTATCTGATATTACACCAAGTGCTCGCATTAAAATAAACAAAGGAACTGGCTTTCTTACGTTAGGAACCGCTACGACAATTTGGTTATTTGTTAAAGATGGTGATGGTGCGACTATTTTAACAGCAGTCGTTCGTATAGGCTTAGAAGCATCTTCAGATACCGACCTTATTTCAGCGGAATGGCTGTATGTATCATCATCCTTATTTTTTCTAATGTAAAGCATATTATCTGCAAATTTTTCTTGAGGAATAACAACTTTTTCTTTTCCATCAATAATAAAATATCCGCCATAATCATTTTTACATTCGCCCATATTGAATCTCACATCTTTATTAAGTGATTTTAAAATACATAGATCGGATTGTAACATAATAGGAAAACGCCCAAGATATATTTTATGTAAACTAATTGAATGTTCCACTTTTTCGTCACCTTTGTAATAAATGAACTCTACATCTACATCGTAATGAATCGTAGTTCCATAAGTCATGTTTCGTAATCTTGCATCATTCGGATACATATAATGAGCATGATTGTCGTCGTAAATAATTGGTTTACCAAAATAAATTTTACTTCCATCTTTACCACCTAAATATAAAAGACATTCATTTCTTTTATTAGAGGATTCTGATTCATCTTCTCTCTCAATAAACCGTATTGGATTATTTTCACGAAAAATGCGATTGATGCCATTATTAAAAAAATCATTATAAGATTCTAAATGATGTGCTACTAAATTGTTAGGATTGTCATGAAAATATTTATCAATAATTTTCCATGATATTTTATCTTTATCATCTACCATAATTTCTAGCTTTTTATTATATTATAATATTAAACATATTTTATATTATAACAAATTAAAATATAAAAATCTTATTATTATTATCATTATTACTACTTGTAAAAATAAGTAAATAAGTAAATATGTACAAAATAAAAATATTTTCATCTTTTTGTGACACAGAATTGTGCAAAGTCAACTTTGAAAATGTTTTTAATGCAAAGAAATATGAGTTTTATGGTACGAATAAAAAAATATATATAACAACATCCGATGATTATACACATGTTGTTATTTTGAATACTGCAATGCCAAAAATTAATCCAAATATTCCAAAAAAAAATGTCATTGGTTTAGCATTTGAACCTTATGAACTATTAGGATTGTCACTAGAGTTTATAGAGTATGCAAAAAGACATATTGGCAAATATTTTATTGGAAGTAAGTACAATTTACCTGAACCTTTCATTGAGTATTATTCATTTATGTGGCATACTAATCCAAATAAAGAAATACTATTAGAACAAAAAAAACAAACAATGAGTATTGTTTTGAGTGAAAAACAAATAGCTCCTGGACATCAATATCGTCATTCATTGGTAAATGAAATTATAAAAGAAAACTTACCAATACATATTTATGGAAGAGGTGCAAAATATTTTCACTCAATCAAAAATAACAATATTCATAATGTAAATACGAAAATATTCGGAGAATTTAAAAATAGTGAACCTTACACCGAATATTTATATTCTATTTGTATTGAAAATTATCAAAGTAATGATTACATTTCTGAAAAATTATTAGATCCTTTGTTGCATAATTGTCAACCCATTTATTTGGGTGCTAAAAACATCAAAAACTATTTCAATAACAGTGTTCTTGTATTAAAGGGAAATTTGTTATTTGATATTGAAATGTTGAAAACTATTCTAAAAAATCCTTTAAAATATTATAATCATCCAAACAATGAGAGAAATTCAAAAGTAATCAACTTTTTTGAAAATTATGAGAGATTATTTTAACCCTACCAACCTTTGAAAAGGTTGGGCCAAACTTTCAACCTACCAACCTTTGAAAAGGTTGGGCCAAACTTTCAACCTACCAACCTTTGAAAAGGTTGGGCCAAACTTTCAAC
>Ga0114959_10003394_pt1 | contig 12508 bp, 12 predicted proteins | sample C_130625_EF_Meta_FD_87317 | JGI IMG/M metagenome (GOLD analysis project Ga0114959, IMG submission 87317) | Freshwater microbial communities from Lake Croche, Canada to study carbon cycling - C_130625_EF_MetaG | ecosystem: Environmental > Aquatic > Freshwater > Lake | place: Lake Croche, Canada...
ATGCCGAGGCCCGCGGAGCCAAACGTCGTGACGCTCTTCACGCGCTTGGGAGCTTTAATTGCCGTTTTCATCGAAATAGCACCACCCATGGAGTGGCCAATTAAATTTGCTGAGTCGATAGAAAGCGCGTCCATGAAGGAAAGAATGACATCGGCCATCCCTGAGAGCGATGCGTCGGTAAAGCCTTTAACGGAGCGGCCATGGCCGGGAAGGTCGAGGGCGTAAATCGTAAACTGGTCGGCAAGACCTGACGTGTTGAACAGCCAATTGTCGCAATCGCCGCCAAAGCCGTGGATGAAGATTAAGGTTTTGTCGCCAGAGCCATATTTGGCGTAACGAATTTCACCAACCGGAAGCGTAACCGTTGAATAGACGTCAACAACCTCTTCGTCTTCCTCAACCGCCGGCGGGACGTAGGCCGCGAGGAAGGCATCAATTTCCGAATCCGGCACCGACGCGTCCGCAATAATCGCAAGCAGCGTCTTGACCGGATAGATCGTGTCCACCTCGCCTAAAATACGACGCACGACGCCTGCATCTGTGGCTTCAACCGCGCTCGCGATTTTCTCGGTTTCGACTTCGGTTAGCTCGTCGCCAACACCGACCGTTGTCCCTTCCGATACAAGCCACCTCGTGATTTTGCCTTCCTTCATCGAGAGGCCCCATTTGGGCATCACGACCTGTTTGATTGTATCTGACATTCCTATGGTCCTTTAAATCAGTGGAAGAGGGGTCAGGTTACGAAGGGGTGAACCCTGACCCCAATCGTTCCAATTCACTTCATTTGGTTACGTACAGCGTCGACAATCTGCGCCGCACTCGGGATATAGAGGTCCTCGAGGGCAGGCGTGAAAGGTACAGGCGTGTGAGGTGCCGTAATCGCCTTTGGTGCAGACTTGAGCGCTTTGAAGGCGTTCTCGGACACATTGGCGATCACGTCAGCTGCAATCGAGCAGCGCGGATTGGCCTCGTCCACCGCGATCAGACGTCCAGTCTTCTCGACCGATTCAATCACCGTATCCATATCGATCGGCGATAGTGTTCTTAAATCGATCACTTCAACGTCGATTTTTTCTTTGGCGAGCGTTTCAGCAGCCTCAAGCGCACGGTGCACCATTAATCCATAGGCTACGATCGTGACGTGCTTACCTTCGCGAGGAATGGCAGCTTCGCCAAAAGGAATTGTATAGGCTTCGGCTGGCACGTCGGCCATGGAAGCGTAAAGGTTTTTATGTTCGCAGAAAATCACCGGATCATTATCCCGGATTGATTGGATCAAAAGGCCCTTTGCATCATAAGCATTGGAAGGACAGACAACTTTCAATCCCGGAATATGGGTGAAAAGCGGCGTAAGCATTTGCGAATGCTGTGCCGCAGCCCGGAAGCCAGCGCCCACCATGCCGCGAATGACAACAGGTGTTTGTGCTTTACCACCAAACATATATTTGAACTTGGCGGCTTGGTTGAAGATTTGGTCAAAGCAGACGCCCATGAAGTCCAGGAACATCAGTTCCGCAACCGGACGAAGCCCGCAGGCCGCCGCGCCAATCGCAGCACCGATATACGCCGATTCAGAAAGTGGTGTGTCCATGACGCGGTGCGCGCCATATTTGCCGATGAGCCCTTTGGTGACGCCTAAAACGCCACCCCAGGCGTCTTCTTCACCTTGCCCACCAGCGCCGCCGGCAATGTCTTCACCCATAATAATCACGGTCGGGTCGCGACGCATTTCGAGGTCAAGCGCCTCGTTGATTGCATCTTTCATGCTCAGATTACGTGCCATGTTTTTAATCCTTCGAATGTCTTTTGAAAGCTGGGCTTAAACGCGGGTTCAGTAGCTGACATAAACGTCGGTCAAGAGATCTTTCGCGATGGGCAATGGGTCCTTTTTGGCCTGTTGAACACAGGCTTCGATGCGAGCAAGAACTTCTTGATCAATCTTGTCCATTTCGGCTTCCGTGATCACACCGGCACCGCCAACTTTCGAACGGAAAATCTTGAGGCAATCTTTATTAGCGCGGTTTTCTTCATTCTCGCCCTTGGCGCGATAGGTTTGTGCATCACCCTCGAAGTGGCCGAAGAAGCGCACCATTTTGCACTCAAGGAAAGCGGGTCCACCTCCTTCACGCGCGCGCTTGATGATTTCACCTGCCGCCTCATAGACGGCAAAGAAATCCGTACCATCGACCGTCACACCCGGAATGCCGAAGCCCGCTGCGCGGTCGATATAACTATCAACTGCTACTGCGTAATCAATCGATGTGGACTCAGCGTAGCCATTGTTCTCGACCACGAAAATAACTGGCAAATTCCATACCGCGGCAAGATTCATGCTCTCAAGCACCGTGCCTTGGTTCGAGGCGCCGTCGCCGAAGAAGGTAATCCCCACGCCACCATCGCCGCGGAATTTCGAGGCCAAAGCCGCTCCGCAAATCAAAGGCGCGCCAGCGCCCAAAATACCGTTTGCGCCCATCATCCCTTTCGAGAGGTCGGCGATATGCATTGAGCCGCCTTTGCCGCGCCCAGTGCCAGTCGATTTGCCATAAATCTCGGCCATCATTCCCTCAACCTCAACGCCTTTGGCGATGCAATGGCCGTGGCCGCGATGGGTCGATGCAATGCGATCCTTGTCTTCAAGATGCATCATGATACCGGTGCCTGAGGCTTCTTCACCGGCATACAGATGCACGAAGCCAGGAATATCGCCCTTGGCGAATTCGACATGCAGGCGCTCCTCGAATTCGCGGATCGTCTTCATCTTGGTGTAGGCTTCCAGCAGCTTTTCCTTTGGAAGCGGGAACGGGTTATTCGACATTCTTTCCTCCGTTTTTTGTGTTGTAGGCAGCGATTAAAGTCTATTTCCGTCGTTTTATGATTGAGCCTCTATTTTCATTAGGCCGTGTTGCGACGCGTACCGCATGATGCCTGATACATTTACCGTGCGGAAAGCGTCGTTGACGAGCATGATGGTGACATCGTCGCTCTGGTCAAAGGCAAGTTCTCGTTCACCGTCGAGTGCGATCGTTCCGGCGGGAAAATCGAGTTTATAGGGTGTGCCGACGGACATGCGCTCGACGCCATTGATCCCAATGGCACCAATGATACCGGGGGCGAAGGGAACATTGAGCCGCGTTTTTGCCTCATGAGGCGGAGCAAGCTTGACCATTAGGCCGTGCCGATCCAGCCGAGTAACCGATTCGAGCAAGCCGGCAATGGCAGACATGCCAATCACTTCCGGGTCTGAAAATGTTACAAATAATTCACGGAAATTCTCGGGTTTCCAGATTGCTTTTGCGCCAACAAAGCGTTCGGTAACAACCGCAACATCGACAATCGCTATATCTTTGACATCCTCGCCAATTGTCACGTCAAGCCGCTTGTTTCCCGCAAAAGCCACGCTATCCGGTATACGCCCCATCGCCGCAAGACCTACTGCCAATCCGGTGATCGTCGGCTCCCGATGCTCGGGAAACGCATTATTTGTTCCCGTCGAAATTCCCGCAATTGGAATATCACCACATTGCGAGACAACCGCACGATGGGTACCATCGCCACCGAGAACGATGATAATTTTACATCCCGCCTCGCGCATGGCGGCGGTGGCTAGAAGCGTATCTCGAACAGTTGACGTAATGTCTTGCCGAACAACGTGCAGTTCCGGAAAGACATCTTCATTTAAATTAACGGCGCGCTCGTAGGCACGGCTAATGTGGCGCCGTATGCCGCTTTTCTCCGGCATCATGAGTACATCTTTGACGCCACAAGACCGCAATGCCGAAAGCACGCGCAAGATGATGTTCGCGCGGTCAGTCACCTGCAGTGTCGACGCATTCGACACAATGCGGCGAATGTCGCTCGCGGAAACCGGATTGGCGACGATGCCGACCAGTGGCGCCATCAACTCCTCCCTTTTTATATTCTTGGTACCCTTCATAATCCGAAGGACCCTTCCAAAGTGCCTTTACAGTCCGTCAAAAGCTGCCAGGGCTCGCGCGGCATAAACCGCGCCAGGCCCGCCGCCCATTTCTATGGCCACACCAAGCGTTTCGGCAAGTTCCTCGCGCGTGGCACCATGCTTCTTCGCGTTTGAAACATGGAAGACAATACAATCACCGCATCCTTTGGAGACAGCGATAGCAACTGCGACCAATTCCTTGAATTTGCTTGTTAATGCGCCATCCTTGCTCGCCTCGCCCATCAGCTTTTGGAAGGCCCCCATGCTGCCGGGTATCGCTTTTCCGAGCGCCATGAACCGCGCATTCATTGCATTAAGATCGTCTTTCGGTGTTGTCGACATGATCGCGTTCCTTTGAACTTTAGGAGTTAACGCAAGCGAGCATCAGGCCGCCCCGAGGTAGGGAACAAGGTCACAGCGTACTGCGACTGCTGCGGTTGCGATGACCGAGGCACCGTTGCGCTCAGGATATGGGATGTCGAGACCGCCTTTAACTACTTTGACCGTGGCTTTGCCGACGGGCAGGCTTTGGCGAACGGCCTCAATATTTACGGCCTCGGGCTTTTGCACTCCTATCGTGACTTCGATCTCAAGGGCCTCGTAGGGAACGTCGAGGCTGCGGGTGAAGGGTAGGGATGAGTGGTGAATGGCGTCCTGCACGGCCCTAAGCGCAGCCTTCGTATAATCGCCGCCATGCATGTCGTTGCCGTGACCCATTTCGAGAATGATCCGTTTTTTAGCCATGGTCAGACCCCCGGAAGATCAAGCGAAACGATCGCCGCTGCATTTGCGATGATGGTTAGGTTGGTACCTTCATCATTCATGATCTCGAGCCCTCCCTCGACAACTTCTACCGTCGCTTTGCCGTAAGGTAGAACGCCAATAATTTGATTTTTGTCGACTTGATCGGGTTTAGGAACGCCGACGAGGACATGTACAAACATTTTTTGCGCTTCTTGTCCTGCAGCCGAGTAAACGGTTAGGGAATTGTGCCAAAGCGCATCCTTTAAGGCGCGTATGGCGGCTTTCGTATAGTCCGCGCCGATCAAATCGGTCCCCATCCCGATTTCGACGACCATTCTTTTCATCGTCATACGTTTAGTCTCCTCCCGAAATCAGTCAGGTCTATGCCTGCGCATTTCTAGATCTTCTGATCGGATTTCACGATATCCGGATCAAGTATTCTGGTAAAGAAAATAATTTTCATAAATTGCTAAAAAAGCAAGTTGGCCTGACAACCTTACCCGGAATATCCCCAGATTTATGGATACCCACTGCTTGGAATAAAATTTTTATCTTATTTATAAATTATATAACAATATCAGATGCTTAATGATTTCATATTTGTATGAAGCTTCTAAAACAATTGATTATTTTAATAAAAATAAGATAATTTTCAAAAATCTGAAAAAAATAATTTACAAAATTAAGAGCTGTGTCTAAGTTTAGTACACGGTTCCACGTATGACATCGGTATTAATGATCATCCGGTTGCCGCCAATTGGTAAGGCTAAAAGCCAAGGTTTCATTGGAGGAAATTCAAAGATGTTTAACAAGCCAAAAGATGCCATTTATACCAGTATCAGTCGCAGACGGTTCCTTGAATTGGGCGGCGGTGTTGCCTCAGCGCTCGGAACTGGAGCGATTGCGGTCGGATTAAATTCTGTCATGATGAGGACACCAGTTCAAGCCGCGTCTTCGCCAGAAGCCAAAATGAAACAATATGCTGGTTCGAAGCTGGTTTTCATGTCCGAAAACACGCCTCCGTCATTCGCTATTCGTGACAAGATTAAAGATTTTTATGATGCAACGGGAATCACCGTAGAAATTTTAACGGATGATCTCCCTGTTGTGGCCCAAAAAGTAGGCATCGATATGAAGAGCGGCAAAGCCGACTTCCCTCTTGTCTACTCGCAAGACAAGCCAATTGGTGCGCCTTTCGCCGATTATTTTGCTGATCTTTCCAAATTCATCAAGGATGATACGTTGCCCCAGGATCCAGAAGGATATGGCGCAGATGTATGGTTCGAAAACTTCCTAGATGCATGCGGCTACATGTATACGCGCGATAAGCTGATGGCGTTCCCTTATGATGCGGCCGTTGCCCTGACCTTCTATCGCCAAGACCTTTTCGAGAAATATTCCAAAGATTTCGAAAAGGAATATAAATATCGCATGGAGTTCACGCCCAAAACAACTTGGAAAAACGTGCTTGATTACACGACGTTTTTCAAGAAGCTAAAACAGGCGGGTCAGGATGTTCCTTATGGCTATGCTCAGCATCACGGAACATTTGCATGGACGACGCAGCTCGATATCCAGCGTATGATGTATGCTCATGGTCAATGGAATGACTTCAAGATCGATGACAGACTAGGTTCACAAAAGCCAGGACCTACGAATTGGGGTGATGCTCAGTCGGTGGAAATCATGAAGCGCTTCAAGGAATTGGCTGACGTCTCGCATCCTGATAACCTTGCGAATGATACTTTGCAGCTAAACACGGTCTACCAGTCAGGCCAAATTGCAATGCAGGTTCAGTATCATGAGTTTGCGGCTTCTGTTGAAGACGAGCAAAAGTCAAAGGCTGCGGGTGGCAAGACCGCTTATGCACCGTGTCCACTCGGCGAAGCTTCCTGGATCAAGAATGGTGGTAAAGCTGTTAACGGCACGAACTGCGGTATTGGTGGTATTTCTATCAACAAGAATGCATCGGAAGACATTCAACGCGCAGCATTTATCTTTGCGACGCACGCCGTCTCGAAGAAGGTGCAGTACAGCGTTCTGACCGGCCTAGGCGGCACACCGACCCGCAAGTCCGTTCTTGCTGAGCCGGATGTCGTTGCAGCGCGCAAGCGTCCTTCCAAAATGCCAAACGCACTGACCTTTGAAGCGGTCTATGATTACGGCATTAAGGATCCACACTTCGTTCTCGGTCCGAAGATCCCGGAAAATAATGAATACTTCAAGATCATCCATGCTGAAACGCAGAAATGTGTTGCAGGCAAGCAGTCTCCAGAGGAAGCTTGCAAGGCGATTAAGAAGCAGACTGATAACGCCAACGACATCTGATCGTATCAGACACAGGGTGTTGCTGCTCAAAGCAGCAACTAAATGAAACGATGGTAACGGCTGGATAGGTTATGACGCAGGATAAAACTTCAGCACCAGATGGTGTTGTACGGTATGTCGATGGCGCTAAGGTCCTCGATTATTTACCGCATGCATTCAATGTTAAACCTTCCAGCCGCTACTATTTTTGGCTGATGGCCCCAGCCCTCATCGTGTTGGCCGCCATCTCGATTTACCCCTTTTTCTGGCTCATTTGGATGAGTCTCCATAATGTAGGTAGCTCCGCTGGAGAGACCTTTGCCGGGCTAAAGAACTTCGAAAAATTACTCACTGACGATAAATTCTGGAACGGTTGGATACTCCTTTTCCAGTATAGCGGTTTCTGTATGTTTTTTGAGATCGGAATCGGCGTTCTGCTTGCCGTAATCTTGAACGGAAATCGGTTCGAAAATGTTCTTGTAACTATTTTTCTAATGCCGATGATGATGGCTCCCGCGATAGCAGGGCTCGTTTGGTATTATCTCTTTAATTCAACATTTGGTTGGTATCACTGGTTATTACAAAGCCTAGGTATTCTCGGGGAAACTTCCATTATTGGATCGACAGATACGGCAATGGCTGGCTTGATTATCGTCGATATTTGGCAATGGACTCCTCTAATAACTCTGATCACTCTTGCCGGAATGAAGCGGGTTCCGCGCGATCAGCTTGAGGCTAACATGGTCGATGGCGCGAGCGCTTTTCGTAATTTTGTGTCCATCACACTACCTAATATTTTTCCGTTCTTGCTGATAGGCATCATGCTCCGGTTCATGGATAACTTCCGTTTCATCGATGTCATTCTTGCCCTAACAGGCGGAGGCCCTGCCGATTCGACCAACGTCCTGCCCGTCTATTTGTTCGACGTTTCGTTCCGATATTTCAAATTGGGTCGGGGTGCAGCAATCGCGCTTACTTTGCTCATCGTGACCATTATTCTTGGCAAATTGTTGGTCCGGGTCTTTGAAGGGCCAGCTAGCAAACGCACCGATATGGGGAGCTGAGATCATGGCGTCGCGTGATGTTGTTACCTACAAGACGCCCCTCTCCCGGTTACGGGACGTGGCCATCGTGATATTCCTCGCCTTCTATCTGGTTTGGACGATCATGCCTATCTTCTTGATGTTCGTGTCATCGTTTAAGGATTTGCTCGCAGCTTTCCAACTCCCTCCCGTCGGGGCATTTTCTAAAATAGGTCTGTTTTTCGATTTTACACCTACGACCAAGCACTATTACAATCTCTTCTACAATCTTGGCTTTTCTACTTATCTTCTGAACAGTATTGCCGCAGCCGGCGGTTCGGCTCTCGTTTCAGTTGTTCTTGGATCGATGGCTGCTTATTCCCTGTCGCGGGTTGATTTTCGCGGCAAGGCAGATTTATTTTTCTGGATCATCTCAACCCGCATGGCACCCGTCGTGGCTGTTCTGGTTCCGCTTTATGCGATCTTTCGAGGGTTCGATCTCGTTGGCACGCGCACGGGGTTGATCCTAGCCTATACGACATTCAACTTGCCTTTCGCAATTTGGATTTTGAAGGGTTTTTTCGATAATGTACCGTTCGCAATCGAAGAAGCTTCAATGGTGGACGGATCAACGCGGTTCCAAGCCTTCCGTGCAATTCTTCCTCTTGTTGCACCGGGTATAGGCGCATTTTTAGTGCTTTGTGTATTATTCGCTTGGAATGACTTCCTCTTCGCGTCGATCATTGGATCGGGCGGAGCGAAGACCCTTCCGCCTGCAACGCGAGAACTCGTGCAGCCACAAAATATTCAGTGGGGCAGCATAATGGCTGCAGGTGTTGTGACGACGGTACCTATGATGTTTTTAGGCCTTCTAATCCGCCGTTATCTTGTGACTGGCCTCACGATGGGCGCTGTGCGCGAATAGAAAAATATAATTGCAGGGAAAGGTAACGTTAAATGGCTTCTGTCACCATCACCAATGTTTGGAAATATTACGGCAAGACGGTTGCTGTGAAAGACCTCAATATCACCTGCGAGGACGGAGAATTCGTATCTGTTCTTGGCCCTTCAGGCTGTGGAAAATCATCAACTCTTAGAATGTTGGCTGGGCTCGAACATATTTCCGCCGGCGATATCTATTTTGGTAACACGCGAGTGAATGATCTTGAACCAAAGGATCGTGACATCGCGATGGTGTTTGAAAATTATGCACTCTATCCTCATAAGACAGTTTATGAAAATATGGCCAATCCGCTGCGTCTGCGCGGAGAGTCCGATGATTTGATTAAAAAGAGAATCGCCTTTGCATCGGAAATGCTTGAGATAGAGCATCTGCTTCAACGAAAGCCGATGGAGTTATCAGGCGGACAGAAGCAACGAACCGCTATTGGCCGTGCCATTGTTCGCGAGCCTAAACTATTTTTATTTGATGAACCGATTGCGCATTTGGATGCGAAACTGCGCGCACGTATGCGCGGCGAATTAAAGCTCATGCAACGCCGTCTTGGCACGACCATGATCTATGTGACCCACGATCAGCTTGAAGCGATGTCGATGGCCGACCGAATCGCGGTTATGCACAATGGCGTGCTGCAACAATTTGGAACACCGCAGGACATTTATAACCATCCTGTTAATGAGTGGGTTGCTGGTTTTGTCGGTGAGCCACCAATGAATTTTATCGATTGCGATCTTGTTGATGAGGGCGGAAGGCTCCACGCGGTGCACTCCAGTTTCAAGGTAGCGCTTACCGATGCCCAGACAAAAATTCTGCATGACTCGTTGCGGGAGAAATCTGTTCGCATGGGCATTCGGCCGGATCAGATCAGCATTAAGGCTGGAACTGAGAGTGGTGTTGATGGCCGTATCAAGCTGACCGAGCCTTTGGGCGGCGATACGCTAGTTAATGTTGATCTCAAAGGCGCCGATGAATTGCTGGTGAAGACAAATCCAGACTTTAATGGCGGTATTGATCAGGCCTGCACCCTGACTTTTGATACCTCGCGCTGGCACTTCTTCTCGAAGGAGACTGGTGTTGCGTACTTCTGAGAATGAAGTTCGTCACGTCGAGCGGATAAATGAAGAGTCATCCTATATGGATGCTCTGGATTATTTCCTGAAAGGTCTCGGCCTAGGGCAGGGTCGTATAGATGTCGTAAAGACCTTCCATGCTGTTCGTAACTTTCCATATTTCTCAAGCGGGGATCGGTCTGCCGAAATTGCGTTGCGAGATCGACGCGGAGCCTGTACGGCCAAACATATTCTACTGCGGGATTTGTTGCGGCGTCAGGGTACATTTGCTGACGTAGAAATCGTTGAAGGTGATTTTGCTGCATCGATGCCTTTGGTGAAAACGATGCCTGAAGATTTACGGGGTTGGATCCAAACTGGCGGAATTAAAGATTTTCATTGTTACGTCGTCTGGCGGGGACCAGAAAAAGAACAGATTCTTGATTGCACCTGGCCAGACACGCTCAAACCTTTTGGGTTTCCGGTCAATTCCAATTGGATTGGTGATGGTGACACGGTTCTCGCTATTAAGCCGCGGCATGTTAAAGCCCGTGTTGAAGAAGTCATAGACCGTAAGGAGCGTATGCTTTCAACACTCTCGCGCGAAGATATACACCATCGCAAGATCTTTCTGAAGGTGCTCTCTGAATGGCTTGCGGGGCTCGAACAATTATAAAATTATCCCTTGGGAGGATCCAGGAATGAAGCGAGCAAATCGGGCCTTTGTCGGTATTGATGCAGGAACAACGGGTTGTATGGTTATGGTGTTTGACGATAAAGGAACGTCAATTGGGCAAGGCTATGAAGAATATCCATGCATAACGCCTAATCCTGGCTGGAACGAGCAGGATCTTGAAGCCGTATGGAAGGGTATTTGTGGGGCTTGTCGGAAAGCCGTTGCGATGGCGGATTTGCCGAAAGAGGCATATCGCTCCGTCGGCTTGTCTAGCCAACGAGGTACTTTTGCTCCTCTGGACGCAAGTCGGAAGCCGCTAGCTAATTCTTGGGTTTGGAATTGTGGCCGAGCAGTAGAATATCAGGCGATTTTTGCAGAGCAAATTTCTCCAGAAGAACATCATGTTCATACGGGGATGCAATTAAGTCCTCTGTGGACAGCTGCTAAAATAGCTTGGATGCGTGACCATGAGCCGAGTGTCTTTGAAAAGGCGCGTTGGTTTGCTAACGGGCAAGAATATTTTCTTCATCGTCTTGGTGCTGATGATTGGTCAACCGATCCTGCCTCTTTAACGTTGAACGGTATGATGGATATTCGATCGTTAGATTGGAGCGATCGAATTCTTTCCTTATGTGGGATTAGCCGAGACCGATTACCCCCAGTAAAGCAGCCGTCAGGTGTAGTTGGAAAGCTGTCTAAAGCCGCAGCTGAAGAAACAGGGCTTCCTGAAGGTGTTACGCTGTGTAGGGGTGCCGGTGATCAACAATGTGCCGCAATTGGTGCTGGTGTGATTAAACAAGGAATGGCTGAATTCACCGTCGGTACTTCGGGTGTTATGGTGGCCCATCTTGATAGTCTGGATCGCATTAAAGGTAGGAACCTCTGGTGGGGTGGTCATGGGGTTCCCGGGGCATGGGATATAGAAGGTGGTGCGTTTAGTTTGGGTGCATGCCTACGATGGTGGCGCGATCAATTGGGCCGTAATGAGCTTGATGAAGGTGCGAGGAGTGGACGTTCCCCTTATTCGGTTATGGTAGAACAGGCAGCACTCTCAAAACCCGGTGCCAATGGCGTCATGTTCCATTCTTTTATGGCAAGCCAAGTTACACCGTATTACGACGCAACGTCGCGGGGCGGCTTTCTAGGACTCGGTCTTTATCACCAACGTGATGATCTCATCCGAGCTTTACTTGAGGGGTGCGCACACGAAATGCGGATGGTCGTCGATTCTTTTGACAGCGATATTGAGGGCGGAATTACTGATTTTCGGTTGACGGGTGGCGGTACAAAATCAAACGGCTTTGTACAGATTATAACTGATATCATTGGAAAGCCCGCTAAAGTGACCCGCGAGCGCGAATGTACTGTCCTTGGCGCAGCCATCCTTGGTGCATTTGGTTCGGGCGAATTTTCTTCGATTGATGAAGCTGTGGATGCGATGGTCGTTGTCGAAGGTGAGTTTGTACCAAATAAAAATTTAGGCCAACTCTATCAGGATCAACATAAAATTTATCGTGGTTTTTATGAGTCGATAGCAAATGCGGGCCAGTATAACGCTCTTTATGAATTTGCGAATAAATACAACTAACACTAGACGGAGATAGACAATGCCGATCCCTGGAATGCGTGGTATGGAGCATATTGGATTTACCGTACCTGATATTAATGAAGCCTGTGATTTTTTTGAGAGTATCCTAGGAGCCGAAACACTTTACACTGCTGCAACAGATTTTAGAGCAGAAGGTACATGGATGAAGGATCATCTTAATGTTGATCCAAGCTGTGTGATTAAAG
>Ga0114959_10003396_pt1 | contig 12506 bp, 26 predicted proteins | sample C_130625_EF_Meta_FD_87317 | JGI IMG/M metagenome (GOLD analysis project Ga0114959, IMG submission 87317) | Freshwater microbial communities from Lake Croche, Canada to study carbon cycling - C_130625_EF_MetaG | ecosystem: Environmental > Aquatic > Freshwater > Lake | place: Lake Croche, Canada...
CGCACGTTATGAGCGTAGCCTAAGTATCGACGACATCGCACTTGTACAAGCTCGTGCAGAAGCTGACGGTATTGAAGTTGTTCGTATGAGCACAGAAGAGCAAGTTCGCTTTGCAGAAGCAACCAAAGTAGTTTACGAGAAATTTGAGAACTATTTTACTGCTGGCCTAGTAGCTAAAATTCAATCAAAGTAATTTTTGGTTAATCCAAAAAGGCTCTCCGGGGCCTTTTTTTACGGCTCAAACTTGGTTGACTTGTATTCAAATTTAATATATAATACATACGTGGACGTGAGTGTAACCGGTAAACCTCCTCCTAGTAGCTTCGGCGAACGGAGGGAATAGGGCTAGCCCATAGTGGCGCCTTTGTAGGTTCAAATCCTACCGTCCACACCAATTTTAACACAGGCACAGAGAGGCAAGTATGAACAAGGTAATAGTAGTAGCATCGATGTTAGTAGCGTCTAGCGTGTTTGCACAAGATGGCCCAGAGACCATGTTCCCTACCAGCGCAAACTTTACCAACACAACTTTAATCAAGTGGGTCACCGTGGATAATGTACAAGCCCGTTGCGAAGCAGAAAGTCGTAAACGTAAGTTTGGTGGATTTGGTTATGCTGTAGAGGCTTGTAGCTTTTGGGACAAGGGTCCTAATAACGAAGACATGTGTACTATTGTTACAGGCAAGTCAACTAATATGCATACGCTAGGACACGAAACTCGTCATTGTTTCCAAGGAAGTTTTCATAAGTGAAAAAAGTAGCAAGCAGTCCCGAACGTCACACCTTCCAAGTTGAAGGCGCAAATAAGCGGGCAGAAGAAAAAGGTGAAGAACCTAACCAAGCCTATATTGATATGTGGGAACAGATTAAGATTGACGAAGCTAACAAAATCCACGATCCTGCTTGGCAAAAGAATAACATGGAGTATGATCTCCGTAGCTCAAAAGAAATGTGCGACAAGGTCAAAGCAAGTGACAACTATGCTCAAAACTTGTATGCCGCAATGTGTAATCAGGAATGGCGCAGACGTGAACTGTGGCCGGAAATGACAGAAGAAAACTGGGGTTGCTCTTGGCGGCATGCTGGTGGTATAATTGCTGATATGCAAGAACAAGGTGACTATATTAATTGGTACTGTAGTGGTATTGGTAGTCAAGACACTGGTTACGGATTAAGTAATAAAAAGACAGAGCTCGACGAAGATGGTCGTACCTATGTGCCGGAAGGTGTAGTAACTGAAGAAATTGAACTGGACTTGAATCGATTAGGCTGGAGACCAGTTCCTTATACAGATGACGACGAGTAAGAGTAAATAATACTATGACACATTGGACAATAACAGTTGAAGAAGCAGACGATGGTAGCGGAGACATTGTTCTCCCATTACCTCCAGAACTGCTAGAAACACAAGGTTGGAAAGAAGGAGACACATTGGAATGGACTGATATGGGCGATGGCTCATGGACCATTGCAAAGGCAACTAATGGCTAAAGACGACATTATAGAATTAACAGGCTCTGTTGAAGAAGTATTGCCAGGCAATATGTTTAGGGTTAAAGTAGAAAATATGCCCAACCCACTGTTATGTTACATGGGCGGTAGATTGAAGCAAAACAAAATTAGGATCATTATGGGAGACAACGTTCGATTGGAAGTTAGTCCGTATGATCTTACTAAAGGTAGAGTAACTTATAGGTTGTAATTATGAACATCATTCTCGAACGTGTATATAATGTATGTAAAAAGGTTCGAGAAGATTGTCCTGAACAATCGACGTTCAAAAACTTAATAGGGCGCATACGCAATACATTCAAATTACACGATTTTGATATTGCTATTAAAAGTAAAAAAGACAAAGACTTAGACCCAGACAAATGGTATGTCATGGCATTCTACGATAGCGAGAATGACTACAACATGGATACCGCTATAGAAGTTATAGTCTATCATAATTTAAAGGGCGACGAGCCTTTTGGATCACATCAAGTAACAGCGTTCCTTACTGAAATCTTTGATGCTACTGTACATGAATTCAGGCATCAGTATCAAAGTATGCGCAGAGATCATAACCAATATTGTGAACATATCGAAACACCATATGAAAAATATCTCGCAGATGATGACGAGTTGGATGCGTATGCGTTTAGCATAGCAATTGAACTGCTACGCACTATGGATGCTGAACGTGCTAAAAAGCGTATGGGCAGAATCAGTGTGTTGAGTAAGATGCGCACAGGTAGTCAATTTTCTAGCCCTCAGTTAAGAGCTTATATTGGCCATTTTGGTTTAAATAATCTTACCAAAAAGTTATCCAAAAAGATATATCATCATTTGGAAACGATTGACAAGCGTTGGGTTTTCGTGTAAAATACAAAGTATATTAACTCATGTAGCGAGCGAGCAATGTCCAAGAAAGAGTTCCCCACACAGCAAGTGCTAGAACTGGCCTGTGCGGCACAACGAATTAACGGTGAGTATGTTAAGGAGTCATTTGCTATTTACGCAGAAGATGGCGTGTACATGTACACCAAACCAACCAACAAGATACTGATGTTGTGTACTGTGGATCCTGCTATCTGGACAGCTGACCCTAAAGACGCTCCTATGCCCTTACGAGTGTTGCCCGAAGATACAGCATTGGCAGAAGAAATAAAAACTTATTTCAAACGACTGTTGTTTGCGGCCATCGAAGGCGAAAACGAATTCCAAACCAACATCAACGGTTTTCTAAGTTCTGAAGAAATTGCAGCCAAAAACTTTGGTTACATTGCCTGCTTGCCTAGTGTGTACGCTAGAGATAAAGTACAGAACACAGTCAAACGAGCCGCACGAACAGTTGAAGAAGGTTACTTGGGAGAAGTGGGTAGCAATCTTAAAGACTTGGATGCAGAAATTCTTTCGTCAATCAAGTCAAAAAACTTTGACGGATACAACATAGATGCTATAATAAACAATAGGATGGCGTCTTGGCTTAATAAGACAAACCTTAACCTTGGTGCTTGTGTTATTGTAAAAGCCAAGATCAAGGATCATACAAAACATTGGAAGCATCAAAATGATGTTACTAGACTTAACTATGTGAAAGCGGCACAGTAATGTACTTATGTAGAGAAGAAGTTGTAAAGATTTTGGAAGTAATGGATAAGTTTCCAACAGCAAAGTCTTTTGAATTGTTGCAAGACAACAGTAGCGGTATTGGTAGCGTCACTAGTTTAATTGTACATACTACAGTTAATGATTTAGATGGCGAATTTAAAACTGAAATATCAGGCGTGGAGAATTGGTAATGAGTAAAGCAAAACACAAACCATATCAATGGATTGATGGCGAAACTGCGGATCGTATCACCAGTCTTAACTTAAAAGACTATCGTGCATATCTTAAGAAAGAGTTAAAGCAGTGGAAGAAGAATCCCAAGAGTGATGCCAACCCTACTGGCTATTGGTTACATCCTGAAGATGTGGGACTTAACATACAAACCATTGCGGCATTGGATTTGATTATCAGTCACTTTCCAGAAACATCGGATGAGATAAAATGAAAAAAGAACTAGATGAATACCTATGCAAGGTATATCCCAAGATGATGGTTAATCGTAATCTACACATGACTGAAACTTGTATGTGTTGGGGGTTTGAATGTGGTGATGGCTGGTTCCAGATATTGAATCAACTCATGGGCAATATACAGCATCACATTGATTGGAAGGAACGTCAGCGTGAAGTTGCTATCAAATTTAATCGGATGGCTGAACAACTCAAAGCCGGTGACTCTGCCCTGTTTGATGAAGAATATAAGGATCTAATAGGTTCAGACTTTAAAGAAAAGCGTAGACAAGAACTAATCGATCGCGAACCTCAAATTGTTCCAGAACCTATTCCTCAAGTAACTTTGGATCAAGTTAAAGAAAAGTTTGGCACACTGCGTTTTTCTTACTCGGGCGGTGATGACTACATTAGCGGTCTTGTATCTATGGCAGAATCTATGAGTGGAGTGACTTGCGAAACTTGCGGCAAGCCTGGTACAAGAACAGGTGGTGGTTGGGTTAAGACTGTGTGTGTAGAACATGGTGGTGAAGATTTTGATACTCCGGAAGATGAATATTTAACAAAGGAAACAGAATGATTACTCTAAAAGAATGGATGGAATTGGTTGACTATAAAATTACTGAAGGCAGTGACTATGGTTGGGGTTGTTATGGCCCGAACAGCTTTACACTGGATTCATGGAACGGCGTTCACGGCAAGGGCGGATACAGTTTCAGCATTGTGTTCAGTACCAAGAGCCAAAAGATTTACGAAGTGAGTGTATGCGATTATACCAATGATCGTGCCTATCGAATGATAAATCCCAAGTTTCAGGAAAAGCATCGTAAAGAAGCTCTCGCTCGAAATGTTAATTTGGATGAAGCCTGGGATTGTGTGGACTACGTGGATTTGGAAATCGATGACGACTTTATTCAAAAGTGTCTGGCTATTCGAGCAGGTGAAGATTACAGTACAGATGTAAGTGTTCCGCTGGACTTGCCAGATGACCTGCTGATGTTTGCGTTCAAAGCCGCACACGAGAAAAACATTACTTTTAACGAGTATGTTAACCAAGCATTGCGCAGTTTGATTGACGAAGTCAACAAAGGCCAGTATAATAAAGAAGATGCACAACAATGGTTGGCCGAAGAAGAAGCGGCTGCAAAATTTAAACTAGAGAGTCAGGGTAAACCTTGGCCATTTGCGAAAGAAGATACTGATGAAGATCAAATTAGTTAGTGACCTCCACTTGGAGTTCAGCGACATCAACATTGTTAACGATCAAGACTATGATGTCCTGATCCTGGGTGGCGATATTTGTATCGCCCAGGATCTGCACGATCATCCCGAGCCCGGCAATACTGGCGATCAAGCGGCTATTGCTAATGGCACTGGATTGGGTCGTAGACAAGAAAAGGCACAGCGTTTTAGAGATTTCTTCAAGCGTTGCAGTTTTCAGTTTCCCCATGTTATCTACATCATGGGTAATCACGAATTCTACCACGGTAAGTTCTTTGACGGTATCGAATATATGCGTGAAGAATGTGCCAAGTACACTAACATTCATATGTTAGAGAATGACACCTATGTTATTCAAGACAGGAATAAAGAAACAGGTGAAGTCTCTGATGTTGTGTTTGTAGGTGCTACACTTTGGACTGATATGAATAAAGGCGATCCATTGACCATGCATGCCATTGAAGGCTTGATGAATGATTTCCGTATCATCCGTAATGACAAACGTAACTATGCTACTATGAGTGCTAGAGATGTTGTAAGCCGTCATGCTCGTACTTTGGCATACTTCAAACTTGTGCTTGCTGAAAACAAGGACAAGAAATGTGTAGTAGTTGGACATCATAGTCCTAGTTTCCAAAGTTGCCATCCAATGTATTCAAACGATCAATTAATGAACGGTGGTTACCATAGTGACTTGAGTGAGTTTATTTTGGATCACCCACAAATTGTATTGTGGACACATGGACACACTCATCATCCGTTTGATTACAAAATTGGTGAGACTCGCGTGGTATGCAACCCACGTGGTTATGAAAACGATGGTTACAGCGAAGACACTGGCTGGAACCCCAACATTTTATTGGAGATTTAAATGACAGAAGAAGTTAAAACGCCACCCACAGTGCCACAGATGCTACGCATGACTGGGGAGAATACTGCTGAGTTCATGATGCAGGTTGCTGATCATATTGAACGATTGGAAAAAGCTGTTGCTGATTTGAAAGCTCGTGTTGTGGAAATGGAGTCGTCAATTGGCAACGATAACACGGCATAGTGATACCTGTACTATTAAACAGGTTGCCAGCGGGCGTGAAGTAAAAGGTGAGATTATGGCTTTCAATGAAGGTCGTAATCTTACTGTAGTAATGAACAAGGCAGTTAAACTAATGATGAATTGGAATGGTAGAATATACGAAGGCCGTAGCGCCGGTATGGATTTTACCAGCGAAGGTCCTACAATTAGTAAAACACAAACTGGAAGATAATATGAAAATTGGATTAAGTTATAGTCGTTGCGTTCGAGACATTGTGGATGGCAAAGTTAGTATTGACGATGTACTCATTTTAATCACACGTACAGACTTCGATCCGCACGACGATGAGCAGTGGTCTGGTATTTGGATTGGCTACGGTGGCGGCACAGATAATGCTTACTCCACAGGATTCTTTAGCCAAAGCAATCCAGAATGGGCAGGCTATCATGAAGAAGACAAATTCCGTAGCATAAGCATTATGCTTTATGATGACGGGAAAATGCATCAGCCACGTAAGTTTGGCGCACACCCAAAACGCCGTCCCGAGATTTGGTTAGAAGCTGTATTGCCAAATAGTGAATTAGAAAATAATCCCACAGCTAAAAAGGCTTGGGAAAAGTTTCAAACTATTGCAGGACTATCAAGCGTTGAACTGGATGATAAGTATCAGTAATGAACGGATACATTCTATTACATGGGAAACATAGCGGAGCAGAGTATGCTGAATGTACTTTGGCTCTGTTAAACGAGTATTTAAAAAAAGATAACTTAACAGACTTTTCAACATGGCCGTGGGGCGTTTATTTGGCCGATGATAAATTTTATCATAAACCATTTGAATATACTGTTGAACAAATTGACTCTGCTATTAATAATTTAAAGTCTCGGGGTGCTACCAAAATAGTTCTTGTTGGGCATAGCATGGGTGCTAATGCAATACTATACTATATTACACAGCGAAGGCAAACTGTCGACGGAGTAGTACTGCTAGCACCTGCACATAACATACACCTTCCACTTTTTGCTAAAATATGTCGCTGGAGTGTTGAACGGGCAAAAGAACTAGTTGCTGCCGGTAAGGGCAACGAAGAAGCATACTTCGTCGACTACGATAGTCGCGGCGATGTGCTAGTAATACCATGTACTCCAACTAACTATATTTCAATGTTAGATCCAACAGGTTCGGCAAACATGGTGTTAACTTCAAAGAAGTTAGATTGGCCCGTGAATATGTTAATAATTAGCGGAGACAAAGATCCGACCCAAACATATTTTTCCGATACAATTTTTCAAAATTTAAAAGATAAATCAGATAAATTAAAATATGAAGTAGTGCCCGGGGATCATAGTTCCGTCTGCTGGGATTACTTTGACAAAATTACAATTTGGGTAAATTCTTTGTGAAGCCATTACCTCGTAAAGAGATATTAGATAGTTTACCATCATTTGGTAAAGACGGGTGGATTAAGTATAGCATTAACAGAACATACGAAAACCCATACCCGGATTCGGACTTTGATGTCTACTTAGTTCCAACCGGGCCTAGTAATATTGTATCAGTTGAAGAAGCCGGCAATCGTGTTGCCCAAGAGTTATACGACACGTATAAAAACATATATGTTGCAATGAGTGGTGGCATCGATAGCGAATGGGTTGCCAAGTGTTTTCAAAGACAAGGCATTCCATTCACACCCATCATCTATGAAGCCGAAGATTTACAATACATGGATACATGTTGGGCTATTGATTGGTGCGAGTATAATGGCATTACTCCTGTTATCTATAAAGATTTTATCCCAACCTTTAGTAATCGTACACTAACAGTTGCATCTAAACTATGCACACGTACACCAGCAGGACCTGCAACCATATGGCCTTTGGCTAACTATGTAAAAAATCGAGGCGGGTATCTAGTCACTGGTTCTGCTTTCCCCGAATACTACCCAGATCCTAATTTGAGATTCTTAGAATACAAACATTTAGATACTAAGCTGTTTGATCGAGAGAGTAACCGGATAACGCCCGACGGTTGGATCATACACGAAAGCGATATAGGACACCATCGATTGCAGGAAGGATATCATCCTTTTAACTTTTTAAGTTGGACTCCTGAGATCATGTTAAGTTATATTGTAGCTAGAGATGTTACAAAGAATAGCGAGATTAATAAAAAGACTATTTTTGATTGCGAGACTCGACCTAAGATGGCTGGGACTCCAAAGTACTATTGGAGAACTGATCCAGTAGTTTCTCGAATGGGAAAACTAATTGAACGAATTGGTAGTAGTGAAATGGACTTCTTAGGTACAACCGACGAGTTGATAAAACTGTTAACCACAGGCAAATATGATTGAGCATCTAACAGTTTATGTAACACTTAAACCTCACTTTTCCAAAAGAGTGCCGCAAGTAACTATGATGGTCAATTATTTGGAACAAGTTAAAGTGCCTGAGTTAAAAAAACACGACACCGAATACCAAATTGAAATCCCAATTAGTGCAACATTGCATGAGCAGATAACAATCAGTATTCAGTTAGCTGGCAAACAAGAAGAAGATAATTTAGTTGTAGGTGACGAAATACTAATTAATCAAGGAGTTGTTGTTAGCGATATTGCAGTAAAATGGGGAGCTACTGATAGAGACGACATTCATAAAGCCTATATGAATTATCTTAAAGGTTCCGAAGATAACACTAATCGAAATGATCCAGAATGGGAAAGGCAAAAGCAACTACGAGAAGAAAGTGTTTCAAATTCTCTGTTTACACGATATCCATTAAGTGATACACAAGTAATTCGATCCTGTCAATTTTTAAACCGTGATGGAGTATCTTCTCCCATGACCCCAAAAGGAAAATTTAGAATATTCAAAATTCGAGAAAACGGAGAATTTACTTTTAAATTTTCTGCACCATTTGCATATTGGGCGTTGAAAAATTCTATATAATTTTGGGCACCAAACTGGATGACAAATATCAGTAATGAGCATATAATACTACTATCGTAACAGATAGAGAGTATTGTATGATACGCCTTGCATTTTGTTTAGCCGTAATATATTTTGTGGTTGGACTATTTCATCCGGAATTGGCTACAGTCGATCTCACCGCATCTCGAGATGTAGAACCTTCTGTAGTAGCAACTACACCGCAGAATAAACCTGAAGGATGCAATATAGATATTGGTAGCAAATTGGCTAACGAGCACCAAGTTGGACCCATTACCAATTTAGAAGAAGAACGTTTTGAATTTGGTGCTCGTAATGAATGCACTGTCAACTACGATATTGTAGTCGATGGTGAGAAACATCATGTGAATCAAACTGAAACAAGTTTGGAACAAATGAATAGCGTTTGCTATTACGCTCGTGAGCGTGGACGCAAAGACTTGTTGCTAAGTTTGGGCGGCAAGTTTAACAGTCATGCCAATATCGATTGTGTCTATCGAGAAACAATTGGTAAGAACGAACATTGACAATTTAACCTATTCAGTATATAATTAACACATCAACACACACAGGAGTAAGTATGAAATTCATTTTTTCTATCATTGTTGGCTTGAGTGCAGGACTAGCGTTTGCCGAGACTGTACCAGTGCCGCCAACTACACCAGCTTCTGCCGAAGCAAGTAAGCCGTTGAAAGTACGTGCTAACTTGGACAAATGGCGTGAAGAAAATCGTAAACGTAATGAAATTATCATCATTGAAACGAAGGATGAAAAGAAATGAAAACTTTTGTAGCAATTATTTTGGCTGTTAACTTGGCCGCTTGTAGTACAGTTTCGGGACTTGGTAAAGACATTTCGTCAACCGCCGAATGGACAAAAGAAAAGATGGGTGGAAAATAATGAAAAAGATTTTAACTGTATTGCCCTTGATCGCATTGTTGGCGGCTTGTGGTACAACTGATCCTTATGCTAAACGTGCAGAACAAGAACGTGAACGTCAAGAACGTTATGTCGAAAAGGCTATCGATCAAGCACCTAAGTGGATGACACAACCTCCATTGAGTAATAGTGCTGTCTACGAAGCTGGTAGTGCTGTCAGTGCAGACTTTAGCATGGCCGATATCAAAGCCAAAGCAGATGCTTACGGCAAGATTTGTATGGCGGCTGGTGGTACTGTAAGTCAGCGTACAAAAGTATATCGTACAGATAGCGAACGTGCTAGTACAGAAATGAGTGAAATGGCTATGCGTACTAGTTGCTCAACTGTAGACCTTACAGGTGTTGAAGTCAAAGAAATTAAGCGTGTAGCAGAAGGAACTCGTTTCCGTGTATACGTTTTGGTAGCATTGCCTACAGGTGATGCAAATATTTTGCGCCGTGCAAAAGAAGAAGCTAAAGAACGACTAGTAGCCGCAGGGCGTCGTGATCAAGCATTTAAAGAATTGGATAACTAAAATGTTTAAAGAAATCTCAGCAATCGTAATTGGTTGGATTGCATTCATTGTGCTAGCTATGTTTGGCAGCTTTTGGGCTTATCAATACTTTGCCCCTAAGTATCGTGCAGTGGATAATCAGGTGTTCAAACAAAGCGAGCAGTACAATGACGGAATGATCCGTGATTTGGAAAACTTGCAAATTGAATACATTAATGCAGATACGGAGAAGAAGCAAGCTCTACGTGCTATTGTGTTGCACCGTTTCAGTGTGTACCCCGAGGATAAAATGCCTCCTAACCTTCGTAACTTTTATAACAATTTGAAAGCCGGAAAATGATTGAACTATTTGGAATCACCTTTTGGGTCCCTGGGTTGGTGCTTGCCGTTACAGCACTTGGTATTGCAGTAATCTCGAAACAAGGAAAAACAAAATGAAACGTATTCTCGCACTTGTCGCTGTCGCAACTCTTTTGACAGCATGTGATCCTGGCTCTCCTACTTCGACTCAAATTGAGCGTCGTAAGCAAGAGGAACTTAGCCTCCAGGCAGTTCAACAAGTTGGTATGCCAGCTATCGTTAACTTTGCTGAAAAGCGCATGATGAAAGACATCATGGAGTTGCGTGATCAGAATGTAGCTACTACAACTTATCTGGTCGGCATGAACAACCAGTTGACCAAAGTGTGTAACTCTATTGGCTATGGCCTGCCCTATGCCACACAGTATACTAACCCGAGTCGTGTAGTGTATGACAGCGGTCACGGCAATGCAGTTATTCCACAAGCAGATCCTAATGGTTTGTACAGTCCAGCAAGTGCTGATGGCACATGGGTCCTGTGTGTGGACAAGAAAGATGGCAAGGCCAAGCCTGTGTTTATCGAACCACGCATTATCGTAAGCCCAATCGAACTACAGTAATATGAAACTGTTCGAGCGATCCGGCGGGTGTTGGTTGTTTTGGTGGAGTGCTGTTTACTTCATCATAGGAATGATAGACCTCTTTGTGCTCAAAACAGATTTGTTTCCATTGACACAGATAGCGTGGTTGTGTATAATTGCATTACCGTTAGTTTGTAATCCGCTGGCTCGCTGGCTTAACATGAGAGAGAATCATATGTTTGATTGGATGAAGAAAAATAAATTGCCCGAAAATGTAGTACCGTTTCCTACTCCGGCTCCAAAGCTGGTAGAACCACCGCCTGCGCCTAAGCCAGAACCTAAGACTTACTACACATTCGGTCTTACAGATGACAACCGTGTAAGTTTTATAATGGGCTATACTACACTTACTATGAACGCCGCGGGCGTTGATCAGTTAATTACACAGCTTGAGTTCTTTAAAGATCAACTACATGAGGAACAATAATGTATAACGAAATTGAACTAATGGAAATGGCGCAGGATTACGAAGCCATGGAAAAGGTAGCATTACAAGATGCAGAAGAGTTGCGTCAGTTGCGTGATGGCGAACGTATTATTGTGCCTGTAGATATCGAACATGCACGTAGTATGTTTAAATTGGCTAGCTTTTATCTTAGCCAACACGACAAAGAATTTAATTTAAAAATGGAGATGTAATGAACCCGTTTCGCGATCAAGAAAAATTTATGCGGGCCTGTGACCAAACAGTTGGTACAGCTAACGCAGATCAGTTTAAACTTTATATTAAACTGATGGCAGAAGAATCGCAAGAGCTTGCACAGGCAATGAAAGATGCAGATGAAGTAGAAACGTTGGATGCACTAATTGATATCCTAGTTGTTACTATTGGTGCTATCCATAGTGCCGGCTTCGATGCAGAAGGTGCCTGGAAAGAAGTAATGTCAACTAACTTTGCTAAGATTGATAAAACAACAGGCAAGGTAGTTAAAAGAGAAGATGGAAAGGTGTTGAAGCCAGACGGCTGGCGAAGTCCGCAATTGGATCAATTTGTAAAATGTACAAAGTAAGATACTGGTTATATAATCAATTAAAATCACGAGTATTCGAAACCCTACATGATGCTGTCATATTTACAGTCTATACAGCACCTTTTCAAAGTGTTCACTCAATCGATTTAATAAAGGAAAAAGATGCCTAATTTGGTACCAATGGTAATCGAGCAAGAAGCTCGCGGGGAACGTAGTTATGACATTTACAGTCGCTTGCTCAAGGACCGTATTGTTATGCTGGATACAGATGTAAATGAACACTCTGCCAGTTTGCTAGTAGCACAGCTACTATTTTTAGAAAGTCAAGGAAATGAAGACATTACTTTTTTCATCAATAGTCCTGGGGGTGTGGTTACTGCCGGCATGGCTATCTATGACACAATGCAATTTA